>Ga0209400_1000349_pt1 | contig 40060 bp, 32 predicted proteins | sample M_130807_EF_Meta_FD_187313 | JGI IMG/M metagenome (GOLD analysis project Ga0209400, IMG submission 187313) | Freshwater microbial communities from Lake Montjoie, Canada to study carbon cycling - M_130807_EF_MetaG (SPAdes) (version 2) | ecosystem: Environmental > Aquatic > Freshwater > Lake... | reverse complement strand
ATCGGTGTTGCAGTATTTGCCAACGATCAGACTGGTTGGTTGCCTCTTGCGCCATGCTTATTCGTATACGGAATTGGTATTGGACTAGCCACAGCTCAGCTAACTGGAGTGATCATGGTTGATGTTCCTATGGACAAGATTGGTCAGGGTTCAGGATCTCAGAGCACTGTTCGTCAGATTGGCTCTGCTTTGGGTATCGCTGTTCTAGGAACTGTCTTATTCACTCAGATGCAGTCAAGTCTGCTAGCTAAGCTTGCCGATCTCGGAACACCAGCAGGTATCGCCGATGGCTTTGCCAAATCAGTTGTTGAATCAGCTGGTGGAAATATTCCAGGAATGGCTGCCTCGGGTGTGCCAGAGAACTTCATTCAAGCTTCTAAGGATGCCTTTACTGATGGCACCAAGTGGTCCGCTCTAGCTGCAGGTATCTTCCTGTTACTAGGTTTTATCGCAACCTTCAGACTCTCTAGTCGCCAACATGGCGAGGTTCTAAAGAAATAAGAAAGTACTAATGCCCGAAAGCAAACAAGAGCACGACAAACTTGCAGCAATGAAGACTCACCCTTTTAGAAGAATCTTCTTGGGTCGTGCTCTCAGGAATGAAAGATTGGAAGGCGAGCTACTTCCAAAGAAGATTGCTCTTCCTATTTTTGCCAGTGACCCGTTGTCATCTGTTGCTTATGGCCCTCAGGAACTAGTAATGATTCTTGGTCTAGGTGGGCTATCTTTCCTAGCTTTTGCTCCGGGTATCGCTGCGATGGTTGCTTTGCTTTTGATCACAATCGTTCTTTCTTATCGCAAAGTTATTCAGGCCTATCCTTCAGGTGGCGGTGACTATGAGGTTGCCAAAGTAAACCTTGGTCGTGGTTCATCATTGATTGTTGCCGCCGCTTTATTACTTGACTACGTGATGACTGTTGCGGTGTCAATCTCAGCTGGTACGGATAACCTAATCTCTGCCTTCCCAGATCTTGCACCTTACCGAGTGCACATGGCTATTGGCTTTTTGGTTTTAATCTTCACTATCAACCTTCGAGGTATCAGGGAATCAGGTGTTTCTTTTGCCTTCCCGACATACATCTTTATTACGACCGTCTTCGTGATGATTGGCACCGGTCTATACAAGGTATTTGTTTTGGGCGAGTCACTTGTTACAACATCATCAGACTATGAGATTCAAGGCATACACGACTTCCTAGAGAACCCAACTCAAGCAGCTGTTGTGCTCCTACTGCTTAGAGCCTTTGCTTCTGGTTGTTCTGCTCTTACCGGTATTGAAGCTATCGCTAACGGTGTTCCTGCATTCAAGGAACCGAAGATCAAAAACGCCAACATCACCATGGTGGCTATGGGCACCATCGCTGTGTCCATGTTCCTTGGCACAACCTGGCTAGCTTTAACCTCAGGAGTGAAGTACCTAGAGTCACCTGAGCAGTTAGTTAATCCTTTACAGGTTGAAGAGTTCCTCACCAACCCCCAGCAGTCCTTAATGGCTCAGATTGGTATCGCGGTTTTTGGCAGTGGTTCACTCCTTTTCTACATTCTTCAAGCAGCTACTGCTGCCGTTCTGCTCTTAGCTGCTAACACAGCGTTCAATGGTTTCCCACTACTTTCATCGGTGCTATCAAGAGATGGTTTTGCTCCAAAGATGTTGCAGACAAGAGGAGATCGCTTGGTCTTCTCTAATGGAATGCTTTCGTTAGCAGCAGCGGCTGGGGCTTTGATACTTGTTTACCAAGCATCAGTAACTGGTTTGATTCAGTTATACATCCTCGGTGTTTTCACATCGTTTACTGTGGGTCAAATTGGAATGATTGTGCACTGGCGCAGAGGAACTAAGAACGGCACAATCCAGAGAAAGCAGGCTGTCAGCGGTTTGCTCATCAATGGCTTCGGCGCTTTCATGACTTCTTCAGTCTTGATTATCGTTACTATCACTAAGTTCACTCATGGTGCTTGGTTAGTTTTCATAATCATGCCTGTGCTTTGGGTTGTTATGTATGAGACCAACAAGTACTACATCGAAGTCGATAAAGAAATTCAACTGAGACCAGACATGAAATTTGGTAGCAAGGGTGACTACGCGATAGTCCTAATGGACAAGCTAACTGCTCCGCAGTTGAAAGCACTTGACTATGCCCTTTCCAGTAAGCACGACAAGCTAGAGGTAGTGCATATCGCAGTTGACCCAGAACGCGCTGAAAAGTTTGCTAAGGAATGGGAGGAATATGGAATTCAAGTTCCGCTTCGAATCATTCCTTCACCGTTCAGAGACTTCGGTGCTCCACTGAGCGAATACTTGACAGAGTACAGACTGCTGCATGAACAGCAGCGTATGTCTATCTACATTCCTAAGTATGTAGTGGGTCACTGGTGGGAGCACATATTCCACAACCACAGAGCAAACCGTATTCGCAAACAGTTGATGTATGTTCGTGGAGCAATGATTGTGTTGGTGCCTTGGAGATTAGAGTCCGCAGAGAAGATTGATCTCTTCAGTCGTTCCCCACTGCCAGGTGATGTTCGTCGTGGTGAAGTGATGAGATCAAGCGGACAGATGCGCAGACACCGTGGTGAAAACAACAAGGTAATCACCATGGTTGCTAAAGAGGATGCAACACCGGATGACATCCTAGACTTGGACAATGACTAAGCTTTTTTTCTCCGAATTCTTTCTAGTATTTTTGGGTGGTGGCTTAGGTTCACTATTGCGATATGCACTCGGGAGTGCACTGGAGCTTTCCCTCGGCTCTTCACTTGCAGTTTCGTTGTCGCTAGTGATTGTAAATGTTACTGGAGCACTGTTTCTAGGTATTGTTTCCTTCCACCCATACTTCGCTTCTATTCAACGTAAAGCATTCTGGGGATCCGGTGTATCGGGAGGTTTCACAACCATGTCCGGAGTTGCTCTGTTTCTCTATCAACCCTCATCTCTGGCCATTACAGCCGTGATGTTTGCCTTGGGTTTCTTGGCCTTCGCAGCTGGAGTAAACATCGGTAAAGCCAAAGCAGGTCTGAAATGAGCCTGAGCGAGATCTTCAACCCATTACTGCTACTTGGTGTATTTGTAGCGGGTGGGCTTGGCTCAATGCTTAGATTTGCTATCAGTAAGCTCAATGGCTTTTGGCCTTGGGGAATCCTAATTGCCAACATAGTCGGCTCGTTCTTCGCGGGTTGGGCTGTAATCTACTTCGAAACCAACCTCACCTGGCTAGCCATCTTGGTGGTAGGGCTGGCTGGGGGAATATCCACCTTCAGTGCCTGGGCTGCTGGAACCGTGCAGCTTGTAGCCAGAGATCGACCACTGGCGGCCACCCTATACACAATAGTTACCCTGATACTTTCCTCCACAGCTGCCTATGTTGGGCTATTACTGGGCTAGGCCCTGATATACTAAAGGGCAGATTTACCGTTTCCTGAGCCAAAATAGCTCAGCCAAGAATAAAAGAGGGGGTCTCGACATGGGTCGTGGCCGTCAAAAAGCGAAAAACACTAAGGTGGCTCGCGAGCTGAAATACTTCAGCCCTAATACCGACCTGACTGCCCTACAGGCAGAACTAGGTACCAGTTCAGACGAACATGAGTATGAAGACAAGTGGGCAGATCTTTATCCTGAGGATGTGTCAACTGAGATTGAATCAAACCCTGAAACAGATTCTGAAGAGTCTTCAGGCAAATAGCCCTCAAACTTTTACTATTTCTTGTAATTTCCCAAGATTCTTACAGCCCCACCGTCGACACCTTTGGCTCCCTGAATGTAGCCTTCTAGGCTGCAGTCATTTGAGTCCACCATTCCCAGTTGCCAGGTGTTTACTCCAGCTTGAATGAGCATCTCTTGAATATGGGCTGCCTTATCTGCTTTGACAATCACTGCGAAGCCTAAGCCTAGGTTCCAGGTTGATTCAACTTGTTCCAGAGATAGGTTGCCCCACTGAGTGAGTACTTGGAAGACATCCAGTGGCTTCCATGAGCTTCTATATATATCTAAAGTTGTGTTCTTAGGCAAGACTCTGGCCAGGTTAGCTCCAATGCCACCACCGGTGATGTGACTCATGGCTTTAACTGACGTACCTAAATCGCTTTCGAGCAGCGTGTTGAGGATGCCGGTGTATAGCCTGGTCGGTTCGAGAAGTGCTTCACCCAAGGATAAGTTGCCGAACTCTTGAACTGTCTTGTTGTAATCCAGTTTGCTGTCGCTGATGATCTTTCGAACTAGTGAGAAACCATTGGAATGTAAGCCACTTGATTCAAGGCCTAGGACAACATCCCCGACCTGAACTTTGTGTGGTCCCAGTAGTTTGCTGTATTCAACTGCTCCAACAGCTGCACCGGCAACATCGTATTCGTTTTGCTTCAGTAATCCTGGATGCTCCGCTGTTTCTCCGCCAATCAGTGAAACTCCAACCTCAGTGCAGGCCTTGGCGATACCAGAAACTATGTCTGCGATTCTTGTTGGCACTACTTTGCCGGTAGCAATGTAGTCAGTCATGAACATGCTCTTAGCGCCAACCACAACGATGTCATCGACAACCATGCCAACAAGATCCTGGCCTATGGTGTCATGCTTATCAATTGCTTGAGCGATAGCCACCTTGGTGCCAACACCATCTGTTGATGTTGCCAGTAGTGGTCTATCAAATGTCTTGAGGAATGAAACATCGAACATACCTGCAAAGCCACCGAAGCCACCAACAACATTCTCATTCAAAGTTTCTTTGATGGATTTCTTCATTAACTCAACAGCTAAATCTCCAGCGTGAGTATCCACGCCTGCTGAGGCATACGCATCAGTCATTGGCAGCTTTCACTATTTTGTCTAGTTCACTATCTGGCCCTGGTTCACAAGCTGCCGCTGGTTTTTCTAAAAGATTCTTACCCAGACGATCTTCAGCAGGAAGCTCAATCGGATATGTCCCAGTAAAGCAAGCGGTGCAAAGTTGTTTCTCTTCTTGGTTAGTTGAAGCAACCATTCCATCTTTAGATAGATACCCGAGAGAATCTGCACCAATAGATTGTCTAACCTCTTCGACACCGAGACCGGTTGCAATAAGTTCTGCTCGAGTAGCGAAATCAATTCCATAGAAACATGGCCACGTAATTGGTGGCGAAGAAATTCTCACATGAATCTCTTTTGCTCCTGCTTCACGAAGCATCGCAACAAGTGCACGCTGAGTATTACCTCTCACAATCGAATCATCGACAACAATTATTCGCTTGCCTTTGATTTGTTCCTTGAGGGGATTTAGTTTTAGACGGATACCGCGTTGACGAATGGTTTGTGAAGGTTGGATAAATGTTCTACCAACATATGCGTTCTTTACTAGACCATGTCCAAATGGAATACCTGATTCTTGGCTATAGCCAATAGCAGCCGGTGTGCCTGACTCAGGAGTTGGAATAACCATGTCGGCTTCGATTGGATACTCTTTGGCAAGAGTCTTGCCCATTTCAACTCTGGCGTCATAGACAACTCTTCCGTTGATCGTGGTGTCAGGCCTGGCTAGGTAAACATATTCAAAGACACAACCAGCTCTTTTAGTTTCTGCAAATCTAGAAGATCTAAGTCCGTGCTCATCAATTGCAATTAGCTCGCCTGGTTCAATTTCTCTAACGTAGCTTGCTCCAACAATATCTAGGGCTGCTGTTTCTGAAGCAACCACCCAACCCCGCTCTAATCTGCCTAGAACTAAAGGTCTTACGCCTTGTGGGTCACGAGCAGCATAAAGTGTTGTTTCATCCATGAATACTAAACAGAATGCGCCTTTTACCTTAGGCAACAGTTCCAACGCAGTTGACTCTAAAGTGTGATCCATGTCACCAGCAAGAAGCGCTGTTAGCACAGCGGTATCTGTAGTGTTTCCACCGGTTATTTCATTCTCAGTTTGGTCGGGATACTTTGTCTTGAGCATTTCAAGAAGCTCAGAAGTATTGATCAGGTTTCCGTTGTGACCTAGGGCTACTGTGCCAGAAGAGGTTCTTCCAAGAGTTGGTTGTGCATTACGCCACGAAGACGCTCCAGTAGTGGAGTATCGGTTGTGGCCAACAGCGATGTGTCCAACTAGGGATTCAAGAGATGACTCGGAGAAGACTTGAGACACCAAACCCATGTCTTTATAGACAAGAATCTTCTTTCCATCAGAGGTGGCAATACCTGCTGATTCTTGGCCTCGATGCTGCAGAGAGTAAAGACCAAAGTAAGTGAGCTTCGCTACTTCTTCCCCAGGTGCCCATACCCCAAATACACCACACTGATCTTGCGGACCCTTTTCATCGGGTAGCAAATCGTGATTTAGTAGTCCATCTCCACGAAGCAAGGGCAGTTTCCGTCTCTACGAGTGGGGGTTGCGTGCTTATAAAACCAAATTCTTGGACGTCTTTGTCGCCAAAAACTTGGCGTTACACAGTTAGTTTAGCGCTCTACTTGGAGCTGGTTTTGGAGACTTGCACATCCTTGGCACGACGTGCTGTGAGAGCATCAAATACAACGTCGACCAATACCCCGAGCCCTGCTCCTAGGCCTAAACAGTAGACCAGTAGCTGGGTTAGAAACCCAGCCGTCTTGCCGTCTTGAGTGGTAATAGACAAAGACAACACCACTGCCACAACTCCTCCCAGGAGGACTCCTGTGAGCATAAAGGGTATGAACTTAGGTGCTCGACGGATCTTTACCGTCTCAGTTTTATCTTTGGACATGCTTCAAGGCTAACGGAAATACTTCCTCTAACGATGCCCTTACTCCACTTGAACTTACCAAGTGCTGCTTGGTCGCCTCCTCCCAGCTCAGGGAGCCAAGGGCTAATTCAAACCAAACCTTAGGGCTTAGTTCAACAACATTCGGTGGTGTTCCCCTGGTATGTCTAGGTCCTTCAATACATTGAGTCGCACCCAGTGGTGGAACTCTAACCTCTACCGAGTTGCCAGGAGCTACCTCTGCAAGTTCCTCGAGAAGGTACCTGACTGCAGTGACAAACTGCTCGCTGGTTTGGTCGAATGTGCTGGATTGAAGAACGAAATTAATTGCATCGACTCCATCATCGTGTTTGATTCTCCGCCTAGCCATAGAACAAGGTTAGTGAAAGAAGAGGTGTTTATAACTCAAACACGAATTCTTCTAAGGTGTGAAACTACTCCTGCTCTACTAAACGCATGGACGGTTTAGCCAGAGATAGAACAAAACCCCCAGCGGAAACTGGGGGTAATGTTTGAACCTCTTGACGAGGGTCGAATCGGAAACAAGGCTCCGAAACGTTCTACGTTTTGAGTATGCCATAACGTTCTCAATTTTGGAATAGTTATGCACCTTCCGGTTCGGCCCTCCCCTTGGTCCATGCCCTACGGAAGGACAACAAATGAGTAAAACTCATATCGTTGTTCTGATTCTGAGTGTGGTGAAGATAATCCTTGTGATTGTCGAAGCCATACTAAAGATCAGGTAGAACCAAGTAATCCCTGGTGCCAAGCATCAGGGATTACCCGATATGCCTGTTTATAACTAAAACACCAGTTCTCTAAAGGTGTAAAACTTCTTCTGCTCACTAAACGCGTGGTTAGTTTAGCCAGAGATGAAATAAAGCCCTCGGCAGCAACCGAGAGCTTTATTTGAACCTCTTGACGAGGGTCGAATCGGAAGGAAACTCCGAATCCACTTGTGATTAAGAGTATAGATAAAACTATTCGAATTTGGAATAGTTTTACACCATCCGGTTCGGCCCTCCCCTTGGTCCACGCCTTACGGGAGGACAACAAATGAGTAAAGCTCACATTGTTGTTCTGGTTGTGACGTTGGTGAAAATAGTCCTAGTGATTGTTGAAGCCATCATCAAGATCAGGTAGAACCAGTGAGCCCCGGTGTATCAAGCATCGGGGCTCACCCCAACCTCGATAAACTTTAGATAATGAAAATCTTGGTCTTAGGTTCTGGAGCTCGCGAACACGCGATTATTAAAGCTCTAATCAGAACTGGAACAGATCCCAGCAACATCACCTGTGCACCAGGCAATGGTGGCATCGCTCAAGAAGTAGAAACCATAAACCTAAACGCCAATGACCCGGTCGCTGTAACGGCATGTGCCTTGGCAGCAGGTACTGATTTAGTAGTCATAGGCCCTGAAGCACCTTTAGTTGCTGGAGTCAGCGATGCTCTTCGCGAAGCAGGGATACCAGTATTCGGGCCATCTAAAGCAGCAGCAGCGCTGGAGGGTTCTAAGTCTTTTGCTAAAGAGATTATGGCTGCTGCAGATGTTCCAACTGGCATGGCCCATAAGTGCGCCTCAATAAACGAGGTTGAATCTGCACTTGATGAATTCGGAGCGCCATATGTTGTAAAGGCTGATGGTCTGGCTGCAGGTAAAGGCGTAATTGTTACTAGCGATAAAAAAGCTGCCTTAGCTCACGCAGAAACCTTCATTTCTCAAGGTATGGAAATACTTGTTGAAGAATTCTTAGACGGTGAAGAAGTTTCTCTGTTCTTCTTGTCCGATGGTTCTTCAGTCCTACCGCTATCCCCAGCCCAGGATTTCAAACGTGCTTACGATAACGATGAAGGCCCTAACACAGGCGGTATGGGCGCATACTCTCCGCTTCCATGGTTACCAGCAGGCTTTGTTGAAGAAGTCCAGCACAGAGTTGCATTACCGACAGTGCGTGAATTAGCTCTTCAAGGAACTCCGTTTGTTGGTCTGTTGTATTGCGGGTTGATTGTTACAAGTAAAGGAATTCGAGTTATTGAATTCAACGCACGCTTTGGTGATCCAGAAACACAGGTTGTTCTTCGAAGATTATTAACACCTCTCTCAGGCTTATTGCACAAAGCAGCGACTGGTCAATTAGCTACTGCTCTAGAACCAGAATTCAGTAAAGATGTTGCAGTTACTGTCGTATTAGCTAGTGAGGGTTACCCGGTTACGTCTGCACCTGATAGAGAAATCTCAGGGCTAGAGGAAGACGACCGTCATGTGGAGATAGCGCATGCAGCAACAAAGCTTGTCGGTGGAAAACTTATTGCTACCGGTGGAAGAGTTCTGAGTGTTGTTTCCATGGCTAAGACTTTTCACAAGGCACGCAAGCACGCATATAAGGTCATTGAAAACATCAAGCTTGAAGGTTCGCACTACAGAACCGATATTGCTCTAAAAGTTGATGAAGGTAAAGATGACTAAAGCAATCCCTGGTTGGCACCACGTCTATAGCGGTAAAGTTCGTGACCTGTACGAATCAGATGATTCATCACTTTCGCATCTAATCCTTGTTGTTGCCAGTGATCGCATAAGTGCTTTTGACACAGTTCTCTCTCCAGAGATACCTAATAAAGGTGAATACCTTACCTCTCTAACTAACTGGTGGTTTGACCGATTAGATGTTCCTAACCACATCAGCCATGAAGTGCCTGTTCCTGAAGAGGTAACTGGACGAGCAATGGTTTGTATGAAACTAGATATGTTCCCTATCGAATGTGTAGTTCGTGGATACATCTCAGGTTCTGGATACAAAGACTATTTAGCCACCGGTGAAATCTGTGGCAATAAGTTGCCTGAAGGTTTAGCTTTTGGTGATAAATTACCTGAACCTATCTTCACCCCTGCCTTCAAAGCAGAACTAGGAGATAAAGATGAAAACATCACCCTTGAAAGAGTTGTGGAAATCATTGGTCTAGATAGCGCACATGCACTTAAGAACCTCAGCCTAGAGATATTCAATAAAGCTAGCGAGCTTGCAAACAATGCAGGCCTTATCCTGGCCGATACCAAGTTTGAGTTCGGAATCAACCCAGCTAATGGGGAGATTACCCTAGGTGATGAAGTGCTAACTCCTGATTCCAGCAGGTACTGGTCTAAAGCAGCCTGGGAAGCTGGAGATCGCAAAGAGAGCTTCGATAAGCAACAGGTTCGCAACTGGTTGGCTGCAAACTGGGATCCAGCTTCAGGGGGTAAACCTCCTGTGCTACCAACAGAGATAGTCGAACAGACTAGCGCAAGGTATGCTCAACTGATTTCTCTCCTAGCCCGATAAACTAGACCTGTTCGCACCCGCCAATGGTGACGCCGGCGAGCGAAAACCAAGTAAATTACTAGCCCCACCAACCTTCGGGAGCGTATTCTGTGCCTAAAATCATCGTTGAAGTCATGCCTAAAGCAGACCTATTAGACCCAGCCGGTAAGGCAGTTGCCAACGCCTTACAACGCAAGGGTCACGCAGAAATCTCTAACGTTCGTATCGGTAAGCGTATTGAGCTTCACTATGTGAACCCTCCAACAGAGGCAGACATAGCTACTGCTAAACAGATTGCTGCAGACTTCCTATCTAATGGTGTTATCGAAGACGTAGTCAACGTTTTTGTGGAGAACTAATCTCCATGAAGATAGGTGTTGTTACATTCCCCGGCACACTAGATGATCGTGACGCTCAAAGAGCTGTTCGTATTGCCGGTGGTGAAGTAGTCAAGCTGTGGCACGCAGATGCCAATTTACATGCAGTGGACGCAGTTGTACTTCCCGGTGGATTTAGTTTTGGTGACTATTTACGGTGCGGAGCTATTGCAGCTCAAGCTCCAGTTATGGAAAGAATTATTGATGCTGCTAACGGTGGAATGCCTGTTCTAGGTATTTGTAATGGTTTCCAAGTTTTAGTTGAATCACACCTACTTCCTGGTGGACTGATCAGAAATGAAAACCAACACTTTATTTGTCGAGATCAGAAACTTATTGTTGAGAATGTTGATACTCCTTGGACCAATGGCTTCAAGCTAGGTCAAGAGATTACTATCCCACTTAAAAATGGTGAAGGTGGATACATCGCGGACGAGGAAACTCTAAAGAAACTTGAGGGTGAAGGTCTAATTGCTTTTAGATACTTCGAAGTAAATCCAAATGGATCAGTGAACAACATTGCAGGACTCCGTAATGAACGAGGCAATGTTGTTGGTCTTATGCCTCACCCTGAACATGCTGTTGAACCTGGCTTTGGTCCTGACACTCCATTAGCCATGAGAAGTGGTATCGATGGCCTCACTTTCTTCACCTCTGTATTGAACCAGGTGGTGAACTCCTAATGACAAAAGTAATCTCAACGGTTGATACAACTAAGAACGCGAAGCAGACTCCAGATAAAGAACAGCCATGGAAAGAACTAGGGCTAAAGCAAGAAGAGTATGACCGAATCAAACTAATTCTTGATAGAAGACCAACCAGTGCTGAGCTAGCCATGTATTCAGTGATGTGGTCGGAGCACTGTTCATATAAGAGTTCAAAGATGTATCTACGTCAGTTTGGTGAAAAGGTAACACCTGAGATGACTAAGCACCTCATGGTGGGTATGGGCGAAAACGCAGGTGTTGTTGACATCGGTGAGGGCTGGGCAGTTACTTTCAAAGTTGAATCACACAACCACCCAAGTTACATCGAGCCTTTCCAAGGTGCGGCCACCGGTGTCGGTGGAATCGTCAGAGACATTCTTACCATGGGGGCAAGACCTATCGCTGTGATGGATCAACTTAGATTTGGTGCAGTTAGTAACCCGGACACTGCTCGTGTGGTTAACGGTGTTGTTTCAGGAATTAGTTTTTACGGTAACTGCCTAGGGCTTCCGAACATTGGTGGAGAGACTGTCTTCGACAAGGTTTACCAAGGTAACCCACTTGTTAATGCACTATCTGTTGGAGCATTGCGTCATGAAGATCTCAAGCTAGCCAAAGCTTCAAACCCAGGAGACCTGGTCATTCTCTTTGGTGCAAGAACCGGAGCTGATGGCATCGGTGGGGTATCTGTATTGGCTTCAGAGACATTTGATGCTGATGGTCCTTCGAGAAGACCAGCGGTTCAGGTAGGGGATCCATTTGCTGAGAAGGTTCTCATTGAATGCTGTCTAGAGCTCTATGCAGCCAAGGTAGTCGCTGGTATTCAAGATCTTGGTGGTGCTGGTTTATCTTGTGCTACCAGCGAGCTGGCATCTAATGGCAGAGCAGGTATGCGAGTTCAGTTACAAGAAGTATTGCTACGAGATGAATCGCTGACTCCCGAAGAGATTCTGATGAGTGAATCTCAAGAGCGCATGATGGCCATTGTTCCTAAGCGAGACCTAAAAGCTTTCACGGCAATTGTGAACAAGTATGAAGTTGAGTTCAGCGTTTTAGGTGAAGTAATCAGAGAGCCAAGGCTATACATCAACTGGGGTAAAGAAGAGATTGTAAACGTGCCACCTAGATCAGTAGCTCATGACGGCCCTGTCTATGAAAGACCGGTTGCATACCCTACTTATCAGGACAGTCTGAACGCTAACTCAGTACACAGTGCCAACCTCAAGCGTTCAACTGAACCTAGCGAACTAGCTGAACAACTAGTTCAAATTATTTCTTCACCTAACCAAGCATCAAAGAGTTGGATTACAGATCAGTATGACCACTATGTTGGCGGCAATACAGCTCTGGCTATGCCTGATGATTCTGGAATGGTTCGAGTCTCAGAAGAAACAGGTCTCGGTGTTGCCATAGCCACAGATGCCAACGGTCGTTACTGTCAACTAGATCCATATAATGGTGCAAAGTTAGCTCTTGCCGAAGCTTATAGAAATGTTGCATCTTCAGGTGCTGTGCCAATAGCTGTTACCAACTGTCTGAACTTTGGTTCACCGGAGAACCCAGAGGTTATGTGGCAATTCAAACAAGCAACAGCAGGCCTAGCTGATGGTTGTCTAGAACTAGGTACCCCTGTTACTGGCGGTAACGTTTCCTTCTATAACCAAACTGGAGATATTGCAATTCACCCAACACCGGTTGTTGGTGTTCTAGGTGTTATCGATGATGTTGCTAGAAGAATTCCTTCAGGTTGGCAAGATGCTGGTAACAACATCTACCTACTTGGCACAACTAGAGATGAACTAGATGGTTCAGTCTGGTCCGAAGTTATTCACGATCACTTAGGTGGAAAACCACCGGTAGTTGATCTAGCTGCTGAAAAAGCGCTAGCTGAACTATTGCAAGGTGCATCACTTCAAGGACTACTTGCTTCAACCCACGACCTCTCTGAAGGTGGGCTTGCTCAAACATTAGTTGAGAGCACACTTCGCTTCGGCATGGGTGCACGAGTGTGGCTAAACGAAATCACCGAACGAGACCAAGTTGATCTAACAGCAGCTCTGTTCTCCGAATCAACCGCAAGGGTAATAGTTTCAGTTGGTCGAGAAGACGACGTCAAGTTCGTAGGACTCTGCGAAGCAAGAGGAATCCCGGTTCTAAGAATTGGTGTCACCGATGCATCAGGCCAACTAGAAATACAAGACCTAGCAACCTGGAACATAGATGATCTAAAATCCTGTCATGGGGCTACTATTCCTGAATTATTTGGTTAGCGACCTTCAGTTACTTATCCATTTCAGATTTCGATTGCTTTCCAGATGTATTGTTTCCTGTTTCTCGCAAGCACCGGAACCGATCTAAATGCCGAGGTGATCTCATTAAACCTCCAGATTGGGGTCATTCCTGACAGTTTGCTGTGTTGCGTGAAAGCGGTTTCTCTAACTGCACTGCCCCGATAGTCTAAGTAAATGAGAATCTCCCTAAAGCACGTAGTAACCGCAGCTATGGCACTACTAATTGGTCTATCTGCGAACGTGCAGGCACAGTCAGCCACGATGCCGACTGCCATCATTACTTTCCCTACCCTGCCAAAAACTACCTTTGGAAGCCCTGATCTTCCGCTCCAAATCACTCAAACTGCGGGTTATACAACTGCAGAGTCAACTACCCCAGCAACTTGCAGTGTTATTAGCAATTCTGTTGTTCGAATACTGGCTGCTGGTACTTGCAGAATCATGGCAACCAACCCAGGAACCAGTACTCACAAACCAGCTAGGGCTGTAACTAAATCATTCACTATAGCTAAAGCTCCAAATGTTCTTACAATCTCAGACTTTGGTTGGCTTTCAATGGCAAACCCAACAGCTGATATAACGACCACAGAAACAGCTGGAGTAACTGTTCTCAGTACTACTTCTTCTCGCTACTGCACAATCTCAGGAAACAAAGTCACCGCCATAAAGGTTGGAACTTGCACCATCCGAGCAACCAGCCCAGCAACAGCAAACTATCTAGCTGCAAAGACTGTTTCTAAATCTGTAGTTATTGGTCTAGCTTCAAGCATTCTTCCTCCTTCACCTAGCTATGTTGGTCCTTGGACAATTAGACAGAGAACTTTTGATGACACTAACTCTTTCAACAGAGTAGGTGACGCAGCTGCTTGGGTTGCCAACAAGTGGTACAACCCAGGACTTCGAGCTCAAATTGCTCAGGTAGCTGTGCAGTCAACAACTAAAATCACTTACCTAGTAACTGATGGTCTTGGCAGACCAACACCAAATAAAACAATCAACCTAAGCGTTGGTAAACGTCACGGTGGCTCTACAGCTTCAGTAAAAGTTGGCACACTAACTTCTAATGGAGTAGACAAAACTCCTCTCGATCAGATACTTGTAACCGGCACTACAGACTCTAAAGGTGTTGTGAGTTTCGACATCGTAGGTCTAGACACAGTTCCTAAAGCTGGAAGATATACACAGCTTGCCGCTTGGATTACAGATCTTGCCATCGACACCATCGACATCACAAACCTGGAATACAGTCTTCCTGCTGGTGGTTCATCAGGTGGTGGCTCTAACGGAGGTGGCTCCTCGGGTGGTGGAGTCCCTACTGATAAGACTCTGCTCTGGTCTGATGAATTCAACTCCGCGGCGGGCTCAGGACCAATAAGTTCTAACTGGAGCCCAGATCTAGGTGATGGCTGTAATACAGGTGCTGGTTGTGGCTGGGGTAATGGTGAATCACAGTCTTATGCCGCTTGTGCTAATAAGCAAGATGGAAATGGTTTGATGATTATCACTTCCTCCACTCCTGCTGGAGATCCAAACTGCTTGAGTAACAAGACTTGGACCAGCGGTAAGTTCACTACCTTCGGCAAGAAGCACTTCAGCTACGGTTACTTCGAAGCTCGACTAAAGATGCCTACCGGTGGCGGTACCTGGCCTGCATTCTGGACACTGGGCACAAACATCAACACTGTTTCTTGGCCACTATGTGGTGAGTTAGATATCATGGAATACGCTGGCAACAGCCCATTTATAAACACTTCAGCTGTGCACTACCGCAACCCTTCTGGCAACCACGAATACAAGATGGGTGCATTAAACAATAGCGTTGCTTTATCGCAAGGCTTCCACACCTACGGAATGCTCTGGATGCCAAACGAGGTTAAGTTCTTTATTGATGATCGTCTAGTAGTAACAGTCAAGAAGAGCGACACTGGTCTTACTTACTGGCCTTTTGGTCCAAACGCATCTGGAGTTGATCCAAAGATGTACATCATCTTCAACCTAGCTATGGGTGGAAGCTATGGTGGTGGCATCCAAAGCGGTCTAACCAAAGCAAACTTCAGCATCGACTACGTTCGTTATTACAGCACAGGTGGATACGGTTCAGTTCCGACTAACTAAAGCCCTGAAGCATCAAGCTAAACCGCAATCGCTTTTTGATTTCGTATCTCTGCCATGACTCCTGAAGTCTTGATGGAATCTGTCAGTAGCGAATAAGCGATTGACGTGGCTGAGGACAAGCTGAACGAAGTAACCTGAACACTAATGTTTAGAAGTCCAGTTGATGCTTCACCGCCTGCGTGAACATCAGCAAACTGTTGTGATTCAGATGCCTCTTGGCAAATGGCCTCTACGAGTAAATCGCTGTCTGAATCAAAAGAATCAGGTTTTAGGTTCAACTCAAAAGAGATGTCGTATTCATTCATTCTGATTCTCCGATTCTCTAAAACAAGTTTGGTTACGCAAGTACTGCTTGACCATATTTGGATAATGCGGGTCGCTTGGCGTAATGCGGTCAACCCCTGGGATTCTAGTTGTTACTAGAGTCCCAGGGGTTGACAGAATACCTTGGAGTTTGTGTTTACCTACTTGATGTTCACTTCATTTGATGAGGCTGTTGCAGAGTTGAAGCCGAGCTTTGTTCCCTGAACCTCGACCGAGATTGCTGCCCCTACATCTGAGAGTGAGAGTCGGTAACTCTTAGATGTGCCCACCACGATACCGTTTCTTAGCCATGCGTATGTGAACTTAGTTCCACTGTCCCAAGTTCCGGTATTCGCGACAAGAGCCTTTCCGATTTGGAATGTTCCAGTGATGCTTGGCTTTCCAACAAGGGAGAGATCTGCAGCTGAAACTACTTTGGCTTCGCTCATAGTTACTGCCGAGTAGTATCCAACCTTTGACATAGTGGTTTTGAAGGAAATTAGATGGCCTACATCTGCAGCCTTCAAGGTGAAGGTTGACTTCTTCGCTCCAGGAATCTCAACTCCGTTGCGCATCCATTGGAAGCTAGCTTTCGCACCGTTTAGGTTATCTACAGTCGCAGTTAGATTGTGTCCAAATGCATACTGACCAGAGACTCTTGCTGTTGGGGTAGGCATTGTGCCAGCTCCAATAAGAACTGGGGAACTGAAGTTAGTGCTTATAGATGAGCCATTCTTATTGAACATAATTGCAACTGAAAGCAACTTGCCTAGATCAGCACCTGAAGGAGCATAGTTCTTGCTAGTTCCACCAGTAATCTTTTTACCATCTCTGTACCACTGGTACAGCACAGTGCTGTTAGCTGGAGTGGCCATAGCCGCAGTCATAGAAGAACCTACAGTCGCGCTTCCATGAATGACCGGAGTGGTTCCTAATTGAACTGGAGCAGCTCCATCTGAAGACACCGTAACCGAACCGGAAGTAACGCTCTGTGATGAGTACCCTGGTTTGGTTCCAGTGACAGTAATAGAAATCGCGTGACCTGCATCAGCTGCAGCAATTGTGTAGTTTCTAGAGGTAGCACCTTCAATGGCAACCCCATCTGAAAGCCACTTGTATTCCAGGATTACTCCCTCGTCCCAGTTACTGGTATTTGGTGTGAGAACCTGTCCAACTTGAGCGGTTGCCAAGATACTTGCCGAACCCTTACTGATTTGAGCTTTGACAAGCTTTCCACCGGTAATCTGCCAGCCTTCTGGGTAGCTCTGCGCAGGCCCAATAATGTTTTCCCCAGTGACACCGTCTAATTGTGCTCCTGTTAGGTTAGCTAGCGAGAGGTTAGCGCCGGTCAGATTAGTACCAACAAAGGTAGCTGTCTGGAGGCTCGCGTAATTCAGCTTCGCATTAGTCAAATTAGCATTACTTAGATCTGTCGCTATAAGCACGGTAGAGATCAACTTAGCGCCAGTTAGGTTTGCACCAGTCAAATTAGCAGCAGTCAAATCTGCACTAGTAAGGTCTGTTCCACTCAGGTTGATTCCAGAGAGATTAGCAGATCTCAGATTTAGTCCCACCAGTGACTGTCCAGACATATTCACGCCAGACAAGTCTGTTCCTGGACCGATCAAGTAGCCAGAGTAAATAGACCAACCTCCAGGCAAACTGTTTGGCACACCAAGAATTCTTCCGCTGCGCACACCACCCATTGAAGCTCCACTAAGCGAAGCGCTAGTCAAATTAGCGCCGCTTAGATTACTGAAGCTAAGGTTTGCGTAATTCAGATTGGCTGAGGCGAAGTTAGTGCCTGTTAGGTCAAGGTGATCCAAACTCAATGAGTAAAGGTATGCACCAGAAAGATTTGCACCAGATCCAATGAAGTATCCGTTGCTAAATCTCCAGCCAGCAGGAACTTGACTTGGTGTTCCTGTCGTGTTACCCGAGGTCACTCCCAACATAGATGCACCTTGGAAGTTAGCTGCTGAAACGTTAGCTCCGTAAAGCCTCACATTGGCTAGGTGTGACCCATTGAACTTAGTTCCACTTAGGTTTGCATAGTAGAAATCAAAGTCACTTAGGTTCAGATTCGATAAGTCCAAACCTGAAAGATCTACGTAAGCAGAGCTCTTGCTGATTCCAACTTGAACAGAATCTGATTCAAGAGTTAGGTCGTTGTAGTTGGAAGAACTACCTGTTACCTGAACTTTGAAGCTACTACCAAAGTCTGCTTTGGTTAGAGTCAGGTAACTGTTCGTAGCTGATGGCACAAGAACGCCATCACGATACCAGCGGTAACTTAAGTTAGCGTTAGTCCAGGATCCAGGGGACACATACAAAGTTGAACCGATAGTTGCGTTACCAGTTATTTGTGGTTGACCGCTTTGGGTAATGTCACCTAAACCAATCCGAACACTAGGACTTGTCGCTGTTGAGGTTTGGTAACCCTCTGAAGTCCAAGTAGTAATGACACTGATTGAGTTTCCATACTCCCAATATCTAGGAGTGTATGTAGAACCTGTTTCACCCCAGATGTAGTTGCCGTCACGAAGCCACTGGTAAGTCACCTGAGCATAAGGATCTACTGCACCTTGGCTAACTTGCAACTGACTACCCACCTTAGGTGAGCCGCTAATCACCGGCGAATTAGATCCGGTGAAGATTCCCCAAGTAATTTGGATTGGGTCGCTTTCAAGAACGATAGTTTCGTAACCAACTTTGGTGGCAGTAAGTTTCACAGTAATCTGATGATTCAAATCAGACTCACGAACCAAATAGTTTTCACCAGTCTGACCACCAATATCACTGCCATCCATCTTCCACTGGTAGTTAAAGTAAGTTCCCTCTGGCCAATTACCCTTATCAACAGTCAAGTAATGCCCAATAGCGGTAGCACCATTAATTACTGGCTTAGAAGTGGAATCGAAAGTCTTCGCTACAAAATCAACGGGATCTGAGGAAACTGATTCTTGATAGTAACCAGCTTTATACCCACGCACTGTAACTGAAATCTTCTTCCCAACATCGCTCTGGTTCAGTACGTAATTATCGTAGTATGCGATTAAGTTCCCGTTGCGATACCACTCGTACCACAGGTTAACCCCCGAATCCCAAGTTCCAGCATCTACAGCTAGAGTCTTGCCGACCTCTAGATCACCCTTTATCTGAGGTTTCGGCTTTAGTGTCTGCCTAGCCAAATCAACGATTGGTGCCTGCTCGCTAATAACTGAGGTGGTCACGTAGCCTGGAGCTGAAGCCATAACTTTGACGCGGATCATCTTGTCTGCAAGTGAACCGTCAAGTCGCAGTGTGGCATCAGTAGCTCCTGAAATCGGCTGCCCACCGGCTAGCCATTGGTAACTAAGAGTAGTTCCAGCATCCCATGTCCCAGGCACAGCCTGCAAATCATTACCAACAACTGCAGTTCCAGTTATCGAAGGAGTTGGCTGGTTAATGAATTCCTGTAAGTGCTTGAACCTCGCAATACCCAGCACTGTCTTGACATATAGATTACCCGTCGAGTCAAAGAAGATGACTGAACCGGCGCTGTAGTTTTGAGTGTTATTTTGTAGAGGATTGAAATAATTTGAGTCATTACTGAAAATGGTTCCCTTCAAGTCTCCCGTTGAGCCGAATACCTTCACTTGAAGCCCTTGAGCACCTGAGGCTATAACCGCTGTGTCAAGATTAATTGATCGGGATATTCCAAATAGACTATTCGACCCCAACATATTGAACTGGAATGACTCTAAATACTGTCCACTATCCCACCACGACTCAGTAGTTGAACTGTCACTCACGATAACCGAGCAAATTGAACAAGTCCTTGCCGTTGTTAGAAAATCTCTTTGGGCGTTCTTTCCTACAGTGGAGTACTCTGTGTAAATGGACCACACGTTGCTCTCGCTCTTGCCCGAAAGCAATTTATACCGTGCGTCCCCCCAAGTCGGAAGATCCGTGACGAAGTCCCCGTATTTTGTCAAGGCTTTTAAAGTTTGACGGTAGTTGTCTCGCACTGCTAGATTCCCGGAAGGCAAGAAATCCACGCTGTAGTTTAGAGGTCCTGAGATCGCTTTGTCCAGCCTAAATGAACTCACCAAAGAGCCGTCAGTAGAGTAAAGAGTTGCCCTTCGATTGCTATCAATCACTGCAATCTCATCATTTGGGCCGATAGCGGCATTCTGAAAGTTGATGCTTTCGGCGAATAGTTCTCCTGAATTGACATCTAGGTTCGAACCAATCTGAGTGAAAGTGTTAGTGGAGAAGTCAACAAGGAACAACTGAGCGGTTTCTCTATTCTTAACATAACCAAAATCTGGCTTACCGAGAGGGTGAAAGCCTTCATACTCCGTTGGCAAAGTGGGTATTTGATAAGTGTCAAGTACTCTCCCAGTTGTCAGGGATAATTTGGTGGCAGTAGATCCGCTAAACTCCCACAAACCGGGAATGTCTCCGGATGGGTCGATGGAAATCACAGAAGGAAAACCTAACCAGGGCGAGATGTCAGATTTGTTGTATGTCCCATAGGAATTTCTGTATTCAACAACCGCAGGACCATAAGTCAGGTGGACCTTGAATTTACCATCTCTCGATACATACGTGGAATTAGGCGCAATATTGAAGTTCTGCCCGTTCACGTAGACTGCGTTGGATCCTGAAATGCCACCCCATGGTGAGTAAAACCACGAGTGGTGATTTATATTTTCCCCTTCTCCACGTGGGAGAGCTTCAGCAATGCGGTTAGAATCTGAATTAAATATGGTTACTTCCCCATGAATGTTTGTGGAGATAATGTTGCCATATTGAATTCGCCAATGATCATTAAATTGAGATGGGCGGTAAATCCAATTCTTTTGCCCCAAAACATCCATTTCATAGATGCCATTGATGGCAGAAATCACTATGTTGCCATTTGGAAGCATAGCTGCTGAGTATGTTGGATTAGCTGTAAGACCCTGAGTGCTTTCTCCCCAAGACCTAATGAACTGACCCTCTTTACTGAACTGTGAGACGGTTCCGTCTGGGAGGATGTTGAGGATGGATTCAGAGACCTGATCCCAGGTTAGTGTTCCTCTCGCTACAGATGGAGGCAACAACTTATTGACATATCCATCGAATGCGTATGGAAGGTTTGACTCTTCAGCATTCGCAGCAGGAGTTAGCGATGTTAGGGCGGTTAATAGCCCAACAATCAACGCAAGGGATATTGAGGTCAGTTTTCTGAGAAAGGTCATTAGATGCTCCATGTTAGAAGGGTCTTCTTTTCCATCATGGCACCTTTGTTCCTATATGACAACCAACTAAGAAGGGCCTGTTTTGGGTCTATTTGCAATCCCTTGTGTTGTTTGCACAAATGTCACTAGCATCTGGCACTCTGGATAGTGACTACCAAACAGAGGGTTAGATGTATATAAAAGAGTCGCTTTGGGCATTCAACACTAGAGATCTTATGAGAGCTTCCTCTTGTGAGCATTGCACGATGATATCTGTGTCAAGAACACTGGCAATTCAGAGTGTTTTAGCTAAATTGCAGCCCTATGAGGATGAGATTGCCCGTGCTAAAGCTGAGGGTGAGGACCAGTCCTTGGCTCAGAAATATGGTGTTATTTTCGAAGATGCGCTGATCCAGGAGTTGCTTGACTCTGTTGGCACAGGAGTAGTTGGTAGGCCTGAGATTGATGGTGACATGGCTCAGACCATTAAACTCATGAAGGCTGGGACTCCGGTTATTTACCAGGGTGGCTTAAAGCGTCAATTCGAAAGAACTCTATTCAGCGGTCGTCCCGACTTTCTGGTTCACAAAGACTGGATGCTCAATTTTGTTGATGGCAAACTCACTGCATCCAAGAGAGCTGGCACCTCTGATTCTGAGAACAAATACACGGTTTGGGATGCTAAGTATGGTGGTCAAGCAAAACCTGCGTACTTACTGCAGGTCGGGCTGTACGTAGACGCACTGGATGCTCTTGGGCTAAAGGCTGAAGGTGAGCGTCACGGCCTAGTTCTAGGTTCTAGAACTACAGAAAGTTTTGAAGAAATTGAAATTGTTCCGGCTATGAGATTAGCTCGTAAGAAAATTGCGGATGTCATCGAACATGCGGAGCAGGCAAGAAATGCTGATGACTTGGTTGCTTTCCAAGCCTCGGCGTTGGATTGGCATTGTCCATCAAAACAGAACTGTGACATCTGTGAGTATCCAGATCTTTGCAAGGATGATCGTAAGGCCACAGATGACCTAGTTCAGGTTGCAAACATCACTCAAGCTCAGATTGCCAGATTGGCTACCGAAGAGATAACTACCATGCATGGCTTAGCTAGTGCAGAGGATAACAAACGTCCTTATCGAATGACCCAAGAGACTTTTGACAAAATACGTCAACAGGCTTCTGCTCAAGTGGAGTCACTCACTACTGGTAAGCCAGTGCATCGACTGCTGCCGGATCCAATGATTCAATACTTACCTCCGAGATCTCGTTTAGATGTTTTCTTCGACTTCGAAGGTTTCCCATACTTTATCGAACGCGGTGGTTTGGAATATCTATTTGGTAACTATGACTGGGGCACTGGCACAAACGAAGAAGAACCTAGAGATGACCTCTTTACAGAATTCTGGGCTCACGATCGAGTTAGCGAGAAACAAGCTTTCTCTGGTTTCATGGCTTGGGCAATGAAACGTATGGAAGAAGACCCCGAAGCACACATTTATCACTATGCAAGTTATGAGGTTACAGCACTAAAGCGTTTGGCTATGCGTCATGGCATCTATGAGCAGGAAGTTGCTTGGCTAATCGCCAATGGACGTTTAGTTGACATGTTCAACTTTGTAAGAAACTCAATGATTGTTGGTGAAGAGAGTTACTCCATCAAAAAGCTGGAGAGGCACTACAACTTCATTAGATCTTCTGATGTTCAAAAAGCTTCTGCAAGCATTGACGAGTATGACCGATGGCGTGAACTTGATGCACTGAGTAAAGATGTGTCTCTGCCTGCAGATGAAAGAACAGTTATTGCAGCTGATGCAGCAAAGATTTACTCAGAGTTGCGTTTATACAACTTAGAAGATGTCTGGTCCACACGTGAGCTTTATCGTTGGCTTGAATCTATGCCTGGTGCTAGTTCCAAATATGGGTTGCCTGAACCGGGCGACTCAGACGAGGAGGGCCCCGATAGAAAGCCAAGCAAAAGCGAACAGGAACTAGTTGAGCTTCAGGCTCAAACTAAAGAACTATTCGACAAGGTAGCGCACTGGGACTGGGGTAAAGATCTCGAGGCGGACTACCGAGCTCAGATATGGTTAGCTCTGACTCATTCGATTCTTTTCTATAAGCGCGAAGAAGTTATGTTTTGGGCTGATATCGCTATCAAGGTCCTTATGGATGAGGAAGCACTTGAAGGCGACAGAACAGCAGCAAGTATCTCAGAGGTGGTCGAAGTTGCTAGGGAGACTAAGACTCGCAGGGCAGATGACAGTACTTATACCCAGGTTACATACACCTGCCTTTTCCCTGAAGATGACTTATACATCCCTAAAGAAGACCAAGAAGTCATTGTTCGCTACCGCGGCGAAGGTAATCGTCAGAAACGTGACTTTGGAAAGATTGTTTCAGTCGAAGGTAGCTCTATAGCTTTCACCAGAGCAATCACAAAGGGCTCGGATGCCTTCATCCCTGACGCAATAATCAACAAGACTCACATTCCAACAACATCAAAGCAATCAGCGCTACTGAAACTAGCCAACGAGATTGCTGATGCCTGGCAAAGCCCACTCAATCCAGCACCAGATATGCCAGCCATCATGGACCTCCTGATGCGAAGGCCTCCAAAACTCACTGGACTACCGGCTCTACCCAAGGCAGATCCTGATAACTTCCTACCTGCTGTTGTAGAGGCTGTGAAGGCTTTAGATCACTCTGTTCTGGCTATCCAAGGACCCCCTGGCTCAGGTAAAACCTATCTAGGTTCAAGAACTATCGCTGAGCTAATCAAGGCGGGTAAGCGAGTGGGAGTAACAGCCAACTCACATTCAGCTATCGAAAACTTGCTTGAAGCTTGCATTGAAGCAGGTGTTGATCCAGATCAAATAGTAAAGAAACAGGATGAAGGCGAAGAGCGCCCATGGACTACAAGAAGAAGTAATGGACCGGTAGTTACCTGGATGAAGAATCAGACTGGTCCTTACGTTGTTGGTGGAACCAGTTTCTTCTTTAGCAATAGAGATGTCAGAGAATACCGTCTGGATTATTTGTTCATTGATGAAGCTGCTCAGTATTCGCTCGTTGACTGCATGGCAGTAAGCAGTATTGCGGACAATTTAGTTCTGATGGGAGATCCGCAGCAACTTGCACAAGTAGTTACCGCAGTTCATCCTGGTGGAGTAGAGAACTCTGCGCTAGGCCATTACATGGGTGAGCACTCCATCCTGCCGGCCAACATGGGTTACTTCGTAGAGGTAACTAGAAGACTTCACCCAGATGTAAACCATGCAGTTAGTTGGTTGGCCTATGAAGGAAAACTTAGATCACATCCAACAACTGTGAATTACAAGATTGACGGACATGAACAAGGTTTGATTGCTCTTCCAGTTCCACATCTAGGTAACTCAACATCTAGCGAAGAAGAGGCAGACACTGTTGTAAAGCTAGTAGATGAACTGCATGGCAAGAAAGATCCATCAAATGTTTTGGTAGTGGCCGCTTACAATGCTCAAGTTGATTTACTTAGGAAGAAACTTGACGATGCTGGTTTTGAACAAGTGCTAGTTGGAACCGTTGACAAATTCCAAGGGCGAGAAGGACTAGCGGTTATCTATAGCTTTGCAGCTTCATCAAGTATGGATGCACCTAGAGGTTTAGAGTTCTTGCTCGATAGAAATAGGTTGAACGTTGCAATTAGTCGTGCAAAGGCTACTTGTTATCTAGTGTTCAGCGAGACTCTTCTAGAAAGTCAATTTAAGAGTGTTGCTGAAGTTAAGGCTGTTAGTCGTTTAGCTGGCTTGTTGGAGATAGCTGCTAAATAGGTTCTTTGCCACAGTGGTGCATGTCCACTCTGTGTTTGCAGGATTTATCGAAAACTATCCAACTACCTTTAGGTGCTTCAATAGCTGCTTTGGCATGTGGTGCACACATAAACTCAAAATGTTTACAGGCTGGACAAATCAATCTGTGAGTTGCTTGACCCTCGCAATCCATATAGTCGCAAGTAACGTTGAAGTCTAAGTGGTCAATCGAACCAAGCAATAGCTGAGTTGATCCGCTATTCATAGTATTGGGGTCCATAGTTCAATTCTATTTAAGCCGCGTCTACAGGGTTGTTCCCCTTAGGGCACTTTTGCCTATTGAGAACACTGGCCTAAAGCAGTATCGTTGGGTTTGAATTCTTATTTTAGCCACAGAAACCTGTGGGGAGCGGTATAACTCAAATGGCCAAGAAGCCTTCCTTCAATCACCCTATAATGCCAAAGAAACCGGGCTACTTTGAGATTCGGAGTATCAAACGCGCCGGCAAGCGAGACGCCAGAAAGAACCAGGGTGTGAAAGATTTCACTCGCACCCAAGCAATCAACGAGTTCGAATCTTTTTCCCAAAGAGGAGAAATTGCTCTCAACGATTGGCTACTACGGGTTTCGTCTCCATATATCACTGGTAACGCTCGAATCGAAGCTGAAGTCAAGCTTTTTGAAACAAAAATTGAAAAACAAAAAGCTAGCATGGGGAAAACTGGTCGGGACCAGAAAGCTGCGACGCTGCGCCTAGCTGCTCTCGAACAAGAAATGGCCGATCTTTACTCACAATACGCCTCAAACAAAGAAACAGGCTTTGCTCTCATTCGCAGAGCTGACGAAGTGAAACCCCTTTGGGAAAACCTGTACAGGCTTAAAGCGGCTATTTATAATCAGTCTCGTGCCAGAAAATTGAACGCCGACGCAGAAGCGGCAGCAGCTGAGCTTCCCGTTTACAGGGTCCACCCTGCAGTTGAGTTAGATCAATTTGACCGCAATCTGCCTGACAGAAAAAGTCGCTAAGTCATGGCTGACCTGTTTTGGCGCACACGCCTCAAGCGTCGCGCGAGAAAAATCATTCTTTCATTACCCGATCTGCCAAAAGACATCGATGACAACGTGTTTATCGCGCTCGGCACACAAGCTGCAGAATCAGATAAGGCCTCAAAGGCTTACGATGAGTTCCTCTTCTCTGAAGAGGGCTATGAGCAGATGCCCTACGAGGATAGTGTCGACGAGATTCTCACACTGCAACGCGCAAGAACTGCTGAACGTAAAGGTCGAGCTGAGCTTCCAATCAAGATGCGTATCGAGTATGTAGAGAAGACTATCGAAGCCAAGAAGCGCCGAGTAGCTGATGCGCTGTATCAGAAGGAAACTATTGAAGAACAATTGCGTGAAGAGTTAGATATTCTAAAAGGTTCGAGGAAGGGTGAGCAAGGTGGATACTGGGAGGGAGTCTCGCCGGACACTACTTCAAGATGGAAACACATCAGTGGGGTTCTTAAGGAATGGCTTGTCTTTGTTCTTGTAGCCGGTGCAGATGCCACTGTTGTGTTTTACACCTTGTTCTCCATCCTTCCGTCGGTGCGCGAAGCTCTCCTATTCACAATCCCTGCTGTTGGAGTGCAGATTCTTTTCCCTCATCTAACTGGCCGCGCAATTGCGACATACAGAAGTAATAAAGAAGCAAATGGGCAAAGCTTCAACGTGGCTGCAGGAATTGGTCTGGCGTGGATCTTTTATGTCATCGGAATGACAATTCTCCGAATCAACCTTTTAGCTAAGGACTACAAGAAGTTTGATGAGAAACATATGGATATGCCTGTGCTTTTGTGGTGGGCCGTCTTGACATTTAGTTTCCTGATTCTTGTTGGGCTTGGAACTTGGGTTCTTGTTAGAGCGATGAACGCAAACCCACACCATGCAAAGTATTCAAGACTCATTTATGTTTATTTCGCTAAAGTAAGGGCACTCAGAAATGCAGAGGAATCTCAAGCCAAAACCGAAGCTGACTTGGAAGCCGAACTAAAAGTTCTTGCCGAAGTTAGATCCCAGTGGGACATGAGGGCCAGTGTTTATGACCAAGTAGGAGAATCATCCAAGTCTGTCTATCGGAGAGCATTAGTAAACCAGGTTGGCATACCTGAGTTCACAACCGAGTACTTGCCTGAGTCAAAATTCAAAATAAAGAAGTCAAAGAGGACAAGTTAATGTCAATTGTCGAAACAAAAAAGACTCTAAGTAAAGGTAAGAAGTTTGCGATAGTTCTTAGCTCTTTACTGACGGTCCTTATCGCAACACTTGCCTTCAGTCCTAAACCAGTAGAGAAAAACTGCGTATTCGTTTCGGACGAGGGTGCTGGCAGTTCCTCAAATCAAACGGCAGTTATCTTTGCTCCAACATCCAACTTCGTTGATTTCCAAAGTTTAATCACTCGGTCGAGCACCTCTATCAAGAACGAATTAGGTGCGAACCTAACAGGAGCAGCCAAGAAAGACGCTCTTGGCCGTGAGCTATCTGTAGTCATCGCAGATAGAGATCCACAATTGGTTACTCGCAGACTTGTAAGGGCTGCAGAGGGCGCTACCGAAGACATGGATATCGAAAGAGCAATCACAAGCGCTTTTGGAAGTTTTGATCTAGCCGCATCCTGCGCAGCAGGAGATCTGAAGAAGACTGACGACCAGATTCCAACAAGTTCTGGCGTAGACCTTCTCAAAGGTCTTGCTGTTGCTTCCGATCAGCTCCACTCTGACGGCAAGAAGACAATCTTTGTATTAGGAAACGGTATCCAAACTTCTGGCTCGATTCTTATGCAGGAAGAGGGAACGCTTCCTATGAATGGCTTAGCCGCCAAAAAACTAGCTCGTGAACTCTTCCAACGTGGCGAAACGCCTGTTCTGGAGAACACGACAGTCAACTGGTATGGACTTGGACAGGTTGATGGCGAAGTTCAAAAGCCACTTCCCATTGCCAAAGCCAAAGCTTTGGAAATATTTTGGAGAGAAATTATTCGTCTTGCTGGCGGATCTGTTGGAGAGATCTGTGGTCAATGTGGTTCAGGTTTACCAAATATTAATGCAATTCCTGTAGACCTAGTACCGGTCAACGAATGCCCTATTACAGTGAAACTCTATGACGCCGACGGGGTTGAATTCCAGGCTGACAGCAGTTCATTTATTTCAGAGGCTAAGGCCAGAGCTGCAGCCAAAAGAACTGTAACCGAATTCAAGAGCAAGAGCGGATGTGCTTCACTAACCGTGCGCGGGGTCGCCGCTGCCGGGGTGGACAAGTCCCCATACGTATCGAAACGTACTGAGATTGACTCCGTGAACTCAGAACTAACCAAGCTGCGTGCAGAAGCCTTTGGATCTCTGCTAAAGAAAGCTGGATTTAAGGGTTCTCTAACTTATGTGGGAGGTGGCACCTGTGGGACCGAATGGAATTCATCTGGGTTAGTCGTGCCTGATCTTCAAAGAAAATGTAGAAGAGTAGAAGTTTATTAGAAAATGAGTAAGAGACCTGGAGTTTCATTTACATCTCTTCGAAGACGCAAGAGAGACACCAATGGCATTTGGGGTCATCTCGCTAATGAAGACTCATTCAACATTGGTAATGGACCTCGCTGGGGTTTGCCTGCCTGGGTGCTGCCTACTGTTGCTACTGGCGCACTTGTGACGTTAATTGTTTTGTGCTTCCAGGTCGTGGACCTTATTGATAATAAGTTCAACCCGAACGATGTGGTTGCCAAATCTAGGTCAGCAACTTTTGAGGTATCTTGCGGGAATGCTAGCGGAACGGCTGTCGGCATCGATGTCAAGGTGCCTGACGGTTTTAAAACAGCTGTCTTCTCTGCTGCACACATCTTTGATGAGTGTCTACCTGGAGACAAGATTGATGTTGTTTCTTCAGGCAAAACATATACCGGCATTCTGTTTAGGAAAGATCCGTCTTTGCCTTTCGATTCCGATGCAGCAGGCGATGTGGCTGATATAGCCCTTATTTACATGAGAGTGAAACTTCCCACTCTCGAACCTGCTCCCGAAGCGCAGGTGGGAGATTGGGTTGTCGAACTCGGAAATCCCTTGGGCGAAATCAATTACGCCACTTTTGGAATTGTGACAAAAGTCACTGACAGTGAGTATTACACCGACGCCCCAACAAATCATGGAAACAGCGGTGGTCCACTTTTGGACCATGACGGTAAGGTATTGGGGATAGTTTCTTGGTCTCGGCTAATCAAAGAGAACATTATTGATAGTCGAAACAAGTCAGACATAAATGATCAAGTAAATGGAATCTCAGGAGTAAAGCGTCTAAGTAACGCATGTGCGATTATTTACTCTGCAAGCCCTAAATGTCCGTTCGTAAATTAGCTTGTTGGTCCTACGGCTTCAACCCACAGGCTGACTTCATTCTAATGGTTCTTACAATATTTGATTTCCAAATAATGTTGAGGACGGGGAATTAAAAATCCAGTGCCATCTCGGCTAAACGGTCAATCCGATCTTCAGTTTCTGGGTGGCTGGATAGCAGTCGAGCAAACAAGCCTCTTCTAAATGGGTTCGAAAAATACATTCCTGCGGTAGCGATATTCTTCCTAGATGATGCTTCACTAAAGAGTTCCATTTTGTGAAGAGCTGACATAAGAGCTTCGGGATGTCTAGTCATTAATGCTCCAGTGGCATCGGCCAGATATTCTCTCTGCCTAGATACACCGTTCATAACCAGTGGGCCAAGAACTATTGAGATTAGCCAAGCGATAAGGCCCACTAAAGTCAGCAAAATACCGATGGGAAATAAGAGAACCGTTATAAAGCCACTTCTTTGGCGGAGGCCTAAAGTTCGAGAACCTTCCAATAGGCCAAGGATGAAGAGTAAACAAAACTGTGCTAGTGCCGAGAAAGCGCCGACTAAGCCAAACACAATCATTTTCACTCTGGTGTCATAGTTTTTGATATGCGCCATCTCATGGGCCATTACACCTTCGAGTTCATATTTCTCAGTTATCTTAAGTAGGCCTTCCGTAGCACCTACGTGGGCATGCCAGGGGTCTCTGCCTATCGCCATCGCATTTATGGACTCGTCGGGAATCAAGTAAACCTTAGGCATTGGCATGCCTTCGCTAAGCGCTAGGTTTTCAACTGTTCGCCAAAGCCTTGGATTGGTGTCTTTTGTGATTCGAACTCCACCAGCCAAGCCCATCGCCATGGTAGAAGCAAAAAAGAATTGAATTGTCGTGTAAACCAGAATGAAACCAAGGAGAAAAACGCCTACCCACATGTTGTCAGTTAGCCACCACAGCAAAGTTGCAACGCCGGTAAAGAAGAGCACCCAGACAGCAATGATGAGCGCAGTGTTACGCTTGTTTTTTGCGATTGCGTCGTACATGTTGGGCCTCTTTTCAAAGTACCTAACCAATATAGCCCCATTGATTCTGTTTGGGGACAATTCTTTTGTTGGCTTGACTAGCTAATGATTGAAACGATCCGAAACAGTTCTTTTAACCCAAAAACAGATCTAATCGGATAGCTCAAATACTCAGACCATTCAGCAAGCCTTGGTTCTCGCCAAACATAGTCATCTGCTACCTGGGCAAGACAAGCCCAGTAGAACACTGTCACTAGGTCGATGGTTAGGAAATTCTGGGTTTCGTCTTCGAATACTCTTCCTAGGATTCTTCTCAGCAGTTGAGGCACCTGAGCCAAGCCGTATTGATGCAGAGTATCCAAAACCAGCAATTCAACCTGATAAGCACGCTTGGCGTTCCAAATCGGTGAGGCATCCGATCTGTGCAGCATGCTGGTTATTGCTAAGGCTTTTCTGAAGCTGGCTGAATCCATTGCTACAAGAAGACCCTCAAAGCGCTCTAGTTCATACCCTGCGAATCTAAGGTCAAGGATGTCTGGGTAATACAAGATTCCCACCAAGCTGGCCCTGCCGGCAGGAGGATTCAGTCTTACCTGGTCCTCAGTTGAATCTTCGAAATCCTGCATAACTCAATTGTCCTAGGTCTGAGCTAGTGTTTCTATCAACTAACAGGAATAGGGGCAATAAATGAAAGCATTCTTCGGCGGCTGCTTTAGTTTTGTAGCGGGCATTTTTCTTCTCACCCTTTGCTTTCAATATCCCCCGCTGTTCTGGGCTATCTTATGCTTCTTTGCCTTGATGGTAATTCTTGGTATTCGAAATGGCCGCAAGCAGTTGCAGCAAAAGTCAGCGAATCAAATAGCGAATATCAATACTGCTAAGAACCCTAATCGAGGACTTTCAGATGATGAAGAAGGTGACATCAGGCATCACTACAACTATGGTGGAACACCGATGAGCATTGATAACCCTGGAACCATTCAGAACCAGTCGATGTCATTTGGTAGTGACGATGAGGATGAAGCTGAGCGTTAGCCAAGCATGTCGTGTAACACGATAGTTGCATCACGAGCTGGTCCAACACCAATGGCTGAGATACGACAGTTGCTCATCTTCTCTAAAGCCCTTACATATTCCTGAGCATTCTTAGGAAGTTCTTCAAAGCTTCTGCAACCAGTGATGTCTTCTTCCCAGCCCGGGAAGTTTTCGTAGATTGGTATTGCGTGGTGGAAATCAGATTGTGAAACCGGAATTTCCTCTACTCTCTTGCCATCAACTTCGTATGCCACACAAACAGGAATCTCTTTGATACCTGTTAGAACATCAAGCTTGGTTAGTACGAAATCAGTAAGACCGTTAATGCGAGCAGCATAACGAGCTATTGGAGCATCATACCAACCACAGCGACGAGGACGACCAGTAGTTGTTCCATACTCGTGACCTGTCTTACGAAGTAACTCACCCCACTCATCAAATAGTTCTGTTGGGAATGGTCCTGCACCAACACGGGTTGTGTATGCCTTCACAATTCCAATCACGTTTTGAAATAGTCCTGGACCAATTCCAGATCCAGTTGCAGCCCCACCAGCAGTTGCGTTTGATGAAGTAACAAATGGGTATGTTCCGTGGTCAACGTCCAGCATTGTTGCCTGGCCACCTTCGAATAGAACGTTCTTTCCAGCCTCGATAGCTTGGTGTAATTCAAGTGCGGTATCAGCGACCATCGGGCGAAGACGTTCTGTGAAGCTCAGCAGTTCTGTGACAACGTCTTCAACTCGGATTGCTGCGCGGTTATAGACCTTGCTTAGCAACTGGTTCTTTTGAACTAGTGCAGCCTCAACCTTTTGACGCAGGATTGACTCATCAAACAAATCTTGAATACGAATACCAACACGGTTGATCTTGTCAGCATAGGTTGGACCAATACCTCGGCCCGTAGTCCCGATAGCTCTCTTACCTAAGAAACGTTCTGCTGTCTTATCTAGGGATACGTGATAGGAGGTAATGACGTGTGCATTAGCGGAAACTCTTAGACGACTGGTGTCAATGCCTCTAGCATTCAATGCATCAAGTTCTTCAAACAGAACGTGCAGATCAATTACAACACCATTAGAAATAACCGGAATAACTCCAGGGGTCAAAATACCTGAAGGCAGTAAGTGCAACGCATATTTCTCATCACCGATAACTACAGTGTGACCTGCGTTGTTACCACCATTAAACTTCACAACATATTCAATGTGTTCAGCCAAGAGGTCTGTGGCTTTACCCTTGCCCTCATCGCCCCACTGAGCTCCTACGATCACAAATGCAGGCATGGCACTCTCGTTTCTTATTCAGGGGACATTGGGCCAGAAGGCACAGGTCAAGTTTAGCCGAAGACGTGTTGCTGAACCCATGCGTGCATGGTGATAGCAGCAGCAGCTGAGGCATTTATGGACCTGGTCGAACCGAACTGGGTTATTTCCAGCACTACATCGCTGGCTTCAATGGCTTGTTCACTTAGTCCTGGTCCTTCTTGGCCAAATAGGAAGACACAGGACTCGGGAAGCTTATAGGTCTCTATCTTTTGACAACCGGGGACATTGTCTATGGCGATGATAGGTAGGCTCTCTGACTTGGCCCAGGTTAGGAAATCTTCAACTGTTTCATGGTGTCTGATGTGCTGGTACCTATCGGTAACCATCGCACCTCTTCTATTCCATCGTTTATTACCAATGATATGAACTTCTTGAGCTAGGAAGGCGTTAGCATTTCTAACGATTGACCCAATGTTTAGATCGTGCTGCCAGTTCTCAATAGCTACATGGAAAGGGTGTCTTCTAAGGTCTAGGTCAGCCACAATGGCTTCCATCTTCCAGTAACGATACTTATCTACTACGTTTCTGGTATCCCCGTTAGCTAGTAACTCAGGGTCATAGATGGATTCTGGGTGGTCAAAGCCTTCTGGCAGATCACCTAGCCATGGGCCTACGCCCCAAGTGGTGAGCTCGTGACTTGGGTTGTTTGCTTGTTCTTGGTCTGTCATCTACTCAAGCCTAACTTTGCTAAAGGTAAACTCTAACCATGGTTGAACGAAGAAAAATAGAGTGTTGGCTAACTGACATGGATGGCGTGCTAGTGCACGAAGGTAGAGCACTTCCTGGAGCTGCTGAAGTATTGAAGCAGTGGAAGGAAGAGGGACTAAGGTTCCTGGTTCTGACTAATAACTCGATGTATACACCGAGAGACCTGGCGGCCAGGCTAAAAGCCACTGGATTAGATATCCCATCTGATGCCATTTGGACTAGCGCTCTAGCAACAGCAGACTTCCTCCACTCCCAGAAACCTAAGGGTTCTGCTTTCGTGCTGGGTGAAGCAGGACTCACCACAGCAATGCACGAGGTTGGATATATCATGACTGATGTGAACCCTGACTATGTGGTTCTAGGCGAATCTAGAAACTTCAACTTTGACTCTCTAACTAAAGCAATCCGTTTGATTAATAACGGTGCTCGCTTTATCGCTACCAACCCAGATGCCACTGGTCCTAGCGCAGAAGGAGTACTACCTGCAACAGGTTCTGTGGCAGCTCTAATTACTAAGGCAACCGGACGTGAACCATACATAGTTGGTAAGCCAAACCCAATGATGTTTAGATCCGCCATGAACAAGATCAGTGCTCACTCAGAGACAACAGGAATGATTGGTGACCGCATGGACACCGACATTGTCGCTGGTATTGAGGCTGGTCTACACACCGTTCTAGTGCTAACCGGTATCGCAGATGAGGCAGAAATAAACAAGTATCCGTTTAGACCAAATGAGATTTTGAACTCTATTGGAGATTTGATCCACTAATTCTTAAAGTTAAAACCCCGGCCATCTTTAGGTAGCCGGGGTTTTTACTTTAAAGATCTTTACTTTACAGTGAACACCTTAGTCAGTGTCTTTCCGTTTGAAACTACCTTGACGGTAATCTTTCCCTTCTTGACTGTGTATGAGTAAGCCTTCTTATCTGCAGCTGGAGTAACTGTAGCTGTCTTCAAACCAGTGATAGCAACAGTTGACTTCTTAGCTTTTGCGTTTGTAAGTGTCACAGTGATCTTGCGACCTGAAGCTGCAATAGCAATTGAAGTTGGTGGTGCTGGCTTGTAGTAGTGGAACTCGAGCTGAGATCCAGTGTTTACCTTGCCAGTGATTTCTGCGAAGACTCTTGCGTACTTTGAACCAGCTGCTGGAGGCGATGTTGGAGTTGCTGGAGCTGCTGCCGCAGTTGTGTCTGTGTTGTTCAAAGTAAATGTAACAACACCGAATGCGTCAGTAGTTCCGTTTAGAACTAGCTGGTCTTGTGCTGTCTTAGTGGCATCTGCCGGTGTTGGCATTGCAAGACCGCTGTTTGCAAACAATCCAGCGCTAACCTTTGCGTTCGCACCTGAATTAGCAAGATTAATGCGCACGGTTACTGGCATGTTTCTTGCGTAGCTAAGGTCATCCTTCAGGGCTTGGAATGCAATAATTTGCTTTGAGCCAAGCACTGAGTAGGTTGCCACCCCTCCATCAACTTCGACAGCGTTTGTTTTACCAGCTTCTGAGTCAACAACTCTAAGAGTTGGTGCAAGTACTGAAATTGAAGCGTCGGTTGCAGAGTAGTCAGGGATAACCTTTACCACACCTGCCTTGCCAGTTTGCGGCCCGGTTGCGTCGCTTGCAAAACTGAAAGACTTTGCAGTCGGCACATTTGTAACGGTGTATGTTCCGTTGTACCCATCTGGAGTAACTCCACTGACAACGACCCTGCTGCCAACCGAAAGGTTGTGGGCTGTAGTGGTGGTAATTGTTGCCAAAGTTCCGGTACCAGCCGCAGCGGTTGTGTCACCACCAGTAGCAACGTTTGGGTCGTGGTAGTGAAGTTCTAGGAAGTCAGCTGAGTCAGTCTTCTCACCAGTGATGCTTGGTAGGAATTGACTGTAACAGTCTGTTAGAGGACTTTGGTTCCTATCGTTAGGAGTATCTGCTCCTGCGCTTGCTGGAGCATCAGGCAAAATTCCACCGTATGCTTCACAGTCTGCAGGAGACTCGATCACGAAGATGACAACACCGTTAGAGTCTGTGGTTCCAACAACGTTTGCTCCATCTGATGCGTTAGAAGGAGCTGGTCTTGCCTTGATGCCGTTGACACGAACTGCTGCGTTTGAGTTTGAGTAACCCTTGTTTGCACGAAGTGTCACCTTGGTGTTGGCCATTGGCACACCAGCAGGTGTTGTTGCTTGGAAAACTAGGTTGGTCTTTAGGCCGAAAGGAACGTAGGCCTGGTTGAATCTCATACCAACACCGAACCAGTCACAGTCATTGGTGAACTGTGATTCAAAGTCATAACGACGAATCGAGTTGCTGTCAGTGAGGGAAGGGCTGATCAATCGAATGTTGGTCTTTGGATTGTCGTTAGCTGCTTGGTTCTCAACTGGGTAAGGGCAGTCAGCTGCTTGTGCCGGTGCTGAAACAGCTCCAACACCTACGATTGATAGCAATACCGTTGCGGCGAATGCTACAAACTTTTTGGTATTTAGGCTCATTTTTCTATTCCTTCGTCTAAGTCGGAATGTGTGCCCGAATGAGAATTAGGTTGGGCAGATGCGCCGAAGTCCAATATCTTTCGGAGTGCGCACACACTTCCTATTAGCAGATTAGCCTTTAGAACTACTTCGTGAAAGCGGTTTCGCGGGTAGTTACCAATTTGTTATCTAAGCGCTGACTCGGATAATCAGTTCGGTAGGAGTAATGATCGGTTGGACCTCTTCGCCGTTCAATTGAGCAATGATAAGTCGGCCAGCGGCCTCTCCCAGTGCAACCACATCCTGGCGAATGGTAGTTAGAGCAGGTCTGATTGTCTGTGCAATAAGAGCGTCGTCGAAGCCGACTACCTTGACCTGATCTGGCACTAGTCTGCCTGAGTCCTGCAATACGGTAATGGCTCCAGCAGCCATAAGGTCGTTGGAGGCAAAGATTCCATCGACATCCGGGTGTGCTTCTAAGAGTTTCTTTGTGTGTTCAGTTCCACTGGCTAGCGAGTAGTCTCCCTCACAAATCAAACCCTTAGCCGGCACATGGCCAGCCTCTCTAAAGGCTTGTAAATAGCCATCTAAGCGTTGTTTGGCAGCTGTTGTCCCAATGTCGCCGGTGATGATGGCAACCTTTTTACAGCCCTGGTTGATGAGGTGCTTAGTGCCTGCATAGGCACCACCAAAGTTATCGGTATCAACAAATGGAATGTCTTTAGTTGAATGCGGGGTGCCGGTAATTACCATTGGCAAACCGGTTTTCTTCAAGTTATCGATCAGCGCATCGTTGTGCAGAACAAAGAATATAGCTCCGTCTACTTCACCGGATTTGAGATAGTGTGCAACTCCGCCTTCGACTGACCCCACCGGAGAGACCATAAGAACCGTATGCAAACCGTTCTCCGAGAGAACACGGCTCACGCCAGAGGTAACTGTTCCCCAGAACGGATCGCTGAATACTGAAAGGTCGTCGTCAATAACAACTGCAATTAGGCCAGATCGACCGGATGCTAGCGCCGAAGCTACTCTGTTTTTGCGATAGCCAAGTTTCTCAACGGCTTCATGAACTCTTTGAGCTCGATCTGGGTGAACGTTGTCATCACCGTTGAGAACCCTAGATACGGTTGCTTCAGAAACTCCGGCTGCTTTAGCAATGACGCTGTATGTAGGGCGTACTTGGGGAACCATCCCAGTCTCCTCCCTTAACTGCAAGCTTTACTTGTTGGTAAAAGCTTCCAGTGACTTTCCGCTTGTCGCTATCACTTTACTGTAAACGTTTCCTGAAAGTTTCACGGTTCGCTGTAATGTTTCAAAATTGACAAAAACGATACCAAATCGTTTCGCGTAGCCTTCAGCCCACTCAAAGTTATCCAACAGTGACCAGTAGTAGTAGGCCTTTACGGGAACACCTTGATCGATAGCTTTTTCAACTGCGGATAGGTGATCCACTAAATACTCAACCCGACGATGGTCATTGACTTCACCATTGGCATCAGGCTCATCGCCATAGGCAACACCGTTCTCGGTAATCGCTATGTCCAGGATTTCAGGCCAGTCCTTGTGCACCCTAACCAGTAGGTCGGTAAGACCATGTGGGGTGATTGGCCAACCCATGTCGGTATAAGGCTCAGGAGCAGTTCCATCAGAGTTGATTGGGAAACAGAAGGTTCCCTCGTTCTTCTCAACCTGCTCCGCAGTTGGAGTGTTTATGAATGAGTCAGAGTAGTAATTGATTCCTAGGAATTCGCTATCAACCTTTAGTGCTTCCATATCCCCTGGCAATACAACCTTAGACAGCTTGTCGCCATAGAGCTCAACTAAGTTCTGCGGATATGTGCCGTGTAGCTGAGCATCCATCCACCAACGGTTCAGGTTTGAATCCCAGTAGTCGCGAAGCTCAAGAAGTTCTTTGTTGTTCTCGTCATCGACCCTGTATGTGGTCATGTTCAAAGTAATACCACTACGGATTTCTGGCCTTACTGCACGAAGAGCGCGAGTAGCCTCAGCATGAGCAAGGGCTGTGTGGTGAGCGACAGCAACTGTAGTGTCCAAATCCTTAAGACCAGGTGCGTGCACACCGACAAAGTTACCCAACCAAGTCACACACCATGGCTCGTTGATGGTAATCCAGTTTGCTACTCGATCTCCGAAAGCCTCCGCAGCAACAGTTGCATAGTCTGCAAATTGTTGAACGATGTCTCTGTTAGCCCAGCCACCTTTATCTTGCAGAACCTGTGGCAGGTCCCAGTGATACAAAGTAGCAGTCGGTTGAATTCCCGCTTCAAGTAATCCATCGATTAGACGGTTGTAAAATTCGATACCTTCTTGGTTTACTTCACCAGTGCCATTAGGCATAATTCTTGGCCAAGCCAAACTGAAACGGTAAGACTGAATGCCAAGATCTTTCATGATCTGAATATCTTCTTCATAGCGGTTGTAGTGATCACAAGCAACGTCACCGTTATCTGCGTTGACTACTTTGCCAGGTGTCTTAGAGAAGGTGTCCCAAATACTTGGTGTGCGACCGCCATCAGCGAAGCCACCTTCGATTTGGTAGGAAGCGGTAGCGCTACCCCAATTGAAATCTTCTGGAAAACTCATGATTAACCCTTCACTGCTCCATCCATAACACCGCGGACAAGTCTTCTACCAACAAAGATAAAGAGCACTAGTAGTGGTGCGGTGGAGAGGAAAGCTCCACCCATATTTAATGCATAGTCAATTGCATAACTACTCTTCAACTGATTCACCGCTACCTGTGCTGTGAAGTTTTCTGGAGTATTCAATACAAGTAGTGGCCAAAGGAAATCGTTCCAGGTTGCCAAGAAGGAGAACAGTCCTAGAACGAAGCTGCTCTGCGCGATGATTGGCAAGACGATGCTCCAGTATGCGCGGAAAACTCCAGCACCATCAATCGATGCCGCTTCCAACAATTCATTAGGAACTTGAGCATCAATTACCTGACGCATCCAGAACACACCAAATGCAGTAACTAGAGCAGGAATAATCAAAGCTCCAAGACTATCCATCAATCCCATTTGGCTGATCAAGATGAAAAGCGGAATGATTCCCAATTGGCTTGGAAGCATCATTGTCAAAATAACAAAGAGGACCATAAACTTTTGGCCCTTGAAGTTCAACTTCGCAAATGCAAAACCAGCAATAGCTGAGAAGAATACCTGGGCAATTGCCACAACAGTTCCAACATAAACAGTGTTTAGAAGAGCTTGATTGAACTGAGGTAGGGCTTCGTAGACACTGCTTATTACTGTGAAGAATCTAGGTCCAGGAACAAGAGTTGGTGGAATCTTGCTGATCTCATCTGTTCCATTTGATGCCACAATGAACATCCAGTAGAAAGGGAAAATCGAAAGGAAAGTGATGATGCCCAGTGAGGCATAGCCCATGAAACCCATGCGCTGCCACTTTGGCTTCTTATTCTTTCTCGCCTTAGGCAAAGTTTGTTCTTCCACAGCTACCTGACTCATTTGCCATCACCTGCCAGTTTGCGAGTGATGTAGAAGTTGATTACAGAAACAATCGCAACGATCACTGTGATCATGATTCCAATAGCTGCAGCGTAGCCCCACTTGTATGCAACGAAAGCTTGCTCAAAGAGGAACAAGGTGAGAGTCGAGAACTGACCTGAGTCACCACCGTTGTATGAACCACCAAGAATCAAAGGCTCAGCAAAGACCTGTAGACCACCAATAGTTCCAACAATTAGAACGAAGGTGATGGTGTTTCTAAGGCTAGGCAGAGTGACATAAATGAACTGCTTCCACTTACCTGCCCCATCAAGCGATGCGGACTCGTATAGCTCACCTGGAATAGCTAGCATGGCCGCTAAGAAGATTAGAGCGTTGTAGCCGGTCCAACGCCAAACAATCATGGATGCAATAGCGATGTGGCTTGAGGTGGTTCCCTGAATGAAGTCAACATGCTCAAAGCCAAGTGCTCCGATGATGATGTTTACCATTCCGAAGTCTCTTCCGAACAGCTGACCGAAAACAATTGCAATCGCTAGAACAGAGGTGATGTTTGGGACTAAAAGAATAGTTCTAAAAAATGTTGAGCCTCGTAAATTTGGGTTATGCAAAACAGCTGCCAAACCAATCGACATAATCAACATTGGAATTGTTGACAACAACCAAATGTCGACAGTGTTGACCAATGCATTCCAGAACCTGGTATCAGCAAACAACTCAGTAAAGTTCGCTGTTCCAATGAACTCTTGAGTACCCAGTGCATCGTAGTTAAAGAACGCGATGACAATTGAGAAAATAATCGGCGCTAAACCAAAGATCAGGAACATCACAAAAAATGGTGCGGTGAACAGGAAGCCCCAGCGACCATTAAGAGACAGAACAGCGTT
>Ga0209400_1000348_pt1 | contig 40063 bp, 41 predicted proteins | sample M_130807_EF_Meta_FD_187313 | JGI IMG/M metagenome (GOLD analysis project Ga0209400, IMG submission 187313) | Freshwater microbial communities from Lake Montjoie, Canada to study carbon cycling - M_130807_EF_MetaG (SPAdes) (version 2) | ecosystem: Environmental > Aquatic > Freshwater > Lake... | reverse complement strand
GAGCGCTTTAACCAAGCGGTCTTGCGTTACAACGAAGCCATCGCTATGTTTCCAGCTTTGTTGATGGCGCGCCTATTTGCCTTTAAACCAGGACGCACCTTGGTATGACCCAAGCCCAGCCGGTAGCGCTGTGGCAACAGTTGCAAGCAGTAGCGCATGCGTTGGTTCTAGTAAAAAAAGGAACATCCGGTACGGCAGCACTTGATGCGGTTGCGCCCGCTTTGCGGCCCGGTGTTCAAGCTTTGTTGTTTCATGTGTTGCGGCAACTAGGGCGTGCGCAAGCTTTGCGTGAACAGTTGGTGAGCCGCACGCCTGCGCCTTTGGCAGATGCTTTATTGTGTTCAGCATTGGCTTTGGCATGGGATGAGGCTGCAGCGCCTTATGACCCGCATACTTTGGTGAATCAAACTGTGGAGGCGGCTAAGAAAAATCGCAATACACAGGGGCAGGCTAATTTTTTGAATGCTTGTTTGCGGAGGTTTTTGCGGGAGAGGGATGCTTTGGTTTTGGCTTGTGATGGAGTTGGTACTGACACGCATCGCATCGCAGCCAAACCTCAAGATAGTAAGCGTGGACTGGTTGCCAAGTGGAACCACCCACTATGGTGGATCGAGTTATTGCAACGTGACTACCCAGAGCAGTGGCAGAGTATTTTGGAAGCCAACAATCAGGCCGCGCCTATGGCGTTGCGGGTGAATGTGACGCGTACTTCGCGCGAGGCACTACTGGCGCAATGGGAGCAAGTTGGTTTGACGGCAAGGCCTGTTGGGGACTATGGGTTGGTGTTGGACAAGGCCCGAGCAGTGCACGATATACCGGGGTTTGCAGACGGGCTGTGGTCGGTGCAAGACCCAGCTGCACAGTGCGCGGCGCCGCTGTTACTTTCAGGACTGTTAGTTACAGACGCCATCTCTGAAGGCAACAAGGGTCATACGGCCTTGCGAGTTCTCGACGCCTGCGCAGCCCCAGGTGGCAAAACCGCGCACTTGCTCGAGCTGTTAGAACCCGGCTCCCAAGTAATCGCACTAGACATAGACGCCAAACGCTGCGAACGCATAGACCAAAACTTGCAACGCTTAGGGCTTAAAGCAGAAATCGTTGTTGCTGACGCCGCACAACCCAAAACTTGGTGGGACGGCCAACAGTTCGACGCCATTCTTTTAGACGCCCCGTGCTCCGCCTCAGGCATCGTCCGCCGTCACCCCGATGTGCGCTGGTTGCGCCGAGCCAGTGACATTGCGCAACTTGCGGCTATACAGAAAAACCTGCTCAAAACCCTCTGGCCGTTGCTCAGACCTGGCGGGCGGATGCTCTACGTTACCTGCTCGGTATTTCGGCAAGAAGGCGAGTTACAGGTCAAAACGTTTGTTGAACACAACACCGACGTCACTTTGCACCCCTGTCTGGGGCATTTAAAGCCCCAAAATAGCCAGACCCCCGCCGCACTCGTCGACAATCTAGCGGGTGATCACGATGGTTTCTATTACGCACTCTTGGAAAAACGCCTGCCGGCTTGATTTCCCCATAGCCGCGGCGCGCAAAGGCCTGCGGTTGTGGGTGGCTGTTTGTTTCGCCATGTTTGGCGCCTTGTGCCTCACCCTCACGCCGCTAGCTGCCAGCGCCGCAGAACCCGCCGTCGAGTTACAAAACCTAAAAGTCGAGCAAAGCGAAGGCGCAGTCTATGCATCCTTGCAATGGAACTTCCAATTGCCTGCGCCTTTGGAAGACGCCTTATACAAAGGCGTGGCCTTGTACTTTGTCGCCGAGGTAGAGGTCACACGCGAGCGCTGGTATTTCTACGACAAAAAATTGCTATCTGCGCAACGCCATATGCGTTTGTCTTATCTGCCGCTGACCCGTCGTTGGCGTGTCAATGTGGCGAGCCAGCCTTTTAGCAGTGCAGGTTTAGGCATGAGCTTGGGTCAGTCTTATGACAACTTGGAAGATGCTCTGCAGTCCATTCGCCGCATTGCGCAGTGGAATATTGGCAATGCGTCAGATTTAGAGCCAGAGACCAAGCAAAACATTTCGATCAGCTACAAGCTCGACCTCACCCAACTGCCGCGTCCTATGCAAATGGGTGCTGCCGGCCAAAGCGACTGGAATATCGCGTGGAATAAGACCCAGCGTTTGGTGTTGGAGACTAACAAATGATTCCAGAGGCACCTGCAAAAGCAGGCGTCGATGGGTTAAGAGGAACTGTAAAGCCAGTTGCTAAATTCCATATGCGTTGGCTCGTCTTGGTCAGCGCTGCAGTGGTTCTAGCACTAGGCCTGGTGCTGCTTTTCCTGCTCACCCAAGCCACCGACAACCGCCAACTGTACGAGCGTAATTACCAACTGCTGTTTGGCCTCAACATGGTGGTCGCCGCCTTGTTGATGGGCGTGATTATTTGGTTGATGCTGCGCTTAGGTATTCGACTCAAACAAAAGAAATTCGGTAGCCGCTTGCTCCTCAAGATTGCCGCTACCTTTGCTTTGGTGGGTTTTATTCCGGGCATATTGATTTACGGAGTGTCTTACCAATTCGTCTCCCGCTCTATCGAGAGCTGGTTTGACGTCAAAGTAGAAGGCGCGCTTGACGCAGGCTTGAACCTCGGGCGCACTACCTTAGACGCACTCGCTGCAGATCTAGGCCAAAAAACCAAAACCGCCAGCGCACAAATTGACAACGTTGCTGATGCGTCTCTCGGCCTTTCCATAGAACGCCTGCGCGAACAACTCGGCGCAGAGGAAGTCATTGTGTGGAACAGCGCTGGCCAGGCCGTAGCCACCGCAGGCGAGTCGCGCTACAGCCTATCGCCCGATAGGCCGTCGCCAGTTCTGTTACGCCAACTCAAATCGCAAGGCGTGGTCACTGCGATTGAAGGTTTAGACGAGGCAGAAGCCCAAGGCAACGCCAAGGCAAAAATTATCGCGTTGGCGCAAGTCTCCAGCGCAGGCATTGGGTTGCGCTTGGAATCCCATGTGCTGCAAGTCAATAAGTCAATCTCGCCGACTCTGGTGGCGAACGCCTTAGCGGTAGAGCGCGCTTACCGTGAATACCAAGAACGCGCCTTGGGTCGCGAAGGTTTGCGCAGCATGTACATCGGCACGCTCACCTTGAGTTTGTTTTTAGCGGTGTTTGGTGCGGTGCTGTTGGCGGTTTTGTTGGGCAACCAACTGGCGCGTCCACTATTGATGCTCGCCGCTGGTGTGCGCGATGTGGCTGCTGGTGACTTGAGCCCCAAACCCGCTTTGCAAGGCCGCGATGAGTTAGAAGGCTTGACCCGTTCGTTTGCCGACATGACGCAGCAACTCTCCGACACCCGCGAGGCGCTCGACAGCAGCATGATGCAGGTGCACACCTCGCGGGCGAATTTGCAAACTATTTTGGACAACCTCACGGCTGGCGTGATCGTGATGAACGCAGACGGCGTCATCCAATCCACCAACCCTGGCGCCACCCGCATCTTGCGCGTGCCCTTGGCTGCGTGGGAAGGACGGGTGCTGGGTGACATTGAAGGCTTGGAAGAATTTGCCGAACGCGTGCAAGACGAATTCAAAAGCTTCACCACCGAGCAAGCGCAGCATGGCTTGGACCACTGGCAGCAATCGTTCGAGTTGCACTCCACCGCCATGAGCCCCGCCGTGCAAACCACCGACGACACGCGTCAGCACGTCACCTTGCTAGTGCGCGGCGCGGTGTTGCCCAACCAATCGCATTTGCTGGTGTTTGACGACATCTCTGAGATCGTCTCGGCCCAACGCGCGCAAGCTTGGGGCGAAGTTGCGCGGCGTTTGGCGCATGAAATCAAAAACCCGCTCACACCGATTCAACTCTCTGCCGAGCGCTTGGCGATAAAGTTAGAAGGCAAAGTTGCTGAGCCTGAACAGCTCATCCTCAACAAGTCTGTCAAAACCATCGTCGAGCAAGTCGATGCGATGAAACGTTTAGTCAACGAGTTCCGTGACTACGCGCGCCTGCCCGTAGCGGTGTTGGTGCCCTTGCAACTCAATACCTTGGTGCAAGACTTATTGCAGCTTTACGGAAACGAAAATGCTGCGGTACCCGTTCGTGCTGATTTAGACCCGCAATGCCCAGCCATCTTGGGCGATGCGCAGCAACTGCGGCAAGTTATCCACAATTTGTTGCAAAACGCACAAGACGCAACAGAAGGTCAGGAGCACCCCGAGGTGCGCATCGCTACGCAGTGGGTGCCCGCAACAGGGCGTGTGCGCTTGATCGTGCAGGACAATGGTGCAGGTTTCCCTGCCAAGATCTTGAAGCGCGCGTTCGAGCCTTATGTGACCACCAAAAGCCGCGGCACGGGTTTGGGCCTTGCGGTTGTCAAGAAAATCGCCGAAGAACACAACGCCCGTATCGACCTCAAAAACCGCGAAACCGACGGCTTGGTCATTGGGGCCCAAGTGTCGTTATCATTCCAAGTTGTTGATTCGCAACAGACCCAACTTTTATAAGTACACGAGATACGCGCAACCATGGCAAACATATTGGTAGTCGATGACGAGTTAGGTATCCGAGACCTCTTGTTCGAAATCCTGAACGACGAAGGCCACGCCGTAGAAGTCGCAGAAAACGCCGCCCAAGCGCGTGCCGCCAGACAAGCCGCCAGACCTGACTTGGTCTTGTTAGATATTTGGATGCCAGATACTGACGGCGTCACACTTCTCAAGGAATGGGCTGGTGCCGGTTTGTTAAATATGCCAGTCATCATGATGAGTGGGCACGCGACGATTGATACGGCTGTTGAGGCTACGCGTATTGGGGCGCAGGCTTTTTTGGAAAAACCAATCACTTTGCAAAAACTGCTTAAGGCGGTGGAGCAGGGGTTATCGCGTAAGCCTGTTGGTGCGGGTGCTTCTAAGGCTGGCTCTGGTGATTCTGCCCACTCCTTGGCTGGTAATGGCGCTGGCGCTTCTGCTGCGCAACCTCAAACTGTTATCTTGTCTGCTACACAGCAAACCTTTGAGTTAGAACTGCCGCTGCGAGATGCGCGCGATGCGTTTGAGCGGGCTTATTTTGAATATCACTTGGCGCAGGAGAGTGGGTCTATGACGCGGGTGTCTGAGAAGACTGGGTTGGAGCGTACGCATTTGTATCGCAAGTTGAAGCAATTGGGTGTAGATTTGTCTAAGCCTAAGCGGGTGGCTTGAACACGTCTTATGTCCCATGTGTGGTTAATTGTCTGCTGGCGACTGCTACAATCTTGTCTCTCAGGCCCGGTAGCTCAGTTGGTAGAGCAGCGGATTGAAAATCCGCGTGTCGGCAGTTCGATTCTGCCCCAGGCCACCATTTTTGGTATTGAAATTAAGCACTTAGAGAGATCTAGGTGCTTTTTTTTACTCAAATTACCACTACACAGTGACTACAGAGTTTTGTGTTCTAAAAAGTAACTGGCATAAATATCTCTCATTGTTACGTGACGGTCAGCATTTAAATCAATTGCAATGCTTGCCCCAAGAAAGCGGCGGTTTGTATCAACCCATTGCGTTCCATTGCATCGACAAATTTCTCGGGCGTGAAAGCAGGGTTCTTTAGTCGAGTTCGCATTGATTTGAATGCAGGTAGGACAACCAAGGGTTCGAGTTGTAGTTGCTGAAGCAAGAATTCGTCTGGATGTAGGGCGGTGATACCAAGTGGTTCCAGTATTGATGACGGGAAGTCCTTGATGTTGATCGTCACGATTGAGTCAGCATGTCCAGCAACGGCGGCCGCCAAGACATGCCGATCATTCACATCAGGAAGCGATAAGCAAGGCTCAATAAGTCTCCAGCCTTCTTCGGGCACTTCCCAGTCAGGACATGCGTCATGCATCGAATCTCGTCGAGTATGAAAGTCAGCCTCTGCTCTCTTTTTGTTTTTTGCCAGATTTCGAACCCATTCGTCATCAATCGCTTTAGACCATTTCGCCGCATAAATTCCTGTTGCCGCGACTTCCATCAGCGCATCGGAAATGGCAACCGAATACAAAACGTTTGCGTCAAGAAGTACGGTGTATCGGTTCTGTCCAGCCATGATTTGTTCTTATCAATATTCGAGGCCCAGCTCGCGTGCGTTGTCTGCCTTCTTGTCGAGGGCTTCTTGTTGTTTTGCGCGGATTGCTTTCGCGTAGTCGATCAAGTCTGCAAACCTGATACGACGGTGTGTGCCAACCATGCGGTGCATCAATCTGCCAGCTTCGATCTCTTTGATGACAAATGGTCGAGAGACATTCAAGAAGTTGGCGGCTTCAACCGTGCTCAGCTCCTGCTTTTCAGGAACAAGCATGATCGGTTGGTGACGAGCCATTAGTCCGAGAGTTTGACCAAGCACACGCAAAATTTGCGGTGGAACTTGGACGCTGGGGCTTGAGCCGTCATCACTTTCAATGGTGATGGTCGCTGCGCGTGAGTGATCAAGGCATGCCATGATCATTCGTTCTGCCGTCTTCACCATTTCTGTTTCGCTATCGTTTAAGGGCGGCGGTACAAGTCTGTCCCTGTCGATGGTTGTGCTCATAGTGCTCTCCTGTGGTGTTCTGTTTTGCTGTGTTTCATAATTTACGTAGGCACGCCGCTACTGTAATCTCATAAGTGCAGCAAACGCAACAAGTGAAACAAATAACTCGAATTCGGTGTTGCTTGTTCAAGTTTCTTTGATTACATTTGTACATCCGTGTATTTACAACGCATGGTAAATGAACTAGGATGTACCTGTATATCTTTTAGTGGAGAAAGTAATGATAAATACCAAACTCTTTAAAAATGGTAATTCGCAAGCCGTTCGGATTCCTGCAGAAATTGCTTACAACTCGTGGGATGTAGACCTGGTGATTGAGCGACACGGTGACGAATTGCGTATTCGCCCCGCGCAAAAGCGGTTGGGAGATATCTTGGGTAAGTTTGCAAAATTCTCGCCTGACTTTATGGCGAACGGGCGAGGTGAGAACATAGAAAGCGAGCGCGAAGCTTTATGAGCCCCAAATTCATGCTCGACACCAACATATGTATTTACCTCATAAAACACCAACCTCCTGAAGTACGCCAGCGTTTTGAGGTTTGCTTTATGGGTGACATTGTCATTTCAGCGATCACTTTGGCTGAACTCGAATACGGAATCGCTTGTAGCCCGCTGGAGACTCAAGCAACTAACCAGCTTGCTCTTGAAGGATTGCTAGAAGATTTGGTCGTCGCGCCATTTGATAAGCTTGCAGCGCGAGCTTATGGCCCAGTGAGGGCTGCTAACAAAGCTCGTCAGCGAGATGCCTTGGACAAGCTCATAGCTTCCCATGCAATAGCCATGAACGTAACCTTAGTTACTAACAACGAAGCAGACTTCGCTCACTATCAAAATTTAAAGTTTGAAAACTGGGTGAATAGCCATTAACAAGGGATTTAAAGCCTTGACTTGCGACAAATCTAGCGACAAAATATACATCAAATAATGTCGCAAAATGTCGCTACCTTGCGACAGTAATACGATCTAGGTAGAAAGGTCATGCAATGGCGCGCATTACACCTGCAAAAGAACTCCAGTTAATCGAATCCATCGTGGCGGCTCACCCGAGCGGCATTCGCATGGCGGATATTGAGGCCGAGATGACAAAAAGCCAAAGCGTCACGCTAAACCGTCGAACACTCCAACGGCGATTGCAAAAACTCGTTACTTCAAAGCGTTTATTAGCAGAAGGAAAAACCACTGCACTTGTCTATAAGTTCGTAGGTGGCGCACCTCTTGAGCAAAATCCCCAAGATACCAATACGCCGTTTGTGGGAGTGGCCGAGTCAAAACTTTACGTTTCTGTATCCGCAGAGGGTGCGCGAATCCGTGACAAGGTTAGTGGGCCGCTTATGCATCGCCTGCCAGTTGGCTACCACCGTGAATTCTTGGAGTCCTACCAGCCTGGACAAACCTTCTATCTTTCGGAGTCATTGCGAAACCAATTGCACGACATGGGGCGCACCGCCGCAAATGAGCGGCCTGCGGGCACATACGCGCGCGATATTTTGGGCCGTTTACTCGTAGATTTGTCCTGGGCTTCATCCAAACTGGAGGGGAATACCTACAGCCGACTAGATACGCAAAACCTTATCGAAAAAGGGCAGGTCGCTCAAGGAAAGGACGCTATCGAGACGCAGATGATCTTGAACCACAAAGCCGCCATTGAAATGCTGATTGACGGGGTGGATGAAATCGGGTTCGATGCATTCACCTTCAAAAACCTTCACGCCGTGTTGTCGCAAGATTTGATGCCAGACCAGCAGGCAAGTGGACGGCTAAGGCGCAGGACTGTCGAAATATCAGGCACCGTGTTTCACCCGGCAGCATTGCCACAAGTTATTGAAGATTGCTTTGAGCAATTGTTGAACAAGGCCACTGCGATCCAAGACCCGTTTGAGCAGGCCTTTTTCTTGATGGTGCAGTTGCCTTATTTGCAACCATTTGAAGATGTAAATAAGCGTGTATCAAGAATTGGCGCCAACATACCGTTGATCAAGAGCAACCTATGTCCGCTGTCTTTCATTGATGTGCCAGAGCGATCGTATGTTGAGGGCACATTGGGTGTTTATGAGCTCAACGCGGTTGATTTATTGCGTGACGTGTTTGTTTGGGCTTATGAACGATCGTGCCAGCGCTATCTAGCCATCACACAAACTATGGTCGAACCCGACCCACTAAAAATTAAGTACCGTGAAACTTTGATCCAAGCGGTTCAAATGGTGGTGAGAGGATTAATGCTGCCCCAGCCAGAAGTTATTACCCAAGTCGCTACTAAGCTTGTTAAAGCATCAGATCGAGATGCGTTTATAAAAATGTTGAAGGAAGCCCTTCGTAATATGCACGAAGGTAGCGTCCTACGCTATCGTTTACGGCGATCTGAATACTTGGCTTGGCGACAAGCCGATAGCACCCATGCCCCCCGAAGTTAAACTGCTCATTTCGACACAAAACGAATGACTTCTATCCCCCAACACATCGCCATCATCATGGACGGCAACGGCCGCTGGGCGCAAAAGCGGCATATGCCGCGCACTGTTGGGCATGCCAAGGGCGCGGCGGGGGTGCGTGAATTGGTGGAATTTTGCGCGCACAAAGGAGTGAAATACCTCACGCTGTTTGCTTTCAGCACCGAAAACTGGAGCCGTCCTGAAGAAGAAGTCTCCACCCTCATGGGCCTATTTCTGCAGTATCTAGAAAAAGAACTCAAAAACCTCTCCCAAGCCGGCGTGCGTTTGCAGGTGATTGGCGATGTCACGGGTTTTGCGCAGGAGTTGCAAGACCGCATCAACGAAGCCGTCAAGGCCACGGCACGTAACGACGGCATTGTGCTGACGGTCGCTGCCAACTACGGTGGGCAGTGGGACATCGTGCAGGCGGTGCAGCGTTGGCAAGCGGCTCATCCACACACTGACTCGCAAAGTCTCAAACAAGAGCAATTGGCGCAGTATTTAAGCACCGCCCACATGCCAGACCCAGACTTACTAATACGCACAGGCGGCGAGCAACGCATCAGCAACTTCCTGCTGTGGCAAGTGGCTTATGCGGAGCTATATTTCACCGATGTGTTGTGGCCAGACTTTGATACAACGCAGCTGGCGTTGGCGTTAGATTGGTTCCAGACGCGAGAAAGAAAGTTTGGACAGGTTGAAGTCACTAGAATTCCAATATGAATCAACAAGACCCAACACGCGCAGAAGAAGACGAAATCTCCCTCATAGATATCCTTATTTTTCTTATAGCCAGTGGCGGAAACATCGTTAAATCTACCCTGGTTTGCCTAGCACTTGGTGGCGCATACTATTTTTCAGTGCCTAATATGTATGAAGCCACAGTCACCATTGCGATGGCAACCGTGGTAGGCGACCCAGTCGAGGCTCCAGCGGTTCTGTTGGAAAAAATGAAGTTGCCCCTCTACTTTGCACCTGCCACCTTGCAGGCCTGTGGCTCAGACGGCCAACTCAATTCACAAGCTAAGTTTGTTGACAAAATTAAACCCGTCATCAATAAGTCAGCCCCGTTGGTGTTTTTCGCAACACAGGCGCTTAGCACGCAAGAGGCCAAGGCATGTTTGAGCGCGGTGATCGCTGAGGTCAATAGCAACCAGGCAGAAATAGCCAAACCGCTACTCGATCGGAAAAAGCAAAAACTCTCTCAACTGAGCGATCAATTAAAACTCGCTGAAGACATGGCCAAGAATTTTCCGACAACCAAGTCCAACAGCGGCTCATCAGACATCCAGTTCTCTGCGCGCACCTTGGTGATGGCATCTACTTTGGCAAACGCCACAGAAATGAATGATCTCCGCAAGGAAATTAATAACCTAGAGAGCAGCCTCATTCCTCCGCAAACCCAGCCGCTATCACTTGCCGCACCTCTCTATGCGCCAGAGGTGCCCATCAATAAGCGGCCTTTGTTCACCTTGGGGCTTTGTCTGGCGCTGGGAGTGTTATTGGGGTTGTTGGTAACGGGGGTGATGCGGGTGGTGTCTGAGATTCGGCGGCAGGTACGAGAGGCTGAGGCTAGGGCCCGTTAATTTAGGGCGCTAGCTAAGTTTTCATTTCTGCAACAATGCAAAATTGAGTAAAAACATTTGCGGTAGCCACTCTTTTCAATTTCAAAGTTAGCCCCATTCAAAAATGCCAAGGCCCCAAGCCCAAGAAAAAATCTACGTAGTCGGCCACCGCACCGAGGTCGAGAGTTTGTTGGGTGACCCTACAAAGTCAACGCCGAAACTCGTGTGGGTGCCTGAGATTACTGTGCAGCAAATGTGTGCTGAGATGGTGGCTAAAGATTTGAAAGAAGCTAGAAAGCAGTCGCTGCTACAAAAACATTGGTTTCAGGCAACTCTGAGCGGTAAGTAGTTAAGTGCTTGAGCTTTTTTATAAACTGCCGTTATCCTTTTACGTTGCGTTTTGCGTTTCATTTTTGACTTGTTTATTAATTGTCAAAACTAAACGCTGGCACCGATCAATTACTTCAGATTCATCTGAAGGGGTGCAAAAAATACACCATAAATTGACGCCACGAATAGGCGGGTTGGCAATCTTTATTGCTGTTGTTTGTGCCTATTTTTCTGAAAACAGCACTCGTGCAGACATTCTCGGCCCGTTAATACTGGCTGGCCTAAGTGCATTTATATTCGGATTTTCTGAAGACCTCACCAAGCAGGTTAACGTTCTGACACGACTACTTGCAACTATTCTGGCCGGGGTAGTAGGGTGGGCCATCACGGGGATTTCATTAAGCCACGTTGGTGTTCCATTGCTGGATCCTGTATTCAAAAACCAAGGCATTTCTGTTTTATTTACTGCTGTCGCAATCGGTGGCATAGCCAACGCGATTAATATGATTGACGGTTTAAATGGGTTGGCAAGCTCCATGATGGTTATTGCATTGGTAGCTATTGCAACGATTGCGCACTCCGTGGGCGACGTTAGTCTTGCCGTCGCAAGCTTGACTGTATCAGCAGCTATCTTTGGATTCTTTTTGCTGAATTGGCCTTGGGGTAATTTGTTTTTGGGTGATGGTGGCTCATATTTTTGTGGTTTTGCGCTTGCCTGGAGTTGTGTGTTGTTAGTGGAGCGCAATCCATCCATTTCACCCTTTGCTGGGTTGCTTGTTTGCATCTATCCATTTACCGAGGTATTGTTTAGTGTTTATCGTAGAAAAATACGAGCGCGTAACCCTACTGGTCCGGACCTGCAACACTTACATTCACTAATATTTAGACGTTATTTATCTACATCTAAATTGCAAGTCAGCGAGAACTCTATTGCTGGCTTGATAGTTGGGGTGCTTAGTATTCCGCCTTGTGTGTGTGCCTTTTATTTTCGAGAAAGCACTTTTGGCTGCTTTATATCTGTCACGTTTTTTGTTTTGAGTTACTTGGGGTTGTATTTAAGAGTAATAAAATTTAGGTGGTTTTGAATAATGCACAATGCAGAATTGGTAAACACTTTGCACTGGTTCGGGATCGTGCATTAGCTAGCATGTGTAAATAGTTTAATTAATTTTTAAAGAGTATGTCTATGAAGGCAGTTATTTTGGCCGGTGGGCTAGGAACACGAATTTCAGAAGAAAGTGTATCTAAGCCAAAACCGATGATTGAAATTGGGGGTATGCCTATTTTATGGCACATTATGAAGATGTATTCCTATCATGGAATCAATGATTTTGTGATTTGCTGCGGTTATAAGGGTTATCTTATAAAAGAATTCTTTGCAAATTATTTTTTGCATATGTCAGATATAACCATTGATATATCTACCAATTCCATAGAGGTACATAATAAGAAGGCTGAGCCTTGGAAGGTGACCTTGGTTGATACGGGAGAGGTAACTCAGACAGGTGGCCGTCTTAAGCGAATTACTGATTATGTTGAAGGTGATTTTTGCATGACCTACGGTGACGGGGTAAGTTCTGTTGATATAGCCAACTCTATTATATTTCATCACCAACATGGCAAGTTTGCCACAATGACAGCAGTTCAACCTCCTGGGCGTTTTGGTGCTCTAGAGATAAGCGGAACTCAGATTGATGCTTTTGTTGAAAAGCCGCAAGGTGATGGCGGTTGGATCAATGGTGGATTTTTTGTTCTAAATCCCAAAGTGCTTGAGTTGATCGAGGGGGATGGTACAACGTGGGAGCGCCAACCACTTGAATCACTTGCAGCACAAAAAAATTTACAATGCTTCTTTCATAAAGGGTTTTGGCAACCGATGGATACATTGCGTGATAAAAACCACCTTGAAGAGCTTTGGGCGTCCGGTAATGCTCCTTGGAAAACTTGGTAATGAAAGTTGCACACATTGACCCCTTATTTTGGAATGGGAAAAAAGTTTTTCTAACTGGACATACTGGGTTTAAAGGTGGTTGGCTATCGCTTTGGCTTGCGTCCATGGGAGCAAAGGTTACGGGTTATGCATTGGCGCCCAATACAACCCCCAATTTATTTGCAGTATTAGCAATCGATTCTTTAATTGAGAAGTCCTATATTGCGGATATTCGTGATTTAGTAGGTTTGCAAAAAGCGATGTTAGCGGCAAAGCCTGATGTCGTAATTCACATGGCGGCCCAGCCATTGGTGCGCTATTCCTATGTCAAACCAGTAGAAACTTATGCAACTAATGTGATGGGTACAGTACATATTCTTGAGAGCGTAAGAACCACTGATTCAGTTCGCGCTACCGTTGTCGTCACTACTGATAAGTGCTATGAAAATAAAGAGTGGGTTTGGGGTTATCGCGAGAATGACCAGATGGGCGGCTTTGACCCTTACAGTAACAGTAAAGGTTGCGCAGAGTTAGTAACTTCTGCGTACCGTCAATCTTATTTCTCTAATCCGAATTCAACAAATAAAGTGGCATCTGCTAGGGCTGGTAATGTGATTGGCGGTGGCGATTGGTCTGAGGATCGTTTAATTCCGGATGCAATAAAAGCCTTCGAAGCTAATAAGCCGTTGACGATTCGAAATCCTATGGCAAAAAGACCTTGGCAACATGTTTTAGAGCCTCTTTCTGGTTATTTGATTTTGGCACAAGCGCTTTACGAGCAGGGCGCTCCCTTTGCTTCTGCTTGGAACTTTGGTCCACGGGACGAAGATAATCGTGAAGTACAAGAAGTAGTTAATTTACTAATTTCAGGCTGGGGTAACTCAGCTCACTGGGAAATAGAGAGTTCAGAGCAGCCTCATGAGGCCGAGCTCTTAAAATTAGATTGCACGAAAGCACGTATGCAATTAGGCTGGGTTCCGAAATGGAATTTAGAAATTGCTACGCAAAAAATTATTCAATGGCAAAGTGCGTATCAAGAAAAAGAAAATATGCAATATGTTAGTCTTACGCAGATTAATTGCTATTTGACTTAAGTTGGACTCGAGGTTTTTTTGAAGATATTTATTACTGGAAGTAACGGATTTATTGGAAGCCATCTAGTGAAAAAATCTCTAGATGAGGGACATAAAGTTGTAGGGCTACGCTTGCCTAATCACACTGAAAAAATCAATCTTCCAAAACAGCCAATTTGGATTTCTGGAACTCTAGAGGATGACTTTAGTAAGGTCCTAACTGAATGTGATGTCCTTGTTCACTTGGCAGCATATGGCGTGAATCCAATTTACGACTCTTGGCAAGAATCCTTTCGTTGGAATGTAACGGCAAGTTTAAATTTATGGGCTCAAGCTCATAACGCTGGAATAAAAAGGATAATCATTGCAAGTAGTTGTTCTGAGTATGGAAAATCAGCAGAGCGTTATGAATTTATACCCGTTGATGCCCCACTGGAGCCGGTTGATGCATATGGGGCATCTAAAGCAGCTGCCACATTGGCCGCCATGGCTTATGCACGTGATAAGAAAATGGAGCTCGCTGTATTAAGACTATTCCATATTTATGGTGATGGTGAAAGCTCAAATCGTTTTTGGCCAACCTTAAAAAAGGCCGCCCTGGATGGGTCTGACTTTCCCATGACATCTGGCGAACAAATTAGAGATTTTATGAATGTGGAACAGGCTGCTGAATATTTTTTGAACTATGTCACTAATGTATCTATAGAGCCTGGAAACCCTTGTATTAAAAATATTGGGACAGGTAACCCACAATCACTTTTGGAGTTTGCGGAAATGTGGTGGAGTGCTTTGGGTGCCAAGGGTGTCATAAAATCTGGAGTCATTCCGTACCGAAAAAACGAAGTTATGAGGTACGTTCCAAAAATATGAAATATTTCAAATATCTGAAAATTTAGAACCCAAGAGTTACAAGGAAAAAAAGCAAGACACACGTGCGATTGTAAAATTACGGAAGAATCGGAGTCATTTATTTTTAAAAAACTCAGAGTTGGAATAGAATTCCTAGATATGTTGCGTATGTAATGAATGTTAGTGAAAAAATAAATCCAATTACACTGACACTAAAAAATTTAATTCCAATAGTTCATGGCAACTACTTCGATCTAAATGAGAATAGTAAATGAAGCTAACAATAGCAATTCCGACATATAACAGAAATAAAATTTTAAAAAATAATTTAGCTCTTTTATTACCACAGCTCACAGCAGACTGCAAATTGGTAATATTAGATAATTCATCTGATATTCCAGTTGAGGAGGATTTAAAAGATATATTAAATGACTATCAACAATTTAATATTAAAGTAATTAGAAATAGATTTAATATCGGATTAACGGGAAATATTCTCAGATGTTTTGAGCTGTGTGAAGATCCTTGGTTATGGGTTTTGGGAGATGATGACGAAGTTAAAAGTGGGGCTATTGAGCAAATATTTTTTGATATTAAAAATAACATTGATATTCATTTTATAAATTATGCATGGGATGAGCCATCATTCCTTAGAAAGTCAAATATACACACACGGGGAATGGTTGATTTTATAGATAAGATTGAAACTCTTGGAGTGGCTTTATTTATTTCTGCTGGTATATATAACGCTAATAAAATTAGTAAATATTTGTCATTTGGATGCTTCTTTCAATCTACCTACGCTCCGCATTTGGTAATGCTATTTTTATCCGTGGGTGATGAAGGTAATTGCATATTATCAAACAAACAAATAGTTGTTAATAAGGGTTTTGAAACTCCTGAGGCGCTAAGGTGGGATCAAATATTCATTTATCAAATAACAATGCTTTTGAGGCTTCCTCTAAGTCCCAATACAATCTACAATTTAAAGAGGAAACTTGAGCAGTTGACTAGAGTCTGGACAATTAACCATTTAATTTTTACTCTAGTTAAGATTGGTTGTGTTGAGAAAAGCACTAAAAGGACTTCATTACTTTACGATGATATAGTGAGAGGATTTTTTTATTTAGATAATAGAATTATTTCAAAAATTATTATGCTTTTGGGTTTTATTATAGTAAGGTATCCAGTTTTTTTTAATCCAATACTTAATTATATTTATAGGCTTAAGCGAGGCAAAAAATTTGAGCCGATCAGAAATTTAAGAATATAATTTTATTAATACGTTAATAGGTAAATCATTGTGAATGTATTGTTAATTACCCATGGGATAAATAAGAAATATAATGATAATTATTATGCCTATTCTCACATGTGTGATGCTGGTGTTAATATACTCGCCATTAGTCAACGCGAGAATATAAATAAGGGAAAAGGAACGGAGAAATCTCCTGAAATTGAAATTGATGGCAATTTAGCCATCTACAGACCATTCGATTCTTTAAAAAAACAAAAGTCTATCTTAGTAAATTTATTGCTATATTTTAAAATAAAGAAAGCAATAAAAAAATTTAAGCCAAATGTTATATTTTGTGAAGAGTTGGGCAATATGATGTTGGCCCTAAAAATTAAGAGAGACTTTAAAATTCCAATTGTCCTAAGAGTAGAGTTTGCCTTTGAAAAGAACTTTCCGTATAGAACAATGGGTAGAACATTAAAATTTTTCAAAAATAGGATTACGGGGGATTATTTAAGTATTTTTATAGGTGGTGCAATCTGGAAATTAGCCTGTAAATATTCTGACGCAGTTATATCCTGTTATTATGGTGATTTCCCAGGTAACAATAACCTGCACTATGTTCCATGGCCCACTTCGTGCCCAAAAATTAAAGGTGACTCTAATAGATCCAGCAACAGGGCTGTTTTTATAGGATCTTTTGATCGCCATAAAAACTTAGGGGAGCTTGAAGTAACATTGCCATTACTTTTTCAACAAACCCCCCTGGAAGAGTTTTGGATTGTTGGGTTAGGTGAAGATGCCGATGTAGTTAATAGATTGAAAGCTAGCTTTCCGAATCAAATAAGGCACATTACATCGTTGACAAGGGGTGAATGCCTTGAATTAATACGAGATAGCTTTTTTTCGTATTCCCCAGCTAAGAGGGGGGGGTGGGGATTCATCGGCGACTCGTGGGCCATGAGGACCCCTGTGGTCGTAACGCACAATCATTATGAATTTCATGATGGTGTTGATTCAATTGTGACAAATCCAAATAAAATTGTAGATAGAGTTAATGAACTCTATTTAGATAATCAACTATTCAGCAAAGTATCAAATGGAGGATATATTAGATACGCCCAAAACTATACCGCTGAAAGTGTAGGGGATAAATTTCACAATATTTGTATGTCAGTATTAGATAAATATTAGCTATATGTTATTTATGTACTTAAAAAATTTTAACTTTATTAAGAATTTACATTGCATGAAAATACATCGATTACAAGTGGCCCTTAGGCCGCGAGGGATGCGAGCCTTTCTTAGTCATTATAAGAAAGAAAAAATCAGCATCTTAGATGTTGGTTGCGGGAACAGAAGCTCAATTTTTATTAAGAGTATTATTCCTAAGGCGGATGTTTTCGGAATTGACATTGAAGATTATAACCAAACAGCTGAGTCAAAGAAGCTGTATACACGCTATTTAACAACCCCCCCCCAGAAAATTTCGACTTAACAATTAGATCTATGAGCCATAGTTTTGACGTCATAATATCTAATCACAATATAGAGCATTGCAACAATCCAAATGGCACATTCAGCGCAATGATTGACAGATTGGTTAGCGGGGGGCAACTTTTCATTGCAACGCCAAGCATTCGCTCAATAGACTTCCCATCAAGAAATGGCACCTTAAATTTTTATGATGATAAGACACATATAAAGCCCATTGATTTGATGAACTTATTTCGCGCTGAGTCACATAGAATTCAGTGCACGTATTATAGTGAGTCAAGCCAACCTTTATTCTGGAGAACTATCGGATGGTTTAATGAATTTTTTTCTGTTAGAAAAAATAAAACAATGCTGGGTACATGGGACTATTACGGATTTGAGCAAATTATTTGGATAAAAAAAGTGATCTAATTTGAATAGTGGCTTTCAAATTATAAATCTTAGTTAGATGCTTCACCTGCTTATAAAAATTAAAATGTTGGAGATTTCATTTTGATACAGTTATTAACAGTACTTATGCCTATCATAAGGGTCGATAGTTTTTTGCCGATCGCAATTGATTCTTTGAAAAGGCAAACGTTTGATGAATTTAATTGCCACATATTGGTTGGTCATTTGAATAATAATGAAATGCTTATGCTTGATTCTTTGGTATCCAAAGATCTCCGATTTACGGTTCATCAATTAAATTTAAATGGGATTGCTTTCGCGCTGAATTATGGGCTTAACATATCATCATCAAAATACATAGCACGAATGGATGGTGATGATATATCCCATCCTCAAAGATTTGAGAACCAAATTGCTTTTCTTGAGGAAAATCCAAGCTATGTTGCAGTTGGTTGTCAAGTGGATTTGATTGATGAGAATGGGAATAAGATCAATAAATCCTTCAAATTCTATGAAAATGATCCCGAAATAAGGAGAGCGTTAAAATTCCGAATGCCTTTTTGCCACCCTGCAATGGTATTTCGCTCTGAAACACTCATGTCAAGTAATGGATACATGTATGGAAATAATGCAGAGGACCATGAGCTTTATCTTCGATTGGCTCGAAATAGCAGTTATTTATTTAAAAATCTTTCTGACAAACTATTCAGCTATAGACGACATCAAAATCAATTAACAAACATTAAGTATGCAAAAAAATCCTTCTGTAATATAGCCGGTTTTTTGTTTACAGAATTTCTTCTATCGTACAATCCGATATATATTGTCGGAATTATTATAAATCACCCTCTTATACGAAGAGTTCGCAATTTTTTTGCAAGTTGATGTGAAAGTTTAAATGAAATATTTCATTACAGGTGGCGTCGGATTTATAGGTTCAAATCTTGTGCGCAGACTACTTAATCAGTTTGATTGTAATGGGGTGGTTATATTTGACAACTTGAAGTCAGGCCAACTTAAATTTATAGATGATTTATTATTAGACAACAGAGTCTCATTTGTTCTCGGAGATATACATGATTATGATTTGCTTCTTAATGCTATGCACGGTTGCAACACTATCTTCCATTTAGCGGCAAACCCCGATATTTCAAAGGCTGAGTCTGACCCTGTGCTCGACTTTAGGGAGGGAACAGTTTTGACGCAAAATGTTTTGGAGGCAGCTCGTAATAGTGACGTTAAAAGAATAATCTTCACCTCTGGCAGTGGCGTTTACGGTGAAGTTCCTGGCCTGAAATTTTCCGAGTCCTATGGCCCATGTCTTCCTATATCTCCTTATGGTGCCGCCAAGTTAGGGTCTGAGGCTTTGATTTCCGCTTACTGTAATATGTTTAAAATTCGGGGATGTGCGCTTCGTTTTGCAAATGTAGTTGGGCCCAATCAAACTCATGGTGTTGGATATGACTTCCTAAATCGTTTAATGAGAGACGGATCCAAGCTACATATATTAGGCGATGGTACGCAATTCAAATCGTATATTTATATATCTGATATTCTTGATGCAATTGAATTAATTATGTCAAGGATGGATTTGATCAGTTATTTTGATGTATTCAATGTTGCGACATCAGATCAAATTACAGTCACACAAATCGCAGAACTAGCCTGTAGCACTGTTGGATTAAATGCAAAAAATGTGGACTTTATTTATTCTGGTGGTGATCGAGGCTGGAATGGAGACGTTCCAAAAATACTTTTCGATACCAATAAAATACGTAGTCTTGGCTGGAACAGTCGATATACATCTAATGATGCAATGAGAAAATCCCTGTATGAAATGCATATGAAGTTTCTTTCTAAGTGAATGTATGAAATATTACAGATATCTATGAGAAATTCAAGGTGTAAAGTTTGTTGTCATGGCTATTTGAGCAAAGTTTTTTCTCCAGTATCTAGACGACTAATAGGAAGTCATCCGTCTCAGGTTTCTTCGTCTATCAATAATGACTAAAAACACTACAATAATTACAAGTGGTGGTTTACTTACTCGTAATACGATTTATAGTCTTTTTGGTCAGGGATTGCCGGTACTAGTTGCTCTTTTTGCAATACCGCTTCTTATTAAGAATCTAGGAGTGGAACGCTTTGGTATTTTGACCATGGCCTGGATGATCACTGGTTATTTTGGCCTATTTGATCTTGGAATTGGACGGGCACTGACAAAATTGGTGGCGGAGAAGATTCCGAGAAATAATCCGCAAGAAATTACCCCTCTAGTCTGGACCGCTTTGTTCATTACGCTGATAGCTGGCATTTTGGGGACGATTTTAATGGTTGCAATTTCCCCCTACTTAGTTCAGGATGCACTCAAAATTCCGCCAGATTTGCAAACTGAAACTATCCATTCATTCTATCTTCTCGCATTTTCTATCCCAATAGTTATAAGTTCAGCGTGCCTTTTGGGAGTTTTGGCTGCATATCAGCGTTTTGATTTAGTTAACTTAGTTCGCATTCCTGTCGGTGCTTTAACTTTTCTAAGTCCCTTATTGGTATTGCCGTTTTCCAAAAGTATTTTTGATATGGTTGCTGTTTTAGTTGTCGTTCGATTTATAGAGTGGTTGGCTAATCTTTTGCTATGCTTTAAGGTCATACCATTACTACGTCAAGCATTTGCAATACAACAATCGTTACTAAAACATTTAATGAGCTTCGGTGGTTGGATGACCGTCAGTAATATTGTTGGGCCTTTGATGGTTTATTTGGATCGTTTCTTAATTGGATCTATGCTTTCTGTTTCGGCTGTGGCTTACTACACCACTCCATATGAAATGGTGAGTAGGCTAATGATTTTTCCAGGTGCTTTGGTAGGGGTGTTATTCCCCGCATTTAGCACTAGCTTTGAACATGATCGTGTCAACACAACGTTGGTTTTCAGTAGGGGGCTAAAGTATATTTTTTTAACCCTGTTCCCTGTTATATTAATTGTTGTAACCTTTGCCTATGAGGGGCTTGAAATTTGGCTTGGTAGTGAGTTTGCACAAAACAGCACGCGTGTGCTTCAATGGTTGGCGGCAGGGGCGCTGATTAATAGTCAAGCTTACATGCCCTTTGCGCTCTTGCATGCCGCTGGTCGCCCGGACCTAACGGCTAAGCTACATATTATCGAAGCACCTTTTTATATTTTGGCTATTTTATGGTTAATTAATAATTATGGTATCGAGGGGGCGGCTATTGCTTGGGTGCTGCGTGTATTAGTTGATTCAATTGTTCTGTTTGGCATGTCTTTGCGAATATTGTCAATTAGCCCATCGACAATAGAGCGGTTCGTGGTATGCGGGGTTGCTGCAATTATGGCGTTACTAATTGCGATTACTTTGCCTGTGGACTTAATCTTGAAGGCTTCTTTTACATTACTAGGGCTAATAACATTTGCATTTATTGGCTGGTTTAAGCTTCTTGCTCCAGAAGAGCGATTGTTTGTAAGGTATAAGTATAAAAAGATGAAAGCCGCTAAAATATAATAAAACTACCATATGATAAATTCTAACTGATCAAAGCTAAATTTCGGCGCTTAGTTTTTTTAATTACGCGGTTTCAAATTTGAAGCGCAACGCGCTTTAAACACGAATGCGCCAGACTAAGAAACAAAAAAATTTATAAAAATAAATCTTTAGTAAGCTACTATCAGGGGATTATAATTTTGATTAGTCTTCATTAATTTAGATTATCGAGAGTAAATAATATTTAAAAGGGTAATATGCAATATCAAAAGTCTCAGGTGCCAGTATCAGATAACATTTGTGCAATTGTAGTTACCTATAATCCAGATATGGATTTACCAAAGCGAATTGAGCTTATTCGCAAACAGGTGGATAGGGTGGTCATAGTAGATAATAATTCTTCTGAAAACTGTTTAGTCATGATAAAGAAGATTTCTTCAAACTTGGAGGTTGATTTAATTATTAATAATCAAAATTTAGGGATTGCAACTGCCCTTAACTACGGAGTACGCTATGCACTTGATTTTGGAGATACTTATAAGTGGTTTTTGACCTTAGATCAAGATACACTTCCTTATCCCTCGATGATTGAAAGTCTAATCTACGCTTACGAAAATTGTCCATTTAAAGAAAGCGTGGGAATTATTGGGTCAAACTATCAAGAATGGACCACTGGCAATATCCTCTTCACCGGAGGGCAAGTGAATCAGACATGGGCAGAAGTGGAAAACTTACCTACATCAGGTTGCTTGACTTCGATTCAGGCATTTAAAAGTGTGGGGAGTTTTCGGGATGATTTATTTATTGACTTTGTTGATGTTGAATATTGTATGAGAATGAGGGAAAAAGGGTATAAAGTTATTATTTCTCCCACGATCGGCATGCGACACCCTCTCGGATATTATAAGTTTGACAGACTTTACAAATTGCTTTGTGGAAGATCCATGGTAACAAATTACCCGCCCTTGAGACACTATTATTGGACCAGAAATGGTCTCATTATTGCTAGTGAGAGATTCAAGAAGAATATGAAATGGTCTCTTTATCAAACCTACTATCTTCTTTTAAGAAGACCAGTAACAGTTCTTTTATTTGAAGATAATAAAATTCTCAAGACGAAATATATATGCCTAGGCATTTACCATGCAATCTTTCCTTGGAGAATAAAGTTACCAGAAAAAATCTCTTCAAAGTTTAATAATTAATTAGTTGTGAGATTTATTCCTACCATTTATATTAATCTTTATTAATGAAAATTTATCACTAGTGTACCAACGTTTACTGACTAATCTGGCGTAAATCAATGATTTATTTGAATAAATCTGACTTTTCCCTTGTCCACGATTTGAATCGTTTTCAGGACTTGGGGCATGCTCAGCAGATCTCATCTGATGGAGACGGGCATCTTTAGTTCGACACTTGCGAAGTGTAAAGTTTATATCACTTTATTGGAATACAATTAAAAAAAAGCGAAGTCAACATGAGTTTTAATTTACCTTCTATGCAATCCCGTATTGATGAAATTTGGCCACAAGTTGATTTGGAAGAGGTTGATAAATGCCCTTTTTGTGGTGCCAAAGAACGAAACTTAGCCAATGATGAGGTCGGAGACTGGACTTTTTATAATGCTCCAGGAAGATGGTGTTATTCACGCTGCAAGTCTTGTGAGGCTAAATACCTAAATCCGCGACCAACACCGGACTCAATTGGTCGAGCTTATTCTGCCTACTATACCCACGGCAGCATACCTCAGTCGTCTCTTCATCGTCTGAAAGTGCGCATTAGAAATGAATATCTTTCCCACCTTTTAACTGTTAATTTATTACCGCGTCTATTTTTGCCAAGCAGATTGAGATGGCTTTTATTGCCGCTGAAGCGAGTGATAGTTCAGGATTTTGGTTTGAGTGTTTTGTCTAAACCAGTCAAGGGTAAAGTAGTCGATGTAGGATGCGGTGACGGGAAAATGCTGCAGATTGCAGAACAAATGGGATGGAATGCAATGGGATTGGAGCTTGATCCTGGGGCCGTTCAGTCTGGTAGGAAGTTGGGTTTGAGGGTGCTGCATGGATCATATGAAATCTTAAATAACTACCCATCCACCTTTGATTGCATTATTTTTTCCCACGTCCTTGAGCATTTACATAATCCAATCGAGGCTCTTAGATCGATAAAAAATGCACTTAAAATTGGAGGCATCTTGCTGATTTCTTGTCCTAATGCTACTAGCATTGTTGGTGAATATTTTGGTCGTTATTGGCGTGGACTGGAGGCACCAAGGCACTTAGCAATTCCGTCATTGAATTTTCTTCGAGATTACTTAACGGGTATGGGTTTTAGTGTTGAGCAGCATTTACCAATTAGGTTTCCAACCATTAAATCATCGATGGAAATAATGATAAATAATTCATCCGCAAGTTATAAACAGATCAATGCTTCCTTAAAAGTTCGCAATCGTTTAGTAGTTTCATCTCCAGAGCAGGCTGATTTCATTGAGTTTGTTTGTATAAAAAAATTGCATTAGTAATCACTACCTTGCTGTTCAAATTTTTAAAACTTTCATGCTCCCATTCATTGTTCGCAAGTTTTAATTGAACGGGTTATTGAGTTAAAATATTTTAAAGCCTGTTTGGCTTCGGGCACCAATGACTGTCACAAATCCCCCCGTAAAAATTCAAGTGAGTTTGTAAATTCACTTAAGCATTTTAATTTAAACTTCAACTTCAAAGCTTTTATAAATGGGCTTTATGGATTACAAATTAAATAATTAAATTCTTTTTTATTACACGCAGCACAATAATCGCACAAGGAAGATAAATGAAACAGCAAAAGGTTACATTAATGCAGTCTGATAGAGATATTGATTGACAAAAATAATTTAAAATGTTGTATGAATGACTTTTCGGTAGCGTTGATAGTAACATATCTATCCTCATTAATTTCTGTAATACTACTAAGATATATAAATGAGATATTAGGCAAAAGTCTTTCGGTGCTAGGGGCAATTACAGCATTTACAATTGCGGCTCTTAGGCCAGAATATTTCCCAGATTATGAGCAGTATGTAGCAATATTTAAGCAAGCATCAACTGGCGATTTTCGAAATCCAGAATATTGGGCCTCTCATTCCGAGCCTGGATTTAAAGTCATTTCGTATGCCATATACAGTAGTGGATTTGATTACATTGGCTTAATGATATTTATATCAGGGCTGTCATTTTCTTTACTGGTCATAACATCATACATTGCTAAAGTGAGATTCACCTACTTATGGTTTGCGTATTTTAGTTTATATTTTATAACGCGTGAATTGGGCGTAATACGACTCAGCATTGCCTCGCACTTAATTGTTATTGCGGTTATTAAAAAAGACTTTTTTCAAAAGTTAATTATTGGATTTTTAGCTTCTTTTGCATTTCAGTATTTCTCAATTTTTGCTATTGCAGCTACTTATCTTTCAAAAATTAAGCCAAATATCAAGATATTATTTATATTGGTGTGTGGATCTTTAGTTTTTGGAAGTTTAATAAGTTATGGGGATATTTTATTCTTGGTGCCATCAAAGCAGATAGAAAATTATGGTGACAGTATACACGTTCAACCTGGATACGACGCTATCTTATTGCCATTTGCAAGGAATATTCTTTACTCAATTATCCTGTACTGGTTCATGCGCGATAAATTACAAATTAGTAAATTTAGTTCATTGATTTGGATGGCATTTTTATCCTCTATAAGTTACTTGATATTTTCTGGGGTGTTAATTTTGGCATACCGTTTTGCCGCATATTTTGGAGCAATATTCCCAATTGCATTTGCTTTTCTTCTTAATGATAAAGGATTTAGAAACCATAATTTTTTATTAATAATGTTTATATTAGTATGCAGTTTTATTGCAGGACTTTATCTTAACAATTTTGTATGGATTTCATAAATTTCTTATAATGTTTTGAAATTTACAGAAAAAATATGTATTTGCAGGAATTTTATGATCATTGCTAGAAGTCCCTTAAGAATTTCATTGGGTGGGGGTGGCACAGATTTAGCCTCTTACTATGAAGAGTATGAGGGTTTCGTAATTGCGGCTTCTATAGATAAATATGTATATGTGACAATCAATCGACCATTTTTTGAGGGCATTTTTTTAAAATATTCTGCTATTGAAAAAGTTAAAAATGTTGTTGACATACAACATAAAATTATTCGAGAAGCTTTGCTTTTGGAGGAGCTACAAAGTCCACAGATTGAGATTACTACACTAGCAGATATTCCTGCAGGTACCGGTCTAGGTTCTTCGGGTAGTTTTACGACTTCTTTATTGAAGGCTCTCTATACACACCGTAAGCGTCACATACATCAACAAGACCTTGCTGAATTAGCTTGCAACATAGAAATCGAAAAGTTAGGTGAGCCTATTGGTAAGCAGGATCAATATGCTGCTGCTATTGGAGGCATTACCAGCTACACTTTTGCCAAAAACGGTAAAGTAATTGCTACTCCGCTAAAAATATCTATGGATACATTATTTGATCTTGAGGATAATTTGTTACTCTTTTTTACTGGCTATTCTAGAAGTTCCGGTACGATTTTGAAAGACCAGAAGTCGCGTACCCAAAGCAATGATCCAGATATGCTTGCAAATTTGCACTATGTTAAAGAGTTGGGATACAGAAGCCTAGACGTGCTAGAGTCTGGCGACACTTTTAAATTTGGCAAATTAATGCACGAGCACTGGCAAAACAAAAAACTCCGTTCGGGTGGTATGAGTAATTCGAAAATTAATGAGTGGTATAAGTTGGCATTGAATAATGGCGCAGTAGGAGGGAAATTGGTTGGTGCTGGAGGTGGCGGTTTTTTAATGTTTGTGGCAAAAGATCGAAAGCAGCTACGTATGGCAATGGCCGGGGCCGGCTTAGAGGAAGTGCGTTTTAAATTTGATTTTGAGGGAACCAAAATCATAATGTCTTCATAATGCTTCCTATAGCCATACTAGCCGGCGGTTTAGCTACACGCTTACGCCCTGTTACTGAAACGATTCCAAAATCACTAATTCAAGTTGCAGGCAAGCCATTTATTTTTCATCAACTTGATTATCTAAGACAACAAGGTATTAATACGGTAGTTTTATGTATTGGATATTTGGGTGAAATGATTCAAGAATTTGTGGGTGATGGCTCTCGATGGGGTATGCACGTTAACTATTCACTGGATGGTCCAGTCCTCCTGGGGACTGGAGGCGCACTCAGACAAGCCTTACCTTTGCTAGGGAAGCATTTTTTCATTCTATATGGCGACTCTTATTTACCCATTAATTTTTCCGACGTAGAAAAAACCTATGCAGCTAGCTGCAAAAAGGGGTTAATGACCGTACTGAAGAATCAGAATCGCTGGGATAAAAGTAATGTGGAGTTTGATGCCGGTCAGATTATTGAATATAACAAGTCTGTAATTCGACCTCAAATGCATTACATCGATCATGGCTTGGGCATAATGCACAGTTCCGTACTACAAGCTTATCCTGCTAGACAGTCATTTGATCTTTCAAAAGTTTATAATGATTTATCAATTGCTGGCGAGTTAGCTGGCTATGAAGTTTTTGAGAGATTTTATGAAATTGGGTCTCACCAAGGAATTGCGGATACCCAAAATTATTTATTAGAAAAAATAGTAAAGGGTAATTTATGAGTTACGCAAAAAAACATTTAAATGAAGCAGTTGAGATAATCGAAAAAATTGATGTGGCCACAATTGAAAAAATGGCAGATTTTTTGGCTCAAGTTAAAACAGATGGTGGGCGAATCTTTTTTTTAGGCGTAGGAGGTAGCGCGGGAAACTGTTCGCATGCCGTAAATGATTTTCGGAAAATTGTTGGTATTGAATCTTATGCCCCCACTGATAATGTATCAGAGTTAACTGCACGTACAAATGATGAGGGATGGGCTTCTATTTTTGTTGAATGGCTAAAAGTTAGCAAACTTACTCCTAAAGATATGCTGTTTATTTTTTCTGTTGGCGGCGGCAATCTAGAAAAGAATATCAGCCCTAATTTAGTAGAAGCTTTAAAGTACGCCAAATCTGTGTGCTCTAAAGTAATCGGAGTAGTGGGTCGTGATGGTGGGTATACCGCAAAAGTTGCAGATGCTTGCGTGATTGTTCCAACGGTGAATGCTGATAATGTGACCCCACATTCTGAAGCCTTTCAGGCAGTGGTTTGGCACCTCTTGGTTTCACACCCTAAGTTAAAATCAAATCAAACCAAATGGGAATCAACAGCTAAATAAGTTGCGGATATAAATTCATTGAGGCGTGCAGTTTTTTTAGATCGGGATGGGGTTATTAATCGGGCGGTTGTGCTCGATGGTAAGCCTTATCCTCCAGCATCCTTGGTAGATTTAGAAATATTGCCAGGAGTTCACGAGGCACTCCAAAAGCTTCATGCGGCGAAATACTTATTGATAGTAGTGACCAATCAACCCGATGTAGCAAGAGGTGCTGCCAAGAGAGAAGATGTTGAGGAAATGAATGCCTTTTTATCATCTCAATTACCAATAGATGATTTTAAGACTTGTTATCACGATAGCGGGGATAAATGTAGTTGCAGGAAGCCATTACCCGGTGCAATGCTAGAGGCAGCTCAAGAGCATAATATTGATTTGTCTAAAAGCTTTATGGTTGGGGATCGTTGGCGCGATGTTGATGCTGGAGCTTCTGCTGGATGTAAAACCTTTTTTATCAATTACCGTTATGCAGAACAAAAACCAGAAGCGCCTGATTTTATCGTTTCATCCTTATTAGAAGCTAAAAATATTATCCTTGGAGAGTTTTAAATGAAAAAAGTAGAAGAGTTAAAAGTAAAGATTTTTGCTGATGGGGCTGATAAAGCTGGGATGCTTGAAATGTACAAAAAGCCTTTTGTGAAAGGCTTAACTACTAATCCTACTTTAATGAAAAAAGCAGGTATTGCAGATTACCGCGCATTTTGTAAAGATATTCTCACATCGATTAATGACAAACCACTCTCGTTTGAAGTGTTCTCTGATGATTTTGCAGAGATGGAACGTCAGGCATTGGAGATAGCCAGTTGGGGTGATAACGTCTATGTAAAAATTCCTGTCACCAATACCAAGAAAGAAGCTTGCTATGGTCTGGTAAAGAAGTTAGCAGAACAAAAGGTGAAGTTGAATGTAACGGCGCTTATGACCATTGACCAAGTCCGTAATGTGGTAGCTTCACTGGATGCAAATATACCTAGCTATGTTTCTGTATTTGCTGGTCGAATTGCGGATACTGGATATGACCCAGTACCAATGATGGCTACTGCAGTTGAAATATTGAAGGGTGCACCTGCAGCGGAATTAATTTGGGCAAGTCCACGTGAGTTATTGAATATTTTCCAGGCGGATGATATTGGATGTCATGTAATAACAGTTACCAATGAAATTCTTAAGAAACTATCTTTAGTTGGCTATGATCTAGAAGAGTATTCTTTGGATACCGTTAAGATGTTTTATTCGGATGCGGTAGCAGCAGGATTTAAACTCTAATTAAGCGAAAAAAATGATAGCAATATCTGTGGTCAGTCACGGTCATGGCGAGATGGTAGAGCGTTTGGTTGAAAGTTTACTGAGTTACTCAGAGGTGTCCAAGATAATAGTAACTATAAATACCCCAGAAAAATTAAATTTAATTTTTTCAGACAGGATTGCTGTAATAGAAAATTATTCCGCAAGAGGATTCGGAAAGAATCACAATGAAGCTTTTTTAAATGTGAATGAAGCCTATTTTTGTGTGTTAAATCCAGATATTACGATGAATGAAAATCCATTTCCAGATCTGATTAGCAGCCTTATCAAATATCGAGCAGGATTAGCAGTCCCTCTTGTTTTGAATAAATCGGGAGAGATTGATGATAGCATTAGATTTTTTCTAACTCCTACATCGTTAATTCGAAGATTCTTTTTTAATAATGAACATAAGTATGAATTGACTAAAAATTCACCAACCTTTGCTCCTGAATGGGCGGCTGGAATGTTTATGTTATTTACTAGTAAAGTTTTTTGCGATCTTGGTGGATTCGATGATGGCTATTATCTTTACTGTGAAGATATAGATATATGTGTCAGGATTTGGAAGGCGAAGCAATTTATGATAGCTTGCCCACAGGTTCAAATTACACATGATGCCAGGCGGTCTAGCAGGCAGGATTTAAAATATCTGAAATGGCATCTAACAAGTATGATTAGATATTTAGTTAAGCATTTAGGATCTTTGCCCAAGGTTCCCGCAATTCATGAATTCTCTTCTCCAAAGCAATCTTAGATGTTTAAAAAGCGCTCATTTTTGAAATGTTTATAAGAAATAATCGGGTTTATGTATTTGTCATGTTCTATGGGCGCTATGCTCTACATATTGCATAACCGCATCTGTCTTTGACAATCTTCCCCGATGCATAATAATTGGCATTGTTGCTCTAGAATTGATAAAACATTGGCCGCACAGCCATCTTGCTTTGAGTGACCACCGATCCACTAGATTGTCGATTTACTTAATCCAACTTTTATAGTAATTCGTTTATAGATTCGATTATCATTGAAAAACTCGCAGAAGTTCTAAAACAACCACTCAAGTACGTTGTGCTTGAGTCTTGATATCAAGTTATACAATAGTAAAATCAGCTTTAACTTAATTAACCAACGTTGGATATATATGAATGATTCTTTTGGCGGAATATTAACAAATGATGTTATAACTAGATTACCTACTATGGGCTTAATAGATGATATAAAAAATGGGTTAGACAATAATGGTTTCTATTGCTTGAAGAACTCTGTAGATGAAGAAATTAGTAATAAATGCAAAAAAGAAATTGAGGAATTTCTTAGAACAAAAGGGAAAAGATATTTATCAATTATTAATCCATGTAATAATTTAAATTCAATATTTTCTGAATTTAATAAAAGTATAAATTTATCAAAATTTCTTTATGAATTAGCGAAGCTTGAAATACCTCAAGAAATCAATGAAAATAATAATAAGCTAAATGTATTAAGAATAGTAACTGGAAAGAATGCTGACAGTCAGTCTTTAAATTTTCATTATGACGCGACAGTTATTACTGCTTTAATACCTATTGTCATTCCAAAGGGGCCTGTTAATGAATGCGGACATTTACTGGCATTCAAAAATCTTAGAAATATAAGAAAATTTGCGCTTTTCAATTTCTTTGAAAAGCTATTTTTACAAAATATTATTACTAAGATAATTATTAGTAGTATAATAAAGAAGAACCTTAATAAATATTTAATTCAATTGGAAGAGGGTAATATTTATTTTTTTTATGGATACAGAACTTTACATGCTAATTTACCAGTTAATTCTGATTATGTAAGGGCGACTTTGTTGTTTCATGTTGGCGATCCACATAGCGAGTCAAAACTAATAAACTTTATAGCCAATTTCAGACACATGCGAGAGAAAATTAATGCTAAATAAATTAATTCTACAAATTATTGGTTAATAATAACACTATAGAATACAATTATTTGCAGATTTAACCTAAAATAAATTAATAACTTTGAGGGCTATAGTTCAAAGTACAACGCGCTCTAGTGATTGGCCAATACAGATGCACACAAAGCGATCCTCAAGACGTATCTAAATTAGGCGGATTAAACTCTTCCCTTAATAATTGCCACATACCGACTGCCAAAAAGACGCAACCAAGGTCAATATTACATCTCCAGCGTTTAACCTCATCAATCTCCTGCGGTTCAGTCTCTTTTTTCGAAATAAAAAAACAAAGGGCCAAAAAAAACAATCACCACAAAATTAGCCAAGCGCTTACAGTTAAAAGAAATAAGGAGACATGATAACGAAAGAGCGAAAACTAATTAGCTCTTTCCAAAACCCTCATCGGCGTAAGTTAGAGCCAAACGAATGCATTATTAACTCTGACTCCGTGCAAAGTCATTCCAAAGTCGCGTAGTTCTTGCGCGCGCCATGCGAGGTGCGAACATTTCAAGTTGCGACGGTATAACTTGCGCTCCAGCCAGCTTTGGCCATAGAGCTTTCTGTCATTGACCTTGACGAGCACATCTTGGCTCTCAATACCTAAAACCATTTTCATATGCTCTTGGGTCACACTGCCGAAGTGGTGGATCCACACGCTGCCGGTGGTAGCGTGTGCAATGCCGTGTTTGCGCACTTCGTTGTAAAACAATCCATCTTCAAACCCAAGCAAAGTCGGGTTGGCGCGAAAGAAGCCAATTTGGTTAAAGAGCGACCAGTGGATGCACATGCAAATGGCATTGCTGGATCCACGGCGTACTGCATTGGCGGTAGTGTATTGCGCTTGTTCTGCAAACTGAAGAAAGTCGTAATCCGCTGTGCCGTCAATGCGCGAAGGGGAGACGAGTTGGAGTTGGTTTAAAGTAGCGAATTCAATTAAACGCTGAGCAAAACCCGGTGCTACCACGATGTCGTTGTTCATAACAATCGTCCATTCGCTCTGTTGCGCCAAGATGCCTTGGTTCCAAGCGGCGCCGCAGGACAGGTTTTGGCGGTTCAAAATGGCGGCGCCTAGGCCTAGCTGCTTTAAGTACTCTGGTGTACCGTCATCGGAGGCATTGTCTACAGCAACGATTTGCGAAGGATCCACTCCAGAATTTATAAGGCTTTCAACGCATTTCTTAGTGTAGTCTAGGCAGTTAAGTGTGGCGAAGGTTATGGTGTAATTGCTCATCATATGAAGATAAATAACGCAAATAAATTCAATAATTATCTGAGTTTACTGGTTTTGATTTCTCCAGTATTCTTTTTAACGGTGAAGCACTGGACTAACTTGGTAGTGCTTGTTCTTTTTGTCAGTTGCCTTTATCGGTTGATAACTCAAGAAGAGCCGCAGTCGTCTTTGGCGCACTCTAAAGGATGGCGTCAAATTATTTGTGTAATGTTTGCAGCCCCTCTTATAGCTGTTGCGTTGGGTCAGTTGCTCAGGTTGGGCTTATACATGCCCAATTGGGACGGCCCTTTTAGGTTGGTGCTTTGTGTACCAGTTTTTCTGGCGATAGCCAGTGGAAATTTGAGAGTGGTTCCGAACAAAAGCATTTGCCAAATATGGTCGACACTGGTTTTACCTATAACTTTACTGTGGACATTGTTTTTTAGAATTAACTGGCCAACCAATTGGGGAGTAGATTTAACAACGTATTTTGTGGACCCGCTTTCTTTCGGGAGCTACACCCTTCTTTTCGCATTCTTGGTTTTATTGGGAATCTCTGAGTTTTGGAATAAAGTGGGTGTAACTATTCGATGTTTATGTGGGTTGGCCATTTTGGCTGGCTTTTATTTGTCACTTACGAGTGGTTCACGAACAGGATGGTTTAATTTACCGATCTTTATAACCATCTGGGCTTTCTGGGTTTTAAAACCTTTGCTTGGCGGAAAAAAGACAATCTTGCTGGTTACTATGTTGTTGGTATTTTTACTGGGCATGTTGTTAAGCAATGAATATTTGCTGAATAAATTTTTTCTGGCGTGGACAGAAATCAACAACTACAAAACAAATGAAATGAACGCAAACACCTCTGTGGGCTTAAGGTTGTCGTTTTATCGAATGGGGGCAATATTTTTTCTGGAACGTCCTTTTTCGGGCTGGGGTGATTTGGGTTGGATGGCACAAATTAACAAAGAAGAGTTGTCGCAGTTTGCTAGCCAATACGCTCGCGAATCCCCAAAGCACGGTTTTCATAACGAAATCATCACCAATGCAGTCCGCTCTGGCGTTTGGGGCCTGATAGCAAGCCTTAGTTTATTTGGGGTTGTTTTTATACGTGCAATTCAAGGGCTGAGCATAAAAAGCACTTGTGAACATCGAATGGTGTCGTTAACGCTATTAGTGTTTATTTCTCATCTTTTCATCGCTGGTTTGACGACAGAAATCACCAATTTAGTGTTTTTAAATTCTTTTATTGGATTATCACTGGCAGTCTTACTGGGTGAGCAAATTTATCTTGAAGAAAAGCTACTAGCATGTACAAAAAATATAACAAGATATTGATAGTGTGCCCTGAAGGCGCAGTAACTGGAGGGCCTGAAGCTCTGCACCAGTTGGCGGCCCATATGAATTCGTTTGGGCTTCCTGCTTATATGTGTTACTTGCCATTTGACAAGCCAGCTAATGCGCCGAGCCCCTACGAACGCTATAACACGCAATCTGCGCCCTACGAAGATGCTGAAGGAAACCTCATCATATTTCCTGAAATTGAACCCATGTCAGCACTAAAAGTGAAGCATGCAAGAGCGGCCCTGTGGTGGCTGTCCTTGGAGAATTTTTTAGAGCGTAGACATACTTCTAAGCTACATGACAAACTTAGATATTTCAAGAGAATTGTTCAGGGGCGTCGACCTTTGGGTGGAGCTAGTAAACTAAAGTCACTGTTGCATTTCTCGCAAACAGAGCACGCCATACAATATCTTCGCACTTGTGGAATAGAGCCCATACCACTAATAGACTCTATCAATGAAGATTTCTTAACAGACCACTATCTGGATCGTATAGACCATAAGAAAAATACTATCTTATACAACCCAACAAAGGGTTGGAAAGTTACTAGAAATTTGATCGCAAATTATCCAGAATTAAATTTTGTTCCTGTCAGAGGATTAAACCGCGAACAACTTTCTGAGCGGCTTTACGGAGCAAAGATCTATATTGATTTTGGACACCATCCTGGTCGCGACAGACTGCCGAGAGAAGCAGTAATGCACGGGTGTGCGCTGATAACTGGTATTTTGGGTTCAGCTGGAAACGATATTGATTTACCAATACCAAAAACGTATAAATTGGATAGCGCCGCCTCTGACTTTGTGAGGAATTTTGGTGAATTGGTGACTGATATGATGCAAAATTTTCCGCGGCATTACGGTAATTTTGCTAGCTATCGTAAATGGGTGCAAAGCGAATCAACCATATTTAGGCGGCAAATATTTGATTATTTTATAAATAACAATGACGTTAACAAGGTATTCGCTTCCGTCCTGTTGTTAACATATAACCAAGAATCTCTAGTAGAAGGTGCTTTGGTTTCTTTACTTGAGCAAGATATTGATCAATTGGAAATCATCGTGTCTGATGACAGTTCCGTCGACAATACTTGGAGTGTCATTCAGAGAGTTGTAACTAATTATCATGGCCCCAAAAAAATAATAACTAATCGTAATCTTACAAATATAGGAATAGTTGCTAATTACAACCTGGCATTTCAGTTATCACAAGGTGAACTTATTTTCACGGCCGCCGGCGACGATATTTACTTACCAACAAGATGTAGTAGCTGCATTAAATTATGGCTTGAAAAAGGGCGAATGATTGATTTGATTGCTTGTGATGCGTTCGACATGGCTGAAACTGGAGAAGCCATTAAAGTTAAACACTCCGATAAGTTAGAAAATTGGGATAAGAATAAATGGCTAAAACGTAGACCATTTATTTTTGGTGCGGGGCACATGGTGACAAGACGCCTATTAGATATAGGATCATTAAAACCTGATCTTCCATATGAAGACCAATGTGTTTTGTTCAGGGCTTTGCAAATGGGTGGAGCCGCTACTATTTCATCCCCTTTGTTCTATCATCGGCGCGGCGGAATATCACAGCAAGGTGTAAAAGATAGTTATGATGAAAAAATTCAAAAGTTAATAAGTTCTGCGAAAAACTCTCAAACAGAAGCCACTCAAATGCTCTTAGATGCTTTAGTCTTTCGCTGTGAAGAAAATATAGTAAATACACTTAGAATGCAAAAAAAAATGTCTGAATTTGTCCAAAATATTCTTTTAGAAGATTCACTTTTAAGAAAAATTAAATTATTTATTTCTACTAAAAATATTCCATGGATTAAAAAATTTCGCTATTTACAATTCTCTACATTATCGTTTTTACACAGACCATTAATGCAAATAAGTAGACTCTAAAATTGTTTAAATATGCATTAAAAATAATATCAACCCGTTGCCGTTGATTTTAAAAAGCTTATGAAAAATTATGATTTTTTGAAAGTTGGAGCAGGATTTGCTGGCAGCGTTTGCGCTCGACAGCTGGCAGTTGCTGGCAACAGTGTGCTTCTTATGGATAAGCGAGAGCACATAGCAGGCAATGCATATGACTTAGTTACCGTCGGTAGAGGCGTTGTCTACTGCGACGATGCGGCTAGCGTCTACTCCGGAGGCCAGCAAACTGTCTACGCACTGCTTGGTGTAGTCTAGGCAGTTGAGGGTGGCGAAGGTTACGGTGTAATCGAAATTAATCAATTTGAAACTAATGATGGAGGATTAAAATTATGAAATTCATACGATTGATAAGCCTATATGTTTTTCACATTCAAGAAATCATTATCTAACAAATATGTATCAGCGTGTCCAAGTTCGCTGTACCGAGATGGGGGATTTTATGATTCAGCGAATTTACTAGAGCAGTTAATAAAGTTGGAAGGCTTGTTTGATATTCAAAGAATCTCTGAACTTTATCCCCCATTTGCATATAAAAGGCACATGCCAGATTCGATTTTAATAAATACCTTGCCATTTTTTGAAAAGTTAGATTTCAAAACATTATTAATTAAAAATTATGAAAATCTAAATAATGAATATAATTTAGGAGCGGCGTGTGCACTGGTAAAGATGAATGATGTGATTCTCACAAGAAATTCACTTTATCTAAAGAATGGTAGAGAATTCAAAATCCTTTACGAAAACCATCGTCCTCCGGATAGACCTAATACAAAAATAAAAAGCGCCTTCTCAAATCTATTTAGAAGATTTAAAAATATAGAAACAAGAAATCAAATTAATATTTATATTGGATCAGTTGGATCATCTAATTATGGGCATTGGCTTGTAGATGATTTACCAAGACTGAAAGCTTTAGAATACTTTAGTGAGAACTATCCTAATACAGAAATAGTGATTCATATGCCAGAGTCTTCTGAAGCAATGCAAAAGGTAAAAAGACAATCAATATCCCTTATAACGAAGAATCAAAGAGTAAATATTCGATTTTTTAATACAAAAAACCTTTTATTGTTTGATGCCCTTTATTACGTAACGCCTAATTCATATCATCCTTCATTAAAATCCCCAGATAGCATCCAATATATACGTGACAGCCTTGTTAAGCAAAACGAAATAAGGCAACATCAAGATAAAATTTTTGTAATGCGACTTGCTAAGAGAGGTCGAGCACTTACAAATGAAGAAGCTATAAAAAAATATCTTGAAAAAAATGGCTTTGTTTCAGTCGATCCAGAGAGCCTAGAACTCAAAGATCAAATTGCTGTTTTCTCTTCAGCAAAAATTGTCATAGGTATCATGGGGGCGGTAATGACAAACACTACTTTCTGCGCTCCAGATACTGATATGATTTATTTGGCTCCTCAAGGATGGATGGAGCCCTTTTATTGGGATCTAGCCAATGTTGTAAAACAAAGATACCATGTAATATATGGCATTAATCAAAAAAACAACTTGCAACCCCATGAGAAATTTTTTGAAATTCCTCTTGACTCACTCGAGTCATTGCTAAGAAAAATACTTTAAACCGAGATTTTCTATTAGACCGGTTGAATGGTCTTATCGATCGCATCCTATCTAATGGAAAATCTCGGTTTAAAATTTTTTAATCTTGAATTGTTGGAGTTGATTTGAGGAACTTGTTCGATAGGTTTTGCTTGTTCTTTAGCAAAAATGCAATAAAAATCCCAAATTACTGGTTAAAAAAACCTACTGAATTAGAAGATAAATCACTGTGTTTTTTTGTTACTTATGTAGCAAATAATCAATTATCGAGGGCGGCTAGTCTTAGCATTAAATCTTGGAATGAAGCGGGATACTTAGTTATCTTAATAATTAATATTGATGAATATCCATCTGGCTTTATAAGCGATGAATTAGACTTTTGCGAAGGAGTTCTTATTAGAAAAAACCTAGGGTATGACTTTGGAGCTTGGGCTACAACTATTCAACTTCTTCCTGATATAAATCTGTCTCGTAGGTTGGTTTGCATAAATGACAGTTTAATCGGACCTGTTGGTGACTTAAATAAGTTTTTATATCTTGTCGACAATACAGAAGCAGATGTTATTGGTGCTATCGAAAGCAAAGAAATAAAGCCACATATTCAAAGCTTCATGATTTTTTATAACAGCGTAGCATTGCGCAGTCGTGTATTTTGGGATTTTTGGGGTGGCGTTAAAACGGGTAACAGGGGATTGGTAATTAGAAATTATGAACTCAGACTGTCAGATATTATGATTTGCGGAGGGTTAACTGTTAAATGTATTTTCCCGGCTATTGACGAAAAAAATCCAATGCTTTTTTATTGGAAGCGATTATTTAAAGCGGGCTTTCCATTTATAAAAATTGCACTATTGAAAAATAATCCTTGGAAATCAGATATTAATGGATGGCGTGAATTAATGACAAATTTAGATTACGATTTGGAAATAGTTGATGAAGCTATAAAGTAATTAAGCGCCTTTATTTTTGGCTGTGTAAGGCGGTAGTTAATTCGTAATTTTTATGTAAATCCATATGCTTAATGACAACAAACCAATTGAAGAGATTCCTGAAAACCAATATATGAATGATTCGGCAGGCACCATTATTCCGAATAAAACTGGCAACAGCAAACTACTACCCTGTATTGCAACAACTCCTATACAAACCAATGAGTATCTTTGGGCACTTCGCGTCTGAAAAGGTAAATGGCTAAACGTTGCAACCATGCAAGCACTTCCCTGCCAAAGTACCAGCGGCAACAAATAAGGCCACACACCTCGCCATTGCTCCTCCAGCCAACCCATCTCCAGCGCAACCGCACAACCAGAACTTAATAGCGCCAAGACAACAAAACCAGCCAACCCCACCCATAAAGGATTGGTGCGCGCGTGTTGAGGTTGTGCCAATATCACCTGCGCCCAAGCCATATGCACCACAGCAGGCACAAAGCCCATCACGCGAAGTGGTGCGGCCATCCATCCAGTTTCTTGTGCGCCATACATACGCTGCCACACCACTACGATAGCGGTAGCGAGCAATGCATCGGCTAACGTATGTGCCATGCGTAAGGTGGCTGAGCGGTTATCTCCTGAGATAGATGCAATGGCTAGATGCGATGGGTCTTGAAGGGCTGATGAAACTGTGACTTCATCCGTTTTAGTCGATACGTTGTCAAATTTGGCTTGCCAATAGGCAAGGAGTGAAGGCAACAACCAAGCCGCACCAACGGCATAACCCAGCAATGCCGCAACCAAAAGCGCAGGCCCACTCCAATGCATGAAAACCGCAGCAACAACAACCAGCAAAGCCATCAGCGGAGGCAGCACGCGCACCCCTGCCTGTGCCCAAACACCCTTCATACGTAAACGCATGCTTTGGGCTAGCATCCATGTCAATTGGAACAGGGACAACAACAGCGCCCACAACAGCGCATTGACAAATGACAAACCACTCCACCAAACAGCCAGCGCAGCAACAGGCGATAGCCACACAAAACGTTGCAGGCTGGAAACCCAAGCTTGTCGTGCATCCTCAAAAACGGAAGCGCCATGGTTCGCCAGCAATCGCAATGGCGTTTGCGCCAAAGCCAAAGTGGTCCAGAAAAATCCAATTTGACTGATCACAGAAAACATGCCCACTTCTTCAGGCGAGAAGTAACGCAACATCAGCAAAGCTAAAGCGATTTGCAACGCAAACGCTACAGCACTAGACAGAGCAACGATTTTGCTGGTGATGTTCATCGCAATATCGTGCGCCACAAAGGCAAGGTGTCGAGCACTTGTGGCCAAGCCAGTGCAAGCACATCAGGTACTTCATAAGGGTAGGCATTTAAAGCTTCACCAAAACTAGCGGCCAGCGATAGCGCATCGTCGCTGAGCAAATAAAAATTCGCCTTGTGCTGCGCCATGAAGTAACGCACCCATGGGTAAGCATTGCTCACCATGCGCAAACCCACCGCGCAATACTCCAGCACTTTGGTGGAAGTTTGTTGCTGAAACGGTGTGGCGTTGGGTACCAAGTTCAAACCAAACCGCGCGCGGCGCAAATGGCGAGGGACTTGCGCGTGGTCTACACGACCTGTGAAGGTCACGTTGGATGGCAAATGTAATTGTAATTCTGCGGGTACGTCACCCACCAGCAATAGAGAGCGACCTGATGAATGAATCGCTTGCAAGACAGGGATAAACGATAACAGACGCGACATCTCACCCAAGTAGACCAAATCGAATTCAGGTGCTGGTGTGTGTGAAGGCGCATCGAAGAAATATTCTGCTACGCCCATATCACGCAAGGCATGCGGCACACCGTCTGCAAAACCCATGCGTTCACGCACCCAGCCGTTTTGAAAAATGCGGTAATCAGGCCGCGGTTGCGTCCAGTGTTTTACTTGGTCTTTCAACCAAGCATAAGGGGGGATAGACGCAGAAGCATATTCATGTATTTGAAATGCACCTCGCAATCGGTGCGCTTCGCGCATTGGTACGCGCCCACAGAAGCACCATACAACCGATGCACTGCTGGGCACGGTGTGGCTTATGTCATGCACCATGGTTTGGTGTCCGCGCGATTGGATGTATGCGCAGTATGCGTCTATCTCAGGCAGGTAAGAGGGGCCGTTGCGGATGAAGTGGATGAGCATTTACCAGCAGACCTCAGCGCAGCAATTAAAAGTGGCAGATGGCTAAATACTATTAAGCGGCTACTCTGACTTCG
>Ga0209400_1000346_pt1 | contig 40187 bp, 55 predicted proteins | sample M_130807_EF_Meta_FD_187313 | JGI IMG/M metagenome (GOLD analysis project Ga0209400, IMG submission 187313) | Freshwater microbial communities from Lake Montjoie, Canada to study carbon cycling - M_130807_EF_MetaG (SPAdes) (version 2) | ecosystem: Environmental > Aquatic > Freshwater > Lake... | reverse complement strand
AGCTTGCAAGCAAAGCCGCAGAAGAAAAGGTTATTGAAGACCTATCAAAGCAAAAGAAATAATGAATATACGGGAGATAAGTGACGTTTTTAAAGACACCGCGGGTGACATTGAGGCTTTAAAAAGCTACAATTTCGGCTGGGCTTCCGACCGTGTTCGTCAAGGAAACACCGAGGACTTCCAAGAATTAAACGCATTCCCAAGGGTCTTTTTTTCCGTGCCAACCATTACGGCATCAGACCAAATAAGGAAACAGGATACTTATCAAGTTACATTGTTCTTTGATGACCTTTTAGGCTACGACAACGAAGGCGATGCTGACCTTACTTTGCAGATAGACAAGTGGGCAGCGTTGCAACAATACGCAACGGCTTTTATCCAGCGGTTAAATCTTATTAAACAGTCAATACTTCCAAACTATTTATTTATTCCTGAGCCACCGCAATTTACCTTTGATTCCTTTGTAGGTATTCAAAGGTTAGTAACCGTGCAAGTAAACTTTAATTTAGTCGTTCCTACAAATTGCGAAGTCACGGTAAAAAGGATTATCGAACTTGTTGGCAACGCGATTGCAACGGGAACAAGTCAGGCAAATATATTTCTTAAAACTTCTGTATCGGCTTTTGTTGAATGCAAAGCCACGGCAACGGGTTTCATAGTAACAGGGCAGCAAAATATAATTGAGGTTGACGCATCGGTCACCGCTTTTGCATTGGCATCGGGTGACATTGTTAGGGTCAAAAATGTATCTGCAACTACAATAGCAACGGCAACGGCTCAGGCAGAAGTCCAAAGGGCGATTAATATCATTGGTGAATTAAACGCCACGGGTCAAGTATCTGGGAACATAAACCTGACTATATTTAACACGGGTTCAGCAACGGGCACGGCAAATGTAAATGCGAATTTAGATGTAACAACTAAGGGAATAGTACAATGCGAAGCAAACGTAACAGGAACAGGGGCGGTAACTGGGTTACTCTTCGTTATAAGAACATTAGAGGCGATAAGCATCGGTCAAGCAACTACCCAAAGCCAAATAATCTTAAGCAAGTTATTATTCGCATCTGTCATTGGTTCAGGGGTTAGCGATGGAAATATCCAAAGGGTAATATCTTTATCAAGTTCAGTTGATACCTCAGTTACAACTTCAGCCGAAGCACAGATTACTATCCCTGTAACTGCACAAGCCACGGCAACGGCTCAAACAAGTTCGGAGGCTCAGATTACAAGGATTATAACTGCACAAGCCACGGCAACGGCGAATAGTTCCGCGGAAGCTAATTTTGGTATTACGTTTAACGCGAGTATCGAGGCAACGGCAAAGGTGGTAAACGCTGATTTATTTAGAGCGGCAACAATGTCGGCAAGTATAACGGGTCAAGGAACAACAACTGCAACAATAACAACGGCTGACAATGTATCGGCAAGTGTAACGGGAGCGGCAACGGTGACGAATGCGACGTTGTATGTGGCTGCTACAACTGTAACAGTTGATTACCTTGTAGTCGCTGGTGGCGGTGGTGCTGCTGGAACTGGTAATGCACCAAATGGTGGCGGTGGTGCTGGTGGTGCTGGCGGTTATTTGACTGGAACGGGTTTAAGTATTAACAAAAATACTACATATAACATAGTTGTTGGTGGTGGTGGAACGGCTGGTGTTGCTGAAGCAAATGGACAAATCGGTACTAATTCATCGTTTAGTGCATTAGGAACAGCTGCTGTTGGTGGTGGTGGTGGTGGTGCTGGAACAACTGGTGCTGGAGGTAATGGTGGTTCAGGTGGAGGTGGATGTGGTACAAGTACATCAACTGTTAAATCTGGTGGAATAGCAACAAGCGGACAAGGAAATAATGGTGGTAATGGTTCAACTAATGATGAAGGTGGTGGTGGTGGTGGTGCTGGTGCAGTTGGAACTGCTGGTGTAGGTGCAGTAAGTAGAGGTAATGGCGGCAATGGATTACAAAATACAATTACAGGAGTTTTACCTACACCTTATTACGCTGGAGGTGGTGGTGGTGGTGGTAATAATACAACAACTGGCGGATTAGGTGGTTTAGGAGGTGGTGCTTCAAGTCCTAATACTCAAGATGGTATTGGAAATAATGGTACTGACTATTTAGGAGGAGGCGGTAGCGGAGGATATGCATTTACAGTGAATGTAGCTGGTGGTAAAGGTGGTAAAGGAGTATTTATAATTAGATGGTTAACAAGTTCAGCTACTATTACATTGGCTGGTGGTGCGCAAACAGATGCAGTAAGTTATACCGATGGCACATTTAGTATTAGAGAAATTAGAAATTCTGGAACAGTTACATTCTCATAATATGGCACATTACGCACTTTTAAATAATGAAAATTTTGTTACATCTGTTATAAGTGGTGCAGATGAAGTATGTACATTTAATGGTAACGATACCGAAAAACATTATGGTTTAATGTTTAATTGCGTTGCTAAACGCACTTCTTACAACACCCGTGGCGGCATTCATTACCAAGCCGACAACAACACGCCAAGCCAAGACCAAAGCAAGGCATTTAGAAAAAACTATGCTGGAATAGGTTATTATTACGATAGCATAAGGGATGCTTTTATCCCACCAAAACATTTTCCTTCTTGGACATTGAACGAACAAAATTGCCTTTGGCAATCACCTATACCTTATCCAAATGATGGCAAAATGTACAGATGGAATGAGGAAATAGGCAACTGGGAAGAAATAAATTTTTAACGTTAAAAACTTTATAAATGAGTGCATTTTCAAATTATTTAGAGAACGAGATTCTCGACTGGGTCAACGGCGGTGCGTTCCCAACTCAGCCTTCGGCTACATGGGTGCAATTGTTTAACGGGTCGCCAACCGAAACGGGTCTTGGTGGTACGGGCTTGTATTCTCGTATTGCCGTAAACGCTGGCGGTTGGACGACAACCACGGGAGCAACGGCAACTATTTCCAACACGGCTGCAATTACTATTGTAACGGCGGCTTCAAGTGCTACAAGTGCCGATAATTTTGGTATTTTTGACAATTCCACATCTGGTAATTTATTGTTTTACGGTGCTTTAGGAACTGGGAAATCAATAGCTATTGGTGATGAAGTTAAATTTAATGCTTCTCAGCTTACAATTAGAATAGATTAAAAACACGGTAGCCCTTCGGGGTTACCTTATTTATTCCTATGGATGCAAGTTTACAAAAGTTAGCGGATGACATTAGCCTTTTAGCGATTACCGTGGTTGCCAATGAATGGCGGGCACAGGGTCATGAGTTATCAGGTTCAGCCGTCAAGCAAATGGAAACCCTTGTAAAGTTTGAAATTAATACGCTTGTCATTGAGGGGCTTGTTCCTGATTACATGGCGATAAATAATGAAGGTGTGCCCTCAAACAAGATACCATATTACCCAAACAGCGGAAGAAAAACAAGTAAGTACATTGACGGCTTAATTGATTACGTCAAAAGGCGAATGGGGAAAAGCGACAAAGAGGCTAAGGGTATTGCTTTTGCGATTGCATCAAAGCATAAATTAGAAGGAATGCCAACAAAGAATAGTGTTATCAAGCATTCAAAGACGGGAAGAAGAACGGGCTTTATAGAAATAGCATTGGACAAAAATAGTCCAAAGTTCATTGAGTTAATCGAGAATGCCATTACCTTTAGCGTTGAGGCAACGATTGAAAGTTATTACAAATCAATATTAAACAGATGAGTTACACGATAAACCCAGACACATTATCAAGCCTTCTTTATCCTGTATCTTATCGCAGCATTGAGCCTTCAGCGGTGGTTCAGCAACAAATCGATGTTTACGTTGGTGGCAGCCTTGCAGGGTCTTTCTTAGCGGCTCAGACGGGAACAAGTGGAAGCAGCGCGGTATTTGATACCAATATCCAAAGCTTCCTTTACTCCGACGTTGCGCCATTAACGGGGTCAAAGACAAGTTTCTTTGGAACGCTTGATACTTATTCCTTGACAAATAACACGGATGTTATAAAGTCAGTCTATTGCGTATCAAAGAACCAAACGGTAAGTAGTGCGGGTTTCCTTGTTACATCAACGGCAAGTCAATTTAGTTCCACGGGTTTTGTTATTCCTTCACAGTTTTACGGGGACGATAACGACTTTAATCTAAGCGACTTTTATCAACCGTCGGCAAATCCTTTTAAATTCCTTACCACAAATAACCAAGACAGGCGATGCAATGAGGATGGGAATATATTTCTTTCATTTGTTGGCAAAGGGGTAAACGCTGGAAGGTTTCAATTTTATACTAAGTCAGGGTCAAGCGCGGAGACGATTGTTGACTTTGTTGTTTCCTCAGCTAACAATGACTTATATTCTTTGTCCGTTGGTGCGGCTAACATCTTTGGAAGTACCGCAGTCTTTCACATGGGTAATTTCCCAGCCTCGTCAAGTGCGTACAATTTTTATTCGGTTTCCGTTGGTTATTACGATGGAAGTTATACGCAGCGTTCAGAAAGCATTGAGATTTTCCTTGAGCCAAATTGCAATAATAACATTGACTTATTTTGGTTCGGTAAATATGGAGGTGCAGAAAGTTATCAATTTCGCGGCTTGATTCAAGACTTACAAAACGCCAATGCGGATATAATAAACATATCGCAGCCGTGGAGTGTAGTAACTAATCCACGCGCAAACAGTTATGATAAAACAATTATAAAGACAAATCAAAGGGTAAACAAAAGAAAGCAAGTTAAATGCAGTATTCCGCATGAGGACGCGGTTTACATTGCCTCAATGTTTTATTCCCCTGAGGTTTACGTCATTGAGAATGGTAAATATGTCAATGTAACTATTTCAAACGCTGAAACATTGACGGACAACAATAGGACAACAGACATTGAGTTATCTTTTGAAATTACCTATCCAAATAAACCAACCGCCCAGTTATGATAAAATTATTTATAGGCGGTCAAGAAGTAGATTTAAACCAAAATGAGGTCAATGTAACAATTGATTATTCGATTGAGAATATTGAATTAGGCAATATATCGGGTGCGCATTCTAAAAGAAATGTGACTCTTCCAGCAACAAAGACAAACGTAAATATATTTCAAAACATAACCGATGCTGGTGCAATTGTAACCAATGCTTACAAGTTATTGTCAGCAAGACTTGAAGTCGATGGTGTGCCAATACTAACAGGAAAAGCAAGGTTAGAGGGTGCAGATTTACAAGCGATTAATTCTGGTTTTGTTGCAGCCAATTTTAAAGTATCATTGATTGGAAACAATGCCGATTGGTTTGCAGACGTGGGAAATATTTTAGTAAGGGATTTAGGTTGGTCAACAATCGAGGTAAGCGAAACAACGGTTAAGGCAAATTACAACCCTGTTACGGCTGAGTATTGTTTTATTTTAATGAAGTGGAAGGCATGGGAAAACGAAACCTATATTTTATACAATGAGTTAACCCCAGCTATTTTTATTTGGCAGATATTGGAAAAGGCTTTTAAAGACAAAGGTTATCAATTAAACAGTATTTTTAAGACAGACCCGTTTAATCGTTTGATTATTCCAATGGGTCTTAACCTTGATGCGGATTATATAAAAGACTTTGTAAATCTCAGGGCTTCCAACCCTTCGCCTTCAACCTTTACCAAGTCAGCGGGAGAAAATGGAACGGTTGACATTACATTTACAGACGAAACAACTTCACCAAACTTTGATACAGGGGGAAATTATACTGGGGGAACTTACACTGTCCCGATAAATGCTTTATACGAGTTAATAGCTGAGTTAAATGTAACGTTAACGGCTACTATTGGAGATATAAACCAATTTGCGGAGCTTATTTTGTTCTTTGAAGTTAATGGAAACAACGTTTCAACCTATGATTTAACGAATGAAACATCCTTAAATGATTCAATTTCACTTGAATTTCTGGGTGATTTGGTTGCAAATGATACCGTAAAACTTAGATTAAGATATGAAAATGTATCTTTTAACCTTTCTATTGCTGGTTCTTTGTCAATTGTGGCAGAAAAAGAGGGATTGGAAACGGGTGAAATTGTAAACTTGCAATATATTATCCCTATTTCATGGTATGCAAGGGATATAATAGCAGACCTTACAACCATTTTTAATCTTGCATGGGAGACAGACGTATTAAATCGACAGGTTTACGCCTACCCAAAGGACGATTATACAATCAGGTATCGGGCAAATAGCACGGGAGCGGCAAGCATTACAAGTTTTGACGGCTTCTTTAAAGCCTCAAACAAGTATGATTTAAATGTCCGCGACGTTGATGGCTCAGACTTTCAAGTTTTAGACGGTTATAAATCAAGTCAGGTTTTGGCATACGCCACGGACGACGATACGACAAACAAGGAAGAAGAAAGACGCGGGGTAAATATTTATTCAGGAGGCTACAATTTCCCAACTGACAGATTTGAAAATGGTATTGAATTTATATATACAAATTTCTTTGCCAAAGCAATCCATATAAACGACGTTACTATTACCACGGGAGGAACATACGGGGCACAAATGCCTTTAGTATTTGGTGATGATTATAATACGGTGACGGACGCCGAACCAAATTATAACCTTGCACCTCGTTTGCTTTATTACGCTGGAAGGCGTGCGGGCTTAGATGGTAAAATAAGATTGTTCGACGAAACAACTTCAGCGGCTTCGGCTTTTGATTTTCCAGCCGCCTTCATGGTAAATTACAATGACCCAAGCGGTGCGGATTTTAACCTATCCTTTTCGGACGAGGTTACTAATTATACGAACGTAATGCAAGGCGTTTTTAAAACCTTTCATTTACAAACTTACAAGCGCATTGAACTTGGTAAAGTTTACACGACATTTGCCAAATGGAAACCAAAAGATATAACGCAACTTTCATTTAGGCGCAAAGGAATCATTGGTTCATCGAACTTTATTATACAAAGTTTGGAATACAATCCAAAATCCAATAGTCCAGCGAAAACGGTTTTGCTTTACGATGAAAAACCAAATACAAATGATTTAACAAAAGTTGTCAATACGATTACACTTGCTGGGGCTTCGCCTCAAAGTGGAACGGTAACAGGCTCAGGTAGCGGCTTAGTAGGTGCAAATGGGGCAACGGTGAATATCCAATTATCTTACACTCCGTTCTTAAATTCAATGACAAACGTTTTGGTGCTTGCGCCTAATTCTGGTATCACTCAGGTAAGCAACACGAATGCAAATGTACTTGTATTTATGAACGGACAAAAGTTAATACCAACGGTACAATATATAATTAGTGGCTCAACCATTGGTATAAATGTAGATACCCATTATGACGGGGCAAATTATGAGGTAGTTGTAAACGGTGTAACAAAAGGATAATGGAAGACAAAGAAGCATTGGGCAAAAAGGTATTTCTTGAATTTTATTCAACCTTTATTCTTGATGATGAAATCGAGGAAACAGGGCGCGTGTTTTATCTTGCTCAAAAGGCTTCCATAATTCATTTAAATTTGGTACGCGGTGTTTTACAAAACGATGAATATATTATTAATATGGCATACTTGAAGGATGTCATTAATAAAATAAAAATATAATGGCTGAAAAGGTAATTGGTTTTAAAATTCAGATAGAAGGTTTAGCGGGAACGATTGAAACGGCAACACAACTAAAAAGGCAGATAGCTGAGTTAAACGCCGAGTTAAAAAAGACCGCAGACGTTGACGAAATTAAGAAACTTGAAAAAAAGTTAGTCGATTTAAAAGCGGCTCAATCATTGGTTAACGATGTTACAAGGGAACAAGTTAAGTTAAGGAAAGAAGAGATAGCGGGCATCGATAAAAGCGAAGGGGCATATCGACGTTTATCAAAGGAATTAAATGACCAAAGAAAAAGATACAAAGATTTAGCAGCCGCTCAACAGGATAACACTCAGGAGGCAAAGGATTTATTAGTATCAATCGGGGCTTTAGACAAAAGATTAAAGGGTATAGACGCAACCGTAGGGCAATTCCAAAGGAATGTCGGTGGTTATACCGAGGCGTTATCAAACTTTTTTCCTAAGTTAAGCGGAACATTAGGACAGGTTACAGGCGCTATTGGTGGAATGTCAATGGGAATTACTCAACTTGGCAAAACGACAGGTGCTTTAAATATTGGTTTAGGTGCTATTGGCATTGCCTTAACTGCATTTAGTGCCATAAGCGAAATATTTCAAAGCATCAGCGTTGGAGTAGAAGAAACAAGACGCTTATCGGCTCAGGTTCAAAATTTTACTGAGTTAACTGGTGACGCTTTACAAAATACGGTTGCGCAAAGTAAAGCGATAGCAAACACATATAAAAAAGATGTTGACGAAATTGTAATAGCTGCAAATAGTGCAAGCAAGGCTTTAGGTTTATCTTTTCCTCAAGCACTTGATTTAATTGAAATTGGTTTTCGAAAAGGCGCAGACGCTCAAGGTCAATATTTAGATAATTTAAAAGAATTTTCAGTTCAATTTAGAGACGCTGGATTAAGTGCAGAAGATTTTTTAAGAGTTTCTATTTCTGCGGCAAACGAAGGGATATTTTCAAATAAAGGTTTAGATATTGTTAAATTTTTTGGTGAATCAATTAGGGAGCAAACAAAAAGTTCAAAAGATGCTTTAATTGGGGCTTTTGGCGAACAGTTTACAAATCAACTTTTTGCTAATATAAATAATGGTTCGGTTACATCTGGGCAAGCTTTCAGTTTAATAACAGAAAAATTAAAAGAAACTGGAGTTGCTGGCACTCAATTGCAAACTGTCATTGCAGATGTTTTTAAATCTGGAGGCGAAGATGTTGGTGTTGATTATATTTTTACATTAGGTGAAGTTTTAAAAAGTACAGAAGATGTCACATTATCAACAACACTATATCAAAAGCAACAAGAAGAATTATATAACGTTAATAAACAACTTGAGGAAAGTGAAAAGGGGTATAATGAAATACTTGCAAATACTGGTGTTGAATTTGAAATTGCAACTGCAAAAGGAAAGATATTTTTAAATAATGTTTTATCAAATGTTTTAAGATATTTTGAACAAGTACCAAATCGATTAAGCGCTTATAAAAAAGCATTTGCCGAATTTACAAAACCTGAGGGGTCTGTTTTATCATTTTTTAAAGTATTTAATAGTGAAATAAAAAATGGTAATAAAGAAATAGAACTTATAAATAAAAAAACAGAAGAAGAAGAAAAGAAAAGACAAGCTTCACTTGCAAAAGCACTTTTAGGAACTCAATCGGGTTTAGAGCAAAAATTAGCTGAAAAAAGAAATGCAAGAAAAATAACATTGTTTGGTAGCGCTGATTATAAAAGATTAGGCGAAGAAATAAAAGGCATTGAATCCGAATTAGAAAAATTTAAACCTGACCCAATAGTAACTACAACGGGCAAAAAAACTGGGGAAAAACTTGCAAAGTCCTTTGTTGATGGCTCATTGGCAAAATTACAGGAAGAACAAAGTAAATTACAAAAGGCATTTGGCGAAGCCGTGGTTGGTTCTGGAACTCAAAAGGAATTGGCGGTAAAATTAAACGAGGTCAACGCCCAGATTAAAACGGCGGTTGATGCCCAGAACGAAATACTTGGTAAGTCAGACGAAGAAAAGAAAAGGATTGCCATTGATGAAATTAACCAAAATTTTAAAGTTGCTCAGTCTGTCATTAACCTTGCACGTTCAAAGCAAACCACAACTGAAGATGAGATTGAAAACATTAACAATCGCCGTGTTATTTTAGATGAGGATTATAATGCAGAGGTTCAAAGAATAAATGCTTTATTAGCCCTTGAAAAGACTGGAAGTAAAGAGGCTGAAAACTTGATTGTTGAAAGACAAAATGCCGAAGCTAATTTTAATAAAAGCAAACAAGCTTTATCAAAAGAGGAGGTCAATGTTTACCGAAAGAATTTTGATGACATTGAAAAAGCAAATCAAGAAAATATTAAAAATGAAGAAGAGGCGGCTGAAAAATTAAAAGAAATTGACAAAAAAAAGTTAGAAGATAAAAAAGCAAATACTCAAGAATTAATTAATTCAATTAGCGATTCTATTCTTTCGGTGACCGATATAATTTCTACCTTCCAACAGGCAAGGGCGCAAAAGGAAGCCGAGGCTATAAACGAACAGATAACCAACACGGAAAACAATATTGCAGAACTTGAAGCAAAGGCTGAAAAGGCATCGGGGTTAAGAAAGAAAAGGATTGAAAAGGATATAGCAAATCAAAAGTTATTACTTGAGCAACAACAAGCCGAAGCTGAAGCCCTTAGAATAAAAGCAGCAAAAGATGAAAAGAAGATTGCATTAATTCAAGCAATCATTCAAGGCGCTTTGGCTTTTCAAAAAGCATTGGCTCAAGGTTCATTTTTACTTGCCATTCCTACGGCAATAGCATCAGCCGCACAAATTGCAACGATAGCCGCCCAACCCCTTGCCGAAGGTGGCGTCGTAACAGGGCAAAGGGTCAATCAAAAACAAAATATTCCAACACGGTCAAACGGTGACAACGTCCTTGCTTATGTTAAACGCGGTGAGGTTGTATTAAATCAAAGGCAGCAAAGTTTATTAGGCGGATCTCCGACGTTTAGAAAGATTGGTATAAAAGGTTTTGCGGAGGGTGGCATGGTTCCTCCGATTTCTGCACCAATACAAGGTATATCAGGCAACAATGATTTAAGCAACTTTTTACAAGTTATTGAGGCAAAGACGGATGCAATTAATAATCGCATTGATAGGCTTCAGGCTTATGTAGTTTCGGATGACATTGCAAGGGATTTGGCTGAGGGGAATAAACTAAAAGTAAAAGCAACTTTATAAATGTGTAATTGTATGAAAGGAAATTCAATTTGGGGGGAACTTGCAATTCGCATACCTCAGGAATATAAGGAGCAAGTCATGGCAACAGTTGACAGAACTTACAGGGTTTTATCCATTGACCCGTCGGATATGGATTATTTATTCCAGATTTACAATAATTTTGTAAACAACTATGAGCCTGAGCGAAGAAATTGCCCAGCGTGCAGAACAAAGGTAGTTGGAAAAATGAGGCAAATAGTACAATTTTGGCGCGATGAACAATGAGAAAAATAACATTGATAAGGAATTATTAATTGAATTTCAAGAAAGCATCTTAGAAAAATTCAAAGCATTGTGCGATAAGGATAATATAACACCAGACTTTTATACCCTTATTGACTTCTTATATCAAACCAATGTTATCAAAGATTTAACCATTGCTAAATTTATGGTTATGGAATTGTATCCAGCTTCCTTATTTGAAAATGAAAGCAAGATGAATGCTATTTTAGATATTAGCATTCGAACTGGATTAAGCGAGAAAACGGTATATAACATGATTCAACACCCTGAGTCGTTTGGCTATGCAATCAGCAAAAAAAGGAATAAGAAAAATAATAATAAATAAATTTACCTTATGACTTACGCTGATTATCCAGACACGGCAAAAAATAACGCAAGGAAGGCGTTAAATCATAAGAAGGACAATGGCTCTTCATGTGGAACGCGTGTAGGCTGGTTAAGAGCAAACCAAATCGCAAACGGCGAAGGCTTAAGTGAAGATACTGTACAAAGAACATACAGTTTTCTTTCACGCGCGGAAACGTATGACCAGGGCAAATATTTTGACGAAGATGGGAATGAAATATGCGGCTCAATCATGTATGATGCCTGGGGTGGAAGTGCGATGAAGGTTTGGGCTGAGGCAAAGTTTAAAAAGATTGAAAGGGAAAAGGAAAGCAAAGCGATGGCAAAATTTAATATTGATATTTTAGGGGAAATTTCGGAATCTGTTAATTCTTATAATTCGGTAAGAAGTAAAATTAATGACGCAAAGGGTGAGGAAATTAACTTGGTTATTTCGTCTGGTGGTGGTTCAGTCACCGAAGGAATGGGAATCGCTGATTTAATTGCCAACTACCCAAATGAAACAACGGCAACAGGAATCGGCTTGGTAGCAAGCATTGCAACGGTTGTACTTTTGTCGGCGGATATAGTGAAAATGACTGAGAACGCTTTTTTAATGATTCATAGACCTTGGAGTTATACGATGGGTAACGCCGACGAACTTGAGGCAACGGCTGAATTATTGGATAAGATGGAAGCAAAGTTATTGGACATTTATACCGCATCGGTTTATAAGCGTAAAGGATACCAGAATAACCTTAAAGAAAATATCACAAAAATGATGGCGGCTGAAACATGGATGACCGCACAAGAAGCATTAGAGTTTGGTTTCATTGATGAAATTGTAAAAGTTGGCGAAAAAAATATTGATTTATTACCGTTGCAAAATAGCCTAAGCAAATTTCTAAATGTCCCAGCTGCATTATTAATAACCAACAAAAAAGAAGATGACATGGGTAATTCCATTTTAGAAAAAATTAAAAATTTGCTTAACAGTACTGAAGATAAAGTCCAAGATGTTATGCAAGACCCTGGAGTAATGCCAGCAGAACCTAAAAACGATGATGTCGACGTTGCTATTACTATGCTTAAAGATTTAGGTTACTTTGTATTGTCACCTGAGGAAATGGACGCAATCCATACTAAGCAACAAGAAGAAATGCAATCAATGTACAAAAAGTCTGATGAACAAAAGAACTCGATTAATGAAATTGAGACGGTTCTGGAAACATTGGGAAATGAACTGGTTGCACTTAGGGCACAAGTTAAAAAAGGCGTTGGACTTCCCTCAGGAGGCTCACAACATGAAAAGGTTCAGGAAACAAAAGCAAAATTGAGTCCTTTTGATTCTTTTGCATCATTAGTTAAATCTAAAATTTCACAAAGATAATGGCATTCAATCCAACCGCTCAGAACGTAAATGGCTTTCTTGATTCCAACACATACGTCGGACAAAATAGCCTTAATCGTACTAACCCTTACGCCAATGTTAACGGCATAAATGCTGAAAAATTGTATGGGGTTAATACATTTGAAGACCGTATTCCTGTATCCTTTACTTGGCATATTGCCTCAGGAGGTGACAGATTTACAGTTACACCGATTTACGGAGTGACAAGCGCTTCAAATTATTATAAGTTTAATTTGATTGACGAAAGTGGTCATGAAGCATACGGTAGTTTTGTTTCATCAGCGCCTTCGGCAGCATTTAACATTTCAACAACCGCGTTAAATCACGCAAATGATTGGAAGGTTTTCTTTGCAACTGCTAAGGCTGTAGAAAAAACAGAGTTTTCATATATTATTGAATCGGCAGCACAGTTGACAAATACAACAGCTACGATTACTTACGCAAACCTTTAAAATTAAAAACAAATGGCATCAGTTGAAATAAGCCAACTTGACGTATCCTTTAGAGGTACGGAGGCAAATAATATATTTTTAGAGCCAGTCTTTTTTGATGACGATTTACGCGGACAATTCCGTGTACTTGGAAACGTCGCCAATAAAAAGAAAATGGTATTCGTTCAAGACCTTGAAAATATCGTAAGAAAATATTCTGGTTGCGGATTTAATCCCGTTGGTTCGGTTGACATTTATCAACGTACAATCGACGTTGAAAAAATGAAGGTTGACCTTGAAATGTGCTGGGACGAATTTGAAGACACAGTTTTTGAGGAGTTATTGAAAACGGGTACAAGGCTTCCAGATGTTTCGGGAACATTGATTGAAAATATCTTATTAACCCGTACGCAACAGGCGATAAGAAATGACATTACCCGTTTGTCTTATTTTGGTTCACAGGCTTCCAACAACCCTAATTATGATTCTTTAGACGGATTTTGGACAGTTTATTATCCTAAGTTAGTTGCAGACGATTTAATTCCAAGAACTAACACAGGCTCAGGTACAGACCTTGCGTCTGGTGATGGCTTTGCAATTCTTCGTTCAGTATACGACCAAGCGCCTTTACAGTTAAAAGGATTACCAGCTAACCAAAAGGTGTTTAATGTAACCCAAAGCGTTTATTCTCAGCTAAGGGAAGATATTGAAAACGGCGGTGGCGGTGACTACGGTTTACTTCAGTTAATTAATGGGGTTGAGCAATTCACTTTTAGAGGTGTAACCGTTATTCCTCAGTATCGTTGGGATGACATTGCAACGTCACTTGGAACAACTAAGCCTCATTATGTGGAATATACAACCCCACAAAACAAGGTACTTGCAACAGACGTTTTAAGCCCTGAGACGGCTTTAGAACTTTGGTACGACCAGAAAGACGAAAAGGTGTATATTAAGGCTCGTTTCAAGATGGGTGTAAATTATATTCACCATTCATTAATCAGCGTAGGCTACTAATCTAAAATAAATATGAGTGCAATAACAAGCGGATGGCTTAATCAATGTGTCGATGGAACTTGCGCTGGCGGTATCGGTAAACTTTATATTGCTAATGCGAATCAAGTTACTGGTTTTACTGCTAATTCAAGTGCAGCGGTAACAGCGATTACAATGTCATCAACTGCCTCAGTATTTTACGAGGTGGAATTTAGGGAAAACTCAGGCTCATTCACGGAAACGGTGACTCAAGACCCAGATACTTTGTCGGTTGCGATTGAGCAAAGTTTAGTTGGTATTATTAATTGCCGTGACCAAGAGTTAAGAAACCTTATTCAGGACATGGCGAATCAGGCTTGCGGCTTGGTTTGTGTCCACGTTGAAAATACAGGGCTTTATTGGTTATGGGGTGCTGAGGTTATCGGAGCAAAAAAGAGACCAGTAAGGCTTACAAGCGCTGAAGGTTTATCTGGTGCTTTATTTACTGATAGTAATCAAGAGACATTAACGTTAACTTGCCGTACAACTAATAAAGCAAGATTTATCGTTAACGGCGAAAGCGTAATGAATCTAATTGATTAAAATATAAAATATGATAGTCAGGGAAAAAAGTAAGCTAATGATTTACGTCGGGAATGACCCGACGGGAAAAGCGGGAATACTAAAAAAGGCTATCGGAAATTTTACCCAAGCAGAATTAAGGGGTTGGTATAATGCCAACCCCACATCTGTTAGCCAACACGTCATTTTCACGCCTGAGAAAAAAACCTATGAGCCAAATAAAGAAGACGATTCAAGCAGTTCCGAACAGGGCTAATAGAAATTTAAAAAGAAATAATAGTCCTTTATTGGCTTCGGTTACTTTAGATACTTCCAACACTATGTTAGTTAAGGAAGATATTTTTAATGAGCCGTCACGTGAAAGACTTGATTTTACAGGCGCAAAATGGGTTAGATTCTTTACTCAGAAAGATGACTTTTTAAAGAGTCTAATAGCCATTGTCAACAATTCCCCAACGCTTAGGCGAATCATTGAGGACAAGGTTAATATGGTTGTTGGTGATGGTTTTATCCCAATGAAAGGTAAATCTAATACTTTACTTACAACCTCAATGAAAGGGGAAGTAATAACCGACGATTCTTTAAATGAAATTGAAGAAGTTATTAGGCAGGTTAATCTGCATTCTCAAAACTTACAAGAGGTTTTAGGTTCGTTGGCTTTTGATTACGATGCTTTTGGAAATTGCTTTTCAGAAATTGTACGGGGTAAGGTTGGTAATGAACCATTCACTTATATTTATCATGTGCCCGTTTATAACATTGGAATCAGGAAAGCAGAAGCGGATCAGATAATAAGATCCGTTGGCATTTACGATAATTGGGAAGAAGTACCATTAACGACTGAGGGCACTTATTACGAAAAGGAAGGATTTAGAGAAATACCAATTTATCCAGAGTTTAAGAAATTAGAGGACGGAACGGAGCGTTCAATTATTCATGTTAAGCAATACGCGGCTGGTTATTTCTACTTTGGTTTACCTGAGTGGATAGGCGCTAAGATGTGGGCGGAGATTGAATATAGAATTCAAAGATTTAATACAAGTAAATTTGAAAATGGTTTTATGCCTTCAGGTATTTTACAATTCTTTGGGTCAATGACATCGGTTGAGGCTAAAAGCCTTGTTGAAGGCATTGAATCAAAGTTTACAGGAATGGGAAATAATCACAAGTTATTTGTTCAAGTTTTACGAGATGAAAAATTAAAGGCAAATTTTATACCCACCTCAAAAGAAAGCGAAGGGGAATTTTTAAACCTCCAAAACCTTGCAGCCTCAGCGATTGTCGTCGCTAATCGTTGGTCAAAATCTTTAGCTGGTTTTGCAACATCGGGGCAACTGGGAACAAACCAACAGATAAGGCAAGAAATGGAATACTTGCAAAATACAGTTATTAAGCCACGTCAAAACCTTCTGTTATCAAAGATTATTAACCCGTTCTTAAAAGAAATTGGGCTTTATAATTCAGCGTTTACCGACGTATCGTTTAGCATTTCAAACACTTTGCCCGTGTCTTTCATGGGTGAAATTAAGGTGGAAGAAAACCTTTCATTAAATGAAAAAAGAGAAATATTAGGGTATGCACCCGTAGAAATACAACAAACAACCCCAACCAATGAGCCAATTAATACAACCGAGTGAAGTAATAGCTGGAGGGGTTGCACGTCCAACACCAGCTGACATAAGACTTGATAAAAGCCTTATTAGCCCACATATTCAAGATGCTGAGTTTCGTTGGATTGTTCCCGCCATTGGCTTAACCTTATATGATTCAATGGTGGCAAACAAGGGAACAAGTACCGCGTTTACATCAACGTCTTATCAGGACATTTGGGACAAACAATTAAAATCCTTTTGCGCTAATGCCGTATTATATGAAGCTTCGCCCTACATGGTTATGCAACTTGGCTCAAATGGTTTATATACCTTAGATAATGAATATGGACAGAACGTCGGGGTTGAGGGTTTAAAGTTTTATCAAGACACTTTATTACAAAGGTTAGATGTAAAGAAGAAAAGGATTAAAGACCTTTTGTGTAATTATTCAACACCTTTGACGGCGTTTATTCCAAGTGCAATCGGTTGTCCTGAGTCAACTTGTTATCCAGATGAAGAAGAAATAACAGACATTTATAACACTTTAGGAATAGTTTTATGATTGACAAACCAAAAAAAGAAAGACTTTTCCTTAAAACTTTAGGGAAAATCGGTGAGATATTATTACAGGAGGTTTTAATCAAAATTGGGAGTAGTTTAATCAAAAGGATTGGGGGCAAAAAAACATTGCCTTCGATTCTTTTTTTATTCCTCTCAGTTTGCCTTTTTGCTCAATACCCAGCAAATTCTAACAAACAAAGACTTGGTTACCAGACCAGCGGCGATGGTTTAACGTTTAGAGGTCGTGCAAGCGATACAACGGCTTTAAAACCTTCTACTATAAATAATGCCTACCATCTATTTGATACTATTAACAATGTTTTATTTAGTTACATTAAGACTAAAGGAGGATGGAAATTTAATAATGCTGATACGATAATAATAAATAATAATACAGACACAACATCTTTAAGCAGTAGAATAAACTTAAAACTAAACATATCTGACACTACATTAATGTTATCAAAATATTTAAGAAAGGCTGATACGTCTTTGCTTAATTTAAATACAAGATTTGCGACTAAATTAAACCTTTTGGATACGGCTTCAATGCTTACAAATTATTTAAGGTCAGGGGTTGCGGCGTCAACATTTCAATTAAAGCTAAATGGTACTGGTTTTGTAAAAGCAACGGGAACAACAATTTCTTATGACAATACAAGTTATCTGCCGTTGACAGGTGGAACAATGAGCGGAACAATAAATAGACAGGAAGATAGTAACGATGGTTCATCATCTACTTTTTATTATAATATTTTAAATTATTTTGCAAAAAGAGATAATAATAAAGGAAATCAAACTGCTCAAATTACATTTACAGATAGACCAGGTACATCTACATTTCCAAATAATGTTAGAACCTCAGACATATATTTAATGACCGCTAAAAATTTCAGCGGTGGACAGTTAGGGCAATATCTTGATACTACTATATCAGTTGTTGCAAATCAAGATGGTGGAAGGTTAGGCATAAGTAATTTAAACCCATTATATAAACTTGATGTTAATGGCACTTTCGGTGTAACAGGCGCAACAACATTGTCAAACCTTGCAGGCTCTGGCACTCGCATGGTTACGGCAAGTTCTACGGGATTATTAAGTAGTCAAACAATTCCAATTGGTACATTAGTAGGGGCAGATACAGTAAGCCTAAGTAATAGGATAAATATAAAAGTAGGGTTATCAGGTAATGAAACTATAAACGGTGTTAAAACCTTTTCAGCATCAATAACATCTGGAGGTTTAACCTTAACATCAACCACAAGTGGGACAAATAGATTACTTGGTTTAAATTCAGTTGGTGGAGCGGTTGGTCAAATAACGGTCGGTTCTGGATTAAATTTAACAAACGATAATTTAACTAATACTGGTGTTACAAGTGTAGGAATAACCGCACCTTCTTTATTTACTGTTTCAAATTCACCAATTACAACAACTGGAAATTTAGACTTAACATATAGTGGTACGGCTTTACCTATTGCAAATGGTGGAACAAATGCAACATCGGAATCAAATGCACGAACTAACTTAAAAGTAGATTATCTTTTTATTGCAACAAATGCTGGTGCAGGCGTAGCAGTTACAACTAATAGAGTATTTATTGTTAATTCAGGCGGTTTTTCAACCACAACCTTAGATTTAACAACATCGTTAACATCTGGAAATACTTATATGATAAAAAACCTTGCAAGTGGAACTGTTGTAAGTAACGCATCTAATGTAATTCCTTTAAATGGTGGCTCACCTTCAACACCTATTTTAAGTGCTGGAAATGTAACGCCTCAATGGTGTACATTAGTATGCGACGGAACAAATTGGCATATAATACAAAGAAACTAAATAATATGAAATCAATTATACTAAAATTATTACAACAATCTTGGGAATTTATTTCTTTTAGTATTTGTTGCGGCTTCATTGCCTCGTTCCTGATTCCAATTAAAGGATTTCTAATTTTTACAATTTTTGTTGTTTTTGCAGACACATTGACGGGAATCAAAGCGGCTAAAAAGGAAGGGCAAAAGATAAGTAGCAAAGGATTATATCGAACAACAGAAAAAATTGTAGTTTATTTTGTAGCCATACTAATTTTTGAAGGTGCAAAAAATACCTTTTCAATTCCTTTCCCCATTACTTACATGGTAGCAATGATGATATCTGCAACAGAGTTATTTAGCGTTGCGGAAAACATCAAGCGAATAACTGGTGTTGAATTAGGGACATTAATATCAAAATTTTTTAAACGTTAAAAACAAATAATATGCAGACTAATTTAAAAGAGGTTTTAAAATCAGCAGACACAATCAAAAGTCCCATAGGTGACATTGCTTGTTATTCTATGAACATAGCGGAACTTGCAAGTGAAATTAATGTTCATCTTGAGGGCAACAAAGTAAAATTTACTTGGCGTGAATATATCCAGTTGGCTCAAATCATTTGGGATAAAATCAAGGAGACAAGCCGCGAATGTGCAGGAAAAGAAATTGAAGTAAAACTTCCAGCAAAGTTATCAATCGTTGGTGCAGCTTTTGCACTGATTGGTTTTAAATTATAGGCGCAGAAGAATCGCTACCTTAGGCAGCCGAGGGCGGTGTATTGACTTACATCGCCCTTAAAAATATATAAATATGAAAGCAAATAAATTTTGTGTTTTTCTCGACGCTGGTCATGGAGGCATTGATGAAAAAAAGAAATTACCTTACAATTATACGACCTACCCGTCTAAATGCTTCCAGCATAATAACTCAAAGTTCCACGGTTACGGATGGTTTTTTGAAGGCGTGTTTAATCGTGAAGTGGCTGCAAAGATTGAGCAGTATTTAAAAGACTGGGGCTTTTCAGTTATTAATGTTTACGACCCTGTAATTGATATTAGCCTTACCAAGCGCGTAGCAAAGGCAAATATAAACGCCCAAAATTATGAGGCTTCTTTATACCTAAGCATTCACGGCAACGCAGCATCGCCAACGGCAAGGGGTTTTGAGGTGTTCACATCAAAGGGACAAACAAAGTCGGATATTTACGCCACCTTCCTTTTTAATGAGGTACAAGAGGCTTTTCCTAAATGGTTGTTTCGAAGCGATACTATTGACAATGACCCTGACAAAGAGGAAAATTTCTTTGTCCTGAGTCAAACCAATATGCCAGCGGCTTTATCTGAAAACGGTTTCTTTACTAATTACAAAGACGCGTTAATGATGTTCGACCCAGTCTTTCAGAATACATTGGCGCTTTGTCATGCACGGGCGGTAGTTGATTATGCAAAGACACAAGGGATTACGTTTTAAAATGGAAAGGGTTGACGCAACTGCCAACCCTCTATTTCACCACTAATTAACAAACGTAACCTATTTCTTAATTTATAATTTGATTTATAATCCTTAATGATAAATTTGTGACCGTGTCCCCGTCTGAGGCTTTATACAACCGATAAGCAATTGTAAGCATTCGACCTTTATCCATTGCCATTATTGGAGGGTTTAAGTCTGGAAGTAAAGGCTCAAGATAAAATTTTAGTAACGCAATTTTACTATTTATATTATCTGAAAATTTTATTGGCTTTGGATAGGTTTGAGCAATCATTTCAATTTCTTTCCAAGTTTCTAAATCGATTCCGTCAATCATTTCGTTATTTTTTTTCATGTCTTTGGTAATTTTTAGCTATCAAAGCAAGAGTAAAACAATCGATTTCGTCTTGACTTATTTTAGCTGGTTTAAAATTTGGTTCAAACTTGTAACCTTCGCTTTGGAAGATTTTTAAAAATATTTCCTTTCCCCATTTTTTGCCCTTTTGCTCAGGGGAAATATTATAAGCTTCGTAGCTATTTTCTTTAATCCATTCATAGGCAATACGGGAAGCGGCTTGATTCATGCCTACATTTCGAGACATTCTGGAAAGGATAGCGCGGTTAATGGAAGAGTTAAAAGTTACATTCTGGAGGCTACTATCTTCCACCAGTACAATGGGGTTAAATTCTGACCATTTAGGGACATCGAGGATAAAATCCACGAACCTTTTATATTTCGTGAATCTTACCTCTTTGTTTGGGTGAATAAAACAAGCCGCCATTCCGTTTATTCTTATTGCTGGGTCAACTCCTATGTATGTCCTCAAAGTGTGATTGTTTTAAACGAAGTTACATAACCCTTACTTTCTTTAGGTGAATCTTCCGTGACTTTTTTTGCAACTACCCTTCTTTTGCGTCTTTTTATAACTTTTGGTTCTTCCAAACCGTATGCCTCAACTCCTTTATTTACAAAGTTTATTTCAAGTAAATATCCAAAACAAACGATTGTTCCAACAAAAAAGAACATTGTAATAAATTCGCTTCCAGAATACTTTTCCATTAACCCAAAGAAAACTTCGATTAAGGCTATTACTGTTGCGCCTAACGCTATTTTAGGTGGGTAAGGGCTTCTTCCCTTAGTAGGGTTCAGAAAGTCCATGAAAACGACTGCAAAGCGTCCGAGTTGTAAAATGGTTGAAGCTATGATTGCTATCCAGAAATCAATCGGTAAAAAGATGGCGGTTAAAAAAGCATTAACCCCATAGGTTAAGATAATTGTCAAAAGCATGATTGTTGGAATGTTATCGCTAATGCTTTCAAAAGTCCATTTGAACTGGGTGTTGGTGAAATTCTTTTCCATTTGTTTTTTGTTTTTTAGTGGTTGAAAAAAGTAGGGCAGCTGGGGGGCGCTGCCCTATAAGGTGATTATTAACCTCTTACGCCTCCATTATATCCCCTTACTAATTTACCGTAATAAAACTTTCTAAAGTTTTCTGTGTCATTTTTAAACATTTTTGCAGCATCTTTAATATTAGAAGCAACATAATAAATTTCTGTGTTTCTACCTCTACTGTCAACTACATTGTACCTGTTTACTTGTTTAATTTTTTTTGTTTCTAAAGTTGTCATGATTGTTTGTTTTTTAAGTGATGAAATATCGTTTTGTTTGTTTCGATATGTAAATATATAAATAAATATTTAAACAAAAAAATATTTACAACATTATTTTTAAAAAAAGTTAAAAAACATTGTATTCTTTTTTCAAAGGGAAATTATCCCGTTTGATTTGCCAGTATTCAGCCATCAATGAAGCACGGAACTTGTAATCTCGGTCGGTATGATAACCATTTTCATAGATACATTTGCAGATTGATTCATAAAGCCTTTTTCCTTTTAACTTATAATTGGCTTTTTTACATTCAAAGTATCGCCCAGAATTAAGAACCTGAGCCCAAAGGTTCATACCTTCTTCGGTTGATTCTGCTTTCATAAATTTAGCCCTGATAAACTTGTTTCTTCCCCTGATAACTTCTCGTGTTTTATAGGTTACGGATTGTTTTCCTTTTAATGCCTTAACCCCTCCAGCGTTTGCATGTTTGCGCCACAATTCTGTTTCTATCCCCTGACTGGTTGCCTCAATAATAAAAAACGAATAAATCATTGATACTGGAAAGTCGGTTAAATGGTGTACATTCATCAACATTGACTCATAGCAGTAAGCAAGGTATATTCTGCGAAGTTTTGTCCGATCAACTTTTGCAAGGTTACGAAAGCCTCTACCTTCTAATGTTTGCCTTAACTGTTCACCTGATAACTTGCGCACCTCGTACCCGTAGGAACGTGACCCGTAGGCGCTTTCATCAACCTCAGATTTTACAGGTAGATTTAAAGCCGTTATTTTATGGACGTATAATGTTTCTTTTTGGATGATAGGAACAAAACTGGTTGATTGATATTGAACAGGAATAGGACTGTAAAAAAGTCCAAGTAAAAAGGCAATACCAACCCCTCCAGCTATCTGGAAGGGAAGGCGATTGTTTTGTTTAACGTATGTTTCTATAATTGCCTTTTTCATGATTATTGCATTACTGGTTCAGCGTAAAAATATCCTCCATCGTACTCAATCGTTTCGTCGTTGGCATCTGCAATCACGTTGCCGTCACAATCCTTAACAAGTCCTCCCCATAGAAAAAAATCATCTGGGAAATAATCTTCGTTACGCATTTTTGCATAAACCTTTTCAACTGCGTGGCGCTTAGAGTAAGCAGCTACTTCTTCGCATAAATCTTGATACCTTTTGGCATTGCCAAAGTACATAACTGAATAAATTGTCTTTTCCATTTTGGTTGTTTTTTGTGATTATAAAATACAGTTGTCAGCAAAAGAATAATAAGATTCTTTTGTTAAAATAATATGGTCAATAACTGATATTTGAAAAAATAAAGCAGCATTTTTTATTTCTTTTGTAAGTTTAATATCAGCATCTGAAGGTTTTAAACCTCCTGATGGATGATTGTGACATAATATTATTTTAGTTGATAATGTCTTTAAAGCCGTTGACATTATTATTCTAATATCTGCCATTGCTGCTGATATTGCTCCAATTCCTATAATTTGATGACAAAGAATGTTGTTGCCATTATCTATATATATAGCAGCAAAAACTTCCTGATATTCCATTCGATTTTCAAATTCTGGAATACTTTTACAGTAATTGACAGCGCTGTGACTATCTGATACATTGCCAACTATTTTTTTAGAATACTGGACTTTTACTTCGTTAACTTTCATAATTGGTTGTTTTATTATGTAAATTTAATTATAATTATTTAAATAAAAAAATATTTACAAAAATAAATGCAAAAAAAATCCCGTACCAATGAGATACGGGACAAACAACCTAAATTATGAACGATTTCCAAAACTACTAATGCTTATCTCTTTGCTTTCGACGTGTATTCCTAACTTTTTAAATTCCTTTATCGCTTCCTCAATTGTATTGCCATTTACGATGACCCTTTCTTTGTTGTATTTTATTTCCCATTTCATCGATAATAATTTTTGATTAATTTCGTTTACTGTTATGCCAGCTTTAAACTGATTAAATTCTTCTTGAACAGTCATTATTTTTTATTTTAATGAGTAAAGAAAACTTGTATATGTTTCGCTTATTTCCTTACAAGTTGTTTCGATTAAAACGATAGCTTTGAGCAGTTCATCCATTTCAAAGGTATGATTTAATTCGTAGCTTTCGCCTGTAAATTCTAAACCTTGTTTTGTTTTCTTTGTTCCGAGCCAATTTATTTGACTTTCTGGGATTGCTTCGCCATTTACAAACATTGCCAGCGCGTAAACCTTCATTTGTAGGCTATTTTTTAAGGTATCCAGAACCCAAGGTTTGCCTGAGGTTTTAAAGTCAATGACCCTGTTATTATGAACGTCCCAAGCGTCGATAAAACCTTTGACTTGAATGTCGTTTATTGATAGGCTAATTTCCTTTTCAGCCTCCAGACCTTTCATTGGGCGTATTTTTTCTATGTAAAAATCGGGGAAGGTTTCCATGATTATTCCATTTTTAATATACGCTTCCGTGTTTTCGGCAAATTGTTTTCCGAAATTCATGTAAATGGAAGGTTCTTCAGGGAGGTTTAAAAAGTATCTATTAATATACTTTTGGCGGTCGGAATACCAAAGGTTTATTTGGCTGACTGATATGTAAGGTTTTGGTAAAAGCATTCTATTTTAATTTTATACTTGTAAATAAATCAATGATTTTTTTGACTGTATCGTATGAATCAATTTTAAAACCATTCATTTCCCAGTCTCCATCAAAGCCAAAATCAACAACCCAATTATTAAATACAAGTTCATCAATTCCATTTGATTGAAATTTCATTACATTTTCTATTTCCAATTCGTAAAAAAAATAAATATTATTATTATTTACTGGCTTATCAATTCTATCTGAGTTATCATCTAAATAAACTCGACTAAATCCAAGTATTTGAAGTTCATATTCTGTCATGATTTTTGTTTTTTTTATCGGTAAATCCCCAGCCATGTTTCAGGCTGGGGCAAACATACCAATATGAAATTAAAAATATTTTCCTATCTGAATAAAGATTGTCGCGGCGGCTGGTTGCGCTTGCGCTGGTTCTAAGCCTGAGGCTTGCAACTGGTGAAATATATCGGCGTATATACCAGTCATGAAAGTAGCCTTTTCACTTATTTCTTCCGCAGTTAATTTACCGTTTGTTTTAGGAACTACATTTGCCGCATGTTGCACGATTGGAGGTATCCATTCACTTTGTTCCGTAGGTGTTTGTACCTTTTCGGGTAAATCGTTGGCGGTAACCATGTCAAAAGCCACCTTGTAGCTTTTACCGTCGTGTATAATGGTTACGGCGTCATCTTTTTTTAAAGCCATTAACTTGTTATCGTCTGGTTTCCCGTACACGCGGATGTCAGTACCGTTATCCAATGTGATTGCGGCGTTAATGGAAGGTCCGTATTGCCCTTCAAAAACTTTGCCAGCAGTGTATTTTACTCTTCCTTTTAAAATGTTCATATTGTTTTGTTTTAACGATTAATTGATTCGTACCAAAGTTGTTTTTTGTAATCGCTGATTAATTTCCAGTCTATTTCCTGACTATAATCAACGGTCATACCTGAGGCAAATAATTTTTCTAATTCTTTGACCCCTTGGATTCTCCAGAATTTTTTTAATTGAGTTGGCTCAACGTAATGTGATGGAGCGTTATTTAGGCTTACCCTTTTAGCAAATTCTTGTATATTCATTTTGTTGGTATTTTTATCATTTCCTTATAAGCGTTTCCGCAATATTCCACAATGCTTATATTAAGATTATAAAGCCGTGAATCTTTGTTATTTACTGCGTGTTTTTCAAATTTGTGCATCATGTCCAAAACTTCGTCTTTGTAAAATTGTATCGGTGTAACCCTGTAAGCATCAATCAATTTCAATGTATATCGTAGTGAATACATATACATATCTAAAGTAATTAACCAGTCATTACTACTATCCATTTTTAACTTACTAATTTCTTCCCTAAGTTTAATAACTGTATCTTCGTAATGGTCTAAAAGATTGTTTGTTTGTTCTAAAAAATAGTTCATTTTGGTTGTTTTTAATAGTTAATAATTAATATTCAAGACTAAACCAGTCACCCTGATTGTCCATGATAACATCTTCCAGCTTTAAATTCTCGTATTTGCCTTCACAAATTTCTGGTTCAAATCTGTACTCCATAATGTCTTGTATTTCATCGTAATGAGGCATTGAATAATCGCCATAGTTACCGTCGCCATAGGCAAATTTAATATGTACATAATCTTCAACGTATTCGTCGAGGCAAACGGTAAGCGCAAATTCTGTAATTTTCATAATTGGTTGTTTTAAAGGTTATAAATTGCAGTTGGCTTGGATGCTGCACCCCGTTTATTTTTAATTATTTTCTTCTAATTTATTTATATAGTTATATGCAAATGTCATTAGGAAATAAACTTTGTTTGATTCCCATTCTTCAGCGCTGCAACCATTTGCTTCTAATGTTTCTGCAACTGATTTAATAAAGTTTGGGTTCATAGTTAATTCCTGAACTTTGTCTAAAAGGTTTTTTACGTCGGTCATTGTTGTCATGATTGGTTGTTTTTGTTATTTTGAATATGTAAATTTATAAATAAATATTCTAATAAAAAAATATTTACAACATTATTTTAAAAAAAAAGTGGGAAATAAAATACTTCCCACCATGAATGAAAACCAGATTGCATGAAAATTATATCCTGTTCAGAACGATTCTCCAGACCGCCAACTTTTGCGCTATGATAATCGCCCGCTTTTTACCTTCTTCTTCCACCCTGTGCAACTGGGTTTTAAAATCAATGTAACTGTCGGCTTGTATCTTTTGTTTCTTTGCTATTCCCTGAGCCTCCTCCCAAATGGCGCGTTTTTCTCCCTCAGCGTAACCGATTAACCCAGCCGACATTGCGGCGTCGTACCAATAGACGGGCACGTCTTCGTATGATTCACCCTTAAAGCCTATAAGCATTTCGGGAAATTCTGCATAAAACTTGCGCTTTGCCTCAACCTGTCTTTCTTGTTCCTGTAACTTTGCTCGTTTCTTTTCATCTTCCATATCCACGGTAAAATAAACCTTATGCCTCCAGTTGATATAAGCGGTAAGGATCCTTCCAATAGCAGCCAAATCAACTTTGCCGTATAACTTATGGTCATCAATGTTTAATTCCTGCCTTGCAAACTTTTCAAAAGCCAATTTAATTTCATCAACGGCGATTAATTTGTAAGTGGTGATAAATTGGGTCACCTCAACCAAATGTTCTGGACTTGCCTCAATTCCATACAGAGGAAGGATTTGTTTTACTACTTGGTTAATTTTGGGTAAAGATTCCACGATACCCGTTTTAAAAAGTCTTTTTTCTCGATTGTCGATAACAAGTTGAATGTCTTGTATCTTTTCTTCAATAGTCATTGCAATAGCTGGTAAATTCATGTAAGTTGGTTTTTATTTAAAATAAGATTGTTTGTTTACTTTTTGAACTTGAAATTACATTATATGCACTTTGTAAAATTAATTTACCTACCTCATAATCAACTAAATTTCTTAATATTTTTAGTCTGCTTTGTTCACCATTATAGTCAAATTTTTTTAAATCGTGATATTTTAATAATGGTTCAAATTTACTCTCCCAATTCATTACACCCGTATTGTCTTTTTTATCAATTTTTGGCAAATTAAAATTACTCCAAAATAAATGTCTACCTCTTTTAATTGCAGAAATTAAAGGCTCATAATAACCATTTACATTTTCCACAACCCATTTTTGATTGTCTATTGCATGGTGTTGTAAAAAAATAATTTCTTCATACAATTTCATATCAGGATATACTGGATTTTTTTTACCATAAGCCCAAAATCTGCTTTTGCTATGGCTTGGGCATGGAGGCGAACTCCAAATAAAATCAAATTCTTTAAAATGGTCAAGTAAATATTGATGAGCATCAGTAACTATTACTTTATCATTTGGAAATCGTTCTTGATAAGCTTTTGCAAGTTCTATATCTATTTCAACCGCAGTTACATCAATATCTGCAACTTCATCCCATTTATATCTATTACCGCCTAAGCAAGCATATAAATTTAAAATTTTTAATTTACTTTTCATGTCATTTAGTTTTTATTGTGTTTGTTTTAAGGTTTGTATATACTCAGCCAATAGCCTGTCAACTTCATCGTCGTAAGCCTTTTTCTTTGCCGCTGGTGAAGACGTTTGATAAGCCGTATAAACTTTGTTTGCCTGTCCGTATAAAATGGCTGGGGTAAAATTGGCTTTTAACCATTTGTCAGGCAGGCTCCAAGCGGCTTGTAAAAATACTTTTAATGCCTCATTTGTATCGTTATTCCGGTCAACTTTTTCAAGCCATTGCAAAAGATTTTTCATGCCTCCAGCATCTTTGCCGTTCATTATATAATGTCCCTTTTGATCCGTCGGGTAAGCGGCGCCGGATAAATCTTCAAAGGTTTTGCAGAAAACTGTGAAAGCTTCGTAGGTCGGGTTCGGCTTGCGCTCGGGTTTGGGTGCGGCGTCGGCGCTTTCTTCTTTTCTTTTCGCGGAATTTTTCTTTTCTTCTTTTTCACTTTGCAACTTAGCAACAATTGTAAACGGGTTTACTTTGCTACTTTGAGAATCTTCAATTGTAATTTTTTCGAAGGTTGAAAACTCGTTTTCAAAAGAAATATTAGTTGTATTATTAGTTGTTTTATTCAATGTATTATTATGTTCCCGTTTTCGATAAGGCAGCTTTACCGTTTTCGGACAATCAGCTTTATCGTTTTCGGTAAACCAGACTTCACTTTTTACAATCCTTAATCCTCTTTGCCTTCCATCAAAGAATATTTGATTTATAAATCCACGTTTTTTTAAGTCGCTTATAATATTTGCCATTCGGCTCTCAGATAGCTTAAAAAAATTAGCTAAATATTCATTGGACGCAAAACAACCACGTTCCGAATTATCTAAAGAATCGATTTCAACAAGTAAACATTTCTCAACTATTGATAAATTTTCGTTTAACCAAACTTCTTTTGGAATCCAAACTCCTTTAAAATCTCTATTTTCTTTCATGATTAATCAATTTTATTAATGTTTGCAAATTCGCCATGATATTTTTGAGCAGCGGCGTTGTAGGCACGGGCGGCGTCGATTATATTTTCATAATAACCTAAATAAATCTTTTTTTTATTTAGTCTAATTTCTGCTTTCCATGTACTATTTCTTTCCCACCAAATAACACCTTTGAAACCACTTTTATTTTTTACTGTTTTATTCCTATTCATTGAATTTTGACTCACAGTACAAATGCGAATATTATTTCTTTGATTATTTAAACCATTTCCATCTAAATGGTCAATTACAAAACCTTTATCAGGTTTCATAATTAACCTATGCATACTTTCATACACTCTTTTTTTTAGTGAAGTACGTTTATATCTAATGACGTAATAAGTATTCCCTTGTTTATTTACATGCCATTTAAACTGATTTAAATACTCAAAGTCGGAATCGTCAACGATTGCAACTTTTCCCTGAGTTAAAATAATTTCTTTAGCCATTTTAATAAAATAAAAAACCCAGCAGGTGATAGACTACTGGGTTAGATGAACAATGTGGATATTGTCCCGAATCTCTTTTGAATGACTATCACCCCGTTCAAAAGAATATGTAAATATATAAAATATTATTTACATTTTTACTTTTTTAATTGTGCAAGGACAGGAATCGAACCTATTACGGCAACTGCTATTACGCACCCGCTCTACCATTGAGCTACCTTGCTTCCTTGCAAGTGAAGGAATCTAATCTTCGTCTTGCCCCACATATATGTATATGTGCACCACGTTTTAACACTAAACTAACTTGCGCAACAAAGATAGAAATAATTTTGTTAAAAATAATATTTAATTTATAAAATAATAAAGTTTATATTTGCCCTATGAACTACCTGATTATTACATCAATTACTGGAAACAAAGACGTACTGGTTGACCCTGATACGACCTTTGATAATTGCACTTACGTCGCTTTTGTCGATGAAGTTAACCATGACTTAAACGTCTGGAATCAGGTTCAGAACCATCAATTTAGTATGATTGACCCGTTAAAGCATAGACGAAACGCGAAGGCTGAAAAAATACTTTGCATTCCACAGGCTATGAACATTGACTTTGATTACATTATTTGGCATGATGGAACACACCAGTTAGCAATTCACCCCGAAGAAATTATCAAGGAATATGGGGAAGCCGATTTGTACCTTTTTCGTCACGCGCAAAGACGTTGTTTATATCAAGAAATAGCCGCCGTACTTGAGGGAAAGTTGGACAATGAAGACCTTGTAAAAAGTCAAATGAACTTTTATCAAACGGTTGGAATGCCGCCTTATTTTGGATTATATGAAATGGGCTGTTATATTAGGAAGGTGAATCAAATTACTATTGATTTTGGTTTGGCTTGGTTTGAACAAGTCTGCAAGTTTTCCAGCCGTGACCAGATTTCTTTTCCATTTGTTCTTTGGAACTTTGAAGAAAGGATAAAGGTTGCAATACTAAAAGGCAACTGTTCAAAGTATATCGGCACGCCGTTTGAAAACGAGGGCAATAAATATTTTATTAATCATGCAAACCACATAAAATAAATGATACCATTATTTAAAGTAGCTATGAATCCAGAGGCATTAAAAGCCGTAAACAAAGTTTTATCCTCAGGCTTCATCGGTCAAGGCGAAGTCGTTGAGGAATTTGAACGCCAATTAAAACAAAGCTTCAATAATCCCTACCTTATTACAGTCAACTCAGGGACAAGCGCTTTGCACCTTGCTTTAAGGTTGATTAAGGACAAACACCCTAACAAAAAATACATTATATCAACCCCGTTAACTTGCACGGCGACTAACTGGGCAATATTAGCGGCTGGGTTTGAAATCATTTGGGCAGATATTGACCCTAACACTTTAAACATTTGTCCCTTATCGGTCGCTAAATCTGTTACTCCTTTGGTTGCCGCCGTTATGGTTGTTCATTGGGGAGGTGCAGCAGCGGACGTAAAGAAAATAAAGTCATTAACGGGTTTGGATATAATCGAAGATTGTGCCCACGCCTTCGGCTCATATTACGAACTCCCAGCTACTAAAGACGAAAGTACGTTGGTCGGGAACTCAGGAAATTACTGTTGTTTTTCATTTCAAGCAATAAAACACCTTACCACGGGTGACGGTGGAATGTTGATTTTACCAAATGAGGAACAATATAAAAAGGCAAAGTTACTTCGTTGGTATGGCATTGACCGTGAAGGTGACAGAAAGGACTTTAGATGCGAAACACCGATAAACGATTGGGGATATAAATTCCACATGAACGACATCAACGCCGCCATCGGGATTGAAAACCTTAAAATATTTGGGGATAACGTTAGAAGACACCAGAATAATGCTGGTTTTTATGACTGGTGGATTAATGAAAATATTAGATTTATTACCCCTTTATATTTTGACGAAGGTTCATCGTATTGGATATTTTCCATTTTGGTTGAGGACAGGGACAATTTTCAAAGGGCAATGAAGGACAGGGGTGTAATGTGTAGCCAAGTACATGAACGAAACGATTTACACCCGTGCGTAAAGCAGTTTAAAACAGAACTACCAAACATTGAACAAGTGATTGGAAAGTTATCCAGCCTTCCAGTTGGCTGGTGGGTAACGGACGAGGATAGGGAATATATTGTTGAACAGATAAAAAAAGGTTGGTAATGATTAAATTAATTGTAAGCGGTCGCGTCGGTCAGGACGCCGAAGTAAAAAATGTTGGTGATACAACGGTTTGTTCTTTCTCCGTTGCACACACGGAAAAGGTGTACGGGGCAACACCATCGGAAAAGACGATTTGGATTACTTGCTCAATCTGGGGTGAGCGTGGTGTCAAACTTGCGCCTCACATTGTTAAGGGTACATTCGTGGTCGTGGAAGGAACAGGCGGGGTAAATGGATACCTAAACAAGAATACTGGAGCAGCCGAAGCTGTCATTAGGTGTATGGTAAATTCTCTTGAATTTGGAGGCAAGCCAACCGCTGGAGAAAATCCAAAGGTAACAGAAGAAACGACGTTTAAACCAGAATCAGAATTTCCCTTTTAATGGCATATTTTAACTACGATATTTCCTCAAGTTATTATAAGAATAACATTGGTAAGACCCTTTATAATACGGTGCTTACAATGAATCCAAACGTTATCATTGAGTTCGGCACGTTGCACGGTTATTCAGCCGTCGCAATGGCTCAGGCGTTAAGGGACTTAGATAGCGATACTGTCATCATGTGCCATGACCTTTGGCAAAAGTACCCGTACAAACATACGTCAATGGAAAAGACACAGGAAACTATCGACGGGCTGGGCTTAACAAAATATATTGAGTTAATTGAAATGGATTTTTATGGTTGGAAACCAGAACCTTTTGACCTCATGCACTTTGATATAAGCAACCACGCGGGGCATTTAAAGTATTTAAAAAGTCTAAAGGAATATCATTTTTTAAACGGTTCAATCTTGTTTGAAGGTGGCAGCAAGGAAAGAGACAAAGTGGAATGGATGAAAGACTTCCAGCCTATCAATTCATCAGGAATAAACTTTATTACAATCAACGAGGATTTTCCTTCTTTATCTTTGATGCTATGAGATTAGCCGTTGTTGCCTCAGGTTGGCATTTTCCCTTAGATTTTTATGAATCAGTCTCAAGGCAAATCGTTGTCAAAGATTGGGAGTATAATTTATTTTGCATCTCACATCGTGACCCAAAGTATTCAAAGGAGGAAAAAAAGGGATTGGCATTAAAGGAATTGGACACCTTACTTTACAAAGAAATTGCAACCATTGAGCAGATTAAAGACTTAGGCTGGAATTATAAAGAATATCCCAACACCGTTGGCGATTGGGGTTGTTCAAATCAATGGCTCGAAGAAAATAATTACAAAGATTACGATTTGCTTTTGTTTACGCATGATGACAATTTTATTCATAACTACAAATGGTTTGGGAACATCATTCACTTTATGGACGGCGATTGGGAAATACTTTCTAATTCGTGCGGTGACCCTGTTGGTTGGCTTCGGGGAAGTTGCGAGTTTTTTAAACCTTCTTTGTTACAAAAGATTGGCGGTAAGTTTGATTTATCATTGGTGACGTTGAACAGGGAAGAAGAAGTTTATTCACCAAATAAATGGGTGGATATCTTTGATTGGAACAACACGGTACACCCGTTGATGAAATTTATATCGGATAACAAGATAGTAGTTGGGCATCTATCAAATACTTACAGGCATTCAATGTTTGTGTCCGAGGGCGAACGCGGATTTATTTCCCCAATTTTAAAAAAATAATATTATATTTGTATAATAATTTAAAAAAAATGAACACAACAAAACCTCAAGAAATGTACGGGGTAACCTTTAGAAACAAGGTTATAAGGGAAAGGCTGCTTGATATTCAATTTGATTTATGGAAGGCAACGGGGAAAAAACATTCAATGGAAGCGGTATTGGAAGTTTTATTGGATACCTACAAAAGTAAAAATAAATGAGGATTGGAATTGTTTGTAATTTAAGCAGCCCAACTACGGACTACTATCGCACGGTAAACCCATTTATTAGGCTTCGGGATATTTTCCCTCAGTATGCGATTAAGATGATTAACCCTGATACCGTTAAGTGGTATGATTTTTATGACGTCGATGTTGTTATCTTCCAGCGTGCCAATGGTAACGATTTACTTGGAATGATTAACGAGGTAAAACGAATGGGTAAGAAAATAATCTTAGACCATGACGACCTATTACATGAGGTAAGTCCAGCCAACCCAGCAAGCCAACATTTTAACAAGCCTCAGGTAAAGGAGTCTGTCGAAAAGGCGTTTAAATATGCTGATTGGGTAATGACCTCAACCCCGTACCTAAAAGAATTTTACTCCCAGTTTTACGATAAAGACAAAATTACCGTCGTCCCTAATGCTATTGATTTTAAAGTTACACCGATGCAGCCTGTAAAAAGGGATAAGTTAATGGACGCAAAGAAACGAGTTATGTGGCGCGGAAGTCAGACGCATCTCGAAGACCTTGCAACGGTTAAAAACTTTTGGATTGAGTTACAGAAAAACGATAAGGTTGAACTTGGAATGGTTGGTTTAGCCGATTGGCTTGGGAAAACATTGTACCCTAAGGCAATCATTGTGCCGTGGAATAATTCATTGTTCCAATACTTTGAAATGGTTAAACACTCAGCGCCACACTATGGCGTATTCCCTTTGACGATTGACAATTTTAATCAAGCGAAGTCAAATAATTTTGCGATGGAGATGTTAGTTGCTGGTTGTATTTCATACGCACCAGAGGAAATTAAGGAATTTAACATCGCTGGGGTAAGGACTTACAAAAACGAATTAGATTTAATCCACAAATTTACTAACGCTTTAGACAAAGATGATGCGTACTTTGTTGACTTAGAGGCTGGACGCAAATGGCTCAAGGAAGAAAGGGATTTGTTAAACGTAAATGAATTAAGGATAAAAGTATTAAACGCTATATGAAATTAAAGGATATAAAACCGAACCCAAATAACCCACGGGTTTTGAGGGACGATAAATTTCAAAAGCTAAAGCAAAGTATCACGGAGTTTCCAAAGATGCTAAGCCTTAGACCAATCGTCATTGATGAAAATAACGTGGTGCTTGGTGGCAACATGAGACTCAGGGCTTTACAAGAACTTGGCTTTACTGACATTGACGAAGCATGGGTAAAACGAAGCAGTGATTTAACCGAGGATGAAAAGAAACGGTTTATCATTGCGGACAATGTGGCATTTGGTGAATGGGACTGGGACACACTTGCGAACGATTGGGAGGTTGTTGACTTGGAGGCATGGGGCTTGGATATACCGCAGTTTGACGAAAGAGGCGAAATTGACTACTCAGATAAAAATAAAGAAGTTGATATTGAAGACCTTGAAGGATTAATGACTATAAACCTTAAATATACTGAGGAAGATTATTGGAAGGTAAAGGAACAATTATCTAAATTAGCACACACACCAGAACAAGCGGTTTGGAAACTTTTAAAGAATGAATGAATTTAGTTTTAAAAATATTGAAAACTTTGACAATCATATTTCAAAATCTATTCGAGGCTTTGATTTATTAGATGACATTATCTGTAATATTTCATCGTTTTTTGCTAAAAATAATAGCAATATAATTGACTTAGGTTGTACATCTGGAAGGTTAATAAATAAATTAGCTGATTTATACCCTCAATCAAATTGCATCGGATTTGATGTAATAGATAATAATTTTATAAAAGGAAAAGCAGATTTAGTAAAATTAGATATTACAGACAAAGATTTTAATTTAAAAAAATCTAATTTGATTTTATCTGTATTTACAATGCAATTTCTATCATTTGAGGATAGAGAAATTATTTTTAGAAAGATATATAACGGATTAGAAAAAAATGGTGCTTTTATAATTTGCGAAAAGGAAATAGCAAAAGACGGAATGATTCAGGAAATATTTACTTTTTCAAATTACGATTACAAGAAAAATAAATTTAGTCCAAATGAAATCTTAAGCAAAGAAATTGATTTAAGAAAATTAATGAACCCTTTATCCGAGGGAGAAAATTATAAAATATTAAATAAATTAGGATTTAGAAACGTTACTTTATTTTTTCAATCTTTAAACTTTAAAGGCTTCTTATGTATAAAGTAACTAAAAATATATTTCCCTTAGAATGGAAATTAACCGACGAATTAAAAGTTCCTTATCACGGTAAAAAGGTATTTGGAACATTTGTGTGTGGTGGCGGTTCAACTATGGGTTATAAGTTAGCTGGATTCGAACATTTAGGTGGTGTTGAATTTACCGAGCATTACTCTAAAGTTTACAAATCAAATCATAAACCTAAATATTTTTACGAGGAGGATGTAAGGAAATTTAACGAAAGAAATGATTTGCCTAAAGAATTATTTGACCTTGATTTATTAGACGGGTCACCACCTTGCGCAGCATTTTCAACGTCTGGAGCAAGGGAAAAACTTTGGGGCAAAGAATCGGAATACGAGGGAATAAGTCAAGTAAAAGACGATTTAGTATATATTTATTGCGATACTATTGAAAAGCTAAAACCAAAAGTTTTTATTCTTGAAAATGTTTCTGGATTAATGAAAGGCAATGCTAAATCATATTTAAAAAATGTAATTAACAGACTGTCAAAAAATTACAATGTACAAACCTTTTTACTTTACGCTGCTTCAATGGGTATTCCTCAAATAAGAAATAGGGTTTTTGTTATTGGATTAAGAAAGGATATTGTTTTGCCTAAATTAAAATTAGATTTTGAATGCGAGCAAGTTGGATTCGGTGTTAATAAAAAATATTGGAATAATGGTGGCGAATCAATAGAAAGATTTGCAATCGGGAAAGAATTTGATAATGTTAAGGTAGGCGGCAGTTCGGATAAATATTTTAATTTACTTAAACCAAATCCAAATAAACCTTGCTTTACTATTACTGAAATGAGTTCTCAGATATGTGCGGCGTCTGTCGTTCACCCCTACCAAAAAAGAAAATTAAATACAGATGAGGTTAGAATGTTATGCACTTTTCCCTTAGATTATAATTATTTAGATATTAATCCAACATCAATAATGGGTAGGTCTGTCTTACCCGTAATGATGGCGAATATATCAAATCAAATATATTTACAATGGTTAAGTAAAACAACGAAATAACAACGAAATGGGAGGAAGAGGAAAGATTGAACCACGTTGGAAGAAAGGAGAGACAGGCAACCCCAACGGTCGCCCAAAAAAGCTCCCAGCCCTTGACCTTATCATGGCTAATGTCATGGGTCAGGAAAAGGACGGTATCACCGCAGCCGAGGCGATTATCATGAAGCTACGCGAACAGGCGGCAAAGGGTGACATCAAGGCGGCTCAGTTGCTCCTTGACCGTGCTTATGGCAAAAGCAAGCAGAACATTGACATAACGACGCAAGGGGAAAAGGTGACCGTACCAACGATAATTTTTACAAAAGATGCAGATAAAGGTTAGTGAAAAGTACGAAGCCCTTTGGCAACCTAAAACCCGTTACTTTCTGATAACTGGGGGACGTGGTTCGGCGAAGTCATTCACCGTTGGGCTTTGGGCTTGTAATATGCTTTTAGCTAACAAAGGCTGGAAGATACTTTTTACACGTTATACATTATCAAGTGCTAACATTTCCGTTATCCCTGAGTTCAGGGAAAAGATTGACATGTTAGGCGTTGGCGATGAATTTCAAATGACCAACGCGCAAATAAGTCATAAGGTCACAGGGAGTGAGATCATTTTCTCAGGCATTAAAACAAGTTCTGGAAACCAAACGGCAAAGTTAAAATCGATACCAGCTTTAAATGTTTTTATCGTTGATGAGGCTGAAGAGTTTGTAAGCGAAAAGGACTTTGATACCATTGATGAATCAATCAGGATGCCTGACACGCCTAATATTGTAATACTGGTTATGAACCCCCAGGACGTGGAACATTGGATTTGGAAGCGTTGGTTTGAAAAATCGCATCGCATGGAAATAATTGACGGGCAAATGATACCGATAAGCACGCATCAAGATATAACGCACATACATACGACGTACTTAGATAACTTTCATAACCTAAGCAAGGATTACATTGCAAAGATTGATGCGATTAAAACGAAGTCACCTGAAGCATACGCACATAGGTTCTTAGGTAAATGGTTAGATAGGAAACAAGGGGTAATATTTGACAATTGGGTTGAGGGGGAGTTCGATATTAGCCTACCTTTTGGTTACGGCTTAGACTTTGGATTCTACCCTGACCCGTTGGCATTGGTAAAGGTGGCAGTTGACAAAGGGGCAAAGAAAATATACGTTGAGGAAATTATTTATAAACAGTCGCTTTCATACGAAGCAGTCATTGAGCAAATGAACCATTACGTTAGCCCTAACGCTATGGTTATTGCAGATACAAGTGAACCACGTTTGATTGAGGCTTTGCAGCAAAGGGGGTTAAATGTGCATAAAGCGGACAAAGGGGCTGGGTCAATCGTCGAGGGAATAAAGAAAATGTTGGATTATCAAATCATTGTAACACCAGAGTCGTATAATCTAAAACATGAATTAAGGAATTACATTTGGAACGACCGCAAATCTTCCACGCCATTAGACGCTGATAACCACGGTTGCGATTCCCTACGCTATATATTTTCAAGACTTGCACAAGGCAGCGATTTACTTGCATTTAATTAAAATAAAGAAACATGACAGATAAAGAAAAGGCGTTAATCATCATTGACTTAATCGAAAAGATTACTCAGGAAATCATTGATAAGCCAATGCAAAGAAAGAAATACTTACAAATGCGTGGACACCTTGAAAAAGCCGTTAAGCTAACAGGGAATGGAATCAAACGGGAATGGTCACGACCGCCGTCGCTTCCAATAGTTAGCCACGCAAAAGCCGAACCGATTCCATTTGTGCCTAAGACAACCGAAACCAATGGCGATTTATTAGCGGATAACATTCCCGTGGTAACCAAAAAAGCAAGGAGAAGATAATGGTAATATTTAATATCGGAAATAAGCAAATCAAGTACAATTATCCTGAAACGGCTTCGGATATTACGCTGGAACAATACATTTACTTTGCCAAGTTCCTTTTGCCTGAGCATCCTAAAACAGAACTTGAGGCGATTCAATACATGAACGAACGAGACGCGGTTTATCAAAAGATTTTACCGTATGCAAAGAAGTTGAAGGTAATAAATAAGGATGCTTTTCAAATAGACGTTGTTTGTGACTTAGGCAAAATACTGCAAGAACAGGAAGTAAAGGATAATGTACGTCGTTTCCTTCCGCCTTTGATTGACCAATGGAATACACTTGATAAAGAACTTACAACACGATTGGAAATCATGGACGAGGTCTGGGAGGCAAAAGAAAGATACCCGTACATGGCAAAGGTGGTTAACTATTTTACAGGCATTCCCCTTGAAGCTTGCTTTGGCAAAGTGGCTGATAGCTTAGAGTTAAAATACCTTGTTTACATTTACGGTAAGATAATGAACGCCATTAACACACCAGCGGAAACCAAATATAAGCAACTGTACGATTTTAACGGCAAGGTTTACACCCTTCCAGAAAGGTTAATGGAAAAGTCAACGCTGCTTGAATTTACAATGGCGGCTCAGTATGACAAGGCGATGAATCAAGTTAAGAATGGTGACCCTCAGGGGTTGTTAAACATCATGGCGGTTCTCCTTAAACCATTGGGCGAAGATTATTCAGACGAACTCTTTGAACAAAATAAGGTAGACTTTTTACAAATGTCCTTGCAGACATCGTATGAGGTTGCTTTTTTTTTGACCAAGTTAAGCGAGAAATATACCTTAGATTTGCAGACCTCTATGCTTCAAAGGGCGATGGCAAATCTCAATTAGCAAGTGAAAGGCTCAATGAAAAATACGGTTGGTACTTGACAATAAAGAAAGTGGCTGAGTCTGGATTGTTTAATTTAACAGGATTTACACCAATGGAATCAGCGGAAAAAGCAAAATTATATCAAGTGTTCCAATATCTTGCAAGCAAAGCCGCAGAAGAAAAGGTTATTGAAGACCTATCAAAGCAAAAGAAATAATGAATATACGGGAGATAAGTGACGTTTTTAAAGACACCGCGGGTGACATTGAGGCGATAAAAAGCTACAATTTTGGCTGGGCTTCAGACCGTGTACGACAAGGAAACACAGAAGATTTTCAGGAGTTAAACGCATTCCCACGAGTATTCTTTTCCGTGCCAACAATTACAGGGTCAGACCAAACAAGGAAACAGGACACGTATCAAGTAACATTATTCTTTGATGATTTATTAGGCTATGATAACGAAGGCGATTCGGATCTCACTTTACAGATAGATAAGTGGGCAGCGTTGCAACAATATGCAACGGCTTTTATTCAGCGTTTAAATCTTATTAAACAGTCAATATTACCAAATTATTTATTTATTCCTGAAGCGCCTCAATTTACTTTTGATTCCTTTGTTGGCATTCAAAGGTTAGTGACCGTTCAAATAAATTTTAATTTAGTAGTTCCAACTAATTGCGAAGTTAAGGTTCAAAGGATTATCGAAGTGGTTGGTAATGCTATTGCAACAGGAACAAGTCAGGCAAATATATTTCTTAAAACTTCTGTATCGGCTTTTGTTGAATGCAAAGCCACGGCAACGGGTTTCATAGTAACAGGGCAGCAAAATATAATTGAGGTTGACGCATCGGTCACCG
>Ga0209400_1000345_pt1 | contig 40304 bp, 28 predicted proteins | sample M_130807_EF_Meta_FD_187313 | JGI IMG/M metagenome (GOLD analysis project Ga0209400, IMG submission 187313) | Freshwater microbial communities from Lake Montjoie, Canada to study carbon cycling - M_130807_EF_MetaG (SPAdes) (version 2) | ecosystem: Environmental > Aquatic > Freshwater > Lake... | reverse complement strand
GCCAAGCAAATGGTGACGGCTGACCATATTGGCCACGGCCGCTTCGGCCTCAACATTGTCTCCGGCTGGAACCCTGTTGAATTCGGCATGATGGGCGTTGACCTCAAAGAGCACGACGACCGCTATGCCTATAGCCAGGAATGGATCGAGATCGTCAAACGCATCTGGTCGGAGAACGAACCCTTCGATCACCACGGACAAATGTTCAAACTGAAAGGCGTGCTCGGCAAGCCCAAGCCCTATTGGGGCTCACGCCCTATTCTGGTGAGCGCCGGCAATTCGCCAACGGGCCGTGAATTTGCAGCTGGCAATGCCGACTGCCTTTTCACGTCGATTCCAAAACTGGACGATCTGAAGCCCAAGATTGATGGCTTCCGTGCGGCGGCCCCTCCCGGCCAGCTGCGCAATATTTTTGCGAGCTGTCATTTGATGGTGCGCAAAACCCGCAAGGAAGCGCAGGATTATCATCATTACATCGTGCACGAGAAAGGCGACTGGGAAGCAGCAGCCTATGCGGCCGACTTCCGCGGCAATCGCCTCAACACATGGATGAAAGAACAGACCGATCTGAAAGCACGCCTCATCAGCGGCGCAGGCTATCCGATGGTGGGTTCTTATGATGATGCGGTGGAGACATTCCTCAAGCTTAATGAAATGGGCCTTGATGGTCTCGCTTGCGGGATGATCAATTATATTGATGACTTCCCGCACATTCGCGATGAACTGCTCCCGCGCATGGAACGCGCAGGCCTGCGCGAACCCGTGAAGCGCTAAGCGACAAGTTGATCGGCGACATCAGACCGTGAGCTGATGTCGCCGCGTCAACATATGGAAGGTAATACTGACGCATGTCATCAGTATGATCCAGAGGATGCCCATGGCGGCAAGTTCTGTGACCTGACCATTCTGCCACAGCTCGAACAAGGTCACGGCCATAACTTCTGATCCTGGCCCGACCAGCAGGAGCGGCAACGAGACGGCTTGCACCGAGAGCAAGAAAATCATCAGCCACGAACTGACTAATGTTGCAGCCAAGAGCGGCATGAGAATGCGGAAGAAGATCTTGAACTTATTGGCGCCGGAGACAGTCGCAGCCTCTTCGAGATCAGAATGAATCTGCATTGTTCCCGCAAAAGCGTAGCGCATGCCATAGGGCAGATAGCGCACGGATGATGCCAAAATCACCGAAAGCAAAGTGCCGTAAAGCGGCAGCGACATATTCACGAAGACATCCAGAAACGCCACGCTGAGAATGATTGCCGGAAAGACCAGTGGCACGCAGGCGATCTGATCAAGCATCCACGCGCCCGAGGCGCGGCGCACAACAAGCCATGCGCAAAGTGCTGTGAACGGCACAACCAATGTCGCCGTCATTGTGCCCAAAGTCAGCGTGTTCAAAATGGAATCGCGGAAAGAGCCCGGCTTTAGCAGTGCTTCATAATTTTCAAACGAGAGCCGTGTGAAAGCTTCCAGCGACACGCCACCATAGAAAGGCTGGAAAGACGTAAAAGCCAGCATCAGAACGGGGATGACTGTCACGCAGAGAAAAAGAAAAACAAGAAGGGACGAAGCCGGATAACGCCAAGGCCCCAAATCAATCACACGCGGACGAAAGCCCTTGCCGGTGATGGTCTGATAGCGCTTGGCATTTTTCGACAGCTGGTTTTGCCAGAGCATCAGACCGAGCAAAATGATAACGAGGCACACGGAATAAGCGCCTGCTTCACCATAATTGGCAGCTCCCGCTTGCCGTGAGCTTTGATAAATCATCGTCGTGATGACGTTCACATTACCTGCCAAACCAACAAGTGCTGGCACTTCAAAAGATTCAAATGCCTTCACAAAGATCAGCAAGGTCAGGCCAGCCAATGCCGGCAAAGCCATGCGCAAACTGATCCTCATGAAAGCACTCAACGGGCTTGCGCCCGACATCATCGCTGCTTCTTCGAATGAAGCATCGGTCGAACGCAAAACAGCGGACATGAGAAGGAAGGTGAGCGGCACAAAGCCAATGCCTTCAATCAACATCATGCCCCAAAGCGAATAGACATCGAGCATTTGCGGTCGCTGGAAAATAAAAGCCAGCAAATCATTCACTGGCCCTGAGCGTCCAAGCAGCAAGAGCCAGGCAACTGTGTAGAGAATATGCGGCACACCAAGTGAAATAATGGCCGCCAAAAAGGCTAGCTTGCGCCCCGGCGCATTGGTGCGCTCCACAATCAATGCCTGGGTTGTGCCAATGACAATGGCAATTAAAGCTGAGCCGCAAGCATAAATCATCGTGTTGATCAGGCTTGGCAGAAACAGCTTTCCGGCGAGCAATTGCTCATAAAAGCGCGTGGTGAATGCACCAGGTGACCCATCTGGCAAGGTCTCGTGAAAGCTTGCATTCACCAGAAAGATTGTTGGTGGCACGATTGCAAATAGCAGAATCACAATCAAAATTGCGACGACTGGCGAAACGCGCCAATGCATAAAGCGATCAAAGAAACCGCCTGCGCCTGCCACTGATCTGTCTTCAACCTGTATCGTCACGATGTGTTATTACCTTAACGGAAGCGCTCGTCCCAAATTTTCTGGGATGATTCATAGTAGCGATTGAGTTTTTCGGAGCCGATGAACAATTCCTGCACACCAGCGCGTTTCGGCACAACAGGTGCCAGCGTTTCGAGCGGTGCGACATCCGGGCGAACAGGGAAATATTCCGCCTTGGCGAAAATCTCTTGGCCCTCTTTCGACAGAATGAAATCTGCCAGCAACATCGCCGCATGAGGATGGCGCACACCTTTGGGCACAACCATCGTTCCTGCGGTCGAGGGCACAGGATCGAGCAAGACCGTATTGACCGGCGCGCCCTTGGCTTTGCTGATCAGCGGGTGATGGGCAAAAATATTCAGAGCAATCGGGATCTCACCTGCGATCACGCGGTCAACCAGCGTGCGCGCACTGCCTGAGCCGAAATTGATGATCTTCTGCTCGGATAGTTTGGCAAAATATTCCTGCGCTTTGTCTTCACCCCGCGACAGACGAATGGTGGTGATAAACAAAGGCGTGCCGCTTGATGTGCCAATGCGCCAAGCGATCTTGCCCTTCCATTTGGGATCGAGCAGATCGTCATAGGTCTTCGGCACCTGATCAGGCGGCACCAGCTTTGTATTATAAGCCATGCCGAAATAACTGATGCGCGAACTCACCCAATTACCGCGCGGATCGCGGTACAATTCCGGAAGATCATCTGTCGCAGGCGTCGAGAAAGGCACTGTCAGGCCAGATTCGACCGCCAACTCACCAACGCCTGTCCCCTCTATAAGATCAGCGACGACATTTCTGGCGCGCACTTCTGCAGAGAGTTTTGCAACAATTTCTTCGGTGTCAGCGCGCCAATAGGTGAGCTTCACGAAGGGATATTTCTTCATGAAAGCTTCGGCTATGGGCCGTAGAGCCTGATTGACGATGGCCGCCGAATAAATGACGACTTGCCCTTCTTTCTTTGCACCTTCGATCAACAACCGCTCGCGATCTGGCGAACGATTGGTGAGAATCGACAAATCCTGCGCCTGCGCGGCTGTTGTGCAAATCAGGCTTGCCAGCAAGCCCGCAAAAATCAGTCTCTTGGTCTGACGCTTGTCCATCGAAAATCCTTTCGTCGATCAGGCGTGATCAGGACCCTTCCAGCGCGCGCCGGAGCCTGGGCCTTTGTTCAGATGCAGAACGCCATTTTCGATTTCAATGCCATCGAAGGGGTCATCGAGCAGGCGTGCAAATTCGCCCAATTCGCAAGCATAATCGACACTCGGCAGAGCGCAGGCGAGATGCAGTGCATGAGCTGACAACAGACGCGAGCCGACTGCAGCACCCATGCGATAAGACACACCCGCCTGCTCGCAGAGCCGTGCCGCGGCAATCGTATTGCGCAGGCCACCTAGCTTTGGAATCTTCAAGCTGACAGCATCCACTGCGCGCTTGGTGACGAGCTGATAGATTTCGGCAAGTGAGCCCGCCGCTTCATCCGCCTCGACTTTTACAGGTACGGTGCGCGTGACATGCGCCAAGCCTTCAAAATCATCGGCTGGCACAGGTTGTTCGACGAGATCGATGTTATAATCAGCCATGCGGTTGATCGCGATAATCGCATTCTTCACCGTATAGGACTGGTTCGCATCAATGGTGAGATGCACATCATCGCCAACACGCTTGCGGATCGCAGCCACGCGTTGCACGTCGAGATCAACCTCGCCATGCACTTTGATCTTCAGATAGCGGTAACCCTCATCAACGAGCTTTTTGGCTTGGGTTGCCATGTCTTCAGGTGATTTGATCGCCAGAATGCGCAGGATCGGAACCTGGTCACGCATCTGCCCACCAAACAATTGGCACAGCGGCACATTGAGACGACGCGCCAGCAATTCATGCAAAGCGCAATCAACAGCAGCCTTCGCTTGCGGCGCGCCGCGCATGGCGCGATCCAAAGCAGCACCGATGGCTTCGATATGATCGCCATCTTTGCCCAGAACATGCGGCTTGAAATAAGAAAGCTCAGCTTCGAGCGTGGCGGCAATCGCACCCATATGAGGCGTAGCCGAGGCATAACCGAAACCTTCGTTTCCAGCCTCATCGACCAGGCGCAAAATCGAGCCCTCGGTTACGGGGCTTGCACCGAGAGCGAATTTCCAAGTCGGGTCTTCTTTGCGCATCACACTGGGATGCGAAGCAAAGTCGCGGATAAGCACGGCATCCTCCCTCTCACGCCTGTTTCGGCGCTTTTTTCTATTATTCGGTGCCAGCGCGATGCTGGCAAGTCAGATCATGGTTTCTTGGTCATCACGGCCCCAATCATCTCCTCGGAGCTCGCTGTATATTTATTGAGCGATTCCGGAGACACGAATTGCTCAGACACGCGCTTCAGCGCCTCCGTGATCGGGGCAAGGTCTGCGCGCGTGGGCACATCGGCACGGCTGGGGAAATAGCCAGCCTCCGCCAAAATCTCCTGCCCCTCACGCGAGAGAATGTAATCAATGAGCAGCATGGCTGCGTGCGGGTGGCGCGCGCCCTTGGGCACAATCATCGTGCCGACGGTGCTGGCCACTGGGTCCAGCAGCAGCGAGCTCACAGGCGCGCCCTTGGAGGCACTGATCAGCGGGTGATGGGCGAAGATATTCAAAGCGAGGCCCAATTCACCGGCAATCACACGATCGACCAGCCCGCGCGCACTCGCCCCACTCAAGGAGATGACATTCTGATCGGCGAGTTTTTTCAGATAATCGCGCGCGGCATCTTCGCCCCATTTCATGCGCAGATTGGTGACGAAGAGGTCAGCACCGCTCGCACTGCCCGCATGCCAAGCCATGCGGCCCTTCCAGCGCGGGTCCAGCAAATCATTGTAGGTTTTGGGCAGATCTGCAGACGCCGTCGACTTGGTGTTGTAGCCGATCCCGAAGAAACTGCGCCGCGTCGGTGTCCAGATATGGTTGGGGTCGCGGTATTTTTCGGGAATCTCATGAATCAGCGGCGTATCATATGGCTGCGCAAAGCCGGCTTGAATCACCGCCTCGCCCACACCTGTTCCCTCCACCACATCGGCCATGACTTTATTGGCGCGCACTTCGGCTGAGAGCTTGGTGAAAATGCCCGCTGATTCCGCGCGCCAATAATTCACCTTGATGAAGGGATATTTCTTCATGAAGGCTTCGGAGACCGGGCGCAGTGCCTGGTTGACGATCATGGCCGAATAGAAAACCACCTCGCCTTCGGCTTTCGCGCCCTCAACCAGTTTCGTCTGACGGTCAGGCCCCAGATAAGTCAAAGGGTCCGCGGTAGCGGTCGCGGGCACGCAAAAAGCGGCGGCAAAAAGAGTGGCTGCGAGCGGCTTGAGCGCCCAAATCCGATTGGTTGTCCGGATCACCGGCCCCCTCCCTGACGATGCGCCCTTGTTGTGCGGCGCTTATTCGTCCAATAATTTAGCCATAAGGTGAAGGGCTTGTCACCCTTGAACCGTTCAAAAACGAGGGGGGAGCCCAAATGAGCGACGAAGTCGCCACCGCGCGCTATGGCATTGATGCCTATCTTGACTGGGTCCATGCCGAGGGCATGCCCGTTGTCGAGGGGGATTATGCGATCGATCTCTTTGCAGTCGAAACAGATCATTGGGCACGCGTGGGCTGCAAGGGTGCCGCCGTCCACCTCAAGGGACGCGGCGATTTCTGCAATATGTTCCTGTTTGAGTTGGCACCCGGTGCTGCGAGCGCGCCTTTGCGCCACCTTTACGAGGATATTTATTACGTCCTCGACGGCCACGGCTCGACGCAGGTCGAATTGCCCGATGGCACCAAGCGCAGCTTCGAATGGTCGCCCAAATCCATGTTCTCGATTCCGATCAACATGCCGCACCGCCATTTCAATGCGGGTGGACGCGATCGTGCTCTGCTCGTCTCCACGACCAATATGCCGCTGTTGATGAACACATTTCACAATGATGCGTTTATCTTCGACAATGCCTTCAGCTTCCGCGACCGGATCGGCAAAGAAAATTACTGGTCAGGTGAAGGCGATTTTATTCCGATCCGTCCGGGCAATCATTTGTGGGAGACCAATTTCGTCCCCGATATGGCGAGCATCAAACTGCACGAATATGCCGATCGCGGCGGCGGATCGAGCAATATCAAATTCGTTCTGGCTGACGGCATTATGTCGGGCCATATGTCGGAAATGCCAGTCGGCACTTACAAGAAAGCCCACAGACACGGGCCTGGAACGCATGTCATCTGCGTCACGGGACATGGCTATTCCCTGCTCTGGTATGAGGGCGATGCGGATTTCACGCGCATCGAATGGAAACATGGCGTAGTCTTCCCGCCTTGCCAAAGCCAGATCCACCAGCACTTCAACACGAGCAATGAGCCCGCGCGCTATCTCGCCATGGGCATCGGCAATGTGCGCTATCCGTTCACCTTGCAGAAACGCCAGACCATGATCGGCGAAAAAGGTGCCAAGCAGCGCTCGTCGCTCTCCATTAAACAGGGCGGCAATCAGATCGAATTTGAAGATCAGGATCCGCGCATCCACGCGCTCTGGCTCGAAGAAATGCGTAAAGCGGGCATTACGCCGCGTATGGAAAAATATTTCCCCGAATGAAAAATGGGCCGGACAATTGTCCGGCCCTTCTTTTTCTCAGAAGAGATCTTTGGGCTGGTCGATGCCGGCTGTCGCCTCATCATACCAACGCGGATCCATCCGTGACTGGGCGCCTTCTTTGGCCAAAGTGGCCTCGAATTCCACACGCAAATGCGGATCTTCCTCATGATAGGGAATGGCCCCGCCGCCCTTTTTAATGTCGATGGCGCCGCGATCCGTGATCTGCTCGCCCGGACGACCGGGTTTGCGCGATGTCGAATTATTGGGGCCAAACCAAGCTGACAGACGCAGCGGGTCTTTGCTCACACCAAAATGCTGATGGAACCAATCACCCGACATGGGGGCAGCTGAAACAATCCCGCCCAATTCATAATCTTGACGACGAACCTGATCCGCCTTGCCAGCTTCCCACGGGCGCGTGCCCAGTGCTTCGGGCCACGTATAAGTGTAGCCCTTGCCTTTGAGGCAGACGAGAATCGCAGCTGAGGCGTGCTTATGCGCTTTGGAATAGCGACCCGTCTCATGCTGACCGACCCAGAGATAGAAACGATTGCCAGCCATATGCGGCTCGATGCGGCGATAGCCGGGTGAGCGGCGATTATCGAGCGGCAATTCGCAATTGATCACATCGGGCACAAGATTGGTTTTCTTCATCGCCAAGCCGCGCACCGGATCGGGCGCAATATCATCTTGCGGAGTGAAATAATCAGCCGCGCCCGAATAGCGATCAGTGAAATCAAACGGGCATTCGAAGATGAACTTTGGATTGTCGAGAAGGTTGAACATATTCGGCGCGCTTGTGCCGCAAAGCAAAATCGCCGGGCTGTTCGTCGCATTGACGAAGCGATGATAGGCATTGATCGGAATGGAAAAGAGCGAGCCCTTCTGCCATTCGAAATGCTGCTTCTTCGCATTGCCTTCTTGCCAGACCTCAGTCGAGCCGCGGCCTTCCACAACAAGCACAATCTTCTCATAGACATGATGCTCGATGTTGAGCGCGCCACCGGGCGGCACTTCAACCACATACATGCCCCAGAGACCTTCGGTGCCGAAGAGCTGGATGTAGGAGCCACGACCACCGAGCCGCTTCCACGGCTTCATCGGCAGATCAAGAACCGTGCGCACGCCAATGTCACGATAAATCGGCACGCCTTCCGATTCCATGAATTGATCATAAGGCATGGCGGGGCGAGCAAATTTGCCAAGGCCTGCCATTTTATCGGCGGTCGGCTCGTGCCAGTGCGAGCCCTTATCATCATGCGGCATGTGTCTCTCCTCCCGTTATTTTATTTTTAGTTCAGGTTCGGAACCAGTTTTTTGACACTTTCAATCAGCTCTGGCGGCGTCTTGTAGAGGCTGGCTGTAATGCGTTCCAAATCTTCCGGAGAACGCCAAGCCATATCGACCTGCGCTTTTTCAGCTTCAGCAATCAGCTCCGGATCGGCGACCGCATCAGCCAAAGCCTTACGCATGGCTGCGACGCGCGACGCGGGAACTTCAGGCGGCAAAACATAAGGCCGGCCATATTCGGTGCTGGCGAAAACAAAGCGCATGAATTGGCGTTGTTCTTCTGTCTTGGCAAAATCATAAATCGATTGCGCATTCGGATAGTCGGCCATTTTGGCTTCTTCCGCACGCAAGAGCACGCGCAGCTTGCCGCTTTCAATCGCCTGCGAGACAGCTCTGAATTGCCCGTTGGACGCGCACACGCCCTGCACTTCATCGCGCTCAATCGCGAGCAAGACGTCGGCTGTGCCGCGATAGCCTTCGATCAATTTGATCTTGGCACCGAGCACATGGTTGAACACGGTTGGCAGAGTATTGGTGGAATTGCCCGGCCCCACAGAACCGAAGACCAATTCCTTGGCGAAAATATCAGCAGCCGCTGTGGCAGGTGCTTTCTGACCCACCACGCAAATGCGGCCCGGAAAGGATGTGCTGCCGAGCCAGATGAATTTCTGCGGCTCGGCCACAAGGTTCGGGTGACCAAACAATGCCTGATTGACGATGTTGCGGGTGACAGCGCCAATCACCGTGCCGTCACGAGGGGCCTGCGAATAGACGAAATTGGCCGCCACAATGCTGGCGGCTTGGGGCATGTTCTGGACGATGATATTGGGATTGCCCGGCAGATGGCGCGTATAGTGACGCGCGAGCAGGCGAGCGCCCAGATCATATTCATTGCCCGCCGGAAAACCGACAACGAGACGAATCTGCTTGCCCTTGAAAAATTCAGCTTCCGTCTCCGCCTGTCCGGGAGAGGCCATCAGCAACAGGGGAGCGAGCAGGAAAGCGAGCCGCTTTCCTCCGGTCAGGCCAATTTTGAGCGTAGCGCTGAGCGGCTTTAACATTCGTCCTCCCCAATCTTCTGCCAAACATGGCTGGCACGCGGGTTTTTTGACTTGATCTTCCCGCTCTCTATCCTGAGATTCCTAACCTCGCCGCGTGCCCCTGTCCAGCGCATGCGAGGCGACGGCAAGAGACAAGAAAAATGAACACAAGCCAAAAACCACGGACCATGTTCGACCGCATCTGGGACGCGCATTATGTCGCGACCCGAATCGATGATCGCGATCTCGTCTATATTGATCGGCACGTCCTGCACGATCTGCACGCTCCCCATGCCTTCGAGAAGCTTGCAGCAGCCATGCGCGCCGTGCGCCGTCCTGATCTGACCTTCTCCATGCAGGACCATACGGTCGCCACCAAACCGGGGCGCGACGAAAACACCAATCCGGACGGGGCGCATTTCCAGCGCGCCATGCGTGAGGGCTCGCAGCGCAATGGCATCCGCATTTTCGATCTGGGTGATCCCGAGCAAGGCATTTCGCATGTCGTGGCGCCCGAGCTCGGCCTTGTTTTGCCCGGCTCCATACATGCTGTGCCAGATAGTCATGCCTGCACTGTGGGAGGGCTTGGCGCCATCGGCCTTGGTTGCGGCACAAGTGAGCTTGAACATATTCTCGCGACACAGACGATTGCGCTCAAACGGCCCAAAACAATGCGCATCTGGCTCGATGGCCAATTGCGCCCCGGTGTTGGCGCGAAAGATGTCTCGCTGAAAATCATCGCCGCACTCGGCACCGCTGTAGGGCGTGGCTATGCCATCGAATTTGCAGGCCCCATTGCACAAGCCCTCTCGGTCGAAGCGCGCCTAACGCTTTGCAATATGACGATTGAAATGGGTGCACGCTCCGGCTTCATCGCGCCCGATGAAAAAGTTTTCGCCTATCTCGAAGGCCGCCCCTATATGCCGCGCGGTGCGGACTGGGAGATGGCGCGCGCGCAATGGCTTGGCCTGGCGAGCGATGAAAACGCCGTCTTTGACAAAGAACACCGCGTCGATTGCGGAGATCTCGCACCCCAAATCACTTGGGGCACGGACCAGAGCCAAACCATTTCCGTCACGGAGCGGCTACCGGCACTACCGCAAGACGCCGATGCGCGCGTCAAAATGGAGCGCGCTTTTGCCTATATGGGTCTGGAGCCTGATACGCCTATGCAGGGCGTGAAAGTGGATCGCGTCTTCATCGGCTCTTGCACCAATGCGCGTCTGTCTGATCTGCGCATTGCCGCCAGCATGTTAAAGGGCAAGCGCGTGCATGAAGGCGTGACCGCCATGGTTGTGCCGGGCTCGACGAGCGTGAAACGCGCCGCGGAGCAAGAAGGGCTCGACCGTATCTTCAAAGAAGCGGGCTTTTTCTGGGGTGAATCGGGCTGCTCTATGTGCGCGGGTGGCAATGGCGATCGTGGTCGTCCGCAAGAACGGATTGTCTCGACCACCAATCGCAATTTCGAGGGACGACAAGGCAAAGGCGTGCGCACGCATCTGGCCGGCCCCGAACTCGCCGCAGCTTGCGCCTTGGCGGGCCATATTGCCGATCCGCGTGATTATCTGGAGCGCGTGTGATGAAAGCTTTTTCCACCATCACCGGCATTGCTGTGCCTTTCCTTGAAGATGATGTGAATACGGACCAGATTGCACCCATTCCCACCAAGCGCAGTTTGAAACCCAATTATCGTGAGATGTTTTTCTTTCGCGCACGCCGCTTGAGTGACGACACGCTCAATCCCGATCAGGTTTTCAATCGTCCGCAATTTGCATCCCCCTCCATTCTCGTTGCCGGACGCAATTTCGGTTGCGGTTCCTCGCGCGAAGGCGCGGTGTGGACCATGCAAGCCATGGGTATTCATGTCTTGATTGCACGCTCCATTGCCGATCTCTATCGCGAGAATTGCCTGCAAAATGGGCTTCTGCCGATTGAATTGCCGGACGACAAGGCCCGCGATCTCGAACAGCGCGTGTTGGCCGCAGATGGCAGCGCGCCCTTCACTGTTGATCTGGTGACGCAGACGATCAGCGGACCGGGCGGCGCCAATATTCATTTCGACATTAGCGCCGCAGATCGCATGCGCCTGCTCGAAGGGCTCGATGATATTGGTCTCAGCCTCAAACATGAGGCTGCCATTGCGGCCTTTGAAACGAAAATGAAACAGACCTCGCCTTGGTTGCAGCGTGCCATCCGCGCGCCCGGCACGGAGCCCAAAATATGACCTCTGCCCGAAATGCTTTCCGCGCGCTGCTGGCAAAACCAGGACTAACACTCATTCCCGGCGCTTATGACGGCCTGTCAGCCCGCATCATTGAAGAGCAAGGTTTTGAAGCTATTGTTGGTGGTGGTTATGCGGCAGCCGGAAGCCTGCTCGGCCAGCCCGATACCGGCCAATCCAATATGCGCGATTTTGCCGATCATTATGCGCGCATCTGCGATGCCGTTGAGATCCCAGTCTATGCCGACGGCGACACGGGTTTTGGCGGCGTGAATAATGTGCGCCAAATGGTCAAAGCTTTCGAAAAAGCAGGCGTGGCAGCGCTATTCTTTACCGATCAGGTGTTTCCAAGCCGCTGTGGCTATCTGCCCGGTAAGCAAGTCATCGCGCTCGAACACATGCTCGCCAAACTCAAAGCAGCACTTGATGCACGCAGCGACGAAAGCATGATGATTTGCGCCCGCACAGATGTCTTTGCGCTTGAAGGCGAAGATGCCGCCCTTCATCGCTGCCAGCTCTTTATGGAAGCGGGCGCTGATATGGCCAAGCCCCAAGGCATCGACAAGCCACAAGGCATTTCACGCGTCTTGCGCGAGGTGAAAGGCCCGCATATTGCGACTTTGTCGCAAGCCGCAGGCCCGGCTCATACAAGCCCGGCAGACCTCGCAAAGCTTGGCGTATCTGCAGCGACGCTACCATCCCTCACCCTTTTTGCTGCCGCCAAAGCCGTGCGCGAAAGCCTCGCCATTCTCAAACGCGACCAGTCGCTCGACAATCTGCAAGATCGGCTGATCTCGCTGGATGATTATTACAAGGTTGTGCGTCTGGAGGAGCAACAGGCGCGTGAGAATGCCTACGATGACGCAGGCCTTGCTCTGACAAAGACTTAATCAGGATCGAACAAGCGCCAAAAGCGTGCCGGCATATTCTGACTGCTGGGCAGCAGACATATCCTGCGCATGCGTCATGAATTTCTTGATCGTCTCCAGCACTAGACGCGGGCGCGAAGCCAGCTCTGCCAAAAACGAATCCGTATCCACTTTGAAAGACGCCGCAGGATAAATTTTGCTCACCAGCCCCATCGGCACGCCTTCAGAGGCGCTCACATCCGACCCTGAAAAAATAAGCCAATAAAGGGCTTTTTGCGGCACTTTCTTCATGACGGCTGCCATAGCCAAAGTGGGGGGAATGCCGTGCTTCACTTCCGAAAAAGCAAAAGTCGTTTGATCATTGGCAAGCGTCATGTCGCAGCCCGATGCCAAAGCAGCGCCAAAACCGATGGCTGGTGCATGAACCAAAGACACAACCGGAATGGGACACGCACCAATCGCAGCATAGACGCCCAAAACCGCGCCCATCATCTGTTCGCGCACGTCATGCGGGCGTAAGCCCTCGGTGCTCTCGCCACGCCCATCCCGCCCTTTGCAGAAATGTGCGCCACGGCCTTCAATCACAACGACATGATTGTCCGAATCAGCGCCAGCTTTGCGGATCTCTTCGGCCAGATCGCGCATCATGCCGCGCGTCAGCGAATTGCCCTCTTCGGGGCGACCGAGATCAATACGGACAATGCCCGCCGCGCGCGTCACGGGAAATGCGAAACCAGCCATGCTATCCTCACCTCGAAACGGGCGTGATCCTTCGTGCCGCGCCGCGCGTCCCACACTAATCAAAAGCGCAACATGTGGAAAGCCGCACGCAAGGGGGTGAAGAAGTATGGCGCGCGGCTTAATCTGCGCCCGCATTGAGGGGGAATGAAAATGGCAGGATCAGTTGAGCGCAAAATGGTCACGCGCGGGGCCGTGCAATTAGAAGTGCTCGCGCAGGGCAAGGGCCCGACCATGGTTCTGCTGCCCTCTCTTGGACGCGGTGCGGAAGATTTCGACCCCATGGCTGATGTGCTTGCGCAAGAAGGCTATCGTGTCTTGCGCCCGCAGCCACGTGGCATTGGCGCATCAAGTGCCGCGCCCGTCTATGCCGATCTGCATGATTGCTCGAATGACATTGCCGCAGTGATTGAAGCGCAGGGCAATGGCCCGGCCATCATGGTGGGCCACGCTTTCGGCAATCGCGTCTCGCGCTTGCTTGCCACCATCCGGCCGGATCTGGTCACGGGCGTTGTGCTAGTCGCCGCCAATGTCGGCCATGCACCGAGCCCGCCAAAAGTGCGCGAAGCCATTCGCAACAGTGCCAATCCGACATTGCCTGATGATGTGCGCTTGGACGCTTTACGTTTTGCCTTCTTTGCACCCGGCAATGATGCCGTGCCGTGGCTCAAAAATTGGTATCCGGATGTTTTGGCCGCTCAACGCATTGCGGGTGACCAAACGGCGCGCACCATCGATTATGCCTCTGGCAGCGCGCCTGTTCTCTATATGCAGCCAAGCCATGATCCTCTGGCCCATGCAGAAGATGCGGTAGACTATAAAGCCGCTCTTGGCGATCGTTTGACCGTGGTCAAAATTCCGCAATCAAGCCATGCGGCCATTGCCGAACAGCCAGAATTTATTGCGCGCGAAATTGCAGCCTGGGCCAAAAAAATCGCGCGCTGATCTCAATGCTCTGCTTTTGTCTCATCAAAAGCAGAATATGTGGCGCGGAAAATCTCCAACCAATCGACCAGCGCGGGATATTCCTTGCGCCAGTCGATTTGTTTTCGCCAATCGAAATAACCCAAAGCACAAGCCAGTGAAATGGACGCGGCATCCGCCACGCGCGGATCAGGCGCTTGACGCACAAGGCTTGCCAATCCGCGTTGCAATTTGCTGAGCTGATGATCAATCCAGGGCTCATAGCAAAATTCTGTCGGGCGACGCAGACGCTCATAGGCGATCAGAACGCCGGCATCCATCATCCCGCTGGTCAGCGCATGCATGACTTGCACATCGAGACGACGCGCTTTTGGAAAGAGTTTTGGCTCATCCAACAATGTGTCAAAATAATCGAGAATCACGCCTGAATCATAAACAGCCTTGCCATCGGCCAAGACAAGTGCGGGCATTTTTCCAAGCGGATTGGTTTGGCGCAAAATATCGCCCTCGGTCCAAGGATCGCCTTTTTCAACTTTGATCCGATCCATCAGGCCAAAAATACGAGCCGCCATTTTCACTTTGCGCCCGAATGGCGAGGTGGGTGTAGAAATCAAAATCATCACGGAGTTCCGATCAAAATATAAAGGTTACGTCTTTGTCGCGCAGCCGCCTGACGCCGTCAATCACCGCGTGCGGCTTTGGCCAAAGCCACCACATTGGCTGACACTTTCATCGTCTCATCGACGAGCGCTTTCAAATCATTGCCGGTCAAAATCGGGCCAATATCAATCTTTTTTTCTTGCGTAAAGCTCACCAATTCAGGATCGCGCATTGTCTCGACAAAAGCATTTTGCAAAGCCGCCAAACGATCGGCGGGAATAGCCGGGGTGCCCATGATCGAGCGGCCCATCGCATTGCCCATGGCAAAAAGATTGAGTGCACGGCGCTCATCTTCCGTGCGGCCGAGTTCCATCATCAAAGGCACATCTGGCAGATCAGCGTCACGGGCTGTCGCATATTGGACGAGAATATTGACCTTCTTCTCGCGCAGCCAGTCACCATTATCGACCTTCATCGAAGCCCAGGCCTTGCTGCCCCCCTCCACCTCGCCACGCTGCATGGCGAGATTGGTTTCCGCATTGCTTGGATAGGCAGGAATGATTCTGAATTTTGTTCCCGCTAATTGATTGAGCGCTTTGAGATAGAAAACGGTCGGCGAGGCAGCGCCCGATCCGCCCATGACCGTTTCGCGCTTTTGTGCATCAGCTAAATTTTTGGTGGGTGATGTGTGCCATGTATATGTCACTTCCACCACAGGCGCGACACGGCCAATCCATGAAAATTGGCGCGCGTCATATTGCACACCTTCTGTGCCGAGTAATTGTTCGATCGCCACTGATTGCGGAGCTGTTGCAATCACCGAGCCATCACGTGCGGCTGCGCCATACATCCAATTAGTCATGCGCAAATGGCCCGCGCCCGGCATATTTTTCACAACAATGGTCGGGCTGCCGGGAATATGCTTGCCCATATAGCGGGCAACCAAGCGACCATAAAGATCATAGCCGCCACCCGGATCTGTGCCGACATAAAGCTCCATTGTTTTGGTGCGATAAAAAGCCTCGGGAGTTTGTGCCTGTGCGCTTGTGTGCACAAAAACAAAAGCGGCAACAGACATCAGGCCGATGCGTGGAATATGCATATTCCCCTCCCTTGATCCTTATTCGCTCTTATACAGGCGCTTGAAAATCCATCAGCCGATCCTGCGGAAAATCATACAGGCGGCCATTCTCGTTCCATTTTGGCAAACACATAGCGACAACTTTTGGTGCGACATCTGCTGGTGTTTGCAAAATCATCGGGTCTTCACCCGGTGCAGCTTGCGCACGCAAAGAGGTGCGAATCGGGCCCGGATTACACAGCATGACCCGCATCTGTGTCTCATCCACTTCTGACGCATAGCTACGAATAAGCGCATCCAAAGCTGTTTTGGAAATGGCATAAGCACCACGCCCCGCAGCCATGCGCGCACGGCTACCCGCACCCGATGTCATAAAGACAGCGCGACCATGGGGGGCCGCGCGCAAGAGATGGTCAAAATTCTTGATCAGCCGCCAGTTGGCTTCGACATTCGTGCCGATGACATCGCGCCAATCTTGCTCGTCGAGTTCGGCTAGAAAAGTGCGGCGCCCCATAATGGCGGCATTGCCCACCAAGACATCAAGCCGACCAAATGTTGTTTCAACCTGCGCCCGCAGAGCGCTCATTTGCGCAGGCGAGCCAAGGTCACAGGCCGCCGCTGTGCAAGCTTTGCCAAGATCTGATTGCAGCTTCGTGAGCTTGTCGCGATCTCGCGCCACAGCCACAACATGGGCACCTTGTTTGACGAGCTCGGCAGCAATCGCCGCACCAATGCCGCGCGAAGCGCCGGTCACAAGCGCGACAGACCCCTGTAATGGCTGATCGGCCATCTCATCCCCTCCCAGATTTTTTTAATTGAGCTCAGGCTCGCCGCAGGCTGGGGCGCGGTCAAGTGGACTTTCGCCCAGACCCTTCCAGATATGACTAAAAACCTATTCTGGGTTTTGGGAAAAGTCAGCCAAGGTTGGAAGCGGCGCAGAAGCCGTGTTAGCCTTCAAAAAAACAACACGGGGAACGCACGGGAAAAAGCTATGAGGGAAGAGACCCTCCTCGGCTATCTGGGGCTTCAAGCGCATCTGACGCTGATCAAGACGCGCACTAAGCGGCGCCACGATCGTTCGCCTCCCAACAACATTCAACAATAATCTAGGAGGAACCTATGACGCTCCCACCCAATCTTATGTATGGCCACCGCGCACGTATCGGCTACACATCGCCGCCGCTGACGACTGAAGTCTTTCCTTATGAATTTTATAAAATCGTGCCCGATGGCGTGTCGCTGGTTGTGACCAGCCTCGCCATTACCACGCGCACGAAAGAAGAAATTGACCGCTCTTACGATATCAGCATGACGGCGGCCCGTGAAATGGCGGCCTCCAAATGCGATCTCATCATGCTGGGTGGCGTGCCGATCAATCTATCGCGCGGCACGAAAAATGCCGAAGAAATGGTTGATGATCTTGAGGCAGAATTGGGCGTGAAAGTCTCGACCAGCCAAACCGCGCAAATCAAAGCTGCACGCGCTTTGGGCTCAAAGAAAATGGTCGTCGCGCATCCCTATGGCGAGGAAAATACGACGCGCATTTCCTCCTATAATGAGCATATGCATTGCGAGACGCTGGGTGCCATGGCCTTTGGCTCAGCCTTCAACCAGATCGGCCGCATTCCGCGTGATGGCGCATTGCAATTGGGCCGCGCTTTGATGAAGAAATATCCGGATGCGGATACGATCATCATGCCTTCACCGCATTGGCCAACCATTGAAAGCATCGAACCGCTCGAGCGCGAATTTGGCGTCAATGTCATGACCGCGCTTCAGGTGATCGTCTGGGATGCGCTGCGTCGCTGCGGCATCAACGACAAAATTCAAGGTTATGGCCGTCTTTTCAGCGAATTTTAAAACACAAGAAGCAAAGGGAGGACATGAAGTCATGAAAAACATCAGCAAAAATCTTCTGCTTTCTGCCCTCTCTTTTGCAACCCTTGCAGGATCGGCCGCGGCTGATCCTGTCGCCGATTTTTACAAAGGCAAATCCATCACCATGTTGGTCGCCAGCGGCGTCGGTGGCGGATATGACACTTATGCGCGCGTCTTTGCACGCTATGCGATCAAATATATTCCCGGCAATCCGAATATCATTGCCAAAAACATGCCGGCAGCTGGCGGGCTCGCAGCAGCCAGTACGCTTTACAACAATGTCGATCGTGATGGTCTGAACATTGGCGCTTTTGCCAATGTTTCCACGCTTGATCCGCTGTTTGGCAATCCGGGCGCGCGTTACGATTCACGCAAATTCGGCTGGATAGGATCCATAGGAAAATTGCAGAATGTCTGTGCGACGTGGCACACAAGCCCAGTCAAAACGATTGACGACGCCAAGAAGCGCGACATTATTGTGGCGGGCGCTGGTGCAGCGTCCAATACAGCTGTCGTGCCGCGCATCGTCAATGAAGTTTTGGGTACGCGGTTTAAAGTTGTCTCTGGCTATGATCCCGCAGGCGGATTGACTATGGCGGTTGAAAGCGGCGAGGCAGAAGGCATTTGCGGCCTCTCATGGTCGACGATGAAAGCCTCGCGCCCCGACTGGATCTCGGGCAAGAAGCTCAATGTGATTGTGCAGATGAGCATGGAGCGTCTGCCAGATTTGCCTGACGTGCCGAGCGTGCTCGATATCGTCACGGATCCCGAGCGTAAACGCGTGCTCGAATTGATCCTGATCCGTCAGGAAACCGGTCGCCCCTTTGCCAGCGCGCCCGACACGCCCAAGGAGCGCCTCGCGGCCCTGCGCAAAGCCTTTGATGCGACCATGAAGGACCCGGAATTCCTGGCCGATGCCGAGCGCAACCAGATGGAAATCGAACCACTGACCGGCGCGCAGATCGAGGATTTCCTCACCAAAGCCTATTCGGCACCGCCCGACATTATTGCCAAAGCGGCGGCTTTGGTTGAACCCGCGGGCCAGAAGCCGCGCTGAAGAGACCATTAACTACGACTTTTGTTGACCTGATCGGCTATTTCCGACAGAACACGCGAGCAGAATATGCCTGCGTGACAGCCTCATCTTAACCCGAACCTGACGACCGGAAGCCAATGCCCGTGCCCGCCGAGCCTAGCGCAGCCTTGCCCATTGCCGCCCCTCCGGTTGCACCTGAGGCGAAGCCGCTTTTTTCCTATCGTAAATATTGGGCGCATCGTTTCGGTGCTGCACCTTTCTTTCCGATGTCGCGCGCCGAGATGGACACGCTTGGCTGGGATTCCTGCGACATTATTCTTGTCACGGGCGACGCCTATATTGATCATCCAAGCTTTGGCATGGCGCTGATTGCTCGCCTGCTGGAAGCGCAAGGGTTCCGCGTCGGCATGATTGCGCAGCCTGATTGGCGCGATGCCTCCGCTTTCAAAGAGCTTGGCAAACCCAATCTGTTTTTCGGCGTCACTTCCGGAAATATGGATTCCATGGTGAACCGCTACACGTCGGATCGACGTTTGCGCCATAATGACAGCTACACGCCTGATGGCGAAGGCGGCAAGCGGCCAGATCGCGCTGTCATCGTCTATGCGCAACGCTGCCGCGAAGCTTTTCCGGATGCGCCTGTTGTGCTGGGTGGCATTGAAGCCTCTCTGCGTCGCATCGCGCATTATGATTATTGGTCCGACAAAGTGCGCCGATCGATCATTGTCGATGCGAAAGCTGATCTTCTGCTTTACGGGAATGCCGAGCGCGCTCTGGTCGAAGTTGCCCACCGCATTGGCAAGGGCGGCATCAAGCAAGATTTCAGCGATGTGCGCGGTGTGGCTTTCATTCGCAACGGTGCACCCGAAGGCTGGCTTGAAGCTTCTGCTGATGACATTGACAGCCCAGATGAAGGCATTCGTCGCAAACATATGCGCGATATGCCGACCGTCATTCGCATGCCCGCTTATGAACAAGTGGCCGCCGATAAGGAACTTTACGCACGCGGCTCGCGCGTGCTGCACAAGGAATCCAATCCCGGCAATGCGCTGCCGCTGATCCAGCGCCATGGCGACAAGGAAGTCTGGCTGACAGCACCACCTATTCCTCTGACAACAGAGGAAATGGATGGCGTTTATGATCTGCCCTATGCGCGCGCGCCTCATCCTTCTTATGAAGGACGGAAAATTCCGGCGTGGGAAATGATCCGCCATTCGGTGACGATCATGCGCGGCTGTTTCGGTGGCTGCTCTTTCTGTTCCATCACCGAGCATGAAGGCCGCATCATTCAATCGCGTTCAGAAAAATCTATTCTGAAAGAGATCGAAACAATCCGGGATAAGACCGAAGGTTTCACCGGTGTCATTTCCGACATTGGTGGGCCAACGGCAAATATGTATCGCATCGCCTGCAAGGACAAAGAGACGGAAGCTTTGTGCCGCAAGCCGTCTTGCGTCTATCCCGACATTTGCAAAAATCTGAATACGAGCCATGACCCGCTCATCCAGCTCTATCGCAAAGTGCGCGCTGTGCCGGGCGTGAAAAAGGTCAATGTCGCTTCCGGCGTCCGCTATGATCTCGCCGTCGAAAGCCCCGAATATGTGAAAGAGCTCGTCGAGCATCATGTCGGCGGCTATCTCAAAATTGCTCCCGAACACACCGAAGATGGCCCGCTCTCAAAAATGATGAAGCCGGGCATTGGCACTTATGATGCCTTCAAAAAACTCTTCGATGCGGCAGCCAAAAAGGCCGGCAAGAAATATTTCCTCATTCCCTATTTCATCGCGGCCCATCCCGGCACGACGGATGAGGACATGATGAATCTAGCCCTGTGGCTGAAGACCAATGGCTATCGCGCCGATCAGGTGCAGACCTATCTGCCTTCGCCGATGGCGCTTTCAACCGCCATGTATCACACGGGCTTTAACCCGCTGAAGCCGGTGCGCCGTGGCGCTTCTGAGCCGATTGAGACCGTACGCGGCCTGCGCCAGCGCCGCCTGCACAAGGCTTTCTTGCGCTATCACGATGCAGAAAACTGGCCGCTCTTGCGCGAAGCCTTGAAGAGCATGGGCCGCGCTGATTTGATTGGTCCGGGCAAACATCAGCTTGTGCCAGCTTGGCAACCGGCCGGCACCGGCGTGCAGAGCGAAGGCAAGCGCATCGGCCATAAAGGCCGCCAGCGGCCGGGCGACGCGAAAAAGTTTCTGACCAAAGGCGTGATGCCGCGCCGCCCATCGGGGAAGAGCTGAGATGGCGCTGGCAATCAGCCAGCCCTTCTAGACCCGCAGCAAATCATTCCAGTCGGTCGTGTAACGGGCTGACATGAAAGCGCGTCGTAATTGCCAAGATGAATGCATGCCGGCGGTCGCTAGCCGAATGGTCCCGCGTCCGAAACGCCGGTTGATGGCATCCATTGCTTGCATGCGTGCTTTGGAAACAGGCGTATCTGTTTGCTGAAACAACGAGCCTTGCACCTGATCGGCCGGGACAAGATCAAGCAGCATGACGCCTGCTTTTTTATACAAAAAGCCGGCCCGCCAGATTGCTGACAGGCCCTTCAAGGCAGCCGTGGTGATTTTTCCGCTATCTGCTGTGGCGACAGCAAGATTGATGGCCTGGCTCGCACGATATTGCCGGTCTTGTTTGCGGAAAGCATTGGTTTCGATGAACACCACAATATTGGCTGTCGCCAAATTTTGGCGCCGCATTTTTTCTGCAGCACGATTGGCATAAGTCGCGACAGCTTCACGCATGTCGTTGAGCGTTTCAACCGGTCGTCCAAACGAACGCGAAGCCACGAGGCTTTTGCGTGGTGACGATATTTCTTCAATATCCAGACAGGATACACCACGCAATTCTAAAACGATCCGCTCAACAGTCACACCAAATGCTTGACGGATCAATTTCGGATCAGCCTCGCGCAGATCTAGGGGGGACGTAATACCTGTTTCTTGCAGGCGCAGCGCCAATCGGCGCGCAATACCCCAGATATCTGTCAGCCCGATTTTATTCAGTGCTGCTGATTGCTTGTCTTCTTCCATCAAACAAAAGACGCCGCCTGATTGAGCATTCGCTTTAGCCAGTCGGTTGGCGATTTTGGCCAGAGTTTTTGTCGGCGCAATCCCAACACTCACGGGGATTCCTGTCCATTGAGCAACCGTCCGGCGCAGCTCCCGGGCGTAGTTTTCGTGATCCCCGATACCGTCAAGACAGAGGAAAGCTTCATCAATGGAATAAACTTCCAGACTGGGTGAAAAATTTTGCAATGTGCGCATCACACGCGCGCTCATATCGCCGTAAAGAGCATAATTGCTCGAGCGGACAATCACACCAAGCCGCTCAAAATTCTCTTTATTCAAATGCCACGGCGCCCCCATCTCAATGCCGAGTGCTTTGGCTTCATTGGAACGGGCGATCACACATCCATCATTGTTGGATAAAACCACAACCGGCTTGCCTATGAGTCGTGGCTGAAATACGCGCTCGCAGGATGCGTAAAAATTATTGCAATCAATCAGAGCAATGGGTTTTTCCATGAATCACAACATGCGGATGGCGTGCGAAATTACACCCCAGACTTCAAATGTCGCGCCTTCAGGAATTGCAATGTCTGGAAATTTGGGATTTTCGGCTTGCAAATAAATATGCCGGCCACGCATACGATATCGCTTCACCGTAAATTCGCCGTCCACCAGCGCCAAGATGATGGAGCCATTGGTTGGTGTTGCCGCACGATTGACCACGGCAATGTCATCAGGAAACAGCCCTGCCCCCGTCATGCTTTCGCCGGCAATCCGCACAGCAAATGTTGCAGCCGGATTCTTGATCAGCAGCTCGTTGAAATCGAGCGGCTGCTCCAAATAATCATCAGCGGGCGACGGAAAACCCGCCGCAGCCGTGCAACTGAAAAACGGCGTCTGGATGGGGCTTCGTGCAGGAACCGCGGCAAGAGGAATAACCTCATAACGCCGGATATGGGGGCTAACGGACATGGAATGCTCTCACTTAAGGTATGAGAACATAAAGTGAACAAATGGGTAGGTCAAGACAGCGGGCCGAGGCCCAAATGATTCAAGCACAAGAAACGGAAAACTGGCCGCTCTTGCGCAAGGCTTTGAAGAGCGTGGGCCGCGCCGATCTGATGGGTCCGCGCAAACGCATCGGCCATAAAGATCTTCAGCGTCCGGGAGACGCAAAAAAGTTTCTGACCAAGGCCGTGATGCCACGCCGCCCATCTGGGAAAAGCTAATCGTAGCCTTCGCATCATATTTGTAGTTGTTTCGTGAAGCAGTGCTGCAAAGTAATCGCTTGACTGCTCCTGAGCGACATTAACTAGCAATGCCTTTCCAAGGCACAACAAGTCGCGCGAACAGGCAACCAAAAAATCTAATATGTAATTCAAGAGAGCCGCAGGATTTGCGCCTCTCTTTATGATTACGATCAAAGAGCCGCGATCTGTGCGGTGGTGAATGCAGCGAACTGATCTGTCGACAAGGCTTCGACCTGAACCGAGGTGAAGGCGCCAATCTTTTTAAAAAGATAACAATCCTGCGATCCTAAGGCAGATGAGCGTTTTTTATCTTTTAAAAACAATGATTTAATATTTTTAAAAATCTTGCTACGGAGAAGGGTTTACCCCTCTTAGGCTGCTCTGGAGGGGCTCGTCTGCGGGATTGAAAAGAGTAAATCTTCAAATGCCCGGGCAAATTTGGCTGTGTCAAAAAGCGGGTGTGTGCCCTTATTGGCCGCCAGCTTGGCCTTGAGCGCCGCCAGACGGGAGGGATTTTTGACCAGATCAAGGGCCAGATTTTCGTAATCGTCCCAGGAATGGGTCACCATTTCGGGCAGGCCGATGGCGTAGAGCAGGCTGCCGGCCACGCGGGCCGGAAAGGCACCGCCCATATAGGTAAGCACCGGCAAGCCAGCGCCCAGAGCGTCGGCTGCGGTCGTGTGGGCATTATAGGGCCAAGTATCAAGGAAGAGATCCGCCAGCCGATAGCGCGCGAGGTGGTCCTCCACGCGCGGAACGCGCCCGGCAAAGACCAGACGATGACCTTCGATCCCGAACATTTCCGCCGCATTGCGGAAATTCGCCTGCGTCTGCTCGTTGCGCGCCACCAGCCACAGGACCGAACCCGGCACCTTTTCCAGCAACGACATCCAGACACGCCAGAGCGGCGGGGAAACCTTGTAATCATGCGAGAAGGAACAAAAGACCACGCCCTCTTCGGGGAGACCGCATGCGGCACGCGAGGGTGTCTCATCTGCAATCTTCAGATTGCGATCCGTCGGCAAATAGGTATCGGGCATATAGAGAATTTTTTCAGAGAAGCAGTTTTGGTGCTCGGGTGGAATGACGTGCTTATCTGCAATCAGATAATCCATGTAATCGACACCAAGCGTGCCGGCATAACCCAAAAAATTGACATGAACCGGCGCCGGGCGCCAGGCGAAGATCTCAGTTCGGGAATCGGCGGTATAGCCAGCCAGATCAATCGCGCAATCGATTTCCATCTCGCGCATTTTCTCTGCGATTTTATTGGAGGCCATGCCGCGCGCTTCAATAAAATGATCAAAGCTTGACTTGATCCGCTCTCGCAAAGAACTACGATCATCAATGCCCAGAGAAATGGCATAGGTCTCGACGCGAGAGCGATCGTGATTTTCAAAAATTCCAGCCATCAAATGACCAACAGGATGCTCACGCAAGTCGGGAGAGACATAGGCGATGCGAAGCTTCTCGTGTTGATAGATCTCGCCGCTCCAAAGGGGTTTCTTGGCTTTCGGCGCATAGTGAGTGGCAAAGATTTTCCCGCAGGAAAACTGATCTTGAGCCGAATCTGACAAGGCCATAAAGGGCAGGCTTTTACAAACTTTGCGACCCGCGCGCACACCCTCAATAATCTCGGCTCGCAGACTAGCGAATTGGGTCCAATCAGCGACATGCATGCGCTCATAAATCAGGAGTCCGGCAATATAATCATGATTAGGATGGAGCTTGTGCAGGCGATCAAACAGATCAATGGATTTATCGACCTGTTTAAATTCGGACAAAAGAATCGCATAATTTCCCAAAGCAGTCTGATGCTCAGGATTGATCTCAAGAGCGCGTTCAAAACATTTCAAAGAATCATGATGGCGCAACATATTGCGCAGGAGCACGCCCTTATCGACGATGGCCTCAATATAATTAGGATCAGCCTTGATCGCCTCGTCATATGAAAGAAGGGATTGATCCCATCGACCGAGCCTTTGGCAAGTGATCGCATATCCAAACCAATTCGGCGCGAAGTCAGGCGTCGTCATACACCCATGACGGAAGAGCGCCTCAGCTTCTTCAATATCGTTGCGACCAATCAGAATGACGCCCAGCGAATAAATGGCGACTTTATTGCTTGGCTGATCGAGCAGAATGGCTCTGAAACCCGCCTCAGCCGCCGAAAGGTTGCCGGCATTTTGTAACGCAAGAGCGCTTTCAATGGTGACAGGAGCAAAGGAGGGCTGAATTGGCGTCACGGCGACGATCCGATCTCAATTTTATTCGGAGAAACCTGTTAAAACATACGATTGGTTCAAATTTATACGTTCGATACGTTTACGAAATCCTATCGATTCCAGGGCCATCATCGGGACTGCTCCGAGCGCTTTCGCGCTCCCGGAGGGCTTTTGGAGTGTCCTGTGAGCGCCGACAAAGGCCCCGTTGATCTGCTTGAGCTTCCTGCCCTTCTGCCGGCGCGCGTCGCCAGTCAGCCCGGCCGGATTGCACGCATCATCTATCAAACCTTTAAGAGCCGACACGTTCCGGCCTCAATGCACGCGGCCGCCAAGAGCTGGATTGATCAGAACCCGGACTATGAATATCGGTTCTTCGGTGATGAAGACATCTTCGCTTATGCCGATTCTTTCAACTGTTCTGATTTTCCATTTTCTTCTGATGAGCTCAGCCGCGCCATTCGCAGCGTCAAGCCGGGCGCGGGCAAGGCTGATCTTTTTCGCTATCTGATCATCTACGATCAGGGCGGCGCTTATATGGACATCGACACATTTTGCCTTTCGCCCTTAAGCACATTCGTCCATCCCGATGATGAAGCGGTGAGTGGAATTGGCATGCGTGGTGACTTGCACCAATGGGGACTCGTCTATGCTGCGCATCACCCTTTCATCAAACGCACGATTGAAAATTCTGTCAGCAACATTCTGTCACGAAAATTCGTTCCGGGATTTGAGAATACGCTTGAAGGCTTGGCTGGACCGCCTTGCCTTGATCTCTCAATCAAGAAAATTCTTGGCCTGCCACAAGCAGCCGTATTTCAGGCAGGGCTCTACGAGATTGACATTGCTGGTCGCAAGTGGCGGATCCGTCTGCTTGCTAAAGATTTGTTCGATGGCAATGTTGGTTTTAAATATCAGGATTATTCCTCAGACTTGTCAAAAATGGGGATGAAACACTGGCTTCACGAGAGCCTGTTTGATGATTAGCCTCTGCTGCAGGATTTTTTTGAAATGAAAACACTCTGCGTTGAAAGCTGGCGTTTCCTCAGTCATTCCTATTCGATCGTCAATCAATGGCAACTTTTGTCCTTGATGAAGAAGCCTGACCTGTCCATTTTTCATCGCGACATCCCATTTTTCTTACCGCAATGGAATGCCACAAACGGCTTGTTTCGAGACGCCGATGAAAAAACATTAATGTCCATTCCGACAGGCATTGAGGGACATTCTTATGATGCTCTTTTAAGAATTGCGGCACCCTTCAACCTTCAGGTGACGCCCGGACAACGCACCGTTGTCTTTGGGACAACCGAAACAAAAAGCCTGTCGCCGAATTTGTTTTCAAACAGCTACAATGTGGCTGAATTGTCCCGCATGGATGAATTACGGCTGATAACGCCATCACGCTGGTCGCGTGAAGGATTTCTGCGCCATGGTTTCACTGAAGAGCAGGTGCATGTTTTGCCGCACGGCTTTTCACCCGAAGTGTTTCATCCTTCCGAGGAAGGACGCGCACAAGCGCGGCGCAGCCTCAATTTGAATGGCTTCGTCTTCGCGAATTTTTCAGCCATGACCTACAACAAGGGTCTCGATCTTTTGCTGCGCGCTTTTGCCATCGTCTGCGAAACACACGCCGATTGTCATTTGCTTCTCAAGGGATCGGACCAACTCTACCCGTCCAAGCGCATGCTTGAGGAGAGTCTGGCAGGCCTGCCCGAGGCAACGCGCAGCTTCGTCGCCTCAAAAGTGTCATATCTCGGCTCCGTCCTCTCCATGGATGACATGGCCAATATGTATCGGGCGGCCGATGCCTATGTGTCGCCCTATCGGGCCGAGGGCTTCAACATGCCCCCGCTGGAGGCGGCGGCCTGCGGGATACCCGTTATTTGCACGGCGGGCGGGTCCACCGATGATTTTATGGATGAGAGCTTTGCACTTCGAATCCAAGCCTCTCCGCGCTTGCTCCAGAACGAGGGGCGCCAGCAGGAATATTTGGAGCCAGACCTCGACCATCTCGTTAGCCTGATGCTGAAAGCCGTCGAGGACGAGGCTTGGCGCCAGAAAGCAGCCCGTCTTGGGGTGGCCCATATGCGCGCCCATTACAGCTGGGATCAGGTCACCGACCGACTCTGCCAGATTCTTTTTTAGGCAATCCGGAGCCAATGAGGCTTTCGGATGTTTATTTATAGGTATTTAAACCTATTTTATCGCTTTTGCCCGCGCTGGCTCGTTCTCATCAAGCTAGAATCTAAAGAACTCGCTCGCCGGACCGTTTTCACAGCAGCTGGAGGTAACCGGACATTTTGCCAGTGTTTTTGTGAGTCTGAGATCATGGCGTCGGTCACATTTTCTACAAGTCTCACCAACCTCGCGGTCCTGAGCACCAGCCAGGTTGCGGCGCTGACGACGTCCCAGATCGCCAATCTGACGACGACCCAGGTGGCAAGCCTTTCGGCCAGCGAGTTTGCCGTCTTGTCGACGGACCAGATCGCCGCCCTATCCACCACCCAGATCGCCGCCATGCTGCCCCGCCATGCGGCCGCCATCACCTCGACGCAGGCCGCTTCTCTTTCAACTGAACAACTCGCCGCGATAGAAACGGCGGACCTCGTCTATCTGAAAACAGCCGCCATCGCCGCTCTGTCGGACGATCAGGTGACGGCCCTTTCGACATCTCAGCTGGCAGCCCTCAGCACGACGCAAGTGGCAGCCCTCACCACCAGCGTTGTCGCCAGCCTGGCGACCGACCAGATCGACAATCTCAAAACGAACCAGATTGCCGCCTTCAAAACCAGCCAGATTCAGGCGCTGTCGACAGAGCAGATTGCTGCACTGACAAGCCTCCAATCCATGGCTTTGACGGTGACGCAGGTGCGCAAGCTCTCGACCGGTCAGGTCTCGGCCCTCAGCACCAATATCTCGTCCCTCTCGGTTGCCAGCATTGCAGCTCTGTCCACGAGCCAAGCCTCCTCGCTTGCCACGAGCCAGATCGTTGCGCTGACCACCAAACAGGCTGCCGCACTCACCGGCACACAGATCGCCGCGCTCACAACCGAGCAGATGAGCGCGATGGAAACCGCAGATCTGGCGGCTCTGAAAATTTCTGTCATCAGCTCGCTGACCTCAGATCAGGTCGGCAATCTGACGACCAGCAGCCTGTCTGCAATCAGCAAGAGCCAGTTCGCTTATCTTTCCACGGCCGCGCTCGTGGCGCTCACCACTGAACAAGTGGTTGCTTTGAGCACCGCGCAATCAGCCTCACTCACCAAGACCCAAGTCGCGTCCCTGACCACAGAACAGATCTCCGTGATGGAAACGGTGGATTTGAATGCGCTCCAAATCAGCGCGGTGGCTGGACTGACGAGTGCACAGGTTTCCGCCATGTCCACGGCGCAGGTAGCGGCCCTTTCATCCAATCAAGTGACGTCCTTGGGAACAGCGGCTGTTGCAGCCCTCACCACGGATCAGATCATTGGGCTGACAACAACTCAGGCCCAAGCCTTGACGGCTGCGCAAGTCGCAGCCCTGAGCACCGAACAGATTGCCGCCATGGAAACGGCTGATCTTGTGAAATTGCGCTCAGCCCAGATCGCTGCACTTTCAACGGCCCAAATCAATGCGCTGACAACGGCGCAGATGGCCGCGCTGACAACGATCCAGATTGCAGCCTTCCGCACCGAAAGTGTGGCAGCCCTCACCACATCGCAGATCGTTGCTTTAACTACAGCGCAGGCGCGCGCCTTGACGGCGGCTCAGGTTGCCACGCTCTCGACTGACCAGATCGCCTCGCTTGAAACGTCTGACTTTGCCGCATTCAAAACCAGCGCCATTGCTGGCCTCACGACAACGCAGGCCGCAACTCTCAGCACAGCACAAATTACAGCTCTCAGCACAGCACAATCGGCCGCTCTAACCACCACGCAAATCAATGTTCTCTCCACAGCACAGGTGAGCGCATTTGAGACCGCGGATATTGCCTCTCTGAGCACATCGAGCGTGAACAGCCTGTCAACGGCGCAGATGGCCGTCTTGTCCACGACACAGGTTGCGGCCTTTAGCTCGAAACAAACGGCTGCACTGGAAACCGATGTATTGGCGTCTTTGTCGACCGCCAATATTGCTCATTTGACGACGGCTGCTATCTCGGGCCTGTCCAGTGATCAAGTTGCAGCTCTCACGTCAGATCAAATTATCGCCCTGACGACAGCTCAAAGCGCGGTTCTCAGCACGAGCCAGATCAGCGCCCTGACAACAGAACAAGTCGCCGCCTATGAGACGGCTGATCTGGCTGCTCTCAAGACCAGCGTGATTGCGGCCATGAGCACGCAGCAGGCTGTCGTTCTCAGCTCCAACCAAATCCAGGCCCTGACAACAAGCCAGATTGCATCCATGAGCACTGATGCTCTTGTCAATCTGACCACCAGCCAGATTGCTGCTTTCAAAACAGCGCAAACTGTTGCGCTGACGCAGGCGCAAATGGCCGTATTGACAAGCGACCAAGCAGCAGCCCTAACCACGAGCCAAATCGCAGCCTTGGCCACGCGCCAAATCGCAGCCTTAACGACAGATGCGGTTGCAGGCCTCACCGATGCACAGGTCACGGCTTTGACCTCCAGCCAGACAGCTGTTCTCTCAACAGCACAAGTGGCTGCAATGAGCACGAGCCAGATTGCGGCTCTTGAGACAGCCGATATTGCCACGATCAGCACGGCTGCCATGTCGGTTCTGACAAGCAGCCAGATCAGCGCTTTGTCGACAAGCCAGATCGCCGCACTAACCAGCAATCAAGCTGCGGTTCTGGCGACTGATGGTATTGCAGCCCTGACGACAGCCCAAATTGCTGCCTTCACCACTGCACAAATGAGCGCGCTGACGACAGAACAGATTGCGGCCCTGACAACCGAACAGGCCGCCGCACTGGAGACAGCGGATCTCGCAGCACTGAAAACAACAAATGTGGCAGCCCTCAGCACAGAGCAGGTTGCCGCGCTGACCACCGCGCAAATGGCAGCCTTCACAACACGCCAGATTTCGTCTCTGTCGACGGATGCCATCGCCAATATGACGACCAATCAGATCGTCGCGCTGACGACAGGTCAAGCCTATGTGCTGACAACGGCTCAGGTTGCCGCCTTCACGACAGAGCAAATTGCGGCGATGGAGACGGCTGATCTCGCGGCCGTTCGCACAAGCGTCATTGCTGGGCTTTCCAGCGAACAAGCCAGCGCACTTTCCACCGCGCAGTTCGCCTCTCTGACATCGAAACAAATCGCAGCTCTGTCGACGACAGCCATTGCCAATCTTTCAACGGAGCAGATTGTCGCTCTGACGACAGCCCAAGCTGCCGCATTGGGAACAAGTCAGGTTGCAGCACTTGAGACGGATCAGATTGCCGCATTTGAAACGGCTGATCTTCGTGTTCTGTCGACCGCTGATATTGCTGCTATGGCAACCGAACAGACGGCCGCACTCAGCACGGCCCAGTTAAGCATTCTGACGACCAGCCAAGTGCGCGCCATGCTGACTGAGCAGATCGCCACTTTGTCCACCGACCAAGTCGTTGCATTGACGACCAGTCAGGCCGCCGTCATGTCATCGGCACAGTTCAGCAATATGACGAGCAGCCAAATTTCTGTGATGGAAACAGCTGATCTTGCCGCGGTGGCTTCTTCTGCCATCGCCTCGCTCACGACTGAGCAAGCAGCTGCGCTCACAACAGCCCAGATTCAGAGCTTTGCTACCAAACAAATCAGCGCGATGAGCACAGCTGCTTTTGCTTCACTGTCAACAGACCAGATTGTTGCACTGACAACGGCGCAGGCGACTGCCCTTGCAACGGCACAAGTTGCGGCATTGACGACAGATCAAATCGCCGCCCTTGAAACGCAGGACTTTGCCGTTGTCAGCCAGACTGGCATTGCTGCTTTGAGCACAGCGCAAGTCGTCAAGCTCAGCACACAACAGATTGCTGCTCTCACCACGACGCAGGCAGCTGCTTTGACATCGGCACAAGTGGCCGCCTTGCTGACAGCACAAATTGCTAGCCTTGAGACGGCTGATCTCGCTCAGGTGACATCAACTGCCATTGCCGGCTTGACCACGGAGCAAGCCGCCGTTCTGTCCACTGAGCAGTTCGCTGCATTGAAAACACGCCAAATCGCGGCTTTGGGCACGGAAGTGATTAGCTCGCTGTCCAGCGACCAGATTGTCGCTTTGACAACCGAACAGGCACGCGCGCTGACGACAGCACAAGTTTCGGGCATGAGCACCGCCCAGATTGCAGCACTCGAAACAGCTGATATCGCCGTCGTGCGCAGCGCCATCTTTACCATCATCAGCACGGCTCAGGCCGCAGCGCTGTCGGCCGCACAAATTGCAGCCCTGACCACTAGGCAGGTTGCAAGCTTCGCAACGGATACGCTGGCCAGCCTGTCGACGGAACAGATCGCCGCATTCAGCACCGTGCAGGCTGCTGCATTGACACGTGGTCAGACCATAGCTCTGACAACCACACAGATCGCCGCTCTTGAGACGGCCGATCTGGCCTCGTTGAGCACCTCTGCCATTGCTGCTCTCAGCACCGATCAAAGCTACAGCTTGTCGAGCGCTCAGATTGCGGCTCTCACGACCAATCAGGTCAGCACCCTCTCCACGGCGGTGGTTGCAAGCCTGTCCACAAGCCAGATTTCAGCGCTGACGACGAGCCAGAAAGCTTCGCTGACGACAAGCCAGATCAGTGTGCTTTCAACCGCTCAGATCTCCGTCTTTGAAACGGCTGACGTGGCAGGCCTGACGACAAGTGAAGTTGCTGCGCTGAGCACCGAACAGCTGGCCGCACTTGATACAAACCAGGTGGCCGCCTTCTTGACCCGACAGATTTCTGCTCTGTCGAATGATCAAGTCGCATCGTTGTCGACAAACCAGATTGCTGGCTTGAGGACAGCGCAGGCAGCTGCGCTCTCGACAGCGCAGGCCTCCATCCTGTCGACAGAACAGATTGCAGCGCTGGAAACGGAAGATCTCGCATCACTGGCAACAGCTGTCATCGCCTCGCTTTCGACGTCTCAGATTGGCACTCTGTCGACCGCGCAGATTGCAGCTCTTGCAACACGCCAGATCAGTGCTCTGACAAATGACACTGTTGCTAGCCTCTCGAGCGATCAGATTGTTGCCCTAACGACATTGCAGACCTCTGTCTTGTCGACTGCTCAGATGGCATCTTTCACCAGCGAGCAAATCGCCGCGCTCGAAACGGCTGATGTGGCGGCACTGTCCACCGCTAATATTGCCAACTTGAGCGACAGCCAGATTGAAGCGCTGACCACGACGCAAGTTGCCTCGTTCAAGACCGCACAAATTGCATCTCTCTCAACCACATCCTTGGCCGCGCTGTCGTCGGATCAGGTGACCGCTTTGTCGACAGCGCAAATCTTTGCCCTGACAACACTTCAAGTGCCTGCGCTCTCAACCGAGCAGATCGCAGCGCTTGAGACGATCGATGTTGCAGCACTCTCGACTGCCTCCATCAAGGCTCTGACAACCGATCAGGCGGCGGCCCTCTCCACTGATCAGATTGTTGCGCTCAAGACGAGCCAGATTGCGGCCCTCTTAACCAGCCAGCTCACCGCTCTGTCCACGAGCCAGATTGTTGCGCTGACAACGGCGCAAGCCGCGGCCCTGTCAACGACGCAGGCATCCGTCATTTCAAATGATCAGATCAGCACTCTGAGCGATCAAGCTCTTGCTGTGATGTCCACCAGCGCCATTGCATCGCTTTCCACGGATGCGGTGAATGCACTAACAACGAGCCAGATTGCGGCACTCACAAGCCGTCAGTCTGCAGCGCTGACAACTGACCAGATTGCAGCCCTGTCCTCGACGCAGATTGCCGCATTTGAAACGGCGGATCTTGTCGCGATGACGACCAATGATATTGCTGCTCTGAGCGATGAACAGGCCTCCGCTTTGTCTCTCGACCAGACACGCGCGCTGCGCACAATTCAGATTGCAGCACTGTCAACTTCGGCTGTAGCTGCCCTGACAACCAGCCAGATTGATAATCTGACGACAAGTCAGGTTGCTGCCTTCACGACGGCATCGATCAGCGTGATGTCAAATGAACAGCTTGCAGCATTGACGACCGCGCAGGCGGCAGCCTTGACGACAAGCCAGGTTACTGCGCTGTCGTCAGATCAGATCAGTGCGCTTGAGACCGATGATTTCGCCGCTCTGTCGAGCACAGCCATTACGGCCCTGTCGACTGAACAAGTCGCGGCGATGACGACCACACAGGTTGCCGTGATGAAGACCGCTCAGGTCTCAGCGCTGACGACCACACAGCTTGCTGCCTTGAATGCTGATCAGATCGTCCAATTGAGCACGAGCCAGCTGGCTATCTTGTCAACCAGCGCGATGGCGAACCTGTCTGAAACGCAGGTCGCGGCTCTGACAACAGAGCAATTCGCGAGCTTGAAGACAGCGCAGATTGCCGCACTGTCAACTGCTGCGATTGCCGCGCTGTCGACAGACCAGATCGTGGCCCTGACATCATCTCAAGCCAGTGCTCTGACGTCGACGCAGGCCAGCGCTCTCACGGGTGACGAAATTGCTGCTTTTGAAACGGCGGATCTGGCCAAACTTTCGACATCGGCCATGGCTTCTCTGTCGGGCGATCAAAGTTCGTACCTAACGAATACACAATCGGCTGCTTTGACGACGACGCAAATCGCGGCGCTGGGCTCTTCTGCCGTCGCGTCTTTGACTACGAGCGCATTGAGCGCGATGTCGACAAGCCAATTGGCGGCGCTGACAACAACACAGGTTGCGGCATTGAGCGACGACCAGCTCGACGCTTTGACGACAGATCAGTTGAACGCACTAGGGTAATTGACCGTGGAAGAGATCGACCTCAAAGAAGCACTTGCTGATGCGACACCGATTGATCGGCTGGAATTGCTGTTTGGCATGCTGGGGAAACTCATCAGTGACTGCGCCGCCCGAAATGACCAAGGCCACGATTCGATTGATCCCGCTCTGGTCGTCGAGGTGATTGAGGTGATCGATTTTCTGCGCGAACATTTGCGCCCAGACCATCCGTCAGCCTTTAACATGGCATTCCGGAAATTTTATCGCGACCTTCACCGTTTGATGATTGATGCCAATCGTGACGGCTGCCGTCAAAAACTGGATCAAGCGCGCAAAGCCATTGCCAAGCTTTTAGGCCCCATGCTGGACCATGATTTCCTGCGCAATTGTCAGGACGAAAGCCTTTTCGAGCGCGCATCCCTCGAAAGCATGCTGATGAACCTACATGAACTGACGTTTAGGCCCAAACTCGGCCAGTCGAAGAAGTTCGCTGCACCTACATTTGTGAGCCTGCACTGAAACAGTTACCGCTGGCCGGCGGGGAGCCGGCTCCAAGGGGTCACGCTTCAGCTCTTCCAAAGATGGCTGAAACGGACTGCTACGATATCTTCGAGAGCCAACGGCCTGTCGACCAACCCGTTTGCCATTGCGAACTTGTTCAATCCATCCACGACCTCAAGCGAGATGGTGGCATCATAGAACGGAGCATCACGGCTGATCAGGATTGGCATGACCTCCGCCTCTTCTTCACCGGGAAACAGCTCATCGCAGACTTGTCTTGCCAGCGACGGATCGGCCTGAAGCGCTTTCTGCGTCGCAACGATGGCGCGTACGGCCCCGGCCGCGACTTCGGGCTCTTTTTCAATCAAAGCTTCGGTGACTGTCAGCGCCGCGAAATTGTAGCGATGCGCGCCGGGCGGCCCGTCGCCCCGGCGAAGGTCGAGATGCAACTTCGCAACACCCGCTCTTTCGGCGAGTGCCAGCCGCATGCCGTTGCCCCAGAACCCATCGGCATGGTTCTCCTGGATGGCCGACACACCATCACGGCTGTGCCACTCGGTCGTGGTCGGCAAGCTCTCGACGATGCGCACTTCGTCATGGTCCATGTCGAGACCAGCCTCCACGAGCATGTGGCGCAGCGCCGTGCGCGGAAAAGCGAAGGAAGAGGAGATACGCAGACCCTTCAGCGCTTTCATGTCGCCGCGCGGAATGTCGAGATCCTTGCGCACGCCCATGAACCAATAAGAGTTCTGCGAGAGCGCGCATAGCAGTTTGGCGCCCTTCCAGGCGGGGAAGGCGCGCGTCGCAGCAAACGCCGGCCCGCCAAAGAAATGGATGCCCCCGTCGCGCAGCTGCTCGGGCCCATGCTTGGCGCCGTATTCAGGCACGAATTCGACGTCAATCCCTTGCTGCTTGAAGAAACCGAGTTTGACCGCCGCGGTCGCCACGAAATACGAGGGTGAGTCCACGTCCGCGACCATGAGCCGAAATGTAGGCATTTATTTCCTCACTGCGCTGTTCACAGCGTCCGAGTTGATGACTGAAGCGCCCCGGGTTTGCCAGAGGCTGCCATGGTTTAAGCTGGCTTGAGCAATCCTAAGGCGCAAAAACCGCCCCAACTGGCGATCAGAGACGAAAGACTGGCGGATGGCCCAGTCTGCCCGAAGCAGTCTCGCCTCCCGTGTGCAAGTACAGGGAATTTACAGGGAAATACAAGAGACTCTGGCCCGAGAATGCAGGCCGTTTTCCCGACTTTCTCCCGAAAACGGGCTGGCCAGCCCCCATGAGGTGATCCGGTGGTTATGTTAGTTGAAGATTTGATTTGTAGCTAGCGCTGGGGTGGCCGGCGAAGCTGGTCGGGGCTGCGCAGCCAGCCACTGTAGATCTGGACAAAACCTTCAACATCGAAACACGAATACCCCATTTTAAAAGTCCGCATGTTGCTCCGTGAAAATTTTCTGCCTGTTATTAATTGATTACGACAGTTTTATTCCAAAAATTCAGATTTGAAACGCCATACAATGTATCTTTCCCATCCGGCGAATCTGTACGCATATCTTGGACCGTAGTACTACCATCCAAATTTACTGTGATTTTATAATCTGACGAATAACCATTGTAATCAGCCATATCGTTACCTCCCATTCCGCGAATGACGTCGTCCCCGCCATTACCTTTGAAAATATTCGAGTAATAACTCCCAACTGCTGAAGTTGATGTTCCAGTGAGACGATCTGCAAACTGAGAACCTACGGTATTGAAGAATCCTGTAGCGCTATCGCCTTGCGCATCGCCGCCAGCAAAAGTACCAGCGGTCAAATCAACACTGACGCCTGATGATGAATGAGCATAGCTTATTGTAGGTGCATTCAAATGTGACATTGGATTCGTTACGTTGGCCAACATCACATCAGCCCCCGCTCCACCTTCAACAACTGACCCTGAGTAATTAACTGTTAAAGTGTCATTGAAAGGGGTTCCTCCCAACATGCTCAAATATGTCGAGCTGCCGGTCAAATTCACTGACGAAGCTCTTGTGTCAAAGAGCTGATATTGCAAACTCATTCCATTACTTCCAGATTCAGCTCCCCGCCAAATGACCTCCATTCGCCCATCTGGAAAACCACGTATTGTCGAGAATGGACGAGCAGAAAACTGATTTTCAAACAACGTAGCCCCCGGCATAGGCTTCACATAGTCAGAAACAAAATTTCCCGTTTTGTCGATCTTTGTAAAATGCAAATCTGTAAAGTCTTCATAGACTAAAATAGCGCTGCCGTCGGACTGTCTATATGACTGGGTCTTTGAAACAGCATTCTTCCCGGACATTAGGAGTGTTTCTGACCTAGTCGTCTGCGCACTGGCGATATCATAGGAGTAAAAATCAACCACAGACTGACCATCTCTGATCCCACTCAGCGCATAGGAAATATTTTTATATACGCCGCTAACAGAATTTAGATAAGTCGCCGTAACATTACCGATAGTACCGGAATCGAAATTCATAGGCATCTCAAATCCAGATGGATATTGACTGGTATTAACTTGGGAAGAGAATCCGCCGGGATATTTTTTTACTGAAAGTAGCATGTTGTTTTTGATATTAAACTCAACGTTGCCGCTTGGATCTGTACCGTAACTCCAATCCGTATCTGAAGAAAAAGTTCCGACGTCGATGATCTCGCCTAACTGGTTTCCGTTAACATCAAAACTTACTGTTTTGATGTTAATATTTCCAAAATCGTCAGCCGGGGTTTCCCACGCAACATTAAATCCGCTGGATGAGTTATTCGTTCGCAAATTTGCGCCTATGCTTAGCCCAGAAAGAAGCGTTTTCTCCGCTCCCGAAATCGAGGCTTTACCAGGATAATAGCCCGAAGATGTGCTTCCGCTATAATCAAACGGCGTGAATTTTAGACCTTGGAATTTTATATCATTGGTTGTGGCTGTCGGAGATCCTGAATCCAGCCATAAAACTGCGCCCGAGACATATGCCGTATTAGGCTTAGTAAAAAGCATCGTGTTTACAGCACTTTTTGCATAATTTGTATATGCGTCAGCTATCGTCAATGTTGATCCATAATTACTTGGATCAACATCTAACCTGTCCTGAGTTACAATTTTGACTGTGTATTTATTTACTTCATTCTCAATATAAGCGTCAGCATCAGATGCTCCAAAACCCCAAAGCTGGTCACCACTCCAACTCGCGGCACCTGGAGACTGTAAATAGCTGTTTTTTTCTAGATTAGAAATCTTAGGGACCTGCGACGATGAAATCGGGATCACCGAATCTCCTGCTTGTGAAACAGGCGTAATTGAGAACTGACCCTCAATTTTACCGATTGCAAGCACAGACTGAGCAATCTGATCCCGCGTCAGGTTTAGATTATGGCTCCCAGAATCCGTCAAGCTGATCTTGGAAAGTTTTGTATCTGCAGCCAATGTTTGCAAGTCTAAGAGCGAAGATACAATTGACGAAATCTGGTCAACCACATTGATGGATGCCGCCGTTGACAGTGCACCAAATCCAGACTTCTTGCTTTCGGCAATTATATTCTGGGCATTGTCTTCAATAATGAATTTAGTTCCCGGATCAAAAGATCCAATTTTCGATGCTGCCGAAAAGCCCTGGACCGTGAACTTGGTTGCGGTTTTTACCTGCCCTGCACCGGCAAGAATATTTTCGCCTTCGATATTTGCCTGCGCTGCAATGGCATCTGCTGTGTCAACAATATTATAAGCAAAGCCCTGCTGTATCAGGGACGTTCCTTTAAGGAGTTTAGCGTCAGAAACACTCAGGCTTGGGGGATTAACGTCGGAAATCACGGGCTTGCCCTTGGCTGCGATCAGGTTTCCGTAGTCAAACCGCAGATGAGACAGCATATTTGCTGCTGTATCTGAAATGTTTCCGATGGAAACAGGTATTTTATTTGATGTACGCAACTCGGAAATGCTCTGCGCCTGATCAAAGTTTACAGCGTCCGTCACCGTAACTTTTGAAATTACAGTATTAGTGCTCGCCGAAGATATGGCTGATTTATTTTGAATAATATTTGTCGCTGTATCAGTGATACTCATCGAGTATAATTTGGTGAGAGAAGAGACAGAACTGATATCTGCAACAGCAACATCGGAAACAGAAATTTTATCGTTAGAAACTAAATTCAACGCAGTTGAGTAGCTTTTCGCATCAGCTGCTGTCATTGAACGCGCGCTTTGGGGCGGGTCAACAAATGTAACACCAGCCAGAGCGCCTGCTTTAGCCAGAAGATTGAGTTTAGATATATTGCTATTAACTTGCTCTAAGGTATCAGTAATTTTGAGCGTTGCTAAAGCACTCGAAATAGATCCCGTCGATGGAACCTTTAATGCAGTGACTTTGGCGACCGTATTTAATTGTGCGATCTGGTTTTCTGTCAGCGCAGATATCTGACTAGTTGTAAGGGCTGCGATCTGTCCCGTTGAAAGTGCGGCGACTGAATTCGTACTCAAAGCTGCAATTTGCTGTGATGTTAAACCCGCAATTTTTCCAGGCGTCAGCGCTGTGACCTCAGATGTTGTTAGCGCCTGCACCTGAATTGTCGTCAGTGCTCCTAATTGCGTCGAGCTCAGTGCCGCTACATCATTCGTCTCCATCGATGCGACTTGTGACGTAGTAAGAGCAGCAATCTGGACGGCACTCAAAGCCGCTGCCTGCATCGTAGATAAGGATACAATCTGGTTAGTGGTCAGAGCCTGCACCTGAGCCACTGTCAATGCCGATATTTGTGTAGTAGTCAGAGCCTCCACATCGAGCGTTGTTATCGATGCGACCTGAGCTGTCGTCAGGGCCGCGACTTGCGCGGCACTTAAGGCGATCATTTGACCCGTCCATAGCGCTGCGACTTGATTAGTTGTCAATGCGGAGATCTGCGGTGTGGTCAGGCTGGCGAGTTTGGCCGGTATAATTGAGGCCACCTGCGCAGTTGTCAGAGCTTGTATTTGAGCTGTCGTGAGCGCTGCCAACTGCGTCGATGTCAGCGCAGCCACATCAGCCGTCTCCATGAACGCTATCTGGGCTGTCTTCAGAGCAGCAATCTGGACCGCACTCAAGGTTGCGGTCTGGGCTGTGGATAGCGCTACCATCTGATTGGTTGTCAGAGCCTGCAGCTGGGGTGTGGTCAGCGCTGCCAACTGCGTCGACGTCAGCGCAGCTAAATCAGCTGTCTCGATAGATACAATTTGGTCCGTCTTTAGGGTTTTAAGCTGGCCAACGCTCAGCGAAGCGATATTCGTAGTTGTAAAAGCTACGATTTGGTTAGTATTTAAAGCTGCAATCTGGACTGTAGTTAGAGCCGCCAGCTGCGCTGTTGATAGCACAATAATCGAATTTGTACTCAAGGCGGCAACCTGAGATGTCGTTAGGCTTGCTAGCTTTGCAGGAAGCACTGCTGCAACCCCAGAGGTTGAGAAAGCTTGCACCTGCGCTGTCGTCAGAGCGGCAATCTGGACCGCACTCAAGGCTGCTGTCTGGGCGGTCGAGAGGGCTACAACCTGGTCGGTTGTCAGAGCCGAAATCTGATTTGCCTTCAGGCCTGCAATCTGTGCGGAGCCCAGTACACCCAGATTGGTTGTGCCAAGTGCAACAACTTGCGAG
>Ga0209400_1000344_pt1 | contig 40334 bp, 62 predicted proteins | sample M_130807_EF_Meta_FD_187313 | JGI IMG/M metagenome (GOLD analysis project Ga0209400, IMG submission 187313) | Freshwater microbial communities from Lake Montjoie, Canada to study carbon cycling - M_130807_EF_MetaG (SPAdes) (version 2) | ecosystem: Environmental > Aquatic > Freshwater > Lake... | reverse complement strand
AAGGGAAAGAAATGAAAAAGTTAACTGTTGCTCAAAAATACAAAGACCTTAAAAAGCAAACTGAATCTGCTGGTATGAAGGTAACTGAGAAAAAGGGCAAGTTAGTAGTAAGCCGTAAAAAGAAAAATAAATAAGGTCTGGGGGGACTATGGCTAAGAAAGAAAGATTAGCAGTTGCTTGGTGTGATAACGGCAATGTTGATGGCAAGTTTATGGAAGGTGTAGTAGACACCATTATAAACTCAGGAGTAGAATTCTGTGGCTCACTAAGAGCACACGGTAATCAGATAGCACAACAGCGAGAGATGTTAGTTAATCGTTGGTATGATAACAATAAGTCTGATTGGCTACTATGGCTAGATTCAGACATAATGATTACGCCAGAGAAGTTTCTTAAACTGTGGAAGCGCAGAGATGCGCAAGAGATACCACTATTAACTGGAGTTTACTTTACAAGTAATGAACCAGAGCAACCATTAATGAAGCCACTTGCTACAGTATATGAGTTTGCTGAGGCTGAGTTTGGTATAGGTATTAGGCGTTTAGACCCTCTACCTAAAGATACTTTTATGAAGGTAAGTGCGGCAGGAATGGGCTTTTGCCTAATGCACCGCAATGTAATAACTAGAATTAAGAAAGCACTACCTGGAGTTCCATTCTTTACAGAGGTAGGTGCTAATAAGCAATTTACTGGTGAAGATATCTACTTTTTTGCAGTAGTAAACAAAGCAGAGATTCCACTATGGTGTGATACAGGGGCAACTGTAGGACATATGAAACGTTTTAATATGGATGAGAACTATTATGATGCATTCAGTAGGGGTAAAGGTTATGCCAACTGAGTATCCTAATTGGTTTAAACAGACAGCAGAAAATAACTTTAAGACTCAGTTAACCCCACTTGCTGGTAAGTTTAACTTAAGATTCTTACAGATAGGTGCCTATACTGGCGATGCAACTGTATGGCTAGTAGATAATATATTAACTCAGGCTAACTCAGTACTAGAAGATGTAGATATCTGGACTGGCTCAGATGAAGATGAACACAAGGCTATGGACTGGGCAGATATTGAAAGAGTCTACGATTCACGGATTGCTTTCAGACCTAATGTAATTAAATACAAGATGGATAGTAGAGAGTATCTACGTTCTGTAGAAGAACCTACCTTTGACTTTATCTATATTGATGGTGACCATACTGCTGAAGGTGTACTACAAGATGCAGTACTTGCTTGGAGATTACTTAAGCCAGGTGGGATTATAGCCTTTGATGATTACCTATGGACAGACCCAAGAGGTATTGAGTATCAACCAGGTTGGTCAATAGATACTTTTGTAGGAATAGTCAAAGATGATTCAGAAGTTTTAGTATCAAACTCACAGGTTTGGTTAAAGAAAAAGGAGTAACAAATGGCAGGAACAGAAGGTAGTAGTTTAACAGCAGAATTAAATCGTCTTGCTAGTACAACTGGCAAGGCTGCGCAAGGCGCTGCCAATGTCTATGCTGGCACATCTGGCTTAGGAATCAATGCTGCCCTTAATAAGAAGGCAGATGCTAACCGTCAATCCTCTGCATATAAAGGACTCAACGCTATCTGCAATGAACTTGCTGGTACTACTGGTAAATCCGCAAGCGATGCATTAAGGACTATATAATGGCAACCACATTAACTGATATGATTAATGAAGTATCTATGAACTTATCTGGATACACATTAACTCAAGACCGCTCTACCTATCTTAGAACTGCTGTTACTACAACTACATCATCTAGTGCTTCCCCTACAACTCTTAGCCTTGGCTCAACTGATAACGTAGGTAAAGGTATTGTTGAAATTGACGAAGAATTAATGTGGATAGATACCTATGACCGAGTTGGTAATACTGCAACCGTTGCTCCATATGGTAGAGGATATTTAGGTACAGGTCCATCAGCCAATACTGGAACAACTCACGATGCTGATACTAAAGTAACCATCTCTCCAACTTTCCCAAGATTTTCAATTAAAAGAGCAATCAATGATACTATCAATGCTTTAGGCTCTAGTATTTTTGCTGCTGCTACAACTACTATTACTTCTAATGCTGCTGTTGCAGCCTTTAGATTACCTACCTTAGTTACTTTAGACACTACTGCTGACTCATTAAAAATTCGTAACATCTTATCTGTTGCCTATCAATCAATTGGTGCTAGCAAAGAGTGGATTCCTATCCGTTCCTGGCGTTTTGATGCTAACGCTAATACTACCGCCTTTACAAGTGGGCAAACTATCTCTATCTATGATGTAGTTCCTTCTGGTCGTACTATCCAAATTGTATATTCTAAAGACCCTGCTGTATTTACTACCAACGCTCAAGACTTTACAACACAAACTGGATTGCCAGATTCTTGTAAAGACTTAACAATTCTTGGGGCTACTTATCGTTTGCTTACTAACCTAGACCCAGCACGTGCTGCAATGGTTAGCCCACAGGCTGATGAGGTTGATAGCAAACGCCCATACGGTTCATCTCAATCTCTTACTAAAAATATTTACGCTTTGTATAGTCAACGACTAGCCGAAGAACTTAAGAAACAAGAAACTAAATATCCTATCCGTGTCCACTACTCCCTCTAAATAGGAACATAAATGACAACTAGAAAATACTCATCCCGAGCACAACAAACCACACTATCTAGCGGTATATCATCCGTTGATGCAACTATGACGGTAGGTTCTGGCGCTAACCTTATGGGTGGTAAGACACCCTCAGCAACTGAAACGTATACAGTTGTCATTGACCCAGATACGGCCCTTGAAGAAATTGTAGATGTAAGTAACTACTCATCTGGTAATACTCTTACTATCACTAGAGGTAGAGATGGTTCTACTGGTGTAGCCCATTCTGCTGGCGCAGTAATTCGCCATATGGTTATTGGTCGTGACTTACAAGAGTCTAATGACCACATTGAAGCAACCACAGGACACGGTGCAACTGGTGCTGTAGTTGGTACAACCAACACACAGACTTTAACTAACAAGACTTTAACAAGCCCAACCTTAACTACCCCAGCCCTTGGAACTCCAGCATCTGGCGTACTTACTAATGCAACTGGATTACCTTTAACTACAGGTGTAACTGGAACTTTACCAGTAGCCAATGGTGGTACTGGTATTACTTCACTGGGTACTGGCGTTGCTACATTCCTTGGAACTCCATCTAGCGCAAACCTAGCCGCTGCAGTTACTGGTGAAACAGGTACTGGTGATTTAGTATTTGCTACTAGCCCAACTTTAATTACACCTGTTCTTGGTGTAGCAACAGCAACTAGCATTAATGGAACAACAATTCCATCAAGTGCTACTCTTGTTAAGACAAGTGATACTGGCACTGTAACTAGCACAATGATTCTTGATGGAACTATTGTTAATGCAGATATTAATGCTTCTGCTGCTATTGCTTATAGCAAGTTAAGTCTTGCAGGAACTATTACTTCTGCTGATATTGCCAATGATACAATTGTAAATGCTGATATAAATACCGCAGCAGCAATTGACTGGACAAAACTTGGTATATCTTCTACTGTTTCTTCTACTGAAATTGGATACGTAGATGGAGTAACTTCTGCTATTCAAACTCAATTAGATGCTAAGTTAGCAACTACTACTGCAGCAAGTACTTATGCTCCATTAGCAAGTCCTACCTTAACTGGTGTTCCACTTGCGCCTACTGCTGCAGCAAATACTAACACAACTCAAATTGCTACAACTGCTTATGTTCAAACAGAACTTACCGACCTTCTTAATGGTGCTCCTGGAGCACTTGATACTCTTAATGAATTAGCAAGCGCTTTAGGTAATGATGCTAACTATTCAACAACAATAACTACTGCCCTTGCTGGTAAGTTACCTCTTGCTGGTGGTACTATGACTGGTGCTATTGCTATGGGTACCAACAAGATTACTGGTATGGGAACTCCTACAGTATCTACTGATGCAGCAACTAAAGGCTATGTAGATGGCGTAACAGTTGCACCTAGCAACTTAACTGGTCCTATTACATCTGTAGGTTCTGCAACTAGCATTGCTTCACAGACTGGTACTGGTACTAAATTTGTAGTAGATACAAGCCCAACGCTTGTTACCCCCGTACTCGGTGTGGCTACTGCTACATCTATCAATGGAACATCCATTCCATCAACTAAAACTTTAGTAGTAACAACAGATAAATTATCTACACTTGCTGCAACTACATCTGCAGAACTTGCTGGAGTTATCTCTGATGAGACTGGTTCTGGTTCTTTAGTCTTTGCAACCTCACCAACACTTGTAACTCCAGTTTTAGGAACTCCAACATCAGTCACTTTAACTAATGGAACTGGATTACCAGTAAGCGGTATAACTGCTTCAACATCTACTGCTTTAGGTGTAGGAAGTATTGAGTTAGGTCACGCAACTGATACTACTATTGCTAGAGCATCTGCTGGTGTTGTTAACATTGAAGGCGTTCCTATTGTTACAACAACTGCAACTCAAACCCTAACTAATAAAACTTTAACTGCCCCCCTTATTAACTTAGCCTTTAATGCTCAGACTGGCACTACTTATACTTTAGTTGCTGCTGACTCAGGTAAATTAGTTACCTCATCAAATGCTGCATCAGTAGTGATAACTATCCCACCTTCAGTATTTGCAGCGGGTGAGCAGATAAATGTTCAATCAATTGGTGTTGGTCTTACAAGTTTTGCTGCTGGTTCTGGTGTAACTGTTACATCAACTGGTGCCTCATCTGCTGCCCCAATACTAAGAGCACGATATTCAGCAGCAACAATTATTTGTACTGCATCAAATGTATTTACAGTAATTGGTGATATTTCCTAATGCCAATACTTGGAATTATTGCTTCATCTAAATTAACAGCCTCAAACTCTTACGAATCCATCTCAACTGTAACCGTAGGTTCAGGTGGAAGTTCAAGTGTTACGTTTAGTTCCATCCCATCTACCTATACTCATTTACAAATAAGGGGTATTACTAGAGTTACTTACGGTTCTGCATCTGTAACTGGTTGGGGACTTACACAATTTAATTCTGATACTGCAGCAAATTATTCATATCACGCTATGTTTGGAAATTCTGGTTCAACTACTGGGGCTAGTGCTGGGGCAAATCAAACAGCAATGCTTGGATTTGCAGAAATTGGCGGCACATCAGTTACTAATTGTTTTGCTGTTAGCGTAATGGATATTTTAGATTATACAAATACTAATAAATATAAAACATTAAGGATACTAGGTGGCGCTGAAGGAAATATAACTGATTCTTGGTTGTATTTAGGTTCAGGTTCTTGGCGTTCTACAAATGCAATTACCTCTATAACGCTCACTAATGGGTCAGGCGCATTTACGCAATACTCATCTTTCGCCCTATACGGAATTAAGGGGTCATAATGGCATCAACATATGAAAAGATAGCGACTAATACTTTAGGTAGTGCGGCAAGTTCAGTTACTTTTAGTTCTATTAGTGGTGCTTATACTGATTTAGTTTTAATTTGCGCCCCATTGAGCGCAACAGCAGATAATATAGTGATTCAATATAATGGCGACACAGCCACTAATTATTCTTGGATAACTTTAGGTGGAAATGGCACATCCGCTTTTTCAAATAGGGGCAGTAGTGATTCAATACCTTATGTACAATATCAATCAGGAGTAAGCACAACTCAATCTAATGTAATAATAAATGTTATGAATTACTCTAATACTACAACTTATAAAACTGCAATTTGTAGAGGAAATAATACATCTTACGGTACAGATTCAACAGCTGTTTTATGGCGTAGTACTAGTGCAATTACAAGTATATTATTAAAACAAAGAGGTTCAAATAATTTTTCTAGTGGCTCAACCTTTACACTCTACGGAATTAAGGCGGCATAATGGCTACTACATATAAATTAATTTCAAGTGTTACTGTTGGTAGTGGTGGTGCATCTAGCGTTAGTTTCACTTCTATTCCACAAACATATACAGACTTACAATTACTTATATCAAGTAGAGCAGATAATGCAAATGTGTTTGGTTGGTTTACTTATACATTTAATTTAAGTTCAGGTAATATGACTAGTAAAGTAATAGAAGGAAGCGGAACAACTGTAGTTTCCAGTTCAAATGCAACATATATGTATGGTGGAAGTGGTGTTGGTAATGCTGCTACTGCTAATACTTTTGGAAATACATCTATTTATATACCTAATTATACTGGAAGTACTTATAAATCTTCTTCCTCTGATGACGTAGGAGAAAGTAATGCAACAACTGTTTATAGTGATTTAATAACAAATTTATTGTCAGAAACTCCAGCAGTTACTTCTATCCAATTTGTACCACAAACTGGAAGTGGCACGTTTAGACAATACTCAACTTTTTATTTATATGGAATATCTAAGGCATAAAAAAGGAGAAAACAATGACAACTAAACTAATTGTAGATTGCTCTACTGGAGTTACTACCGAAGTAGAACTAACCGCAGAAGAAATTGCAGAGCGTGAGGCTATGGCTGCAGAATATGCAACACAGAAAGCCGCAAAAGATGCAGAAGCAGCAGCAAGTGCAGCAGTAAAAGAATCTGCTAATGCTAAACTTGCAGCATTAGGTCTAACTGCAGAAGAAATTACAGCACTAACTAAGTAATAAAACTTTTCTAATTAAGGAGCACTGTGGTCAGTCGTGATATAACCGAAGGCCGAGGTTCGGCAACTGCCAGCATTGGTCGTTCTATTGCCGTTGACCTTGGTATTACAGCAGACAGTTCTGTCTGGACAAATACAGATGTAGCCTACGATGTAGCCCTTGGTGGTATGCCATTCATCTATGCAGTATCAGATGCTAGACCATACATCAGACAGACTGCTCCTTACAAGAAAGACCAGTTTGATAGTAACAAAGAACCAGGTGAGCAATCACTTACTGGTTGGTGGATTAGAAGTCAATCATCTTTCCATTCTGGCACAGGTATTAAGTTTTATGACCCAGATGGTGGCGAGACAACAGCACACAGATTTGCTGACTCTTCTAATGTAGATGTATTTACTAAAGGACAAGTAACTCTACTTAAAGAGACTGCAGCACTTACTGGTGTTACTACTGGTGTATATAAACTTATATCTATAGTAGATGCTGGAACAGATAAGATACTTGGCTGGACTCCTGCAAATACAACTATTAAGAACTATACCCCTACTGGAACTGCTGTTACCTATACACACGTAGTTACTGCTGGACTAGATACAGCCACCCTTGCTATTGCAACTGATGGCGCACATCTATTCGTAGCAGATAATGACCACATTTATTCAGGTGAAATTGCAAATCCTACTGCTGGTTACTCAGAGTATTATGCTACTGGTAGTGAGCGAGTAGTACTTGCTTGGGTTAAACAACGTCTTGTTGCTGGTGTAGGCGCAGGTATCTATGAGTTGACTGGCACTAAAGGAACAAGTAGAGCCTTACCAACTGCTACATATACACACCCTAACTCTGATTGGATATGGACATCTATATCAGAAGGTGGCTCTGCCATCTATGCTGCTGGTTATCTTGGCACCAATGGTGCTATCTATAAGTTTACTTTATCTACTGCTGGTGTTATGCCAACTCTTACCTCAGGTGTTATTGCAGCGCAACTACCTAGTGGTGAGTATCCACTTAAGATTGAATCTTATCTAGGCTACCTAGTAATCGGCACCAACAAAGGTGTGCGTGTGGCATCTATATCGGATACAACTGGAGACTTAAGTTATGGTCCATTAATTATTGAAGATAATTTAGGCGCTACAGCACCTCGCGACTTTGCATTTAGAGATAGATTTGTTTATGTAACTGGTTCTATTAATGGTTACGCTGGGCTATATAAGATTGATTTAGGTAACGAACTTGAAACATTACGCTTTGCTTATGCCAATGATACCTACCTTGACGGAGCAACTGGCTATGCTACTAGCGTAGATTTTGTTGGTAACTCAGACCAGATAGCATTTACTACCTCTGGTAGCAATGGTATTGCTATCCAATCAACTACAGTTCTAGCCCCATCTGGTTATATCAAGACAGGTAAGATTCGCTACGGAACTTTAGAACCTAAGAACTTTAAACGTTTAATTGGTAGAGGTACATTTAATGTAGGAGAAACTACCCTATCTAGCGTAGGAACTAACGATGATGGTACTGAAACAGAGTATGACCATATCGTTTATAATACAGATGTTAATCCAGTAGAGATAACTACCTCTGTTCCTGCTGATGCACAAGAATTCCTAGCCTATAAATTTACATTAGCCCGTGACGCTACAACTACTACACTTGGTCCTACCTTTAAAGGTTATCAGGCTAAGGCTACTATTGCTACACCTCGCGTAAGAGTTATTAAGTTTCCTGTTTACTGCTTTGATATAGAGACAGATAGATATAATACTATTGTTGGCTACGAGGGTAGAGCATTTGACCGTATCAGATTACTAGAAGAGATTGAAAAGACTGGTGATGTTATCACCTGGCAAGATTTAACTACATCTGAATCATTACAAGCAGTTATAGAAGAGATATCATTTACTCGTATGACACCACCTGATAGACGATTTGATGGCTTTGGAGGAATCATAGAGATTATGATTAGGACAGTATAATGAATGCTAATGACTGGGCTGGTTTAATACTAGCAATAAGCACTTTGATTGGCTCATTTGGTTTAATGGTTAGATGGTTAGTTAAACACTATCTATCAGAACTTAAACCTGATGGTAACGGGGGACATAATCTAGAGGGACGCATTACACGATTGGAAACCCGCGTTGACCAGATTTATTTACTCCTTTCTAATAGGGATTAGCCTACTCTTAATACCACAATTAGCCTACGCTGATGAAGTACTTATTGAATTAACCCCAGAGATTGCTTATGTAGATACTGTAGTAGAGGTAACAACTCCTACTGATTATGTAATTGAAACAACTACTGGTCCTAGATTTGAAGTATCACCTGCTGGTGTAACCACAGAACGAGTTGCTTGGGTAGATTCTTGGATACAATTACGCCAAGGCGATACTGTCTTAAGACAAGATGATGATGGTAATCATAATAGTCAAACTAATTATTGGGCATCAAGGTTAACTGGTAATGCAGCACCTGGCACATATACAATTCGTGCTACATCATATGATTATATAGTTGCAAATCAAAGACCTATTGGTACTTATACTTTAAGTAGTAATTTAATACTACCCCCGCCACCACCTGTAGTGGTTGCACCTGAACCTAGTACCACTGTGGTACCACCTATAATTATTGATTACCAACCAGTAGGACCTGAGCCTGTACCTGAACCTCCTGTTCCTGTTGAAGAACCACCTACACCAGTAGTAGAAGAGCCTGTTATAGAGGCTCCAGAGCCTCCTACAGAGCCTGAAACACCTCCTGCTGTGGTAGAAGAACCTCCTATACCTATAGAAGAGGCACCTCCTGCACCTGTAGAGGAACCACCCGTTCCAGTTGAGGAAGCACCTCCTGTAATTACTGAAGATTCAACACCTGAACAAGTAGAAGCAGCAGTAGAAGCAATCATTGAAGCAGCAGATGGTGAAGCAATTACTGTTGAAACTATTGCAGCAGCAGGACTTACCCTTGAAGACTTACCATCTAATACTCCAGTAGAAGTTCGTACCGATGACAATGGTAATGCAGTTGTAATTACTGCAGAAGTTGCTATCGCATTACAAGTATTTGATTCACCTGCTGAATTAGTAAGCGCAATCTTTGATAACCCAGGACAAGTCTTAACAGCCGTAGCAAATATAGGTGCTGATATGTCCGATGAAGAACGAGAAGAGTCAGAAGAAATTATTGTTGCATCTGTTATCGCTAGTCAGGCTGCTATAAATGCAGCAGGTATGGCAGCAGGTACGGCAACTAGAATTCCAACGCCAAGTTCCCCTGCTGGTGGACCTTTGGCTGGTAACGATAAGCCTAAGTCAACTAGAAGGAGAAAGCCTTGAAGATATTAAAAGATATGATTGAACAATTATGGACAGTACTAGGTATGTTTATTGCCTGGGTTGTACTTGATGGTTCAGCAAAGACTGTAGTTGGCTACGCAATTATTGGAACACTAATTGCTTGGGCAGTTACTTATCGACTAAGAAACCCAAAGGACGACAATGAGTAATGTAGTAGATATAGCAAAGTCACAACTTGGATATCAAGAAGTGGGCAAAAGAAATGACAGCATGTACGGCAAGTGGTATGGATTAAACTTTAACCCTTGGTGTGCAATGTTCGTATCTTGGTGCTTTGACCAAGCAGGACTAGGCGAAAAGATAGCAGCCCAAACTAAAAAAGGATTTGCATCTTGTCAAGCAGGACTTAAATGGTTTACAAGTAAAGGCAAGATAGTCCCAGTGGGTAAAGCCCAGCCTGGAGATATAGTTTTCTTTCAATTCGATGCTGATGCAGAGGCTGACCACGTTGGTATCTGTGCTAGTAACGATGGAAAGAAATACCTTACGGTCTATGAGGGTAATACCTCAGGGGATAATAAGGGCAGTCAATCAAACGGAGATGGTGTGTATCTAAAGAAACGTGCCTACTCCCTAGTAATGGGCGTTGCTCGCCCTTAAGGATGGAATATGAATACAACTAAATTAAAAGCAATTGTAACTTCTTATGTTCGTGCAGCCTTTGCTGCTGTGCTTGCTCTGTACCTTGCTGGTACAACTGACCCAAAGACACTAGCATTAGCAGGTGTCGCTGCTGTAGCAGGACCATTACTTAAAGCATTGGACCCATCAGCAACAGAATTTGGTGTCAACAGTAAGTAATTAAATACCCCTAATAAGCCCTACAAGGCCCTTTAGAGACACGAAAACCCCCTGACCCAGTAGAGATACTAGGTAGGGGGTCTTTTGTCGTTTAAACTCGTGTTTTGCTAGTCCTCTAGGTCTTCCCACTCATCCATTAGGAGACTTATGTTTCTGTGCTCCCTTGCTAGACGGTATTCATCAATTAGGGTTGTGATTAGGTATACTGTTAGGGTTCCTAAAGAAGACCCAAAAAAGATAGCCCAAAATGTATTATTTACGATTTCCAATATAGTTCTCCTTAAGATATATAATTAATTATATATTATATGACCCCTTCGGGGTCTTTTATATATTATATTAATATCAATTATACACATAGATACAACTCATGTAGGGAGGCAATCCTAAGTAGCCTACCCATGCTCCCAATCCATCATGATATACTTAATCAAATGACAATAAAACTAGAAGAATATACACTACCAGAACATATATCTTACAGTGCTTTCAGCACTTACCTAACTTGTGGATATCAGTACTACTTAGGTAGATTACTGCAGAAGCAAGAAGAGCCATCTGTTTGGTCTGTTGGAGGTTCAGCATTCCACTTGGCTTGTGAAACTTATGATAGGGATAACCTATGATAAATGATGTTGTTAACTTATGGACAGAATCTTGGAATGTTTCCAAAGGTGATATCGATTTAACCAATGCTCGAATTGGTGGTAGGGCTACTAAGGTAAACCCTAACAAAGAAGATATAAACTATTGGCAGGCACAAGGACCTGTGTGGGTTGAGCAGTATATTGCTTGGCGTAAACAGAATCCCAATTGGAAGATTTGGACTGCCCCAGATGGCAGACCAGCAATAGAATTGGAACTGATACCAGTAGTGGCTGATGTTCCAGTCAAGATGGTTATAGACCGCATCTTTGAAGTTGATGGACAATTAGTAATAGTTGACCTTAAGACTTCAAAGAATACCCCAACTAGTACTTTACAACTAGGTTTTTACAAACTTGGTTTAGAGGTTACCTTTGGTACTGATGCTTTAGGTGGCGAAATTAACTGGGGAAATTATTACATGTCTCGCGGTAGCAATACTGTAGAGATGGTAGATTTATCAGGATACACATATGAAAAAATGGAGTTCTTGGTAAAAGGGTTTGACACAGCCCGCAAAGCAGGAATATTCTTGCCCAACACAAACGCTTGTCAATACATGTGCGGATTAACCGCTCATTGTCAATTCTCTATGAAAAAGGAAGAATAAATGGCAGAAGACTGGAAGTTACAAGTATCATACAAAACTGGAACTGGCGATTTAATTAACGTCAGAGCAGGTACGGCAGACGAACTTAGTGTACTGCTTGAGGGCATTGGCGATTTTGCTACTCAAATTGCAGCAGTACAAAAGTTGGTGGTGGGAGCAGCGGTTACCGCCCCTTTATCAACTCCAAGTTCCACTCCAAGCACCGTGCCTCCACGCTCCTCGATACCGCCCCTGGCAGCGCCAGCATCAGGTGGCTCGGGTCCAGTATGTCAACACGGAGACCGCAAGTACAAGTCGGGAATATCCAGCAAGACGGGTCAACCTTACGCAATGTGGGTCTGTCCGATGCCTCAGGGCGCGGACCAATGCAAGCCAATAAATTAGTCGACGAAGAATTTCCGTTTTAGCGAATAGGTAGGGGCTGATAGATGCGTACATTAGTTAGGTCTGTTGGACGTGCTTCTATTGGAGGGGAACCCCTACCTAGTTGCTTTAAATCATTTGAGTCGTCTAAGATTGTTATGAGACGTTCAGAAGTTTCTATGTTTGCTGGTGCTCCCGGGGTAGGTAAATCAACACTTGCTCTAGCACTAGCATTAAAAACTAATGTTCCAACTCTTTACATATCTGCTGACACTAATGCTCATACTATGGCTATGCGTTTAGCATCAATGATATCAGGTAAAAATCAAACAGATGTTGAAGAGAAACTTAATACCGATGTCGGATGGACTAAAGCAATCCTGCAAAAAGGTAGCCATATAGTTTGGTCATTTGAATCATCACCAACCCTACAAGATATTGATGAAGAAGTACAAGCCTTTGAAGAACTTTGGGGATGTGCTCCAACCCTTATCGTAGTAGATAACTTAATGGATGTAGCCACCGATGGTGGTGAAGAGTTTGCCTCTATGAGGGCAATCATGAAGGAGTTGAAGTATCTTGCAAGAGCCACTAACGCTGCGATTGTTGTACTACATCACACTTCTGAAGCAGTTCCTGGGAATCCTTGCCAACCGAGAAGCGCTATCCAAGGTAAGGTGTCTCAACTGCCTGCGCTTATATGTACACTCGGTACGGTTGGCACATCGTTGGGCGTGGCATCAGTCAAGAATCGCTATGGAAGAGCGGATGCGGGGGGGACTCTTATGACTTGGTTAGCATTCAATCCCGAATACATGTATGTAGAAGACATACCAGAGAATTCATGACAACTAGGAAATCACACAAGGCTAGAGGAGCAACATTTGAAACCGACTTACGAGATTATTTTAGACGAATTGGACTTGATAGTGAGAGACTTGCAAGAAGAGGTTCTAAAGATGAAGGAGATGTTGTCGTCCGTTCGGACTTCCTCGGTTACATCGGAATCATTGAAGCCAAGGCTCCAGGTCAATCAGGTCGCATTGACCTCTCTGGTTGGACGAAAGAGGCTCAGGTTGAAGCAACACATTATTCGGAAGCAAGAGGCATTAAAAGGACATCCGTCTTATCTGCGGTTGTTATCAAAGCACGAGGAAAATCGATAGCAGATTCCTATTTAGTATTAAGGTTAGGCGATGTATTTGACGGATGATTTGCCAGATATAGTCTTAGTGTTAAAGCACTACGGTGCCAACCCACCAAGGACTAGTGGACAGGTTAATCTAAAGTGTCCATTCCATGATGATACTCATAGTTCGGCAAGTTTTAATACAAGAGAAAATATATTTAATTGTTTCGCTTGTGGAATGAATGGTAATAGTTTACAAATTATAGCAAAGCAGGAAAGGGTGGACATACGTGAAGCAAAGTCTTTCGCAGAAGGAATTACTGGGCAGAGCGGCAGCCAAGTACGCAGCAAACATTTATCAGGCAGAAGATTACCTAGCCAGCAGGGGAATAACAAGGGAAGTAGCACGAATGGCTCGATTCGGCGTAGTAGAGGAGCCTGAGATTGGACACGAAGCATTCCAAGGAAGATTATCCATACCGTATATTACCAAGACTGGTGTTGTCGATTTGCGTTTTCGTTCTCTTAATCCTGCTGTTGAGCCTAAGTACATGGGCATGACAGGTGTTGAAACTAAAATGTACAATGTCTTAGATATAGATAGAGCAGGCGACTGGATTGGAGTATGTGAAGGTGAACTCGATACTGTTACTCTTTCTGTTTGTGTTGGCATTCCTTGCGTTGGTGTTCCTGGTGCGAACTCTTGGAAAAAACATTACACAAGATTACTTGCAGACTTTGAAAGAGTTTTTGTATTTGCAGACGGAGACCAACCAGGAAAAGAATTTGCTGCTAGTCTCTCCCGTGAGTTGCCAGTCACAATCGTGCAACTGCCAGACGGAGAAGATGTCAACTCAGCCTATGTTAAGTACGGCTCCCAGTATATTCGACAAAGAGCAGGACTAGATGATTAGTAAAAACATACCACCATGTAAAATATGTGGTCAACATTTTGATAATATATTTGAAGCAGTTGACCATTTAATAGAGGATGAGAATGAACCAGAGTTTGACCCTAGATTAATTCTTCCTGGTGGATACCAATTAATGATTGGTTCTTTGTTAAGAAATATATATCAACATGCTCGTGGTAATAAAAAAGTTAAAGAAATAATAGAACATACTTACGCTACTCTTTATGCTGCTGAAACCAATCCAAGAAAAATGAAAAGATTTATAGAGGATTTTATCATAGACACAGAAATGGACGTTCTTGAGCATGAAATCAAGGACTTTTTAAGCGAAAACGACGAAAAAAGGGGAGAAAATGACAGATAACACAACGTTTGAGCACAATGTTGCAAAAACATTTCAAGAACTTGTGGATTTACTTTTATCTAAACATAAAGATTACGGACCAAGAAATATTGCAGATGCACCAGGTGGTGCTATCAATGGACTAAGGGTTCGTATGCACGACAAGTTGGCACGTATAAATAATCTATACGATTCAATAAGGGATATGGCACCAGAGCATGAGTCTTTCGAAGATTCTTTCAAGGACATGGCTAACTATGCAATCATTGGATTGCTAGTGCTTAGAGGAGAGTGGGATAATAAATGATTGAAATATTACTTGCATTTCAACTACAACTAACAGCCTTGTTGGCTTTGATAGCAGCATTACTAGGAGGTAACTTATGACAACACCAGAGTATGAAAGAGAATTGTTTGATAATTACCATGAATCCAGAGAACTTTTAAATGGAGAAGATTTACAATACCCAATACTTTTTAATTTATGGAAGATTAGACAATCAATAGATTCATTAACTAAAGTTATTAAGGAGAAAAAATGAAATATTATCTATCGATTCCATTTATTTGGATTGCTAAATTTGCATACAATATCCATGTTAGTTTAGATAGACATACATCATGGATTCTTGATTTAGAAGAAAACTTATTTACTTATGAAGAGATAGGTCAACGCATGGATGATACTATACTTAAAATAATGGAGGAGCAGTTATGAAAATATTTGGACCATATAAAGGTAGTAAACAGAATGGTGGTCGTCCCATTTATGTTATTAAGCGTAAGAAAAAAGATGGCACTACTGAAAGTACATCTACCAACAAAGCCCGATTAGATTATAAGAAGGCTACTGGCAAGAAATTAAAACGTAATCAAGAAGTAGACCATAAAGATGATGGTGGTCGTGAAGGTAGAGACGGTATAAAAAACTTAAGAGTCCTATCTAAAAAGAAAAATGTTGGCTTAGAGAATAAGAGACGAGCCAAAAAGAAATGAAAACTATTGTTTGCATATCAGACCTTCAAGTACCCTACCACGATGTAGAAGCCGTCAAGGCTATCGCGAAATTTATCAAGGCTTACCAACCTGATACTGTAGTTTCTTGTGGTGATGAAATGGATATGCAAACTATTAGTCGTTGGAGTAAAGGAACTGAGTTAGAGTTTGAGCGTTCTATTGGGCGCGATAGAGACACTACTCGCCAAGTACTTTACGATTTAACTATTGAACATATGGTTCGTAGTAATCATACAGATAGATTATTTAATACTGTAATGATGCGCTCTCCTGGACTATTAGGTTTACCTGAATTAGAATTAGAAAACTTTCTTGGGTTAAAAGAATTAGAAATTAAATATCACAAAGACCCATACGAACTAGCCCCAGGTTGGTTGTTAATGCATGGTGATGAGGGTAATGTCCAGCCTACTGCTGGTGCTACAGCCCTTGGATTAGCCAAGCGTAGTGGTATGTCTGTAGTCTGTGGACACACTCACCGCATGGGCTTGACCCATCATACTCAAACATATCGTGGCGGTAAACCTAAAACTATTTGGGGTATGGAACTGGGCAACCTAATGAATTACAGTAACGCAAAATATATAAAGGCTGGATTATTTACATGGCAACAAGGCTTTGGTATCCTTCATGTTGATGGTAAGACTGTAGTTCCACAGATAGTTCCTATTGTGAACAGGTCATTTACTGTAGGAGGGAAGACTTGGAAGTGGTAAACAAGGACCTTGAGCGCTACCCTTGGGAGCGCATAGAAAAATGGGATTACATAGTAATTGCTGTTGCTGCTGAGTACCATAGAAAATATGATATGGTTGAGTTGGAAGATATCAAACAATCATTATACAAATGGTTCCTCGAACATCCCAATAAGTTAAATGAGTGGGAAGCAATAGGTGAGAAGGATGCTAAAAATCTAATCTATCGTTGTCTTCGTAATGATGCATTGGATTATTGTTTAGAGTGGAAAGCCAAGTCTGTCGGCTATGAAACTTCAGATGTATTCTTTTATGAAGCAGATATAATCGAAGCACTCTTGCCCTCAGTTTTACGAGGTGAGTTTGGTGTGTCGCATAAGTTAAATTTAGTTGGTCCGAGTAAGCCACCTGCCCCTGCCGAAGGCGGCAACATGATGGTAATGATGATTGAAATAGATAAAGCGTACCGCAAACTCAGCACCGAGGATAGGACGGTATTGTTTTACAGGTACGCTGAATCTATGGACTATGGCGATGTCGCTACTGAGATGAATTTAGGTAGCGAAGATGCTGCTCGTATGCGCCATAATCGTGCAGTCAAAAAACTTATCACTAGAATCGGTGGATTCCGACCTTGGTCAGATAAAGATTTTGATAAAAAAGAAGACGATAGTAGCGATAATCTCCAAGCCATAGAACCACATGAACCAAATGAAGATAGGGATGAACACGGGTCCGATGAGTAAATACTTATCTATTTTCAAATAGGGTACTCTTGTTCCATGTAGTTCTTGTACGCTTCTCCAGCCCTGTCGAAGGTTTCATTTATAACCCTCTTATAATTAATCAAGTGTGCTGGTTTAATCAAGTGTCCTTTTGATTGATTAGGTGGTTGTTTATTTTCTATTGGTTTACCAAAGTGTTTTACCACATCTATTAGATGGTCTATTGGTGTTATGATTACATTATTATCTAACACGAAAGCCCAATGAGTAGCCTTACTTACGGCTATGCCTGACGGCTGCCATGTGCCACTCCCTTGATAGAAACAAGACTCCTCTATAAATAAGTTGCCTGTCTCCATCCAGCGTCTATCTGTCTTAACTTCTACTGTATCCATGTGTAATAGGTCGGCAAGTTTACTCTCGCCTATTTGCCCATCACGCAAGTCTAAGTCCCAATCCGAATTTTTCATTATCCTCCTGTCGAATAGAATCCAGGACCTTTGAATTTGATTCCTGGTACTGTATACACTCGTTCCATTATTTTATAGCAGTCTAAGGTTGAGCACCTTACAACATATTTTTCATAATCTTTGTGGTGTATAAATTGCTCCCTTGTGCCACCACAGGTATTGCATTTGAAGTCATAGTTCGGCATTATTTATCCTTATGGGTAATTGTTATCTTACCCCAGCGTTTACTTGTGCTCATATAGTTTTTCTTAAACTTAGAGCGTTTCCACTTTTTCAATGGCTTTATTACTGATGGCATTAGTACCAGCCATTCTTCTCCCAAAACTTCCATGCTCCACATGGGGTTTTGTATCTGTAAATTATATAATCCAATCCTTGGTCAATCTGCTCCGTAGGGTTTGTGTTGGGCGAAAGCCCAAGAAGTTGTGGAATACCACCAGCATGTAGTTTCTCACCTTTCTGATATACGGGTTGTTTATTGTATGCTTCATGTCTCCAGTTAGATTCCTTTGTCCATAATTTATCTAAACATAGCCATTGATTATGCTGCCATGCCAGTAATGAATCTCTAGCGTACATCTTGCTATCATCAACTGTCCATTCCGTTGGTGCTGGTAAAGTCTCTACCCTAGTTACCCCAAAGATAGAGAATATACCTATAAACAGCAACAATAATCTTCTCATATTTACAGCCTCGTTTCCTCTGCGATAACATCTGTATCTGCAGGCATGTCGAACTCAGACACTTCCCACTCTTGGTAGGGTGCATCCAACGCTAGACCTATAGCCGTGTCTATATCATACTCTGCTACATAATATATCAGGGTAGCAGGCGTTCTAACCTCTATTCTGTACCTTTTTATCTCCATTCTATCCCCCTTTCTGTCATAGTATTCCTAACCTTGATGGCAAACCTTACCTTTTGTCTGATACCAGAGTTCCTTGTAACCCTACCCATCATAGCCAATCTCTCTCCTGGCATAGTGCCACCATATATACCATAATCTAACGCATCACCACTCTTACCTATCTCTAGGCAGTTATCCTTTGCAGGACAATTCCTACATATCGATAGTGCTGTGATAGCATTCTCTACCTGTCTCCTAGCCTCTAGTGAGTTGGTATTAACACTACTGGTGGGGTCAGCCAAATCCACCTCACCAGCAAACCACAAGTCAGGGTTATTATGGGACAGACATGTTCCATTACTGACATCAAGTTTCATTAGTTATGTATCCCGTAATCCCAGCATATCTTTTGGAAGGTTACATTTAACTCCACAATCATTCTACTAATCATGGCTTCATCCATATTTCCTATGTCACTCTTACTTACTTTTGCTGCCCATATTGCATCTTTTTCTAGTTCCATTATTTGTCCATTTCTGTTATAGAGTCCAACGAGTATTCAAACTCAGGGCGGTCTGCCTCAGGTGGCGCTGTGCCATCCCAAATCATTTCATAGCCGTCATGAGAATCCCAGTATAATCTACCTGAGTATTGATTAGTTCCATCATTTAGTATGATAGATTTTGCAAAGCCAGTACTGACCTTTCCGTCAGATGATATCATATATTTATCTAATAGTTCCATAACCGATACTTCCTCTGTCATTTATATCCTTTCTTGCTGTATAATACAGCAGATGTTTGACTTCTACTTTAGAAGCCAAAGTCATATTGTCCGTCATATATTGGTTTGTGTTGGAGGGATTTCTCCCTTTCAGGTGTCCAGCATAGGCAACCATCATCCTTGACCATGCTACAATCAAAACATGTACCACAGTCAAAGCAGTAGTATGGATTATCATCACTCAATTGTGGTGTACCACATCCATAACACATGCAATCATCTTCACTACCACCTATATCTTCTAGGTCATAGTAATCATTAGACTTCTTAAACAGGCTAGACCAAGCACTAGCCTTGTAGGTTTCATTAGACCACCAGTTACCATCATTATCCCAATGACCTAAGTCCTCGTTGATAATGTAGCAATCATACATAGCCACAGGGTCTAGGGTAAATATAGCAATCTTGTTACCAGCAGACCAGCCTTCTAGCATACTGTATAGATTGACATCATCTAGCGCTTTGACACCACCCATAGCAGGTAAAATATCATCAGCAAAGATACGCGTATCACTACGCTTATCATTGGCAGGAATATCCACACTAAGAATGCCATTGTGTGCTAAGTATGTGAGGTCGCTACCGCCCACTTGGAATGGATGGCAGTTATCATCATTCTTAACACCATGCGTAGCAAATCTAGCATGATACATAGCATAACTACTAGGGTATTGCTTACGCACCGCTAGGAACTCTTTGATTATTTTCTTAGCAGACATACCCTTACCAGTAATAATTTTATTACCAGCAATTACAGCATAGCCAAAGCCATGCGGATTATTACACGAAGCACACTCTAGGTCTTTACGCTTGGGTGTACTATTCGGGGAACTTACTACCAATAGGCACATATTCTTTCCTCTCTATTTTATCTATCACATTGGACATGCCATTTAATCTTTGATTGAGAGAAGGATATAACTCTGCTCTCTCTCGGATATATTGTATTAGGTTAATACAATCTAACTTGTGCCCCCTTACCTCGGGAACACTCATCACTCTTGTGAACTCAACGCTGGCATGCGCTAAGTCTATACATGACTTGATGAATCTAGTATTTAGACTACCTCTAAAGATTCTCATCTCTAGTGTATTTCTATTGTTGGTATTGACGGCAGAGTATCTATCACTACCGCCTCGCTCAAACTTATGCTTAAGAGATTTAGCACCAGTACGGGGGTCAACATTATCATCAAACTTAGCCCAATGACTAGATGACCTACCAGCAAGCACCTCATAGAAGTCCTTGTTGTTGTACACTAACTGTAAGAATCTATGTTGGTGTGAACCACCACTAAACCCATTACGAGATATGTGGATGTGAAGTCCACAAGTTTTTGTACCCCATGCCATCATACTATAATTATTCTTAAGTGTTTCTACAGTATTCCATAGAACACTAGCGTCATTCATAAAATAACTATGGGATAATGGGTGAGTTACTATCTCAAACCCACAATTAAGTGAGCCGTCAGATTTGAGATATGCTATAGATTCTCGTTCCAATCCTTGAGCATACTCGGCAGCGTTTCTCCTATCGTCATAATCGCCACCTCGTGTTTCTGTTTCTATTTCTATGCCAAAGTACAAGCGTGTCTGCTCGTCCTCTGAACTGTGGAAGATAGGGTCAGGTCTATACGAATAATCATGTATAATCCTGCTATCGCTTTCCTCATCATGGTCATATCTGCAACCATTTACAAAGTAGTTATCACACTCCTCACAATAAGAAGTATTGTTCTCGAAACATCTCTCGCACATAGTATCACTACTATCATCTGCGCTATATGAATAACCAGTAAAATAGTTATCGCAAATATCACACCAAGTAGCCTCATCACGAGTACATGTTCGACACCATAACTCACCCTCTACATCATTGTATTCATCATCAACTGTGATAACACTCTCACATTTGATACACATTATCATACAACTTTCACAGACAGGGTCTCCGCTACTAGTAGTAGTGCCGTCATCATCACTATTTAATTCAGTATTGCAAGCGATACAACACTTGACTTCTACTTCATCAACAGTATCCATATTCTATCCTCTGCCGTATAATACAGCGAAAGCATTTCTCTCGCTGATAGTGCTATTTTAGCACCGATACTGTGGGCGTGTCAAGTTTGTGACGCACAGAATCTAAGATTATATTTACAATTTTGTTCCGTAACTCATCACTCGTTTTGGCTCGCCCAGCATACCCATGCCGTTCATTGTACATGGAAAATTGCCTCAAAGATTCCCTCACGACCTCTAGTTCATCTCTAGAGAGCGTGAGGATAATCTCATTGGCATAATCTACATCACTTTTGGACACTTGACTCACGGATTAAGCGAGTAAGTTTAGCATTTCTGATAGCGGTGGTGATTACTAGCGTGGTGCTAGTAGTCAGCGCGATAATAATTGCTATCGTGTCTGTTATCTCTATGTACATGATTACCTTTCGTTAGTGCTTGCTGTATTATACAGCAGGCGTGCCCACCATAGGAATTGCACCCATGATTATGCCGTCTAGCGTGGGCTGTCCAGTTGCTATTCGTAGTCCGAGTCCGAAGCAACATCCTCAAGTAAATCATTTATATCGGACATATCTACCTGAAAAATATCTTCAGTTGCTATAATCTCGGCTATCTCATGCTCGGTCATGAAATCAAAGGCAACATCATCGCCACTCATTGTTTGCCCTATCCATAGCACGAGCAGTTTGCTCTTTAACCTTAGCCTTGCGTAATGCTTCGGCTTCCATATTTTTACGAACCTCATTTTGCTGTATTAAAGCAAGGAAGGTATCGCCTATTGCTATATCCATTTGCTTATCTTTCTAGTAGAGCCTCGCTGTATTATACAGCAGGGCTGGCGGTAGTTCTTTCCCGTTAGTAGTAGTTTACTCTCTATTCAGGGCTAGGTCAAGTCTAAACGAATTTTACTGTATTATACAGCAGGCTTAAATCGTACCCCTTCCGTGCCGTTGCTGTGCCGTATCGTCTAGTTTGTGTTGAATTTTTTGAGCAGATAGGCGTACCAATACCCCCTAGTACCGATTAGTTCCCATACCGACTTGTACACATTAGTTTGTGTTGGGTTTGTGTTGGAAAATTTTTGGGCAAAAAAATAACCCCCCTTTCGGGGGGCTATCTTATCTTGGCTTAGGCTTTTACTTTTACTTTTGCGCCTACGCTGTTTTGGTGAATGGTGTAAAGTTTTGCGATTACATCATTTAGTTTTGCTGGCTCTGTGGTTTTCTTATCCTTTAGGCTAATAGCCTTTAGATAATCGTTCAGGTTATCTATTACGGCTTCAAAAGTGATATTTTTTGCAAGGTCTTTTACATCTGTTTTCACCTTGCTTTTATTATCTCTTTCTTGGCTCTCTTTTTTGGTTAAGATTTTTTCGTCTAATTCCGCAAAAGTTGAACAACCCGCGATAGCAGATTTTACACCGCTTGCTTTTACATCATAAAGAGTACGGACGGCAAGGGCTAAAATATCTGTCGCCTTTATATCGTCTAACTCTGTTTGAAACTTATCCATAATCAAGCAAGCGGTTGGAATTGCTGGTACATGATTAGGCAAAATCAACGGGCGGATATTTACATCCTTTAGCATGGTTTTCATGCTGTATTCCGCTTCTTTTTGCGTAGTGCCATTTTGCAATTCATTACCAACAACAAAAATAAATCCTTGATTTATTTTGTTATTTGTTGCACCTGCATTTATTACATTTTGGTAATCGTTTTGGATTACTAGATTTTCCTTAATTACTTCTACTACTTTTACTGCTTTTGCTTTTGCCATTTTTTTTACATCCTTTTTCTCGGTTTTATGGGAGTTGTTTCCCATTGGCTTTATTATCGCATTTTTTTGGAGTTGGTGCAACCTTAGCCAAAAATTATTTTTAAGCGTCTGCTGTATTATACAGCGCTCATCTGGACGGGCTAAGGGTGGGCATGAGATACCCCTAATTGACCTAGAAAGGGCAATAAAAAAGCTGATTTTTTGATTTTGTTTATTCCTCTACCTTGCTTTATAGATGCCCCTATTGGTGAGCCTTCTAACCCTTCCCTTATTCCACCCAATAATAATTTATTTATTACCCCGTAAAAAAGGTTTAGGGAGTTAGTCACAAGCCAATTAAATCCCTAGTAAAGCCTTATTAGATAGCGTTAATTAGTTATTAGGTAGGCAAAAGCATTTGTCCGTAGGCTTTATTAATCGGGACGCATTACTATATATATAGTCCAGTAAAAAATTACTGTTATATTATATATTACCCCCTTATATACGCTCAGAATGAGCGTGATTATTACCTATCTGTTCGCTTTTAGCACTTTGAACAGGTTATCTATAGTAGATAACTTATTATAAGTTGGCTCCTTTTAATCCCGCCAACTATTATATATAATATTATAATATATAATTATAATGGGATAGTTATGCCCGTTAATAGGGACCGTTAAATAACCGTTTATGGGGGCAACTGTGGGTCGTAAGCCAGGTGTACAGAATGTATCCAAAGAGGCAGCCCAACCCCAGGTATTAGAACTGCTAGCCCAAGGGGCTACTGTGATAGATGCTATGAAGGCCGTAGGCAGAAACGATGTTACCTTCCGGCAATGGTCTATGGCAGACCCAGACTTTAAGGACAAAGCGGATAAAGCCCGCCTTTCAGGCAAAGGTATCAAAGCAGACCTTGCCAATCTAAAAGATATATCCTTTGAAGACTTTAGTGAGCAATTCCTAGAGACTAAGTTATTTGACCATCATAAGACTTGGATTGATTTAATAGAGGGTAAAGAACCAAGGTCTGTCCACCCTAGTATGACTTATGAGCAAGCAGCAACCAATCGTATTCTAATTAACGTACCACCAGAGCATGCTAAGTCTACTGTACTTACCATCAACTATGTTACCTATCGGTTATCTATAGACCCTAACGTTAGAATCATTATTGTATCAAAGACGCAAGGTATGGCTCGTAAGTTCCTATCTGCGATTAAGACAAGATTAAGCCACCCTAACTGGACCAAAATGCAGGTATCCTTTGGACCCAACGGTGGCTATAAAGCGGATTCGCCAACTTGGTCAGCCGACATGATTTATCTAGGAGCAGGAAGAGACTCTGGAGAGAAGGACCCTACGGTGCAAGCCTTAGGATTCGGTTCCCAGATTTACGGTGCTCGCGCCGACCTGATTATCCTTGATGATGTGGTGATGAACGCAAATGCCCATGAGTGGGAGAAGCAAATTGAATGGCTTCAAAAAGAAGTTATCACCCGCCTAGGGCGACATGGAAAACTGCTTATAGTAGGAACCCGTGTCGCGCCTATTGATTTATATAAAATGATTAGAGACCCTGACCAATGGACAGGTGGCAAGACTCCATTCACATACATGGCTATGCCAGCCGTATTAGAATTTGATGAAGACCCCAAGAACTGGAAAACACTCTGGCCTTGGACAGATAGAGCAGAAGGAGAACAGGACCAACCTAATGAGCAAGGACTATACCCCAAGTGGGATGGACCCTCGCTTTTTACAAGGCGGTCTGAAGTTGCTCCGTCAGTCTGGGCTATGGTCTACCAGCAAGAAGATGTCCAATCCGATTCCATATTCTCGCCAACAATTGTCGCAGGATGTGTTAACGGTATGCGAAAGCGTGGACCTCTTAAATCAGAAACGCCAGGACATCCCAAGAACGTAGATTCACTTTATACTATTATTGGTTTTGACCCTGCGGTAACTGGAAGGTCAGCCTTTGTGGCTGTATCTTACAATCGTGTTGATAGCCGTATATATGTTTTAGACTGTGTTAACATGGTTGACCCTACCCCACAAAAAGAGAATGCTCTTATTAAAGAATGGGTAGAGAAGTTTAGACCACAAGAGTTTAGGGTTGAGATTAACGCCCACCAGAAGTACTATGCTATGGACTCAGAACTTAGGGACTATCTAGCAACCTATGGTTGTCAACTTAATTCGCATTTTACTGGCAAGAATAAGTGGGACGTTGGTTTTGGTGTTGCCTCTATGGCTAGCCTATTTGGCACCGTACACGATGGTAGATTCCAAAACAACAACATGATAGAATTACCTTCTAACGAAGGCTCTGAAGGACTTAAGTCTTTAGTGCAACAGTTAATTATTTGGAAGCCTGATACTAAGAACCCAACTGACTGTGTAATGGCTTTGTGGTTTGCTATAATACGTTGTAGAGAACTAATGCAAAAATCAAGCAGGGTTGGTAACTACCAAAATAATAGGTGGGCTACCAGAGCACAACAGAATAAAAGATACGGAATTAATTTAGATGAAGCCTTTGCGGAGCAATGGCAAGAAACTTATAACTAGGGAGATAAAATGCCACTACCATTAGGCCCAGCAGCATTGGCTGCTTTAAGAATAATTTCTGCAGCAAAAGCAGCAAGAACAACTGGTGGAATTGTTGGTGCAGGTTCTAAAGCAGTAGACCCAGCATTTAGAAACATGACAAATACAATTCAAAGCAATTCTGTTAAAATAGCAAAAAGTCAAGCACAGATTAATGCAGAAGGTGCTGCAAAGGCTAGAGCCGCTATGGGATTACCGCCTAAGCCAACTGTCCAAGAAATTGCTAGTAGAGCAGCAAAAGAAAAATTAAAATTACAAAAACCAAGGATTAAATAGTGTTAGATATCCAACAGATAGCAGCACGAGTTCAATCTTTACGCTATAGAAGTACAGAGCGTGATGGTCGCAACCTTGACGTACTTGCTGTGCGTAGAGGTAAGATTGCTGAAGTCTACCCTAATTTTTTTCCAGAAGGAGTAGATGCTAATGTCGTGGCAAATTTTATTGATATCGTTGCCCGTGACTTGTCGGAAGTTATGGCACCACTTCCTGCGGTTAACTGCTCGGCCGCTAATCAGGTCTCTGACCGTGCTCGTACTTTTGCCGATAAGCGTACTCGTATTGCTAGTAATTATTTTTCTAACTCTGACCTTGCGGTACAAATGTACTCAGGAGCAGACTGGTATTTAACCTATGGTTTTGTTCCATTTATTATTGAGTTAGATGATGATGCAAAATTACCTCGTATTCGTTTAGAAAACCCAATTGGTTCTTACCCAGACTTTGACCGCTATGGTCGTTGTATTGCTTTTGCTAAAAGATATGTACTTACCTTAGGTGAGTTAGTAAGCCAGTTCCCAGAACACGAATATCAACTTTTAGGTGGGCTAGGTTATAAGCAAGATTTAAATGCTCAAATAGAAATGATTCGGTATTACGATAAAGACCAATCAGTTATTTATATACCTTCAAAACAAGATTTAATTTTATCACAAGCAAATAATCCATTAGGTAAACTAATGGTTGTTGTCGCACGTAAACCATCTATTGACGGTGAGATGCGTGGACAGTTTGACGATGTACTTGGAATTCAGTTACTCCGCAACCGTTTCGCCTTATTGGCAATGGAAGCAGCGGAGAAATCAGTACAGGCACCTATTGTACTTCCACAAGATGTACAAGAATTACAACTGGGTGGAGATGCGGTTATCCGCACCGCCAACCCAGCAGGTGTTCGTCGAGTAGAATTAACATTACCTCAGGGTGCATTTACAGAACAGACTTTACTTAATCAAGAATTGAGAACTGGAACTCGTTATCCAGAATCAAGAACTGGAAACATTGATGCATCAATTGTTACTGGTCAAGGTGTACAGGCTCTTATGGGAGCCTTTGATACACAGGTTAAATCAGCGCAAGCAATCTTTGCAGCAGCACTTCGTGATGTAATTAGCATTTGCTTTGAGGTTGATGAAGTTATCTACCCTGAAGAAAAAACAATTCGTGGTGTAGACTCTGGTTCTCCATATGAGATTACCTACAAGCCAACTAAAGACATTAAGAGTGACTACTCAGCCGATGTTAGATACGGTATGCTTGCTGGTCTTAATCCAGCCCAAGGTCTTATCTTTATGTTACAGGCTCTTGGTGGTAAATTAATATCTAAAGATATGGCTATGCGTGAGTTACCATTTACTGTTAACGTAACTCAAGAGTTAGAAAAAATTGAGATTGAAGAAATGAGAACTGCTTTACTTGGTTCTCTTACAGCATACACACAGGCAATACCACAGATGGCTACACAGGGACAAGATGCATCTGATGTAGTAAGAAAGATTGCTGCGGTTATCAAGGCTCGCCAAAAGGGACAAGCATTAGAAGATGCTATTGAGGCTACTTTCGCACCGCAACAACAAGTCCCTCCTGCTGGTGCCTCTAATCCAATGGTTGAGCAAACGTCCCCTGCTCCCTCTGGTGCTCCAGTAGGAGGCTCTCCTCAAGGTCCTACAGAAGGTCTATTACCACCCGAGCAACCACCAGACCTTCAAACAATACTTTCAAGTTTAACTTCAGGCGGTAAAGCAGGTGGAAGAGTAGTAACAAGGGCTTAACAATTAAGTAGGGGACTATGACCGCAATCGTTGGTGTGCAGGGTAAAGGTTGGGCTGTCTTAGCAGCAGATTCAATGACTACATATACTGATAGACCATATGTAGCCAAAGGATGCGAAAAGATAGTTAAAGTTGGTGAGTATCTAGTTGCAGTAGCAGGAGATGCTATAGCAGGAGATATTCTTAATAATTTATGGCAACCACCTAAAGTAATTAAGACGCAAGACCCAGATAGATTTATGATGACCAAAGTTTTACCATCAATTAAACAGGCATTAACAAGTTCAGGATATGACCCAGCACCTAAAGGAAAGAATGATGATGATGCTGGATGGGATGCTTTAGTCTGTTTTAATGGAAACTTATATCAAGTTAGTGATGACTATGGATATATGCGAGATGATAGAGGTTTATACGGAATAGGCGCAGGTGGCGGATTAGCCCTTGGCGCTCTAGCAATAATGGAAATAGAAATAAAGACACATGCCAAAGCAACAGGTGCTGCTAAGAAAGCAGTAAACATAGCAATCCAATACAATGTTTGGTGTGGTGGAACAGTTCATACAAAAACTCAATTTACTAAGTAGGAGATAACTTGGCTGGAAATGAAAATAGTGGCGGAAATCGTCCTACAGCACCACAGAATAACCCTGCCAATATTTCAGCAACTGGTGGAGCAGGACAATCTGGGACACAACCAGCAAGATACATTTCTGGAATGCCTTATGGACAAGGACAAGAATTAATGGCTCAACAGACTTCAGCACCAATGTCTGGCGCACCTGAAGGTCCTATTTTTGGTAAACAGTTAGGGTCATTACTAGACCCAACTAATAATCCATCTGAACCAGTAACTGCTGGTGTAGATATGGGACCTGGACCTGGTTCTGATATCCTTCCTAAGAACATTAGTGCAGATACAAGATTAGATGAAAATAAAATGGTTGTTCAAAAGTATCTTCCAACATTGCTTCAGGCAGCAAACTTGCCAGATACTCCAGATTCATACAAGCGTTTTATTAATTATTTATTAGAGCAACAATGAGTAGAGTAGCATGGCTACCAGGTAGCCTATTTGATAATGTAGATAAATTTGCTAACTCTCTAGGATACCAAAATGCAGCAATTGCTATAGAATTAGCAATGCAATCTTGGGAATCGCCAGAAGATAGAAATGCTTTTATTTATGCAATCACTGGTGACAATATCCAGGGTGGAACAGAGAGTAAATATCCAATTCGTAATTTAGGGAGATAGAATGTCATTGTGGTCAAACTTCACAAGTGCTATCTCTAATAAAATTGTTAAACCAGTTACATCTTTTGGAAAAGATTTATTAGCGGGTGACTTAGAACCTATAATTGATGCTCCAAAACCAGGTACTGAAAGAGAATTAAAAAGCAGAATTCAATCAGGACTTAGAGATGTAAATCAATTTGGTATTAATACCGCTGAACGTTCAGCAGACTTGCTTTTAAGGGCAGCAGTAAATTTAAACAACAAAGTAATATCTCCATATATTACTCGCCCAATGTCAACTCTTGCTTTAATAACTGACCCTACTTCTCCACTCTATACTCAAAAAGAGTATGATGAAGGTTTTCAATTTAAAGATATTAAAACTGCCTATAACCGTAGTGCTAGAGTTTCTACTGGTCAAGCATTAACAAAATCTTTTCTTACACCTATTGGTTTTGGTGTTGCAGCATTTAGTTACAGAGATGATATTAATTTATGGGACGATGAAAACATACAAAAGAATTTTTCTGATAACATTGTTGGAAAGTACTTTACTGGCGCAACTGATTTAGTTGTTGGTGGTTTTGGAGTTTCTAAAGTTTTTGGTGCTGCTGGCAAACTAGGAAAGTCTGGTTTAAACCATGCTGGATTTAGCACTAGAGCCAAGACAGTAGAACAATTTAAACAGGACATACAAACTGGTTTTAACTATGCTGATAATGTTGTTGGTGGCAGACAAACAGTAGCCTCAACTCATATGATGCAAATGGCTGAGAGTAAAAATCTTACAGAGATTGATGACTTAGTTCAATTATACAGTAACAATGAAATGCTTTCTTCTATCATAGTTGGGACAACTAAAAAAGAAACTGTTAGGGATTTAATTCTTGCTGACAAGGGAGATGTAGAAGCCCTTGCTAGACTAGCAGAAACCAATGCTGATGATTTATTTAGTTTAGGAAATGTTTCTAATCAAATAAAAAATAAATATTTACAGACTGGTAATATCTATATCCCAGAAGGTCCAGCAGTTGACCGTCTAAAGAAAGCATTTGACCAGGCTATTGCAAAAGACTCAAGAATGGTTGAACTTCGCAAAACATTTTTTGATGAGTCTGACCAAATTAAAATTCTTGGAAAAACAGATTACTATCCATTAGAGCCAAAGTTTGCTGGAGCAACTGGAATTACAGAAGCCTACATTAAGGCTGAGTCTACTCTAAGACTAGGTAAGTCTGCAACTAAATTTGATGAATACAGATTTGGAAGCAAAGCAGCAACTGAACAATTAGCAGAAGTTCTAACTATGCAAATTGGAAGTAAAGTTGGCGGTCCAATTGTACGCTTAATTAAATTTAGAAATCAGATAACTGGTCTAAAGCCCTTACGTTATGTTACTCTATCTGGTATGCGTCCATTTGATGCACGTGTAGAGTTAACCGCTTTTGTAGATTCAATTCCAACGTTTAAAAATGGTAACAAAGTAATTAATGTAACCCCTACAGATGTAAAAAAAGTTGCAGACATTAGGCGCGAATGGGATAGAGCCTATGTAGATGCAAAGACTCCTATAGATAGATATAATGTTTTAGAGGCTATAGATGAACAAATTGGTTTTGCAGTAGCCTGGAATAATGGCTTTCGGACAGAAGCAGAAATTACAGCAGCAATTAAAAATATGCGCTCTAAGGTATCTACAAATAAAGCAGCGCATGAAAAAGTTGGTTACTCATTTGATTCTAATGGACACATGAATGTAACTAGTCCTGAGACTACTCGCCAAATGGCAAACTCGTATTTGTTTACTCCTTGGGATTCAATTGAAAAAGAAATTTTACTTGAATTGAGTACAGGTGCCCGTAGAGTATACGGAAACACTGCTCAGGTCGTAAAACAAACTTATGAGGCTTTAACTAGACTATGGACATTTAATGCTCTAGCAAGACCTATGTACATACCAAAGCAATCTTTATTGGAACCTTCTATAAGTGCTGCATTAGCACTTGGACCATCAACTGCTACAAAAGTTCTTGCTACCGCAACTAAAAATGCTTTTAAAAATAATGTTATCCAAGCACCTGCTGGTAAAGCATTACAATACATAAACAAAAAAGATTTAAAAGCGGTCAATGTTAAAGTTGCTTCTAACCAAAGAACATTAAATACTTTGATTGCTCAAAAAGACCATTTAGCGGCAACTATAGATGACATGCTTTCATCTGGTTCTCCTGCTGCCAGAAAACAGAATATCCCTAAACTTAAAAAATATTTAAATGCAATAGATGAATTAGTTGACAATGCAGAACTTAATCTTATTGAGTCAATGGCTCCTTTAGGAAAAATGCCTAAGGTTGCTAATGCTCCTAGTCTTCGCAGAAGAATTAATTACATAGAAAGTAAACTTTCTCCTGCAGAGTTGGCAAAGGTACAGCCCAAAATAGACGCTGCTAAAATTGGACTTAGTAAATACTACGCTGCTGTTGCTAAAATGGCTACTAACAATAAAGTTATTAAAGATATAGATGATAGTTTAATGAAATCTTATGATGAAATTGATAATATATTAGACAACACATCTACCTTACTTAAAGAACAAGCAGATTTATTTGGCAAGAGCGCTAAATACAAAAAACGTTATTATGGTAGAACAGATAACTATCGTATGTATAATGGCCAATGGATACCGATAACTTCATTTTTTGATGATATTGAGGGAAACAATTTTTCAAAAGCAATTCGGGCAGAGGTAGATAATACAATTACTGCTGAACAAACATTCCTTGGTGAACTTTCTATGGGAACAAGACAGGCTTCAATTAATGCAAGAATCCCAAATACACCAATTGATATAACTGACCCTTTGTATTTCCAAGAGTTAAAACATGTTTCTAATGATTTAATTCGTGGTGATAAATTATTTAATGTCTTACTTAGTAATCCAACAGAATCAACTCTTAAAAAATGGGTTTCTAGCCAAGAAGGAATTCAGTACTTGGCTGGATGGGGAATACATGGTTCAGCAGACGGTATTGGCTATGTAAAAGACAAACTTGCTTTTTTAAATAGAACCATCCCATCTAAAGAAGCGCAAGCAATTATTTTAAAGCGGGAAATTCAAGAAAATGAATTAATGAGTTTACTTGCTCCTTATGTAAAAGAAAACAAGTTACTTCCTATTGCCCCATCACAATGGGACTATGCAGACAATGCTATATTTGGTACTCAGGCTGGAAGTGCATTAGGTAAAATTCTTAGTGAAAAGTCTAATAAAATTTATAAAGCACTTAATAAACCTGAGAATCCTATCCGTGAGGGTGTGTTTGACCAATTAGCAATGACTAAGTTGGCAAAGAAAGCCCAGTCTTTATCTGACCAAGGGTTAACAGTATCTCAAGCACAATGGAATGCGTTACGTCAAGCAGCAGGTAGAGAAGCGCTTCAAGAAACTGAAAAAACATTTTATACGATTCGCAGACAAAACACAATTTTATACGCTGCCCGTGCCGCTGTGGCTTTCCCAGCCGCTAGCATAAATGCTTTCTATCGTTACGGCAGACTTGCTGCTCAAAACCCAGTTAGAACAACTGGATTTGTTTATAACTATGGAAGAACATTTGAAAATTTTGGTGTAGATAAAAACGGTAATCCAACAAATGATATTGACCAAATTGCTTTTTTAGTTATACCTGGAACTAAAGATTTTGGTGCTCGCGGAGGCGAGGGAGTTCAATTAAATGCTAAATCACTTGGCTACCTACTTAACCTTCCTACCCCATCATTTATAACATCCCTGGCTACTTCAAAAATATTTAAAGAATGGCCAACAACAGAAGATTATGTTAGTGGTAAAAAAGGTCCAGAATGGATTCAAGGACTACTTGGAGATTTATATAATAGAAATTTCCCGTATGGCCCACAATCTAGTTTGCCAAAATCTTTCATACCTTCCTGGGGTAATGCTTTGTATAATTGGGCTACAACTCCAATAGGTAAAGATGACTTCTTATCTTCCGTAAACTCTGTCTATAGATATCACAAAATATTATTCGATATGGGTATTGAGAATAAGTTTGTAACTGAAGAGCAGGCTATAAAAGAAGCCAGAGGCTTATGGTTACAGAAATTCAAGAGAAGTTTTGCATCTCCATTTGGTGTACCAGAGAATGTTAATCTGTACCCAACAAGTATGATTGATAGTTTATATAGTAAACTAACTGATAAATATCAAACTCAAGGTTATACAAGAGAAGAAGCCAAGACATATGCTGGAGATGAGTTACTAACTATTGTTGGTCCAGAACTTACCCTAGAGAATGTTACATTTAAAGACTACAACAAGAACATTCCAGGTGTGGTTCCCACAGTAGAGAACTACAATAGGATATTTGTTGAAAATAATGAACTAGTCAAGCGTCTAGCCAGCATTAAAAACGATGATGTGTCCTTGGTTGCCCTATTAGGTGCAGACATAGAGTACAAATCTGAGGATAGAAACCTTGCTATATCAAGATTACTAAATGACCCCAACACAAAACTTCCTGGAACTAGCAAGTTTATCAACGATGCTAAGTTAACTCCAAGAGAAGAAGATATTCAACGTCAAAAAAATATTTTATGGCAAAGATATAACGCTATGAAGGATGCTCTAGAGTCAAAGATTACTGATGGTAGGTCTTTCCGTGCTCATGGAGAGTTAGGCAACATACTAGAAACTGCCGCTAAAACAATTTTTAAGCAGGAAAGCCAAGAATGGTTTGATGATTACTCCGCTTCAGTCAGAGGCGATAACTCATATACTTACGGTAGGGCATATAGTATAATCCTTAATGACCCTGCGTTTATGAAGAAACATGGTCAAACAGAATACTGGCAAGATGTTAAGACATATATGAATATAAGAAATGAAGTAACAAAAGTTTACAATTCTTTTCCAGACGGAGATGAACGTAAAGCATTGCTCAAAGAAGCGTTCTTAACATATATTGAAAGTAACATGGCTGCTTTCCACCCTAAACTACAAACAACACTAAAGATATACTTTATCAATGATTCCTTGAAGGCGGTTGACTAATGAGTGGCATGACACCAGTTAGACCAGTAACTCAAACTCAAAAAACTAAAGAGCAGGCAGAGAAAGATATTGCCCAAGGGTTTGATATTAACAGTATTATAAATAATACATCAAAAAATAAAGATAATAGAACTACTGGTAGAACACTTACCCAACTTAATAAAGTATCAGGTAGGGCTTTATTAGAACAAACTGCCAGAGAAATTCAATACAATGTTAAGTTTTCTGATGTTGACATACAAGATTTCCTAAATAAATTTGCTGCTGAACAAAAAAGACAAATTGAAGAAGTTGTAAAATCATCAACTTCTAGGGTTTCTGGAGATGGCTTATCCCCAGAGGCTATCCAAAAAACAGTTGATACTGTAGTTACAACCGAAAAGCCTTCTTTCTTTAAGCCAGAAACGTTTGCTGCTGATTACATATGGGCAAAGGTCAATTTCAAAGATGAGAAGTCATTAGGTGGTAAATCACTTACTGCTTTAAATAATGCTCGTTCTATATTGGCTGGATTTGGTACACTAGATTTTTCTGACGCAGAACTATATAATGCTGCTAAAAGAATTGCTAAGGGTGAAATAAGTAATGATGATTTCCGTTCTACTATTGCTCAAAAAGCAGCAATAAATTATCCGCAATACGCAGAACGTTTGAAGCAGAATCCTGGTTCTACAATCAGAGACTTGGCTTCACCATATATTAATCTTATGGCTAAAGAATTAGAACTAGACCCTAATTCTATCCAGTTAGACAATATGGATTTAGATAGAGCATTACGCCCTGATGGCACTGCTGGTAAAGTACCTAGCATGTCATTAGCAGATTTTAGAATTAAATTAAGAAACAGTCCTCAATGGGAAAACACAACTGCCGCTAATGAATCAGCACGAACTGCTGCTACTGCATTAGGTAGAGCGTTTGGATATGGAGTATAATGGCTACCGTTGTCAATCCTAAATTTGTAGCACCAAAACCTGCTGCTCCTGCAGCACCTAAAACTTCCTATAACACACCTGCTGTTATTGCTGCACCTACTGCTAAACCTGTCGTAAAATCTTCAGGTGGTTACAGTGGTATTCCTACAACCGCTGCTGCTAACAAGCCTGTCACCGGTGGTTCATCTTCTAATCAAGCCACTATTGACGCTGCTAATAAACAATTACTTTCCGACCAAAAATTACTTAATGATTTATTAAATCAATATGTAGCAGGCAATACTGGCGGAGGCGGAGCACCTAGTGGTGGCGGTGGCGACACCATTATTAATCCTGGTAATAGGTCAGATGCTTCTTACATTGAAGAGGGTAGAAGTGGTACCTCTAATACTGGTAAAAGGTATATTGAAGGAAGATTAGTATCTGAATCTGAGTGGAATACATTTTTATATGGAGACAATAAAGGTACTGGTGGAAGTACACCACTAGCCTCAACCACTCCCGAAAGAACATTAGCCCTAGATACATTCAAGGCTACATTAGGTTTATTATTTGGTAAAGATGAAGTAAACAAGGCATACGTTAGTAAACTTTATAGTTTAGTATCAGGATTTTACAAGACTGGTTCTGAAGTAGATGAGGCTATCAACCTTGCACTATATCAGGCAGAGAGCGAAAATGCCATACCTGAGTTTACTTCTCGCTTTAAAGGAATATTTGCACTAAGAGATGCTAAACAAAAAGGTGCCGCTATATCAGTACCTACTATTGCTGAGTTTTTTGCAACAGAGGCTAAAATGGGTGAAGTTCTAACTGGTGCTGGTTTAGGTGATTTAGCAACAGAAAGTTTTCTTGGAGATATCATTGGAAAACAAAAGTCTGTTAATGAAGTAGCAAGTTTAATTAGTGATGTTTTTAACACAATTGATTATGCTCCCAAAGAATTAAAAGCAACACTTTCAACTTATTTTCCTGGAGTAGATAGAGTATCTATTGCTAGGGCTATCTTAACTGGTCCAGAAGGAGCACAGGCTCTAAGTCAAAAGATTAAGGGAGTATCAGTTCTTTCTGCTGGAGCACAATACGGAATACCGGTTGACCTAGCAACAGCAACAGATATTGCTAATAGAGGCTTTGATTACAATTCTGCTTTGGCTGGGTTTGGACAAGTCTCATCATTAAGTAGAGCAGGTGATTTAGCCAGAATGAGTGGTGGTGACTTTACACAAGCACAAGCACAGAGTGCAGTATTTTATAAAGACTCTGCTAATTTAGCACAACTAAGCAAAATTAAAGAAACTGAAGAAAATAGATTTGCAAGTGAAGTTGGAAATATGAGAGGTTCCTACTCTACTGGATATTTAAGTAAATCATCTAGTGCAGGTCAGTTTTAAATAGAATCCTGTGTGGCCGACCAGCACACACAGCGTAAAAGACTGGTAGCAAGAGCCAGACCGATTCCCCGATTGGAAACTGAGGCTTGTGACTAAACTAAACGAATAGAAGGGTGGGTTGCTATGAGCAACAACTACTGGGATGAAGACGAAGACGACCAAGATACCGATACTGAAACACAGATGGATGGAAGCGATTTACTTAAAAAATTGCGGAAAGCCAAACGTAACGATGAAAAGCGTATTAAGGAACTCACTGAGCAACTTGAGGGATTATCCAAGGTGCAGCGTGAGCGTGTAGTCAAAGAGGTCCTAGAAAAGAAGGGTGTCAATCTTAAGGCACAACGTTTAATCCTTAAAGACTTAGATGAAGTTAGCGAAGAGTCAGTTAATAACTGGCTTGATGATAATGGAGACTTGTTTGGATTAACTAAAGCGCCAGAAGTATCTGAGGAACAAGAACTAAATCGTGCAGCCTTACGGCAACAGGATGTAGTTACTCAACTTGGTACGACCCCTGACAAAGCCCAAGATTTAATGAATAGAGTTATGAATGCGGCTTCCGCAGAAGAACTCACTCAATTAATTCAAGGCAATTAATATCCATAGTAATTCTTAATCACCTTGGAGGTGAACAATGGCTAATGCATATACCTCGTCAACTGGCAACCTTGCTGGTACCGCTGGTGGTGCAGGTCTAGTCCAAAAGGCTTATGACCGTCTATTAGACTTCGCGTTGCGTTCAGAACCCCTTATTCGTAGTGTTGCTGACAAGCGCCCTGCTAAATTGGCAAATCCTGGCTCAACCGTAATTCTACAATTATACGCAGACCTGTCAGAGCAAACAACTGCTCTAACAGAATCTACAGAGCGTGACTCTGTTCAGATTGCTGCTCCTACATCAGTTACTATTACTCTTGCTGAGTATGGTAACTCTGTACTTGTTACACGTGCGTTGGAACTATTCAGCCTTGCTGATGTAGACCCTGCAATCGCTAACATTATCGCTTTCAACCTTGCAGGCTCAATTGATACAGTTGCACAGACTGAACTACGTGGTGGCACAAACGTCATCTACGGTGGTACACGTACTAACACTGTAACAATCGCTGCTACAGATACAATTACTTCTGCTAACATCCGTAAGGCTGTTGCTAAGTTACGTTCTGGTTTATCAGTACCTCGCAAGGGTTCATTATACTGGTGTGGTATCCACCCAGAAATCTCACACGATTTACGTGCTGAGACTGGTGCTGGTGGATGGCGTTTGCCTCACGAGTACAACTCAAATGAAAACATTTGGGCTGGAGAAATTGGTGCATATGAGGGAGCCTACTTCGTAGAGTCTGCTCGTATGTACAATGATACTGACGGTGCTTCAAGCGCTAAGGTATACCGTACAATTCTTGCTGGTAAAGAAGCATTGGCTGAGGCCGTTGCTGAAGAGCCACATATTGTTATCGGTCCAGTTATTGACCAATTGATGCGTTTCCGCCCTATGGGCTGGTACGGCGTACTTGGCTTCAAGCGTTATCGCGAAGCAGCCTTGTATCGAATCCTAAACGGTTCATCAGTAGCGTAATTGACTGACGCTGTAGCAGGAGTAGAAATATTCCTGCTACGGAGTAAGTTCATTAAGGAGCCTAATGGCAACATATTTATTTAGAACACCAACCCTAGAACAAGGGGCAATAGGTGGACACCGTTTACATTCACACTTTAAACAACGAACCAAGAGTTATACAGTTATTAATCAAAGTGGTACATACTCACTAATACAGTATCCACTAGATAGTGACTTAGCAGGGTATACTGCTTACTACATTGGTGGTGGAGAACATACTAATATAAGTGAGGCTACTAGAACTGCATTAATTGCAGCAAGTATAGGAATTACTTCGGCTAACTTCACAGTAGAATAAGGAAATATGGGACACGAACACTGTACTAAAGTTTTAGAATTTGGTTTTGATGAGAAGATGAATTACAAGGCAGCCCTTTACGGATGTAGCGGATGTGATGAAACTTCTTTAGTACCATTCCCACATACAGAATCTGAAGAAATAGACCATAGTAATTGTGGTGATGAGTGCTTTGGTTGTAAGGCCAAAAATTTACAGTTAGCAACTGGTGATGCCAGGGGCGATGTAATAGCAAGTGGCACCACCCAGAAGAAATGGAACTCTGAACTTGAAGCATATAGAAGTGCTAGAGCACAGGGTATTCAACCTAATGGTACAAATAGAAAACAGATAGAAGCAGCACACGATGCCTCTGAAAGATTAGGGTCAGCGTATGATGGCAACACAATGGTACAAGCAAAGAAGTTAGACAAAAAAACCGCCCACGTAATGAAAGAACTAAAGGAAGCAGGAATAAAATAATGGCAAAGATGTCAGGTAAAATGATGAAAGGCTACAAAGCCTATGAGAAAAAAGAATCACCTGCAATGAAGAAGAAAGAAGCAAAGGCTGGTATGAAGTCACTTAAGAAGAAGGGCAAGAAATAATGCCAAAAGTAGGAATGAAAGAATTTTCATACGGTCCAAAAGGTATGGCTATGGCCAAGAAAGAAGCCAAGAAGACTGGTAAGAAAATGGTTATGGGTAAGTCAACAATGAAGAAAATGGGAAAGAAGAAATAATATGCCAAAAGATAGCGGAATGTTTGAATCAACTGGTAGAGACCCTATGAAGGGCAATAAAAAATCAAAACCAAAACCAGTACTTCCTAAAAACCCAGATAGAAGTATTAAAGTATCTCAATCTGAAATCAACCAAATTAAAAAATTGGGTATGAAAAAGTCATTAGAGATTGCTGCAGGAAATAGAGGTTCAACTTACTCTGGAGCCGTTGCTTCATTTGGTGAGGGTGTTCGTCGTCTATATGGAGATACACGTTATCAGAATGCAGTGTATACACCAAAGGCTTCACCTGCACCAATGGGTACTCCAACCGCAGGTTATGCAACTAAGAGACCAATGGGTACTCCTACGGCTGGATATGCACCTAAGAAAAACACTTACCAAACAGGTCAGAGTTCTGCTAAGGCAAAGCCAAAAGCAAAATCAAAAAATGTTGCTGGGTTTAAACCTGGTAGTGTTGGCGCTAATGTTATTGGTTCATTAAAAAAAGCATATCAAGGTAAGTAATGTCATCAGGTCAATTTGTACGTCACGATAGTTTTAATAAAACTATTATGAGGGATGGTCTCATCCTTACCCTGCGTAAGGATGGAACTGTCAAAGTTCAAAGAGACCCCAAGACTGGGGATATAATTAAGGGGAGCAAATGAAGAAAGTAGCATTTTGGGATAAAAAGAATCCTAAGAAAACATCTACTAAGTTAACACCATCGCAAAAATCTGCTGCTAAGGCTAGAGCCAAAAAGGCTGGTAGACCTTATCCAAATCTTGTAGATAATGCGGCGGTTTCAAGGGGCAAGAAATGACCGCAGCATGGACACGCAAAGAGGGCAAAAACCCTAAGGGTGGCCTAAATGCGAAGGGTAGAGCATCCTATAAGGGTGGAACCCTCAAGGCACCAGTAAAAGCAGGGGATAACCCCCGTAGAGCCTCATTCTTGGCCCGTATGGGCGGTATGCCAGGACCTGAACGTAAGCCTAATGGTGAACCAACAAGATTACTATTATCCCTGCAAGCCTGGGGTGCTAGTTCAAAGGCTGATGCTAAACGTAAAGCAGCAGCAATATCCGCTAGGAATAAGGGAAAGAAATGAAAAAGTTAACTGTTGCTCAAAAATACAAAGACCTTAAAAAGCAAACTGAATCTGCTGGTATGAAGGTAACTGAGAAAAAGGGCAAGTTAGTAGTAAGCCGTAAAAAGAAAAAGAAAT
>Ga0209400_1000341_pt1 | contig 40548 bp, 41 predicted proteins | sample M_130807_EF_Meta_FD_187313 | JGI IMG/M metagenome (GOLD analysis project Ga0209400, IMG submission 187313) | Freshwater microbial communities from Lake Montjoie, Canada to study carbon cycling - M_130807_EF_MetaG (SPAdes) (version 2) | ecosystem: Environmental > Aquatic > Freshwater > Lake... | reverse complement strand
AGTGGCAACTTTTATAAATTGGCGACGCGAAGACACCCGGGAAGCCAAGCGAATTGATCGCAATTCGTCGCGCCAAGCGGCCATGGGTCAACCCGATGATTTGGCAAACTACAATCAGTATCTACAGCAGTTGGCACAACGAAACAAGGATGAGTCCTAATGGAAAACATGTTTGATTTACCTTCAGAGTACAAAGAGCTACGTGCAAGTGTTCGATCACTCGCTGAAAAAGAGATCGCACCTTACGCGCAAGCTGTCGATGAAGAACACCGCTTTCCATCAGAGGCAAAAGAGGTGTTAGTAAAAAATGGATTGTTTGCTGCACATGTTCCAACTGAGTTTGGTGGGGATGGAGCTGATGCGCTTGCAACAGTCTTGATTATTGAAGAAGTTGCACGAGTCTGCGGATCTTCATCGCTCATTCCGGCAGTCAACAAATTAGGTTCAATGCCATTGATTTTGGGTGGAAATGAAGAACAGAAAAAGCGTTGGCTACCACGCCTAGTAAAAGGCGAAGGATTTTCATATTGTTTATCAGAGTCTGAGGCTGGTTCTGATGCATCTGCAATGCGCACCAAGGTTGAGCGATCAGGTGATGGCTGGGTACTAAATGGAAGTAAGAAGTGGATTACAAACGCTGGCGAATCTGAAGTGTATTCAGTCATTGCGCAAGGTGATACATCCCTAGGAACAAAAGGAATAACAGCTTTTATTGTTGAGAAATCAGATCCCGGCGTTTCTTTTGGTTCGCCAGAAAAGAAAATGGGAATGCGAGGATCGCCGACTCGCGAAGTGTATTTCGACAATGTTCAACTTAGTGATGATCGTCGAATCAGCGAAGTAGGTCAAGGCTTTGCGTTAGCCATGCAGACTCTTGATCACACACGAATCACAATTGCTGCGCAAGCTTTAGGTCTTGCACAAGGTGCTTTTGATGTTGCTACAAAGTATGCACACGAGCGTCAGCAATTCGGCAAGCCGATCTTCGATTTCCAAGCAATTCAATTCATGTTGGCCGATATGGCAATGAATATTGAAGCAGCACGATTGCTGACATATTCAGCGGCGATAAAAAGTGAAAATGTTGAAAAAGACCTACGCTTTTTCTCGGCAGCAAGTAAGTGTTTTGCCAGTGATATTGCAATGAAGGTAACAGAAGATGCTATACAAGTTCTGGGCGGATATGGATATGTGACTGATTATCCAGTTGAACGCATGATGCGTGATACAAAGTTAACTCAGATTTACGAAGGTACTAATCAGATTCAGCGCGTAGTTATGGCACGCAATCTGCCAAATAGTTAAGGTTTAAATCGCACCACAATTGATGGTGATGCAGCAGCGTCTAGAGCAATGTCATGTGGTTCATGTGGCAACTTTTCGCTGTTTAATTCACCCGCATAGACCAAACCTATTTTCCAAGCTGCTAGGTGAGGCAATGCTCGATCATAAAACCCGCCGCCTTGACCCAAGCGATACCCAGATTGATCTATTCGAAGTGCTGGAACAATGACAACATTTATTTCTGAAAGATTTGTTAAGGCTGGACCAACAGGTTCAAAAATCTTTTTCTTTTTTTCCAACTTACCTGGATTACCATCCCAGTAAACCCATTCCAATTGATCACCAGCTATTCGGGGTAAGACAACATTTTTACCAGCTCGCAAAAATGCTTCATTGATTTCGACCGTGCTGGGCTCAAACTCATACGACACATACGAGGCGATAGTTGTAGCAGAGACAATTTCAGGCGCTTTTAGGATCACATTGAAGTTACATGCTATGAATTTCTGAGAACGCTCACGTCGGGCTCTTTCTCGCAGTGAAGTTTTTTGATCTGTCATTTAAATCTCCCGCTAAATCCCAAAGATCAAACTGTTCAACAAGTAGGGTGTGATTATGTCAGAACACACGCGGGTAGATGAGTTTCTCACCTCTTTACTCTCCATTTGCAAACCCTTAGAGCCATTTGAGATGTCATTGCTGGATGCGCATGGTGCAACCCTTGCTGAAGATATTTATGCTGGTGACCGCCTTGTTCTGCGCGCTGGGGTTCGAATTCGCTCAACTCAAATTGGATTGGCTGCATCCATTGGCCGTGATCATCTCCCAACTCGGCCGCACCCGCGCGTAGTCGTGCTTTCTGCCGGCCCAGATTTAGTTGAACCAGGCCAGCCACTTAAGAATGCAAGCGATGAGTATGAAACTAATTCGTGGCTATTAACAACAGCTGTTCGCGAAGTAGGAGCGGTTGCATATCGAGTTCACTCTATTCCAGATGATGAAGAGCAGTTACAAAAAGTAATTGAAGATCAACTTGTTCGTGCAGATCTGATAATTGTTAGTGGCGAACGCCATGATGATTCATTTGATTTAATTACTCGAACACTTTCAAAACTTGGGGATATCACTACTGTAGATTTGGCTATCGAAGCAAGTGGACGCCATAACTTTGGCACCATCGGCCCCGATAACACTCCAGTAGTTACATTGCCAGGTGATCCAATCGCTGCATACATTTCATTTGAACTCTTTATTCGCCCCATGATTAGAACAATGTTGGGAGCTGCGACGATTCATCGTCCGTCAGTTAAGGCAGCACTTGAAAAGCCAATCGAATCCACAACTGGGATGCGCTCTTATATTCGAGCAATTCTGGCCGACGATGGAAAATCTGTTATGCCTTTAGCTAATCAAGATGAGCAATCCACGTTGTCAGATGCCAACGCTTTTATAGCAGTTTCTGAAACTGAAACGGCGATTAAATCTGGCGATCAGGTGACAGTTGTAGTTCTAGAGCGTCGATATATTTAATTGAATGAGTAACAATTGGCCTGTAACTTTGGGCGATCAGGACATTTACCTACGCCCATTACGATTTCGAGACCGCAAATTGTGGAATCAAGTACGAGCAGAAAATCGTGACTGGCTTTCGCCATGGGAAGCCACAATCCCGTCCATAAGTGAGGAAAGTTACAAAGAGCTGCCCTCGTTTTTTGAAATGGTAAAAATTCTCAACCATGAAGCTCGCAATGGACGATCCTTTTCCTTTGCGATCTGGAATGGGTCAAATCTAATTGGCCAGATTTCGTTAGGCGGTGTGATCTATGGGGCAATGCGTGGGGGCCATATTGGGTATTGGATCGACCGAAATTTTGCCAATCGCGGGTACACAACCAAGGCGGTAGAAATGCTCACGCAGTACGCCTTTGATGTACTAAAACTGCATCGAGTTGAGATAAATCTACGGCCTGAAAATGCATCAAGTCGGCGCGTAGCAGAAAAGGCTGGTTATGTTTTTGAAGGCGACCGTCCTAGATACCTGCATATTGATGGCCAATGGCGGGATCACATCTGTTTCGTTAAAGAAAATTCTAAGATTAAGTAGCACTGAAATCCCATAAAAGCATCATCCCTTCCTTTAGATTTATCCATCATGACTTCGGGACTTATTTATATTGCGATCATTGGTATGTGGGTCGCTTACTTTGCACCCCGTTGGATCCATGACCGCAATGAATTTTCTGGGAAATCAGTTGAACGTTTTAAAAGCGCACTTCGCGTAGTTGCAAATAATTCTCCACAAGCAACAGGACCTAGTGGAGCGATTCATATTGATTTGGATCGCGAAGCCAAAGTTCGACAAACACTTTTGCGCCGTAGAATTACCTTTGTATTGATTTTATTTTCACTCGTCACAACCTTTATAGGTGGAGTTATGAAAACAATGCCCTTTATCTATGCATTAGTTCCTGCATCAGCAATATTAATTTACATAGCTAATGTCAGACGACATGTGATTGCTGATCAATTACATAAGCGTCGAGTGACTCAATTGCATCGACGTAGTTCTGGAGTTTCTGCAACAAACTTGGCTGAAGTTGTTCAACCAAAAGCATCTACTGAACATTGGATTCCGTTATCAGAACGCGAGTTAAAGGGTGTAGTTATTTTGCCGAAAGGCACTGCAACAGTTCGAAATGCTTGGGAGCCAACAGAAGTTCCTGTCCCAACGTATGTAAATGCTCCAAAAGCGATTACGCCCAAAAGAGTTATTGATCTAACGATCCCTGGTCAATGGAGTGAAGAACAAGAGCGTCTAGAGCGTGAAGCACTAGCGGCAGCTTCACCTTCACGCGATGAAATCTTTGATCAGCAATTAGCTGATGAAGCAGTTGAACGATTAAATCAAGCCCGCGCTGCTAACGAATAATCAGATCCACGAGTCAAACCACATACGCAGACGCCAATCTTCGTAAGAAATGACCTGTCCCGTAAACAGTGGGATAAAGAAGAAAAAACACATAATAATAAGAACAAATAAAACACCAATAATTGATTGTGAAACCATAGGTTTTAGGCCACTATCTAGCAGTAACTTCGCGCAATACACCACAGCCAGAATTAAAAAGGGCTCAATGATGATCGCATAGAAAGCAAATACAGTTCTTTGCTGCATCGCAAACCAGGGCAAGTATCCGGCTGCAAGCCCAATAACAACAATAGTCGCAGCAGAATCAGCTTGGTGCGCGATTAATGATTTAATCCAAAAACCAATAACAACAGCAAATGCAATTGTTGCAATCCACCACAAAATTGGAGTCCCAAGTGCCAAAACTTCTTGGGCACAATTTTTCGCATCACATCCTTGAGGCGAGGCGTAGAAAAAGGATGTTGGTCGCCCCATCACTAGCCAGCTCCATGGATTTGCTTGGTAAGGATGTTTTTCAGTTAATCCGGTATGAAAGTTCAAAATTTCTGAGTGATAGTGAAACCAGGACACCAGCGGATTGCTTGACCATTGACGGCTCCAACCTCGGTTTGAGATAAACCAACCAGACCAGGTCAGCGTGTAGATAAGAATTGGTAGCACTCCATATTGTGCAAACTTGGCTGAAATTGGGCTTAAAGTTTTTCTTACATCAGCTGCAACTAAAATCCTGTAAACCGATATCAATGCAATTATGACAATGAAGTAAACAGCGCTCCATTTGCAGCCCAATGCTAATCCAAATGCAATACCTGCCCAGATATGTCTATTTCTGTGCCATAAGTAGACGCCCAAGACCGTGAAAAAAGTTAAGAACAGATCAAGTAAGGCTGTTCGTGAATGAACAAGTAGCAATCCGTCCAGCGACATCAAAGCAGCACCTAGGGCTGTCAGCAACGGTGAGTAAAAGAGAACATGTATTAATCGAGCTACGAGTAAAATTAATAATGTTCCAAACACTGCAGAAGCAAAGCGCCAGCCAAATTCGTTATCACCAAAGATCTTAACTCCAGATGCAATTAACCATTTTCCTACTGGGGGATGGACGATAAACTCAGGATTAGCTCCATCGACTTCAACACCGTACTTCAAGAGATCTCGGGCTCCATCGACGTAATAAACCTCATCAAATACAAAACCCTTGGGTATTCCTAGATTAATTATGCGCAGTATGAAAGATGCGATTGCAATAAAAATCGGAGCAATAGCGGCCATGGGTCAAGCGTATGGGCCTTTGCCCAAAAATACTGAGAGGATTAGCCCATGACGCTCATCCTGGCAGCAACCCCACTAGGTAATCCCGGTGATGCTAGCGCCCGATTAAAAGAAGCAATTGAAAAGGCTTCAATAATTGCAGCTGAAGACTCTCGCCGTTTTCATAGATTATGCACTGACATCGGAGTTACATTTACAGCCAAAGTCTTATCTTTTTTCGAAGGCAATGAAGAAGATCGCACCCGAGAATTAATTGCCGAACTAAAAAGTGGTGCGATAGTGCTTGTGGTTTCAGATGCTGGAATGCCAACAATTAGCGACCCAGGCTTTAGATTAATGCGAGATGCAATCGCACAAGGAATTGAAGTCAGTGTTGTGCCTGGGCCAAGTGCAGTCACAATGTCAGTTGCATTATCTGGGCTGCCAACTGATCGATTCTCTTTTGAAGGTTTTCCGCCCCGCACAGCTGGCGCGCGATTGGCTACTTTTGAAAAACTTAGATTTGAAGAGCGCACCATGGTTTTCTTCGAAGCTCCCCATCGGCTAGCAGATTCACTTTCAGATGCGGTTAATGTTTTTGGCGCAGATCGACGCGGTGCAATCTGCCGCGAAATGACAAAACGGTATGAAGAAACCATTAGAGGAACATTGAGCGAACTATCGGCTTGGGCAGATGCCAATGAAATCCTTGGCGAGATAACTCTTGTCATAGCCGGGGCCATAACAGATTCGGCAGCATTGACCGCTGCGGATATGGTCGCCAGAGTTCGCGACTTTGAAACCGCTGGAATGGATCGAAAAACTGCAATTGCAACCGTTGCTGACGAATTCGGCATCGCAAAGCGCCTTGTTTATGCCGCAGTCGTTGATGCCAATAAGATGAGCCAGTGACTAAGTCATTCTACTTAACGACGCCGATTTATTACGTCAACGATGCCCCTCACATTGGGCATGCCTACACAACCGTTGCCGGCGATGTTTTGACCCGTTGGCACCGCCAAAAAGGTGAATCAGTCTGGTTTCTCACAGGTACTGATGAACACGGACAGAAAGTTATGCGCACTGCAGAATTAAATAATGTGGCCCCACAGGATTGGGTCGACAAGTTAGTTGCAGATGCTTGGAAACCTAATTGGGAGCATTTGAACATCGCTAACGATGATTTCATTCGAACAACAGAAAAGCGACACACAGAGCGTGTGCAAAAATTTTTGCAATCTTTAAAGGATGCTGGACACATCTACGCAGGCAAGTACGAAGGTCCGTATTGCGTTGGTTGTGAAGAGTTCAAACTACCTGGCGATTTAATCGATATTGATGGCGCGAAATGCTGTCCGATTCATAGTAAGCCAATCGAATTAGTAAATGAAAACAATTGGTTTTTTAAGTTATCTGCATTTGTTCAGCCATTGCTGGAACACTATAAGAATAACCCCGATGCGTGTCAGCCAGAAAGTGCGCGCAACGAAGTTGTTTCTTTCCTCGAAGGCGGAGTTTCAGATCTTTCAATTTCTAGATCAACATTTGACTGGGGTATTCCAGTTCCATGGGATACAGATCAAGTCGTTTATGTTTGGTTTGATGCGCTACTTAACTATGCAACAGCAGTCGGCTTAACGGATGCACCTGATTCTGAAGGTGGCAAAAAGTTTGCACAAACGTGGCCAGCTGATGTTCATCTTGTTGGTAAAGACATTTTGAGATTTCACGCAGTTATTTGGCCAGCCATGCTGATGGCTGCTGGTCTTGCAGTACCAAAGAAAGTCTTTGCACATGGCTGGTTACTAGTTGGTGGCGAAAAAATGAGTAAGAGCAAGCTGACAGGAATTGCTCCAAAAGACATCACAGATCACTTTGGGATTGACGCTTTCCGCTATTACTTCTTACGCGCAATTCCATTTGGCACCGATGGCTCTTTTTCTTGGGAAGATATGAGTGCGCGGTACACATCTGAGCTAGCAAATGACTTTGGAAACCTGGCATCTAGAAGCGCCGCAATGGTTGAAAAGTACTGTGCTGGAGTACTTCCAGCCATCAGCCACGATGCAGACCTTGAAGCAGCACTAATTGAAACAGTTAAGAAAGCTGACGCTGCTATGTGCGCATTGGATTTCCAAGGCGGAATCAATGCAATCATGGATTTTTGTAAGCAAGTAAATGGTTATGTAACAATAAAAGAGCCTTGGATTCTGGCCAAAGATCCAGCAAACCAGGCAGCGCTAGAGGAAGTTTTGTATAACACCGCCGAATCATTGCGTGCTCTGGCAATTTTGCTTCATCCCGTTATGCCGCAAACTTGTGAAATTTTGTGGCAAAGCCTTGGAGCGCAAAGCACATTGGGCGACCTTGGTGCACAAAAGATTTCAGGTGTCGCCACCTGGGGACAGTTGCCAGCGGGTGCAACTGTTACTAAAACTCCAGTTTTGTTCCCACGTTTAGAAACCCCTGCTTAAATTCACATGGCAGATCGCCACAACCGCGATATAGATCGTCCGCGCGCACCATTGCCAGAACCATTACCAGTCGCAACTGTTGATGCACATGCACACATGGAAATCGTCACTGACGCAGCATTTGATTCACAAGAGGTTGCCGATGTAATTGCCGAAGCCAAATCGGTCAATGTAGATCGCATCGTGCAGGTCGGTTATTCAGCAGAACAATCTAAATGGTGTGTACAAGCTGCGGAAAAATGGAATACATCGGTATTGGCAGCTGTCGCGTTACATCCCAATGAAGCACCGGTTGTTGCGGACTTAGAAGCAGATTTTAAAGTGATTGAAGAATTGGCGCAGCACCCACGAGTTCGGGCTATTGGAGAAACCGGCCTGGATTATTTCCGAACACCACCTGAACTTCGCAAACGTCAACAAGACTCCTTTAAGTGGCATATTGAACTAGCCAAGAAAACTAACAAAGCACTGGTAATCCACGACCGAGATTCTCATGATGATGTTTTATCTGTGCTGCACGAAGTAGGAGCACCGGAAAAGACTGTGTTTCACTGTTTTTCAGGAGATGTTGCCATGGCCAAGACCTGTATCGAACGTGGATACATTCTTTCCTTTGCCGGAACCTTAACTTTTAAAAATGCCCCCGATCTACGTGCTGCGGTAAAGCTTGTACCGCTTGATCAATTGCTCGTAGAAACAGATTCTCCATTTTTGGCACCTGCGCCACATCGCGGAGCAGGCAATACGCCAGCGCAGATTGCCACCATTGTCCGAGCAATGGCAAGCGAGCGAAATCAGGATTTAGCAGAACTTGCGACGGGCCTAAGTAACAATGCAGAACGAATCTTTGGATCATTCGCCCCATGACATTGCTAGGTGCGGCACAAATCCGCGAACTTGCAGCAAAGCTCGATTTGAAACCCTCTAAATCACTTGGGCAAAACTTTGTCATTGACTCAAATGTGTGTACAAAAATAGTCCGTACCGCTGGTGTAACACGTGATGACATTGCCTTAGAGATCGGACCAGGGTTGGGATCACTGACCTTGGCCATGCTAGAAATAGCTAAATCTGTTGTTGCTGTTGAAATTGATTCAAGACTTGCACAACAATTACCGATTACAGTTGCCGAACATTTTGAACATCCAGAAAATCTAATGGTGATCAATAAAGATGCTCTAGCTGTTCATGAATTGCCCGTCGCGCCAACTGTATTAGTTGCAAACCTGCCATATAACGTCTCGGTCCCAGTGCTACTCCATTTACTGGAAAAATTCCCATCAATTCGCACAGGGGTAGTCATGGTTCAAGCTGAAGTCGCGGATCGATTGGCTGCAAAGCCTGGTGGTAAAGAGTACGGAATTCCAAGTGTGAAAGCGGCTTGGTGGGCCGATGTTAAAAATGTCGGCACCGTCTCTAGATCTATTTTTTGGCCGGCACCAAATGTTGATTCGAAGTTGGTGGGTTTTACTCGTCGTGAAACCGCTGGAAGCGAAGAGTCTCGCGCCAAAGTATTTACAATTATTGATGCTGCTTTTGCCCAGCGCCGAAAGATGCTGCGATCAGCTCTTTCTGGCCTTTATGGTTCATCATCGGCAGCCGAATCTATTTTGATCAAAGCTGGTATAGATCCCACACTTCGGGGCGAAGCATTACAAATCCAATCTTTTTGCAAGATTGCAGCCGTTGCACCTGACATTTTCTAATTGCAGTTATAGGGTCACCGCATGCCAGTAAAGAGTGTGACCGTGCGCGTACCTGCAAAGGTCAACCTGCAATTATCGGTAGGACCCAAAGAGTCCGATGGTTATCACAATCTTGTATCTGTTTTTCAAGCAATATCTATTTTTGATGATGTAACAATTAAATTGGCCCAACCTGGTGCAGGTTTAACAATTTCAATTTCTGGTGAGCAAACCCATGGTGTCCCAGCCGATGCAAATAATTTAGCTGCCAAAGCCGTAGCACTGATTTCAAAAGAGTATGACTTAATAGTTGATGCACACATAGAGATAAAAAAATCTATTCCCGTTGCAGGTGGCATGGCTGGCGGCAGCGCAGATGCGGCAGCGACAATTGTTGGAATCGATTATCTCTATTCACTCGGAATGACTCGTGAAGAAATGGGAGAGATTGCAACTCAACTAGGTAGTGATGTTCCATTTATGTTAAGTGGCGGAACAGCAATTGGAACTGGTCACGGAGATCAATTAACTGCAGCTCTTTCACGTGGTACTTATCATTGGGTACTTGCTCTTTCAACGCATGGATTATCAACACCAGCTGTTTATGCCGAATGTGATCGACTGCGCGCAGAACTTGAAATCATCGAGCCACAAACAAATGAAGCCTTAATGCAGGCGCTATTGGCTGCTGATGCAGCCGCGGTTGGTAAATCCCTTGTCAATGATCTACAAGCAGCAGCATGTTCATTGCGGCCAGCTTTGCGTTTAGTGTTAGATGTTGGACAGGAATACGGGGCACTTGGTGCGATCGTTTCGGGATCTGGTCCAACTGTTGCTTTTTTGGTAGCTGACGAGGAAGCGGGCCTTGATTTAACGGTGGCGCTAACTTCAAGCGGGGTCGTTGGCAGCGTTGTTCGAGCATATGGCCCTGTTGCTGGAGCGAAAGTAATCTCCTAAATCTATTGTCGGTGGTCATAAGCACCACCATTTATGAGGGAGAATATGCGTTCCGCCATTGTGTAGTGGCTAGCACATGGGCCTTTGAAGCCCAGGGTCCAGGATCGATACCTGGTGGCGGAGCCACCATTCTTAACAAAGCATCCCGATAGACTTCACTTGTGACCGTACAAACTGTGATTGTCCTAGCCGCAGGCGAAGGCACGCGCATGAAGTCGACAACTCCAAAGGTCTTACATAGCGTTGCAGGTCGTTCTCTTCTCGGACATGTTCTTCACGCTATCAATCACTTAGAACCAACTGAACTTCGAATCGTCGTTGGCTCAGGTCGCCAAGCTGTCGAGGCACACATCGCAGAAATTGCACCAAAAGCTACAACCGTTTTTCAGGAACACCGCGGTGGCACAGGACATGCAGCGCAGCTAGCGCTCGCAGGTAACACTCCCAAGGGTACGGTCTTAGTTTTAGCAGGAGATACACCGCTTCTTACAGGTGATTCACTGGCGCAGTTTGTTGCAGCTCATGCGGCTGGAAAGTTTGCAGCATCAGTTTTGACGGCTGAGCATCCAGATCCAACAGGTTACGGACGCATCATCCGCGATGACAGCGATGAGTTATTGCGGATCGTTGAAGAAAAAGATGCAACCGAAGCTGAAAAATTTATATTTGAAATAAACAGTGGTGTCTACGCTTTTGATGGTGAAAAACTTGCAGCCTCTATTGGTCACTTAACTAATGCAAATGCCCAAGGCGAACTATATTTAACAGATGTTATTGGAATTTTAAAATCTGCTGGCGAATCTATCGCTGCAATCATGATCGATGACTTTACCGAAACACTTGGAGTCAATGATCGAATCCAACTAGCCGAGAGCGCTGCAATGCTGCGAGATCGAATCAATGAGGGCTGGATGCGTTCCGGTGTCACAATTGTTGATCCAACTACAACGTGGATTGATTCAACTGTTGAGCTTTCTCAAGATGTCACATTGCATCCAGGGACTGCTTTGTTGGGTGTGACAAAGGTTGCAACAGGGGCAGTTATTGGCCCACGCACTACCCTGACTGATTGTGTTGTAAAAGAGGGCGCACAGGTAGTTGAATCAATTGCCACCCGTACTGTTATTGGCGAGGGTGCCACAGTGGGCCCATTTACTTATTTGCGTGAAGGTACTCAGCTAGGTGATTCATCCAAAGCAGGCGCTTTTGTCGAGATGAAAAACGCGGTTGTCGGTACCGGGTCAAAGATTCCGCATTTGTCATATGTTGGCGATGCAACAATTGGCGAAGGTAGCAATATTGGCGCTGCGACAATCTTTGTTAACTACGATGGCATTGAAAAACATCACACAACAGTGGGTGATCAGGTCCGAATTGGTAGCGACACAATGTTGGTAGCACCAGTTTCAATTGGTGACGGGGCATACACAGCCGCTGGCTCTGTCATCACCGAAGATGTTCCGGCCGGTGCGATTGGTGTTGGCCGAGCAAAGCAAAGAAATGTATTAGATTGGGTTCTGCGCAAGCGCCCTAATACGCCATCAGCAAAAGCCGCCGAAGAAAGCTCCAAGAAAGGCTAGATACATGAGCGAAATCCGTTTATCTTCTGAAAAGAGATTACGCCTATTTGCAGGCCGAGGATTTCCCGAACTAGCCGAAGAGGTTGCTACCGAACTCGGAATTCCATTAACTCCAACATCTGCTTATGATTTTGCAAACGGTGAAATATTTGTTCGCTTCGAAGAATCTGTTCGTGGTTGTGATGCTTTTGTAATTCAAAGTCACACAAACCCAGTCAATAAACAAATAATGGAACAACTGATCATGGTCGATGCGCTAAAGCGTGCATCTGCAAAGCGCATTACAGTTGTCACACCTTTTTATGGTTACGCCCGTCAGGACAAAAAAAGCCGTGGCCGTGAGCCGATCACAGCGCGTTTAATGGCAGATCTATTCAAAACTGCTGGCGCAGATCGCTTGATGGCGGTAGATCTTCACACCTCACAAATTCAAGGTTTCTTTGATGGCCCAGTTGATCATTTGTTCGCACTTCCCATGCTTGCAAACTATGTTGGCAGCAAAGTAGATCGCACACGCTTAACAATTGTTTCTCCTGACTCAGGTCGAGTTCGCGTTGCTGAGCGCTGGTCAGATTTATTGGGTGGCTGCCCAATCGCATTTATCCATAAAACCCGTGATCCACGCATTCCTAATGAGTCAATTACTGGTCGCGTTGTTGGAGATGTAGTCGGTCAAACATGTGTCGTTATTGATGACATGATCGATACAGCTGGAACAATTACAAAGGCGGTAGATGCGTTATTTGAAGCAGGCGCTGCAGATGTCATCATCGCTGCAACCCACGCCGTCTTTAGCGGACCAGCTGTTGATCGCTTGAAAAATAGCCGTGCCTCAGAAGTTGTCATCACAAATACTTTGCCGATTTCCGAGGATCAAAAATTCGACAATCTGACAGTTCTTTCAATTGCTCCATTACTGGGCCGCGCAATCCGTGAGGTCTTTGAAGATGGATCGGTTACAAGCCTGTTTGACGGTCATTCCTAAGCCTGAATTTGCTTCATTACGGGCCTGAAAGATACTGTTCCCCCTGTTCCGGCGAGGGTAGCGAATAGCTTTCCGTGATCGACGGGTAAGGGATTTTTCTCCTGCTGGAACTTTGTGTACGCACCGAAGAACCAGGACAACTAGGAGTAAAGGGTTTAAAAATGGCAGAAGTAAAGATCGTCGGAACCACTCGTACAGAATTTGGTAAGGGCGCATCACGTCGTGCACGTCGCGATGGTTTAGTTCCTGCAGTTATCTATGGTCACGGTGAAAAGCCTCTTCACATCACTCTTCCAGCAAAAGAACTTGGCGTTGCTCTTAAGCAGTCAAACGTTCTCTTGGACATCACAATTGATGGAAAGAATGAGCTAACACTTCCAAAGGTAATCGTTCGCGATTTCCTCAAGCAGATTCTTGAGCACGTTGACCTGGTTTTGGTCCGTCGTGGAGAAAAGGTTGTTGTTTCAGTTCCTGTTCATACAGTTGGTGAGCATGATCGTGATGGAATCCTTGAGCATGTAAACAACACAATCGATGTTCGAGTCGATGCTGCAACTATTCCAAACTTCTTAGAAGTAGATATTCAAGGACTTGCTTCAGGTTCATCAAAGTACGCTGCAGATGTAGTTCTGCCTGCAGGTGTTGAACTCGAATCTGATCCAAAGATGATCGTTGTTCACTTATCTGAGAAGTCAACAGCGGCTGTAGAAGAAGTAGCAGCACCAGCAGCAACCACAGATGCTGCACCTGCTGCAGATGCCGACAAGAAAGACGCTTAACCCTTAGGCTTTGTTGTTATGACGTGGTTAGTAGTGGGCCTGGGTAATCCAGGTGATCAATACGCAGCTACACGTCATAACATCGGCCAGATGGTAATCGATGAATTAGCTCGACGCCACTCAATAAAGTTTTCATCACACAAATCTCGCACCGATATAGCTGCTTACAAATTAGACGCTGGTACGCATTCGGTAATTCTTGCAAAGTCAAAGAGCTACATGAACGAGACAGGTGGACCTGTCAAAGCCCTTGCTAATTTTTACTCAGTTGAGCCAGCAAACATTATTGCTTTGCATGACGAATTAGATATTCCATTTGCCGCGATTAGAACCAAATTTGCAGGTGGTGACAATGGACATAATGGTTTGAAATCAATTACTTCAGCATTTGACGGACCTGAATATTTTCGTGTTCGCCTAGGCATTGGTCGGCCTATGGGCCAACAAGATCCAGCAGATTTTGTGCTGAAGGCTTTTTCAAAAGTTGAGCAAAAAGATCTTGGCGAATTCATTGATCGTGGGGCAGATGTCGTCGAATCCTTGATAACTAAAGGTTTAGAAGCAACTCAATCAGCCTTCAATAGTTAATTAAACTAGAAAAGCTAGATCAACCAGTATTGCGTAGACCTGCAGCAACACCGTTAATAGTTAGCAGAAGCGCGCGGCGCAAAAGTGGATCGGCTGAATCACCGGCATCGCGAACCCGCTTTAACAAGTTGATTTGCAACAAGTGAATAGGTGAAAGATAGGCATCCCGCACCTGCAAAGTGCGAGCCAATATTTCCTGATCGCCCAGCAATGTCTTCTTTGCAGTTAACCTCAAGATTTCCGAAACAGTTAAATCAAATTCAGCCTGGATCTCATCCAAGAAGTGATGAAGGCCAGCGGGAACAAGTGTTTCCACATACTTTTTTGCAAGCGCTAAATCAGTTTTGGCTAATGTCATTTCTACATTGCTAATAAATGTTGTAAAGAAATGCCACTCATTAAGCATGTGAGTCAATAAATCTGAATGTCCAGCTTCACGGGCTGCTTTTAGCCCAGTGCCTACTCCAAACCAACCAGGCACAATTTGCCGAGATTGAGTCCAACCAAACACCCAAGGGATCGCACGTAGGGAATCAAGACCACCCGCAGCATCTGGTCGGCGAGAAGGTCGGGATCCTAAGAATAAATCTCCAAGCTGTTCCACAGGTGTGGAGGAGTAGAAATATGCTGGCAGATCTGGTTGATCAATTAAAGATCGGTACTGCTTAAAGGATGCATCGCTAACAAGTTGCATGCAATCCCCCCAAGCTTTTCGTTCCTGTTCACTTTGTCTCGGGCTACGGTTTAAAACTGTTGCCTCTAGTGATGCAGCCAAAGTTAGTTCTACATTCTCTCTAGCAAGAGCCGGCAATGAATATTTATCGCTAATTACTTCACCTTGCTCAGTCATCTTGATGCGACCATCGACAGATCCCCATGGAAGTGCGTTAAGAGCGTCATAGGTTGGACCACCACCGCGACCAACTGAACCACCGCGACCATGGAACAAACACAGTTTTACTCCGTGCTTGATAGCAACATCACGCAATGATCGCTGTGCGCGATGAATTTCCCACTGGCTAGTTGCAATCCCTGCATCTTTATTTGAATCTGAATAACCCAGCATGATTTCTTGCACATTCCCGCGCAGAGTGACAATTTGGCGATAGGCAGGATTACTTAACAATTTTTCAAGAATTTCACCAGCAGCACGTAATTCGGCCACCGTTTCTAGTAATGGAGCAAAACCAATTACAGCTTTCTTCTCTTTCAGTGAAACAAGCCCAGTATTTTGCGCGATCACAACAGCAGCTAATAAATCATCTGCACCTTTAGTCATTGAAACTATGTAAGTTTCAATTGCTTCTGGACCAAATCGATCTACCAAATTGTTTATCGCGACAAAGGTGTCAACCGTTTTCTTGCCTGCAGCATCAAGGTCTGATGCATTGAACACGGTTGTATCAGCCAAAAACTTAGCAAGCAGTTCAAATTTCTCGTCATGCGATTTAGCAAGGTATCCCTCAACACCGATTATTTGCTGCAATACATGGTGATGAGCATCGGAATGTTCACGAACATCCATAGTGGCGTGGTTGATTCCAAAGGCAGCGACAGTTCTAATAGTGCGCTCAAGTAAGCCCGTAGCAATAAGTTCACCACGATGGGCTAGCAATGAGTCCCGCATCAAAACTAGATCGGCCAATAATTCACTGGTATTTGCATAATCACGGTTTGGTATATGCGCTGCCCCAATTGCATGGCGATCACGAGTTAGCGCTAATCGGTGCACAATCGCAGTTGCCTTTAGACGATACGGCTCTTCGGCGTTTAGACGTAAGAAGCGTGGTTCAAATTCAGGAATGTTGGCAAGATCTTTTTCAACCGATGCTGAAAGTTCAGCTGTTGCACCAACAATTTTTGTCGAAACTGAAAGCATTTGGCGCAATGCATTCATCGCTGCAATTGTTACGCGAATAGCATGCCCAACCTGTAACACTATGGCATCGGTTGTGACTTGAGCGGTGATATTTGGATTCCCATCGCGGTCTCCGCCGATCCAGTTACCAAAGGACAATGGACGAGCAGTAATTGGCACTTCAACATCGATTCGTTTCATTTCCTTCGCAAAGTCATTTAAGACCTCAGGAACTGTTTCGGTAAACAAATCATCTAGGTAGTACAAAGCGTTGAGAGCTTCATCTAAAGGTTCAGGTCGGCCCAAGCGAAGTTCATCTGTTTGCCACAGCAAATCAATTGTTTCGGCCAAACGATCTTGTTGCGAAGGATTGCGCGGATCATCTAGCAACTGTGCAATACGTCCCAACTTATTTAATACTGAACGTCGCGCAGCTTCGGTTGGGTGTGCGGTAAAAACAGGTCGCACAGACATCGTGCTTACCCATTGCGTAATTTCTTCGGTACTTAATTCATGTCCCGGAGTCTGCGCCTTTAACGCAGCCTCAATACGATCAACTGCGCGGGCCATCCATGATCCGCCAGTAGCGCGGGCATCTGCCAGAACTCGCGCACGGTGTACCTGTTCGGCAACATTAGCTAAATGAAAATAGGTACTAAAGGCGCGAACCAACTGAACCGAATCTTCAACTGAAAGATTGGCCAGGATTTCTTCGCCAGAACCTTCTCGAACACTCTTTCGAACCTGCTCCACTAAATCGAAAAGTTCTGAACCCTCTTGTCGCACAAGGGTCTGCCCCAAAAGGTCACCGAGCTGGCGCACATCGCTGCGTAAAGATGCATCATCTTCGGCAACTCGGCTCTGGCTCATGGCCCAATCCTCTCAGGTATCAGCGCACAGGCAAAACAAATTACACTTCGTCATATCTAGCCCCGCCATTTGGACCCCCATCCAAAAGGAAATGGGGCCATCAGGCATTGGAGGCAAGTGTGCGCGGAGTAATGACGCTACTGCCAGCTTCTTCTAACGCATCTCACATTGTGGCCCCACAATCGATGTATCCATTTTTACTTGCACAACGTGCATCCGATCATCCACTTCTAGTTGTAACAAGTTCAAGTCGTAGTAGCGAAGATCTTGCACAGGAACTTCGCGAAATTTATGAAAATGTCTTGGAGTTTCCAGCTTGGGAAACATTGCCACATGAGCGTTTAAGTCCTCGTAGTGACACCGTTGCTAAAAGAATTCAAACTTTATACTCCTTAAAAGATGATCATGCGACAAACCCAGTTGTCATCACACCTGTACGGGGCGCAATCCATCGAATCATCAGCGCACTTGCAGCAGAGTCGCTCATGAACTTAGAGATCGGCAAAGAACAATCGCTAGATCAACTGGTGCGACACCTATCATCACTTGCATATTCCAGAACAGATCTTGTCGAACGTCGGGGAGAGTTTGCTGTCCGTGGTGGGATTGTTGATCTTTTCTTACCCCTAAGTGATTACCCAATTCGCATTGACTTTTTTGGTGATGAGATTGAAGATTTAAGTTACTTTGAAGTCTCAGACCAGAGAACCTTTAAACCTGTCATTGGTGGCGTAGATATTTATCCATGCCGAGAACTTTTGCTGACACCTGAAATTAAGCACCGTGCAATTGAAGTTAAAGACCAGTATCCAGCTGCTGCTGAAATGCTTGAAAAAATCAGCGAGGCAATTGCTTTTGAGGGCATGGAATCCCTTATCCCATTGCTCGTTGACGAAACCGAGACCTTGTTGTCTCGTATGCCGGCTAATACTCAAATCATCTTTATTGATGAACAAAGAATTCGGTCACGTGCAGCAGATCTCCTTGCAACTAACGAAGAGTTTTTGAATGCATCGTGGTCCAATGCCGCACTTGGTGCAATCGCTCCGCTTCATGATGGCGCGGGGACATACGTTTCTTGGGATGAGTTACAAGACGAAATACTTCGATGTGGCTTAACTTCGGCAGAGCTCAGCACCTTCGGCAGTGATCTAGAGGAAGATGTGCTGTTTTTAGATTACGCACCTATAGATCCAATGCGTGGAGATATTGAGCGAACTATCGAAGTTCTGCGCACCTGCTTGGATGAACATCGCACCGTTGTCTTTGCAACCCACGGTCATGGAATGTTAGAGCGGTACGCGGGCATTTTCAGAGGTGCTGATTTGCCGGTACACATTGTTGAAAAACTTTCTACAACACCGACTAAAGGCAGTATTTACTTAACAACTTCAATCCTTGCTCATGGCTTCGAAAGCACCGCTGAACAAATTTTCTTCATGACAGAGCGGGATTTAACCGGTAGCAAAGGCAGTGTTAAAGATTCCGGAAGAATGCCATCAAAGCGCAAGCAAGCTATTGATCCTTTGGAGCTAAAAAGTGGAGATTATGTTGTACATGAACAACATGGAATCGGTCGCTATGTTGAATTACTCCAGCGCACTGTAGCCGGAGTTACAAGAGAGTATTTAATTATCGAGTATGCATCAGCAAAGCGCGGTCAACCAGGAGACCGTATCTTTGTTCCCACCGATGCACTAGAACAAGTATCGAAGTATGTTGGAGGGGAAGCACCCACAGTTCACCGAATTGGAAGTGGTGAATGGCAAAAGGCCAAGGGGCGGGCTCGCAAGGCGGTGCGTCAGATTGCCGGTGAACTGATTAGATTGTATGCAGCCCGTACAAGTTCTCCAGGTTTTGCATTTTCACCTGATACGCCGTGGCAACGCGAACTTGAAGATTCCTTTTCATACATTGAAACTCCTGATCAACTATCAACAATCAATGATGTCAAAGAAGACATGGAGCGCCCATACCCCATGGATCGCATTATTTGCGGAGATGTTGGTTATGGAAAAACTGAAATCGCAATTCGCGCCGCTTTTAAAGCTGTTCAAGATGGCAAGCAGGTTGCAGTATTGGTGCCAACTACTTTATTGGTACAGCAGCACTCAAAGACCTTCGCAGAAAGATATGCCGGCTTTCCTTTAAAAGTTGCTGGCTTATCAAGATTTAATTCGGCAAAAGAAAGTAAAGAGATATTAAGCAATTTAGCAGCCGGATCAATTGATGTTGTCATTGGCACGCATCGCATTCTTTCCAATGATGTCCAGTTCAAAGATTTAGGTTTAGTAGTTGTCGATGAAGAACAACGTTTTGGAGTTGAGCAAAAAGAATCATTAAAGAAGTTACGCACAACTGTCGATGTTTTGGCCATGTCTGCAACGCCTATTCCGCGCACACTTGAGATGGCTGTTACTGGAATTCGCGAAATGTCCACGATCACGACTCCACCCGAAGAGCGCCACCCGATTCTGACCTACGTTGGCCCAGCAGAAGATGCTCAGATTGCTGCAGCAATTCACCGTGAACTATTGCGTGATGGCCAAATTTTTTATCTACACAACCGTGTTGAAAGCATTGATCGCAAGGCATTGCATTTGAAAGAACTAGTTCCAGAGGCCCGCATACGAGTTGCTCATGGTCAAATGTCTGAAGGAGAGCTAGAAGATGTGATTCTTGCCTTCTGGAATAAGGATTTTGATGTACTTGTCTGTACAACGATTGTCGAAAGTGGGCTAGATATTCAAAACGCAAATACCTTAATTGTCGAACGCGCAGATCGCTTTGGCCTTTCGCAACTGCACCAAATCCGGGGCCGTGTTGGTAGAGGTAGAGAGCGTGCCTATGCCTACTTTTTATACTCCGCAGATGAACCACTTTCTGAATTAGCCCATGAACGTTTAACCACAATTTCAACAAACACTGATCTTGGATCTGGAATGAGAGTTGCCTTAAAGGATTTAGAAATTCGTGGAGCAGGAAATTTGCTAGGTGGAGAACAATCGGGCCATATCGCAGATGTCGGCTTTGACTTATACATGCGCATGGTTGGGGAAGCGGTAGAAGAATATAAATCAGGAATTATTGAAACGGAGGAAAAGATTTCTGACTGCAAAGTTGAACTTCCGATTAACGCACATCTTTCTGCTGAATATGTTCCGGGCGAAAGACTGCGCCTTGATTTGTACCGTCGCCTTGCTGATGTGAAATCACCGGCAGATGTTGCGTCAATTGAGGCAGAGTTAGTGGATCGTTTTGGTGAACTACCTGATGAAGCAAAGGCTTTACTTGGAGTTGCAGCACTTCGAGCGCAAGCAAAGGCTGTGAAGTTGACCGAGGTTGTAGTACAGGGCAAATTCCTGCGATTAGCTCCGCTGGTTTTGCCCGAATCTCGCCAGTTGCGGATGACACGTTTGTATCCAGGATCGCTCTACAAGGGTGCCGCAAGCACTGTTTTAGTTGCCCTGCCAAAGGCTTCATCATGGAATCCGTCTCAGAACGCCCCAGAAATAGTGGATACTTCTCTTCTGGCCTGGGTCGCTCAGGCCGTTATCCAACTTAGCGAATAACCGAAAGCGAGCTCATAGTGAAAAAGATCCTGGCAATTGTTGCTGCAACAGCGCTCCTATTAACTGGGTGTTCACAGGTAGGGGCAGCAGCAACTGCTGGTGACACAAAAATCACTCAAGCAACGGTACAAGGCAGCATCGATTCAATTCTTGCTGAAAGAGCAAAGATCGATACAACACAAATGCAATTAGAAACCGGTGAAGCACTTAACCGTGGTCAACTGCGCTTTCATCTACTGAGCGCTTTGCTTCTTAAAGTTGGAGCTGAATTGAAGATAAGTGTTTCAAAGGCAGAGGTTGATACACGTCGTGCAAGTATTGTGGAACAAGTCGGTGGCCAAACAGCATTGCCAACTGCCTTAGTGAGCGCCGGCATCGCACCAGAAGATCTAGATGCATATATCGAAGCGATTTCACTCTCAGACAAAATTGGTCAAACACTTATAGCAAGTGGTGTGCCTCAGGACCAGGTAGGAGCAGAGATTCAAAAACTTGTCGTTGCAAAGGCGAAGCAAATTGGTGTGACTGTAAATCCTCGCTATGGCAAATGGGATGCAGAAATTGCAGACATCGTTGCAACTGATCCAGCAGAATCTGCTGTTACCCCATCAGGTAACTAGTAATTCGTTTGGCGTAGTACTTTGACGACGCAAGGTTCACAACTTCAGCGACTTGTTGAAGTTATGCACACTTTGCGCTCTCCTGGTGGCTGTCCTTGGGATGCAGAACAAACCCATGAATCACTCATCAAGTATTTACTTGAAGAGTCCTATGAATTTGTTGATGCCGTTCAAGCTGATAATCGCGTTGATATGCGTGAAGAGCTAGGTGATGTATTACTTCAGGTGTACTTCCATGCGCGTATGGCCGAAGAGCATCCAACAGATCCATTTTCAATCGAAGATGTCGCCCAAGGCATAGCTGATAAGTTAATTCGAAGGCACCCCCATGTTTTTGCTGGCGTTGAAGTTCGTGATTCACAAGAAGTCCTAGAAAACTGGGAAGAGTTAAAGAAAAAAGAAAAAGGTCGTACATCGCCTATCGATGGTGTCGCAATGTCTCAACCCGCCTTACCGTTGGTCGAAAAACTGTTGTATCGCGCTGAAAAATATAATGTTGCTGTCAGCACCCCACAATCGGTCGCAATGGATTCTGTTGCAGATGAAGGTGCAGTGGGACAAGCCCTTCTTGCCGTAATTGCCTGGGCACATGCCAATGGAATTGATGCAGAAGCAGCGTTGCGCAAAGAAGCCATGCGGATCGTTGAACAGATTGGCCCCGCTTAACTCACGGTAGGATTCACTTAATAAACATGAGGAGATAGGCAAAAATGGCAATCATCGAAGCGCTAGGTGCCCGTGAAATTCTTGACTCCCGAGGAAATCCAACGGTCGAAGTCGAAATCCAATTAGAAGATGGCACACAGGCACGAGCTGCAGTTCCAAGTGGTGCTTCAACTGGTGCTTTTGAAGCTGCCGAACTTCGAGATGGTGGCAAGCGTTATTTAGGTAAGGGCGTTGAAAAAGCAGTTGCATTTGTTATTGATGAAATTGCACCAGAGATTATTGGTTTTGACTCACAGGATCAGCGCCTCATTGATTCAGCGATGATCGAACTTGATGGAACAAAAAACAAATCACGCCTTGGCGCTAACGCAATTCTCGGTGCATCTTTAGCGGTTGCTAAAGCATCTGCTGAATCGTCAGATCTTTCTTTGTTCCGCTACCTTGGTGGGCCAAACGCACATCTGCTTCCAGTTCCTATGATGAACATCCTTAACGGTGGAGCGCACGCAGATACCAATGTTGATATTCAAGAGTTCATGATCGCTCCTATTGGTGCACCAACATTCCGCGAATCAGTTCGCTGGGGCGCAGAGATTTATCACGCACTAAAGGCTGTTCTTAAGAAGCGTGGACTAGCAACATCTGTCGGCGATGAAGGTGGATTTGCACCAAACCTTGATAGCAACCGCGCAGCGCTGGACCTAATTCTTGAAGCGATCGAAGCTGCAGGGTTTAAGCCAGGTTCTGAAATCGCTCTTGCAATGGATGTTGCTGCAACTGAGTTCCACAAAGATGGCAAGTACAACTTTGAAGGCGCAGTAAAAACATCTGCTGAAATGATTGCTTATTACACATCTCTAGTCGATGCCTACCCAATCGTTTCAATTGAAGATCCACTGAACGAAGAAGATTGGGCTGGCTGGACAGAGATGACTAAGGTCCTTGGTTCACGCATTCAAATCGTTGGAGATGACTTATTTGTAACGAACCCAGAACGCCTTGCACGCGGTATCGCTGGGAACACAGCGAATGCGTTGCTTGTGAAGGTGAATCAAATCGGAACTTTGTCAGAGACAGTCGATGCTGTCGAAATGGCTCACCGTGCAAATTATCGAAGCATGATGAGCCACCGTTCTGGTGAAACTGAAGATACAACAATTGCTGATTTAGCTGTCGCACTTAACTGTGGCCAGATAAAGACAGGTGCACCTGCGCGAACAGAGCGCGTAGCAAAGTACAACCAACTACTTCGCATCGAAGAAGAGTTAGCAGAAGGCGGCCGTTACGCAGGTCGTGACGCCTTCCCGCGCTTTAAGGCATAACAAAAAATCATGGCGCGCAGGAAACTTCGATTTACTCGTCGACGTACTTCTAATCGCGCCTTGGCTTTGACTGCAGTCTTTTTCATCCTTGCCTTAGCTATTGCTCCACCCGTAAAGCATTACTTCACGCAACGAGCACAAATTAGCGCTTTGAAGTCTCAACTTTCTGCAGATAATGCAGCTCTCGAAAGTGCTCGTCAAGAGTTATTGCTGTGGCAAGATCCCGAATATATTAAATCTCAAGCTAGAGAACGTCTGCACTTTGTATTGCCCGGAGAACGTCAATACATTGTTGTTGAAGGTAAAAACACGGCAACACAAAAGGGAAGCACAAAAATTGCCAGTGCATTAACCGATGGACAACCTTGGTATGCCCGATTGATCGCATCGATCAGTGAAACTGGAAATTAATGCGTGAGGTAACACAGGCAGATCTAGATTGCATTCAAACGCAATTAGGTCGCACACCAAGAGATGTTCATGCAATTACTTATCGCTGCCCATGCGGTAAACCTGCAGTCGTTGAAACTCCACCTCGACTTGAAGATGGCACCCCATTTCCAACTTTTTACTACGCGACCTGCCCGCGCTTAACCGCTGCTATTTCGACCCTAGAGACAACAGGGTTAATGGGCGAAATGAATGAACGTTTAGATACAGATGCCGAATTAGCTGGCGCATATCATGCTGCCCATGACGATTACATCGCTTCACGATCAGCGCTGGGGATAGATGTGCCTGAAGTTGAAGATATTTCTGCTGGTGGAATGCCCACTCGAGTTAAATGTTTGCATTCTCTCATCGCACATTCACTAGCTGCTGGTCCAGATGTAAATCCTTTGGGCGATGAAGCGTTAGCAAAACTGCCTGAATGGTGGAAGAACAACCCATGCGAGTAGCAGCTATTGATTGCGGTACTAATTCGATACGCCTGTTAATTGCAGATATCGATGGTTCAAATTTTCGCGAGGTCGTGCGCGACATGGAAATTGTTCGACTTGGCCAAGGCGTTGACCAAACAGGCCAATTTCATCCAGATGCGATTACTCGCACCTTGCTTGCAGTGGACAAATTTGCAGCTGAAATTGCAAAGCGCGGGGTTGAAAAGATCAGATTCTGTGCAACAAGTGCCACTCGAGATGCTACTAACCGACATTTATTTGTTGATGGCGTACGCGAGCGTTTAGGAATCGAACCAGAAGTAATTAGCGGTGACGAAGAAGCTGCATTGTCATTTGCTGGTGCCATTCAAGATTTAGAGCTATCCGATGGCCCGTTTTTGGTTGTAGATATTGGTGGGGGATCAACCGAGTTTGTATTTGGCACGGCAGCTGTTGAAGCCGCTCGCAGTGTAAACATTGGATGTGTTCGCATGAGCGAGCGTCACTTTGCTAATGATCCAGCAACCGCACAACAAATTGAATCTGCAAGCATCGATATTGTTGCAGCTATCGCACAAGCTGCTGCAGAAGTACCAATTACCCTAGCAAAAACATTAGTTGCAGTTGCCGGCACCGCAACAACAGTTGCAGCAGCGGCCTTGAATCTTCCAGAATATGATCGATATTCAATTCACCTGGCGCGTATTTCAGCAGCCCAAGTACACGAGGCCTCAGAAATGTTTTTAACAAAGAGCCGCGAAGAGCGTTTGGCACTTGGTTACATGCATCCAGGCCGGGTCGATGTAATCGCTGCTGGCGCACTTGTTTTATCCGAGATTATGAAAGCCACCGGTGCAAGTGAATTTGTGGCTTCCGAATCAGATATTTTGGATGGAATGGCTAGATCGCTTGTCAAAGATTAAATCGCTAGAGGTTCTAGACAAGAAAATAATCGCCTGCAATAAATGTCCGCGCTTAGTTCAATGGCGCGAAGAGGTGGCAGTTGTAAAGCGTAAGTCATATGAAGATCAAACCTATTGGGGCAAACCAGTGCCAGGCTTTGGTCCTAGCGACGCGCGAATCATCATCGTCGGATTAGCCCCAGGTGCACACGGTGCGAACAGGACAGGTCGCATCTTTACTGGTGATAGTTCAGGGGATTGGCTCTATAAAGCTCTACACAAGGCAGGCCTTGCAACTATTCCAACAAGCACATCGGCAGCTGATGGCCAAAAACTAATTGATACTCGAATAACCTGCGCGGTTCGTTGCGCGCCCCCAGATAACAAACCATCGACAGAAGAAAAAGCCGAGTGCGCTGATTACTTAATCACAGAAATCAATTTACTATTGCCCACTGCGCGATGCTTCGTGGCCCTAGGCAGTTTTGCATGGAGTGCAATCATCAAGAGTTTGCGCACACTAGATCAACAAATACCTACACCCACCCCAAAGTTTGGACATGCTGAAAGTTTCACAGCGATTGGTCCTGACGCAGTTAAGCGTTTAGTGATTGGCAGTTATCACCCAAGCCAACAAAACACCTTTACCGGCAAACTAACTGAACCGATGTTAAACGCGGTAATAAAGAAAGCAAAAAACTTTAAATAGCTGCGCTCTTTAGCTGAGCAATATGGCTTTCGATGTGGTTTGCAGATTTTTGCAATAAATCAAAAAGAGTTACAACACCACTTTGTGGATGTATTGATGTGCGCTTCCAGTCCGCTTCGCTTGCATTCTTTAAAATCTCAAAATTCATAGCAAAAGTTGCAGCCAGGGATTGCAGTGAGATATCAACTGAACGGTTGTTGTACTGCAGCCCTATTGCAAACTGCTCTTCACTGAAAGGAACGATTGGAGGGTTCTCATCTGTCAGCGCTTTTGCATATCTAGCACCAAATTGAATTTCAGCATCGGCAATATGATGAATAACAAATGCTGCAGACCAACCACCATCGTGTGATTGATTAAGAGCTGGTCCAGAGATCTGCTTCGCTTCATTCATAAATGAGAGTGCGGATGAGTGATACTTTTCAAGTAATTGTTGATGATCCATGGAGTGATCGTATCGGTCAGATTGACGATATTTAAGGCTCGGTTTCTACATAAGGCACTGATCAAGTAAACTCCCGCAGCAGTTGTTTGTGGCCCCGATAGCCCAATGGCAGAGGCAGAGGACTTAAAATCCTCCCAGTGTGGGTTCGACCCCCACTCGGGGCACAAGTTGCGGGCCTTTGATGGTTTGCCCTAGGACATCGATCCATCTAGTCGATTTATGTAAATTCCATTCTCATATCTGCAGGAGTTTAGTAAGCGAGCATTTTCGTAAATTGCAACTTTTCCCACATAACTTTTCGCTATCTCAAGCATATCTCCTGAGTTCTTGCGACAAAGTGGAATGCTAAAAGACTCTTCATATCCTCGCAAAGAAATGTGGGTGTACTGCCGCTTAATATCTGGTACCGAAAAACCAAATGGGAAGAAACTAACCTTCTCTGGGTTTAGTTGAACGCTAACCTTCCTTGCAAATTCCTTACTAGCTAGACCCAGATTAAAACTACCTTCTACATCAGCGGCAAATTCATTTCCGTCAACATCGTAAATAGATGCTCCTACATAATCATCTATCGGGCCTGAACCTGTGTTGCGCACAACAATCTCTCCCCAGCAGAAGTATCCATAACCAAAAGCTTCAATTTCTTCGCACTTCAAGTCTGTGATCTGATTGCTATTTAGTAGGCGAAGCGTCGTACAAGCATCCCCCTTTGGACTTGTGATGCATTCAGAGGATTTTTCGTAATCAGAGTATGGTTCGATGTAAGCGTATAAATTCTGTCCTTCATAAAAGTCCAAAACATTTTTTTCTGTTTTTGATCTACAATCGCTTGATTTATAGTCTGCCTCGCAAGCTTCGAACCAAGCCGTTTCCGCAGCGTTTATTTCAGTTTCGTTAGCAGCATTCGCATTCTTATCAGCATTCGCACTGCAACCTGTGAGAATAACAACTGCAATCAGGAACAGGGGCAAAGACTTACGATTGAGCACTTGTTATGCCTCATTTCAAACTAGTAAGCAAATCCTTGCACCTAGTACATTTCTAATCAAGCACGAGAAATAACAATTCATACAGAATTCATACACATTGTCTGAAATCTGATCATTCTGGAATCCCGGGCTCTCACCAGGAGGACTTAAAATCCTCCCAGTGTGGGTTCGACCCCCACTCGGGGCACAGTTTCTAAGGCAGTTTTAAGCATCTACGCGCTCAATACATTTAGCCCCTCATGTCTGTTTTGCGTACGATTATGGTGCTTCACAGCCGCCGGAGATTCTGGCGGAAAGAAAAAAGGAGAACAAAGATATGCGCAGTTCAAACCCTGTTCTTGGACGGGCGTTTAATCAGCGTGGATACGCTGCATTCGATCCGAGCACAATTAACTCAGACCCAGCAGCGCTAGAGAATTTGTATAACGCACCTGCAGCATCATCAATGCGCACAGGTCGCATGACAATCGATGATGTTGTTACACGTACCGGAATTTTGTTCGCGGTGCTAGTAACAGTTGGAGCAGCGGCATGGACTCTTAACCTGGGTGCCGGCGCGCTTCTACTTGGCTTTCTTGGTGGTTTTGTTCTTGCGATGGTTAATACATTTAGCAAGACAGTTAAGCCAGCACTTGTAATCGCATACGCAGCTTTTCAGGGACTTGCACTTGGCACGCTAAGCCACATGTACAACACCGTTTACGACGGAATTGTTAGCCAGGCGATCCTTGTAACAATCAGCGCATTTGCGGGAATGCTGTTTGCTTACAAGAGCGGACGTATTCGCGTAACTCCTAAGTTCACAAAGGTCTTAATGACCGCCTTAATTGGTTACCTTGTACTTGGTCTAGTTTCATTGGTCGGCTCATTCTTCGGTGCAAGCATCTACAACGTAGGTGGACTTGGATTGATTATTGCAACTGGCGGAATGGTGCTTGCTGCATTTTTCTTGATTCTAGATTTTGATCAAATCGCACAAGGTGTGGCAAATGGCGCACCAGAGTCAGAGTCATGGCGTGCATCATTTGGTCTGATGGTCACAATTGTTTGGTTATACATGGAAGTACTTCGTTTCCTATCAATACTCCGCGGGGATGACTAAACACCGTTAAAAGTATTGTGATGAATCGTTAGAGATCTTCATCGAGGGGCTTCAGGTTATTTACCTGGGGCCCTTCGACATTTCTGGTTTCAGGAATTTGATACACCAAGATTAAGGCGATTGCGAAAATAGCAGCCGAGAAGCCAAAAGCTGCTCTGTAAGAATAAACATCAGAAATGGCACCAATAACAATTGGTCCAACAATCATTCCGGCATCTCCTGCCATCTGGAAGATTGCGATTACCTTGCCGCCTTTCCCGCGAATAACATCACCTACGATGCTGGCTGGGGTTGTTGCAAGGTATGCGCCACCAAAGCCCAAGATTGCCATCGCAATCAGATACATCCAGACATGGGTTGAGAAAGTTAAAAGAAGGATCCCAACAAATACAACATTAGAACCAACAACGGCGGATGCTCGTCGGCCTTTATTGTCAGAGTATCTACCGGCACGAAGGAGGAAAATACCTTGCAATATTGCAGAAAGTGCTAATCCATAACCAACAATTGCAGTAGTTGACTTTAACTCTTCCGTGACGAAAATTGGCAAGATTGATGCGCGCAACCCAAAGAAAATCCAGGTCGAAATAAATGTTAAAACAAGTGCAATGACGTAAGGCTTCATTCGCAAAGCTTGACCAATTGATGTTGACTCAATACTTTGTGAACTGTTATTACCGATGCCGATTCGCTCACCTTTTAAGAAAAATAGGGCAACAATTCCAGAAACTGTTAAAAGTATTGAGTAAACAAAAAATGGAGCACGAAGTGAAATTGAAGAAAGCAGGCCTCCTATTGCAGGCCCTGCGATTCCTCCCAATATAAAAGATCCTTGATAGACAGATTGAGCTCGGCCACGATGATTATCATCGACTGCGCGCATGATTACTGAACCTGCTGCAACTGAAAACATCGAAGAACCAAGCCCACCTGCCGCTCTAAAAATCAAGAGCTGGTGATAACTCTGCGCCATTCCCGCCAAGAAAGTAAACAGTGCCACCATAAATACTCCTGATGAAAACACTGCTCGCTCGCCAAAGCGATCTACAAAGAAGCCTGAAATCAAGCCAGAAGAAAAGCGGGCTATCGCAAAAGCCGAAACCATCAATCCAATTGCTGCGTTGTTAACCCCAAAAGATTTAGCAAAGATTGGGATCGCAGGCATAACAATTCCGAATCCAACTGCAACAAAGAACGAGGCAGCAATAAGTATTGATACCTCACGGGGTAGATCTTTGAAAGGTGAGCGAATCAACCTAAGCCTTCTCCAGCTGCTTCTTCACGAGCTGCTGCATAATCTTTGGATGTACGAAGCGGTGTTTCGCGAAGCATTAATGCAAACAAAAGACCAATCGCAGTAATTGGAGCCGCAGCATAGAACACCACATGAAATGAATTCACAAATGCTTCTAACGCTGTTGTTTTAATCAGTGGCGGAAAGGTTTTGAGCACTGCCGTATTGGTTGTTAATTGATCTAGCTTGGTTGCATCAAAACCTTCTAAGGCTGCAGGATTACTCTTTCCCAACTCACCAAATCCGGTAGACATGTAATGAACAACGCGGTTAGTCAAAATTGATCCAAAAACTGCAGTTCCGAATACAGATCCGAGTGAGCGGAAAAATGTATTCGAACTTGTCGCAACTCCCATATCTTTAAAGTCCACTGCGTTTTGTAGAGCAATAACAATGGTCTGCATGGATAAACCAAGACCCGCACCAACCATTATGGCATAGATTGAAATCTGCCAATATGGCGTATCAATTTGCAATCTGGTCATTAGCAAGATTCCTAAAGTCATCAACGCTGTACCTGCAACTGGATACCGCTTGTAGTGGCCATGCTTGGAGATCAACTTGCCAGAAATGATTGATGTCGAAACGATTCCCAGCATTAATGGGATCAATTTAAGGCCAGCATCAGTAGCTGAGTAACCCTTAACGACCTGGAAGTACAGTGGCAACATAACGATTGCACCAAACATGCCTGCACCAATTACTGCGCCTAAAAGAGAGGTAATTGAGAATGTGTGATTTTTAAACAGGTAAAGCGGGAGAATTGGTTCTACAGCACGCTTTTCCCACATCAAAAACGCGATCGTTAAAATTAAACCGAACCCAAGGCAGCCAAGAGTTCGCGAATCTGTCCAACCGTTTTGCGGACCATAAATCGAAACCGATAACAGGACAAGACAAACAGCAGCAACCATCAGGAATGCCCCGAGATAATCAATCGTGTGTTCGCGCTTAACTTTTGGAATATGAAGTACAGCGGATGTAATTAGTAAGGAAGCAATTGCAAAGGGGATATTGATGTAGAAAATCCAGCGCCACCCTGTCACGCCAAGAATCTGAGCGTGATCTGAGAAGTAACCACCCAGAAGTGGCCCTGCAACAGATGAAAGTCCCCATACAGCACCAAAATAACCTTGATATCGACCACGTTCACGCGGTGGAACAATGTCTCCAATAATTACAAATGTAAGCGCCATTAACCCACCAGCACCTAAACCTTGCAACGCGCGTGTTGCGATCAGTTGTTCCATATTTTGAGAAGCTCCGGCAAGCAAAGAACCTAATAAAAAAGTAACAATTGCAAACTGGAAGACAACTCGGCGTCCATAAATATCAGAAATTTTTCCGTACAGAGGAGTCGAAGCTGTTGAGGTAAGCAAGTATGCAGTTACCACCCAGGTGTAATGATTTAAGCCATCAAACTCTTCTACGATGCTTTTTAGCGCTGTCGAAACGATTGTTTGATCAAGGGCTGCAAGCAGCATTCCGGTCATTAGGCCACCCAGAATCACCATAATTTCTCGGTGCGAGTGCTCTTTTACTGATGCATTTATTGGGCTATTAGTAGACATGAAGGTAAGGTTACCCTGTGAAATCAGTTATCGCAGAAAACTTAGTAAAGACCTATCGCAAAGGCGAAGTAACAGCACTCAATAACCTCTCACTAGATGTTGAAGAAGGCACTGTTTTAGGCGTGCTTGGGCCAAATGGTGCTGGAAAGACAACAACTGTACGAATCCTTGCAACATTACTAAAGCCTGATTCAGGATCGGCAATAGTCGCAGGTATTGATGTGATCAAGCATCCTGACAAGGTTCGCGAATTAATTGGTCTATCTGGGCAGTATGCAGCAGTTGATGAAACTTTAACTGGCTGGGATAACTTGGTGATGTTTGGTCGTTTGTATCACTTGGGTCGCCAATCATCAATTGATCGCGCCAACGAATTACTTGAACGATTTGATTTAACAGAAGCAGCACGTCGCCCAATCAAAACTTATTCAGGTGGAATGCGTCGTCGCCTTGATTTAGCTGCATCTTTGATTGTTAAACCAAAAATTTTATTTTTAGATGAGCCAACAACAGGTTTAGATCCACGCGGTCGCCAAGATATGTGGTCTGTTATTCAGGATCTCGTTAAGGGTGGCGTGACGCTATTGCTAACGACCCAGTATCTCGAAGAAGCAGATCAGTTGGCTGATGAGATTGCCGTAATTGATCGCGGAACTGTCATTGCCCGTGGCACCTCTGATGCCTTGAAAAAGCAGGTAGGTGGGGAGCGTCTAGAGATCACGGTTGAAACCGCTGATGTCACGGCAGCCCAAGAAATTGTGGCACGGGTCAGTGGCAATTCAACCCACACTGATTTACGAACAATTAGTGCTTCAGTTTCAACTGGCTCGGTTGCCCTAATGGAAACACTTCGCGCACTAGATGAAGCGAAGATTCATCCACTAGATATTGGATTGAAGCGTCCTTCACTAGATGATGTGTTTTTGTCATTAACTGGGCATGTTGCCGAAGAAACGGTGGAAGAGCCCGTTAAGAAAAAGAGAGGGGGCAAGAAATGAAAGACGCAATTGGTGATGTAATTACAATTACAAAGCGACAGCTTTTACAGCTTGCTCGTGTCCCAGAACTTTTAGTTTTCTCGACCATTCAGCCAGTTATGTTTGTGCTGCTATTTCGTTACGTCTTTGGTGGCTCGATTGATTCTGGCCAACCAGGCGGATATGTGCAGTTATTGATGCCCGGAATCTTTGTGCAGACAGTTGCATTTACCTTGGCATCAACTGCCATTGGGCTTGCTGAAGATATGAAAAAAGGATTAATCGATCGCTTTAGATCATTACCGATTTCTCGTGGTGCGGTAATTATTGGTCGAACATTTGGTGATGCACTTCTCAATATTTTAGTTTTAGTTGTGATGGCACTGGCTGGATTTGCTGTTGGTTGGCGCCCAACCTCAGGAATAGTTCAAACAACTTTGGCCTTTGTGTTCTTGTTTATGTTTGGCTACGCGCTCTCTTGGATCGGCATTTTGGTTGGCCTGTCAGTTAAAGAAGCACGTACAGTTCAAAGTGTCGGTTTCTTGGTGACCTTCCCGCTAACATTTTTATCGAACGCCTTTGCTCCTACGACAGGAATGCCGCGTGCGCTGCAGTACTTTGCCGAATGGAACCCAGTTTCAACCATGGTTGCAGCGTGCCGTCAGTTATTTGGCCTTACAAATGAGTTTGGAGCAACAGCGAATTCATGGCCAAGTCAGCACCCATTGGAAACTTCATTGTTATACATGGTTGTTTTGATGGTCGTCTTTATTCCACTGAGCATCAGGAAGTATAAAAACTTCTCGAGCTAAACACTAGATTCTTATCTAAAACTAGGCGTAAAACTCGGCGGCGACAATCTCTACTGAGATTTCGCGACCGTTAGGAGCGGTGTAAGAAACCTTTGCACCAATTTCTTGTCCAAGAACAGCTGCACCCAGTGGTGATTTTTCGCTGTAGACATCCAGGTCACCAGATGAAATTTCACGTGAACCAATTAAGAACTTCATTTCATCCCCAGCGATGATTGCTGTTACAACCATTCCAGCGCCAACTTTTCCATCAGCACTGGCTGGGGGAGTTCCAATGTGAGCATTGTCCAACATCTGTTTTAACTGGCGAATGCGTGCTTCCATCTTGCCTTGCTCGTCACGGGCTGCATGGTAGCCGCCATTTTCTTTCAAATCACCTTCAGCGCGAGCTGCTTCAATCTTCGCAGTGACATCTTTGCGACCAGGACCTTCAAGCTGCGTCAGCTCAGCACGCAGGCGATCTGCAGCTTCTTGGGTCAACCATGTCTTTGTCATAAGGAGTAAAGGTACTGGTTACTTACTTGGCGCGACAAGTTGAAACATCTGCATTCACAGCAGTATTACGCGTGGGAACCACACTGACCAGTTCAACTTTTTCTTTTCCAGCAGGAATTTCGATGTCAATTTGTCCAACGATATCTTTGTAAAAATCTCGTGCAACCAAGGTGCAGATGGTTACTGTTTTTGGATCCTGACGATCAACCCAATATCTGACGCTGACTTCGCGATCGCTATCGATGGTAAATGAAATCAATTGAACGCGAAGTGCTGGATTTGAGTGATACAAACCAGACCAGGTAATCCAGGCGACACCAACAACGGCCAACAAGAGGGCAATACCCACCCAACCGCGTTTTTTCCTCACGCCATAACGGTCGTTGTAGTCAAACGGCTCTTGCGATTCCATGGAATGATTATGTCATGACAAAAGAGATTGAGATGGGTGCAGCCGGCTCCCTAACGGTTGGTGTGCTAGTTATTACATTTGCATTCTTAATGCGAAGTTTTTATAAGCGTTTCATGGGCATAGATCGAAGCGATGATTCCAGCAAGTAAGTTTTTTACCAAGGCGATACAAGCAATTGCAGTTTTACTAGTAGCTGCTGTGTTTGTTGGCCTAGGTATTTGGCAGCTGCAACGAGCCGCAGATTTAAAAGATAGTTTAAAAGTTGCTACAACAATTGATACAAATGTTGTTCCATTGGAAACCGTAACTGCTCCTAGACAATCATTGCCGGCAACTGCCATAAATAAAACTGTTTCGGTATCAGGTCAATACATTCAAAATTTCAGAGCTCCAAACCAAGTTGATGGAAATGGGAAGCAAGCTGATTGGGAAGTTGCATTACTTCAAATCGATACCAACTCAGCCATTCTGGTAGTCCGCGGGTTGTGGTCGGAGCGTTTGAAAAATCCGGACATTCAGCAATCTATGAGAATCAATGTTGAAGGCTTGTTGCTAGCCAGCCAATATGAAGATCGTTCAGTGAATTCTCCTGCCGTGATTTCTCGATTAGATAGCGCAGTCGTGACTTCCCTGACAGATCTTGATTTATATGATGGGTACATCCTGGCCAGTGGCGAATCAACAAGGACCGGTGTATTGGAGCGAACCCGACTGGCCCCTGAAAAGCTGACCTCAAGGATCCCGGGGTTTTATTGGCAGCACCTTTCATATGTCGTGATTTGGGGACTTATGGCGGGGGTCGTGCTGTATCTACCCTTGTATCGTCGTAGAGTTAGACCATGAGCGGTGCAATTAAGAGATTTAGAATCATGGCGTTAACGGCCGGAGTAATGTCATTGTTGTTGTGGTTTGTGGACTTACCGGTTGCCTATCTTTTCAACAATGAGGATTGGAAATCTAAGGTCGAATGGATCCCGTTTGTTCATGGTTGGGTATATGCCGTCTATGTTCTTACAGCGATCCAATTTGCAACAAAAGCACGCTGGAGCTTTAAGAAGATGATCTGGCTAATTTTGGCTGGAACTTTGCCGATCGCATCGATTGCCGCGGAGCGCAGAGTTGTTCGTCAGTATTCGTAAATTTATTAAATCTCTTCTGTACCCGCTGTATGAGCGGCGGTTGATTCGTTCTTTAGATTTTTCAAAAACTCCGCACCATGTTGGTGTGATTCTTGATGGAAATCGCAGATGGGCAAAATCAAATCCATCCCCCAATGACCCACATGGTCACAAAGCAGGGGCGAGCAAGATCATTGATTTTCTTGGTTGGTGTGATGACGCCCAAGTAAAGGTTGTGACCTTGTGGCTGCTCTCAACAGACAACTTCAAAAGATCAGAAGAAGAGATAGATACTTTGTTGCGGGTTATCGGAAACACAGTAGATGAACTGGCAGCAACTGGGCGCTGGAATATCAAAGCTGTTGGCGCATTGGATCTTTTGCCGCCTTGGTTAGCCGAAAAATTAGCAGCGCTTCGCCCGATTCGAGCAGATGGTGTTGAAGTTAATGTTGCTGTCAGTTATGGAGGCCGCCGCGAAATCGTGGATGCGGTCAAGAGCTACATGAGTCAAGAGGAATCTGCAGGCCACACCTTGAGCGAGGCCGCCGCAAAGTTAACTGTTGAAGACATTTCGCAATATTTATATACCGCCGGTCAGCCAGATCCCGAGCTATTGATCCGAACATCTGGCGAACAACGGCTTGGCGGATTCTTATTATGGCAAAGTGCCTTGTCCGAGTTCTATTTCTGTGAGGCATATTGGCCAGATTTTCGCCGGGTAGATTTTTTGCGTGCCCTACGTTCTTACTCTGTGAGAAAGCGTCGCTTCGGTTCATAAATCGAAACCCAAAATTAACTTTGTCATATCGCGTGTCTGCGCAAATTTACATCGACTCAGTTCTACCTTTTGCTATCCGAGAAAATCCCACCGATAAAAATTAAATCTAGGAGCAAGCATTGGCTGCTAAGGGTCAAAAAACTGTAAAAACCTTTGTTATAGATACCAGCGTTTTGCTCGCAGACCCCGGGGCGCTCTATAGATTTGCCGAACATGAAGTGATTATTCCGATCGCTGTCATCGGAGAGTTAGAAACAAAGCGAGATCACCCCGAACTGGGCTACTTTGCCCGCGCAGCTCTTAGAGCCCTTGATGATTTACGCATTACCCATGGCCGTCTCGATAAAGCGTTAACAATTACGCCAGAGGGTGGAACCCTTTCAGTAGAACTCAATCACACCGACCTTTCGACCCTGCCTCATGGATTTTTGCGCGATGGCACTAATGACTCTCGCATCTTGGCAATTTCAAAAAACCTGATGTCAGACGGCAAAAACGTTGTCCTAGTTACCAAGGATCTGCCACTTCGAGTCAAAGCTTCATCTGTTGGCGTTGAGGCCCAGGAATACTTGGCCGAACTTGTTTCAAATAGCGGCTGGACCGGAATCGAAGATCTCGATGTTTCATCATCTGTGATTGATGATTTATATGCCGGCGATTTTGCCGACCACGAAGCGGCCCACCAGTTGCCGGTTCACACCGGAGTCGTGTTGCATTCAGAAAAGGGAAGCGCCCTGGCCCGAGTTACCGCAGATAGGCGATTGAAGTTAGTCCGTGGAGACCGCCAAGCATTTGGCTTACATGGTCGAAGCGCCGAACAACGAATTGCTTTGGATCTTCTTTTGGATGATTCCATCGGAATTGTCTCTTTAGGTGGCCGCGCCGGAACTGGAAAGTCTGCCCTTGCATTGTGTGCCGGACTGGAAGCGGTTATGGAAAAGCGCATTCACAAAAAGGTTGTGATCTTTCGTCCGCTCTATCCAGTCGGTGGTCAAGAGCTCGGATACCTGCCAGGCTCTGAAGGCGAAAAAATGTCGCCGTGGGCCCAAGCCGTTTTTGACACCCTTGGCGCTCTTGTCAGCCAGCCCGTCATTGATGAGATCATCGACCGCGGTCTGATCGAAGTTTTACCCCTGACCCACATCCGCGGGCGCTCACTCCACGACTCATTTGTAATTGTCGATGAGGCCCAATCCCTAGAACGAGGCGTCCTGCTAACGGTGCTTTCTAGAATCGGCCAGGCTTCTCGAGTTATCTTGACCCACGATGTTGCCCAACGCGACAACCTGCGGGTCGGTCGCCATGACGGTGTGGTTGCAGTTGTCGAAACCTTGAAGGGCCACGAGCTCTTTGCCCACATCACCTTGACCCGAAGCGAGCGCTCGCCGATCGCAGCCCTTGTCACCGAACTGCTCGAAGGTCCGGTCGGCGGCTAGGTCTCACTTTTTACACCTGCGCAATTCGCGCCAGGATGTGCATCGAAATGTGGCGGAAAGTGCAAGCACCTAGCCCCGAAATTCGGCCCTAAAACAATGTCACAGTCACATTTGGGACATTTCGGACATTCCCCTTTCTGACCTGCGGTTTTACCTATCCACAGCCTTTTGGTTTCCTGAGAATTTGCGACTCATGCGGGCTTTGATTTGCCCATGCGCCCTGACTACCGCACCATAAAGGCATTCCCCTTAGACCATGAAGCCTCATTTGAGGCTGATTGCCTATGGAAATAAACAACAGGTGAACACCTGGGGTTACGAAGTTGAACTAACCGCAGTTACTACATTGAGGAAAGGAGCCGGATCGATGAAACGCATCTCAAAGAAGTTGCCTACAAAGCCATTTGTAATCGTGGGTCTTTCCGCATCAATGCTCCTTGTGGCAACGGTGCTCCCAGCCGCCAGCGGTCTAGAACTTACTTCAGCTTCCTTTGTCGAAATTGATGCGACAAAGAGCGCCGCGATTCTGGAGTCGGCCGAGTCAACGGCTTCATTCATTGCCGAAGAGGATCTGATCGCCACGGCATCAGGTGCCATCTTCTCTTCAGATCTTGCCCTGGTTTCAGCTGTCAGTCGCCAGGTCGAATTAGCCCGCACCCCGCTAGGTGCCAAAAAGGTTGCTAAATCAATTTTGCTCAACGAGTACGGCTTTGCCGAAAAAGAGTACAAATGCTTGAACTCACTGTGGACCCAAGAAAGTAACTGGAACTACAAGGCCCGAAACAAGAACTCAGGCGCGCACGGAATTCCGCAAGCGCTACCAGCCAGCAAGATGAATGTGGTCTCAACGGATTGGCGCACAAACCCAGTAACACAAATTCGCTGGGGACTTCGCTACATCAGTATTCGATATGAGACACCGTGCAAGGCGTGGGCCAAGCACAAGCGCAGTAACTACTACTAATCCCGGAGTTTAGTTTTCTGGTCGGGTGCTAATTGTTAGTGGCTTACTCGTTGAAGCGAAGAAATCATTTCCTTTGTCATCAACCACGATGAAGGCCGGGAAATCTACGACATCAATTTTCCAGACAGCTTCCATCCCTAGCTCTTCATAATCCAAGACCTCAACTTTTTTAATGCAATCTTGGGCCAGGCGAGCTGCCGGTCCACCGATTGATCCAAGATAGAAACCACCATGTGCATTACATGCATCGGTGACAGACTTTGATCGATTTCCCTTTGCCAGCATCACCATCGAGCCGCCATTTTTCTGGAAGTAATCAACATATGAATCCATGCGTCCTGCTGTTGTCGGACCAAATGAACCGGATGCATATCCTTCAGGTGTTTTTGCCGGACCTGCATAATAAACAGCGTATTTCTTTAAGTATTCAGGCATCGGATTACCCGCTTCCATAGATGCTTTGATTTGTGCATGAGCCAAATCGCGAGCAACAACCAATGTTCCAGTCAAGGACAGTCGGGTTTTTACTGGATGCTTGGAAAGCTCGGCTAAGACCGCAGCCATTGGCTGGTTTAAATCAATAGCTACTACATTGTCATTTAAATGCTCATCAGTTGTCTCTGGTAAGAACTGGGCTGGATCTGTCTCTAAAACTTCAAGGAAGATTCCATCCTTGGTGATCTTGGCCTTTGCCTGGCGATCTGCAGAACAAGAAACAGCGATTGCAATTGGTAGCGATGCCCCATGTCGTGGCAAGCGAACAACTCGAACATCATGGCAGAAGTACTTGCCACCAAATTGTGCGCCAATTCCTAGGGTGCGGGTCAGCTCTAGCACTTGTTGTTCTAACTCAAGGTCGCGGAAGCCATGGCCAGTTGCGGCATCACCAGATGTTGGCAAAGAATCCAAATACTTTGTGCTGGCTAGCTTTGACGTTTTAACAGCGTGCTCGGCGCTAGTGCCACCGATGATGATTGCTAGGTGATACGGAGGGCAGGCGGCGGTTCCGATTGAACGCAGCTTTTCATCGAGCCAGGCCATGAATGCCTTTGGGTTTAAAACAGCCTTGGTCTCTTGGTATAAAAATGATTTGTTGGCGCTGCCGCCACCTTTTGCAATATATAAAAAGTTGTATTCATCGGCATGATCGCTATCTGTATAAATTTCGATCTGGGCAGGCAGATTATTGCCGGTGTTTTTCTCTTCCCAAGTAGTTATAGGAGCCATCTGCGAATAACGCAGATTTAACTTTGTGTAGGCATCGTAAATACCTTTTGAAATCGCGACCTCATCTTTCGCAGTTGTTAATACATGCTGGCCTTTTTTGCCCATAACAATTGCCGTGCCTGTGTCTTGGCACATCGGCAGAACACCGCCGGCAGAAATATTGGCATTTTTCATCAAATCTGTGGCTACAAAGCGATCATTAGGAGATGCCTCTGGGTCGCTAACAATTTTTGCAAGTTGTTGCAAATGCTCGGTCCGCAGGTAATGCGAAATATCGTGCATTGCAACTTCTGTTAATAGCTCAAGTGCCCGTGGTTCAACCTGTAAAAACTCTTTGTCACCATGCTTTACAACTGACACGCCCTCTTTGCTAACAAGACGGTACTTGGTTGTATCTGGACCTAATGGCAATAAGTCAGAGTAGGAAAAGTTAGGCATCATGTCCTCTTCTAGAGTGCTACTACTCAGGCTTTACTGCGTCTAGTTTTTTCTTAGCGCCATCTAGCCACTCTTGGCAGATCTTTGCTAACTCTTCGCCGCGCTCCCATAACTTCAAGGACTCTTCCAGGGTTGCGCTTCCTTCTTCAAGGGATTCAACAACTTGCGCTAACTCATCTCGAGCAGCTTCGTAAGAGATTTTCTTTGCTTCGGCCATGGTCTAAATCTACTCTCTCTAGGCGTTTGGCGTCGCTGTGGCTCTGGTCTCGCCCTGTGCAAGACGAAGGCGCAGGACATCGCCCTGTTTTAGCTTCTTGGGATCTGTAACTATTTGGCCATCTGCTAACTGCACCACCGAATACCCGCGATCCAAAGTCGCCTGAGGCGAGAGGGCACGTACTCGAGCTTTGATTTGCTTCAACTCTTCTTTGGCTAATTTTAGTGAGGATCCAAAGGAACGGTTTGAGCGATCGCGTAGCCCCGCGATGATGTCGGCCCTGGATGCAATAAGTACATGTGGATCTTTCATGACGGGGCGATTTTTAAAGTTAGCAATCTGTGTTGACTCTAGATTAATG
>Ga0209400_1000340_pt1 | contig 40565 bp, 38 predicted proteins | sample M_130807_EF_Meta_FD_187313 | JGI IMG/M metagenome (GOLD analysis project Ga0209400, IMG submission 187313) | Freshwater microbial communities from Lake Montjoie, Canada to study carbon cycling - M_130807_EF_MetaG (SPAdes) (version 2) | ecosystem: Environmental > Aquatic > Freshwater > Lake... | reverse complement strand
ATTCCACTTCCTAACAACTCCAATCTATCGGCTCAATACCTAAATCCATGAGGGCTTTGTTCACTCTTGAGAATGGTTTTGAATGAAAGAAACCTCTAGTTGCTGAAAGTGGACTTGGGTGAGCCGATTCAACAACTTCAAAGGGAGCGAGATTCGATATGCTTCCTAACTCAGCTGATATTGATTGAGCTGATTTCCCCAATAGTAAGAGAACGACTGGTTGGTGCTTAATAAGCACCTCAACTGCTCTCAAGGTAAATTGCTGCCACGAGTATTCCTTGCCTAGGTGAGCACCGGCAACACCTGGGGCAGTAGTCAGAGCTCGGTTTAGCAACATGACTCCTTGATCTATCCACTTGGTCAAATTAGGCGAGCTTGCTTCGACAAGCAGTTCCGGTCCAAGGTCAGATCTGAGCTCCTTGGCAATGTTTTGAAGACTTCTGGGGGTCATGCTATTGTTACCGCTAGCAAAGGCCAACCCGATTGCATCTCCAGGCGTTGGATAGGGATCTTGCCCAAGGATGACTACTTTTATGAGCTTCGGGTCAGTTTCAAATGCTCTCATAACCTGATCTCTTGGTGGAACTATTTCTCCCACCAGAACCTTGGATTCAATGGATTGGAGCAACCTTTTTTCACTGGCCAACCACTCTTGCCAGCTATGGTGCATTTGCTCAAAGAACATAACTAAATCGTAGGCGTCAGTAGCACCCGATATAGTGCCAAAATAGGAATATCAACTTAAAGAGATGAGACCGTCGTGGACTACGAACAACTAAAAATCCAAGCCAATGCTAAGCAGTCAAACCTTGTTCAGGTTAGACGTGACCTGCACCAAATTCCTGAATTTGGTCTTGATCTACCACAAACCTTGGCTCGTGTTCTTAGGGAGGTCGACACTCTTGGTGAAGTAACTCTTGGTAAAGACATGACCGCTGCAGCGGTCCTGATCCGAGGTGCACACCCAGGTCCGACAGTTCTGCTACGTGCAGATATGGATGCGCTGGCAGTTAACGAAGATACTGGATTGCCTTTTTCATCGACTAACGGTTACATGCACGCCTGTGGTCACGATCTGCACATGGCAATCGGTGTTGGCGCTGCACAGCTAATTGCTGAGAACAAAGACCAGCTAAAAGGGAATGTTGTGATGTTCTTCCAACCTGGTGAAGAAGGCCACGATGGGGCTGGGGTTATGCTGTCGCAGGATATGCACCTAGTTTCCGGTGAGAAGCCGATTGCAGCATATGGAATTCACGTTTTCTCAATGGATGACCCAGGTATCTTCGCATCTCGCAAGGGAACCATGATGGCTTCGGCTGGAGATGTCATCGTCACACTGAAAGGTAAAGGTGGGCATGGTTCTATGCCTTGGAACGCCGTTGACCCAATCACAGGCCTTATCGAAATTTTGAGTTCTATCCAGTCATTTATCATCAAGCATTTTGACGCACTGGACCCAATTGTTCTTAACGTTGGTTGGATTAAGGCTGGAAACGATCACACTACAAACATCGTCCCTGAAGTAGCTAGTTTTGGTGCGACTGTTCGTTCATTCTCAAAGCAAGGTTATGAAGACACCAGAACCAAGATCCCAGCTTTCATTAAGAACATGGCTGCTGCATTCGGCCTAGAAGCTGAAATCGAATTTAGCCCAGCAACTAAAGTGCTGGTAAACAACCATGCTGCCATCGACAGGGTTGAGCGAGTGTCTAAGACAGTATTTGGTGAAGGCAGATACATGAATTTGGATCAGCCAATTCCCGGTGGAGAAGACATGGCAAGCATCCTCGAAGAGATTCCAGGTGCCTTTATATTCTTATATGCTGCTGATCCGAGTATCCCTATGGAGAAACGTCAAGAGAATCACAGCAACAAGGCAGTGTTTGATGACTCAGTGCTAGCCGATGGAGCGACCATGTTGGCGGCACTTGCATTTGATACTCTTGACGAAGCAGCAGGAGCTCAATAGCTCTATTCTGCTTCCGCCATTCTGGCCAACGCTGTTCAGATAAACCCAAAAGTTACGCCACGTTTCAATGGGTATTTGGGCTATCTGGAGACACTCCTTAGCCTTGAATCACACACAAACTCCTAATTACAAGAAAGCACAAAATGAGCAACGATCCAGCCAACTGGGGATTTGAAACCGCGCAGATTCATGCCGGTGCAACCCCTGATCCAACAACAAACTCAGTCGTAACTCCGATCTACAACACCACTGCTTACGTCTTCAACTCTTCTGAACACGCTAAAAACCTCTTCGGGCTAGCTGAATTTGGAAACATCTACACCAGAATCATGAACCCAACTCAGGATGTTGCTGAAAAGCGCATTGCTGCCCTTGAAGGCGGAACTGCTGCCCTACTACTTTCTTCTGGCCAAGCAGCTGAGACTTTTGCAATCCTAAACATCGCTCAAGCTGGAGATCACATCGTTGCATCATCAACTCTTTATGGTGGAACATACAACCTCTTCAAATACACATTGCCAAAGCTTGGCATCACTGCAACCTTCGTTGAAGATCAGGATGACTTGAGCGCTTGGGCTGCTGCTGTTCAACCAAACACTAAGTTGTTCTTTGCTGAAACCATTGGTAACCCAAAGGTAAGCATCCTAGACATCGAAGGTGTTGCCAAGGTTGCTCATGAGAACGGTGTTCCACTAATCGTAGACAACACTGTTGCAACCCCATACCTAATCAAGCCACTTGAGCACGGAGCAGACATTGTTGTTCACTCAGCAACTAAGTTCCTTGGTGGACACGGAACAGTAGTAGCTGGAGCCATCGTTGACGGTGGAAAGTTTGCTTGGTCAAAGAGCGACAAGTTCCCAGGCCTTACAGAACCAGATCCTTCGTACCACGGCGTTAACTACACTGCTGCTCTAGGTGATGGAATCGCATACATCATCAAGGCTCGTGTTCAGTTGCTTCGCGACCTAGGTTCAGCCATTGCTCCTGCAAGCGCGTGGCAACTAATCCAGGGTATTGAAACCTTGAGCCTACGTGTTCAGCGTCACGTTGAAAATGCACAGGCTGTTGCACAGTGGCTAGCAAACCACCCTCAGGTTGAAAGCGTTAACTACGCAGGTCTTTCCACTTCACCTTGGTATGAAGCTGGTCAAAAGTATGCACCTAAGGGTCCAGGAGCAATTGTTTCCTTCGAACTTAAAGGTGGCGTAGCAGCTGGTCCGAAGTTCGTTGAATCTCTAAATCTATTTAGCCACGTAGCTAACATCGGTGATGTGCGCTCGCTAGTTATCCATCCTGCAAGCACAACTCACTCACAGTTGAGCCCAGAGGAACAACTAAGTGCAGGTGTATCACCGGGTCTAGTTCGTCTTTCAGTTGGACTAGAGTCAATTGCAGACATAATTGCAGATCTAGAATCAGGGTTTGCCTCAGTTAAGTAAGGTTCGCTCGTAGTAAATGGACTTTCAAACTCCAGAGGACACCGTCCCCTCAGGCTTCATAACCGAGGAGCTAACCAGACAACTTGTCGGTAAGCCCAAGGCAACTGGAGCCTGGCGGGACGGTGACCCTGCGGGTGAACGGTCTTTCGCAAATATTGGAAACCTAACTCTAGAAAGCGGTAAAACGCTAGCTCAAGCAAAACTAGCTTTTGAAACCTGGGGAACCTTGAATAAAGATTCTTCCAATGGAGTTTTAGTTTTACATGCTCTAACCGGAGACTCTCACGCCGTTGGGAAGGCATCAAAGGAGCATCCAACCGAAGGTTGGTGGAGTGATCTAATCGGTCCCGGGCTTTATCTGGACACTGATAAATATTTCGTCGTGGCTCCGAATATTCTTGGTGGTTGCCAAGGTTCAACCGGCCCCTCTTCTCTTGATAAACAAGGAAGAGAATACGGATCTCGTTTTCCGTATCTAACCATTCGTGACCAAGTCCAAGCTCAGGTAGCTTTAAGTGATTTGCTTGGCATAAATTCTTGGCATGCAATCATTGGCGGCTCGATGGGAGGCATGCACGTCCTTGAATGGGCTATCGAACACCCGGATCGAATGAAGAGAATTGCAGTTATCGCTGCTCCTGCTGTTAGCGGGGCAGATCAAATCGCTCTGAACTCTGTTCAGATTGAAGCAATCAAGGCTGACCCAAATTACCAAAAAGGAAACTATTACGACGCTAAAGCTGGCCAAGGACCGCACGCGGGTCTAGCGCTTGCTCGCCGGATGGCTCTTCTTAATTATCGAAGCCCAAGCGAACTGAACCAACGCTTTGATCGAGCGTGGCAATCCGAAATCAACCCCCTTGGTGATGGCGGAAGATTCGCCGTTGTTTCTTATCTAGATTTCCATGGCAACAAATTCACCAGAAGATTTGACGCAAACTCATACATCTGCTTGGTCGAAGCTATGAATTCGCATGATGTCGGTAGGAATCGTAAATCTGTGAAAGCTGCCCTCGGCAAAATAAAGGCTAAAGCCTTGGTGATTGGAATTGATAGCGATCGATTATTTCCAATTGAAACTCAACAACTCATAGCAGACAATATCGGTTCTGAACTTGTTGGTGGAAAGCTCCACACCATTACATCGGATTACGGACACGATGGTTTTCTAATCGAGCATGCAAAAGTAGGGCCGTTGCTAGCTAAATTACTGCGTGCTTAGTTTTTTCTTACCAAGCTTGGTCAGCTGAATATTTGACCAGACCAGGATGGCAACAACAGTTAGATTTCTTGCCATCAATAACCCAACACCCAGTGGCTTCCCATCAAGCAATTGACCGTAGCAGATTGGGAATATAAGCCAGGATAATCCAGAGGACAGGATCGTCAGCCAAATGACTGGCTTCCAGTTAGCTGTAAGAAAAAGTGCTCCCACAAAGGCAGCTCCAACTACCCACAACTCATACTGCGGAGAGCCGACCTTATTGAATACCAATAGATCCAACGTCGCAGTCAAGAAAATCCAAGCAAACAGCGTATTTCTATCAACTCCGGCACGCTTAGCTCTGAAGCCCAGCCAGATGGTGATAGCCAATGCACCGAGCTGAACAAGTGTCATTATGTTGGCAACTTCTGTCACCCCAAAACCAGAAACTTGGAATGTGAGAATGTCGTTGTCGTAATAGATTTTTGCTCCAGGAATACCCATCAAAATTTGAGCTAACCAAAATATTGCTACCGTCGACTCAACTTGCACTCCACGACCGCTTTGCATTCCAACAAAGCTAAACATGTCCTTATCTCCGCCCAGGAGTAAACCGATGGCTAAAATCGCAACGGTACCTAGGAGAAGATTCAGGATGAATTTAAATTTGCTCTTGGTGATAATAAACCCAGTGAAGATTGCAGCCACCGGAGCAACTTTTATCCAGGTTGCTAGATTAAAGAGCTGCATAGACATCGCATCTTTTTTATTCCAGATTGCAATAGCACCCAGAACAGTCAAGATGAGGCTAAACACTTCTAGTCTTCCCAGCGCAACCGGTCCGCAGAGAAAAATACAGCCAATCAAGAACCAAGCCGCATTAGCTCTTTCCATCTTTCTTCCCCAGCCAAGTAGATAGGCAAAGGTGAGCATGTTGAGATTGACGGTTACTAAAAACCAGCCTGTCATGTAATCGCCAAAGCTGACATACTGTGCCAGCCACAATGGGACTTCTGCAATAAAGGGATATACCCAGGGCTCGTTGATGCCAAGCAGATACCCGTGATCAGTCATGCTCATCACCCAAGCTGAATACGTATACCGGACATCGCCAAAAGGATCACCGCTTGCGGTGCCTAACCAGATCAGAGTCAATTGCGCAAACAGTGCAGTGCTCAGAATGAACCAAAACTTCTTAGGCAGGCCAAGCACTTGTCTTACGATTGTTGCCACCAACGACTTCTCCAAAACCGGCCAAAAGCCTAAAGATAGATTCCCTGCTCAAGTCTAAGAGTGCGAACTCTGATTAGGCTGTTGCTATGGCTAAGTTATTTGAACCTCTCACTATCCGATCCAAGACCTCAAGAAACCGTATTTGGATAGCTCCTATGTGCCAGTACTCATGTGAGAACCAAGATGGGATCGCAAATCAGTGGCACCTTGTTCACCTCGGCTCTAGAGCCATAGGCGGTGCTGGACTGGTGATGTGTGAGGCAACAGCGATTAGAGCTGACGGCAGAATCAGTCCATGGGACACAGGCATTTGGAATGATGAGCAGGTTGCCGGTTGGCAGCAAACTACAAAGTTCATCAAAGAGGCGGGAGCTCTCGCTGCCATTCAGTTAGCTCACGCTGGAAGAAAAGCCAGCATTTATCGGGAATGGTCAGGCTCAGGTGCTATCAAAGAGGCAGCTGGCGGCTGGGAATCAGTGTCCTCCACTTCAGAGCCATTCCCCGAATACAACACTCCTCGGGAACTGAGCACTTCCGAGGTAAAGGAACTGGTGCAGCAGTGGGCCGATGCGGCTCGTCGTTCAGTCGCAGCTGGCTTTGATGTCATAGAAATTCACGCTGCCCACGGTTATCTGATACACCAATTCCTCTCGCCAATAACTAACCAGAGAATTGATGAATACGGAGGCAGTAGGGAAAATCGCGCAAGGTTCCTGATCGAAATAGTAAAGGCCATGCGCGAAGCGGTCGGAGAAGATATCCCTCTGCTAGTGAGATTTTCTGCAACTGACTACAGAGAAGACGGGTTCACCATCGAAGATTGTGCTGAAGTTGCTAAATGGTGCGAGCAAGCCAGTGCTGATTTGTTTGACATTTCAAGCGGTGGACTAGTACTTGGCGTCAACATTCCATTCGGGCCGGGATACCAAGTTCCATTGGCCGAAGACATCGCGGAAGAAGTTACAAGTCCCGTTGCAACTGTTGGGTTGATAACCACAGGTGTGCAAGCAGAAGAAATTCTTCAGAGCACAGACCTAGATATCATCATGATCGGTAGAGCTTCACTACGAGACCCATATTGGCCTCTGAGAGCCGCATTTGAACTCGACGTTGAATTGGATTATTGGCCAAACCAATACACCAGAGGGAAATTTAAGAAGTGATTATTCGCGCCTAGTCGCATCTTGCACTTCTCCAACTAATTCTTCCAAAATATCCTCGAGGAACAGCACGCCCTTCAAGCGACCTTCACTATCAAAATTTGCCATAAGATGTTGACGATCTCTTTGCATTAGAGCCAGCGCATCTTCTAGTTCAACCCCACCGCCAATGGACTTAACTGTTCTAATCAGTTTTCTTTGGACCGGCTCATCAGCTTCTTCTTCATCAGCATCAATAACATCCTTTAGATGGAGATAGCCTTCCAGTGAACCGTCTTCAGCAATAACTAGATAGCGGCTGAAGCCATGCTTGGCTACCGCCTGTTCAAAGTCTCTAGGTGTCGACTCTGCGTTCAAGGTTATTAACTTTTCAATTGGAACCAGAATGTCCTTGACCTGTTTATCGGTGAATTCAAATGTGTTGGTAATTGCACCTGTTTCATCGCTGAGCACACCGGCTCTTGTTGAATGAGACACAATATCTTCGACTTGCTCTAGGGTAAAAGCACTGTTGGCTTCATTCTTTGGCTTGACTCCAAATATTCGAATGATTCCATTAGCAGTTGCATTAAGTGCAAATACCACCGGCTTCAAGACGATGGCTAGTCCATAAACTATTGGAACTAAGACCAGTGCTGCGCGCTCGGGGATCGAGAATGAGATATTTTTGGGAACCATCTCGCCGACTAGAACATGCAGAAAAGAGACAACCAGCAACGCAATTCCAAATGATGCTGCGCTCTCAACTGAATCAGGAAGACCTAGAGCATGAAGCGGAGTCTTCAAGATCTCGTGAATGCTAGGTTCTGCTACCAGCAGGATAAGCAATCCGGCAATGGTGACACCTAACTGGCAGGTTGCCAGGATCAAACTCACATTTTCCATTGCTTTGATAGTCAGTTTGGCCGGAGTGGATCCAGCCTTAGCTCTAGGCTCAATTTGCGCTCTTCTTGCCGAGATGACTGCAAACTCGGCGGCAACAAAGAAACCATTTACTAGTAATAGAACTAGGAAGGCTATTAGACCAGAGGCAATACTATTCACTCGGTTCCTCCTCTGGGATCTCATCCGGAGTAAAGCGAATGCGATCGACTCGACGACCGTCCATTCTTTCAACTCTTAGCAATCCGCTTTCAATTCTGACTTCATCGCCGACAGCTGCAACACGTCCTAGCTGAGCCATGATGTATCCGGCAATAGTTTCGTAACTTCCATCGGCTGGAACTTCAATGGCAAGCTTTTCCATGAGTTCATCTGGTCTGAACATGCCCGGGAAGGTGAAGGACTTGTCTTTACCTCCGGTGATGTCAAGCTTTGCTCGATCATGTTCATCGCCCAGTTCCCCAACTAACTCTTCAACCAAGTCTTCAAGAGTTACGATTCCAGCGGTGCCACCGTATTCATCAACAACTATTGCTAACTGCAATCCATGGGAGCGAAGAACCCCCATCAGTTTTTCAAGTGAGAGCGTTTCAGGAACTCTAAAAGGTTCAACCATCAAAGCGGTAACTGGAACTAACTGACGCTTTTCTCTTGGGACCGATGCTGCAGTTTTAACATGGACGATGCCAGCAACGTCATCATTGGAGCCGGCAAATACCGGGAATCTGGAGAATCCGGTGCTGTGTGAAAGAGCAATCACATCTTGCACTGTTTCCGAAGAGTCCAAGGAGGCTAGCTTGGTTCTGGGTGTCATGACATCGGATGCCACTAGCTGACTCAATGCCAATGTTTTAGTTATCAGATCTGCAGTGCGCTGTTCTAGGGCACCAAGGCTAGCTGAACGCTTTACCAGGGCAGATAATTCCTCTGCAGTTCTCGAAGAACTTAATTCTTCTTTTGGTTCTATCCCAAGAGATCTAACGATCGCGTTTCCGGTGCAGTTGAGTAACCAAATGAGCCAGCCGAAGAGCCAGGTGAACACAAGTTGAAATCTGACCACCGCTTTGTTCACTGTGAGTGGAAGCGTTAGTGCTAATTTCTTTGGCACTAGCTCCCCGATAAGGGTTGAAAAGAGCGTTGCAATAATGAGTGCGATGCCCAAAGCAACAGCACTGAGGCTTTCTGCCTTGAACCAGTTACCGAGGAAACTACCTTCAAGCAATATTGCAAGCGATGGTTCGGCTAGAAATCCGGTGAGCAAAGTGGTCAAAGTGATACCGAGCTGGGCACCAGATAAGTGAGTGCTGGTGCGCTTGAGTGCAGTGATGCTAGGGGCTAGGCCCTTTTCCCCTCTAGCGGCTCGACCCTCTAACTCGGTTCGCTCCAGGTTGATTAGAGAAAACTCGCTGGCAACAAACAATCCAGTGCCAATAGTCAGCAGAATGCCCAACCCGAGAAGTAACCACTCGTTCATCGGGTTAGTCCTTTAAGGGGGTAGGGGTCGGGATGGTCTGCGTCCATAACCCTTTTAGCATACCTTTGCTGGAGTGCTAGCTGAGATCTTGTGAGGGTCAGTTCTTGGGGAAAACTTCTTATTCATAAAGAAAAGGTAGGCTTGTTTGGCACTATTCGGGTGAAAAGTAAGAGGTGGTTCGGTGTCCGTGGACAATTCCCAATCTGGTCAAGAATTCGGGGCCAATGAGTGGCTAGTCGATGAAATGTATGGACAGTGGCTGGTAAACCCAGACTCAGTGGATAAAGAGTGGCAGCCAATTCTCGAGCGTTACCACCAGATAAAACTGGGCCAACCGGTCACAGTAGTTTTTCCAACACCTGCACCAACTACACCAATAGCAGAGACCACACCTACCGGTTCTGTTCCACTAGTTGCCAAAACGACAAGAGTGGAACCTAAACCTCAACCTATCCCCGCTCAAGCTCCAGCTAACTCTTCGCTGCCTGTGGCAGAAGAAGCAGAAGATCAAATCAACATTCTCAAGGGTATGTCTAAGACTCTTGCTGCGAACATGGACGCATCCCTTAGCATCCCAACTGCAACCAGCGTTAGGGCAATTCCTGCCAAGCTCTTAATCGATAACCGCATTGTTATTAATTCTCACTTGGGGCGAACTCGAGGCGGCAAGGTTTCCTTCACACACATTATTGGTTATGCAATCATCCGTGCGCTAAAAGAATTTCCTAGCCAGAATGTTTACTACGAAGAAGTTGAGGGTAAACCTGCAGCGATTTCGCCTGCGAACATTAACTTTGCTCTAGCTATAGACATTCCTAAACCTGACGGTTCAAGAGCACTGCTGGTTCCTAACATCAAGAAAGCTCAGCGACTTAACTTCGCAGAATATCTAACTGCCTACGAAGATCTAGTAAAGCGTGCAAGAGATAACAAGCTAACTGCAGAAGATTTCTCTGGAACAACAGCTTCACTGACTAACCCAGGTGGAATTGGAACTGTGCACTCAGTACCAAGACTTACCAAGGGTCAGGGTTGCATAATCGGAGCGGGTGCACTTGACTACCCAGCTGAATTCCAAGGCATGAGTGAAGAGCACCTAGCAAAGCTTGGTGTGAGCAAGGTAATCACTCTTACCTCAACATATGACCACCGCGTTATTCAGGGTGCAGGTTCAGGTGAGTTCCTAAGAATCATCAACGAGCTTCTTCTAGGTGAGCGTGGTTTCTATGACGATATCTTCGCTGACCTTCGGATTCCCTACCAGCCAATTCGTTGGGCAACTGACTTTGACAAGAGCGACTCTGACTCAAGAAGCAAAGAGACCAGAGTTCAAGAACTTATAAACGCTTACCGTGTTCGTGGACACCTGATGGCCGATATCGATCCACTTGAATATCAGCAGCGGACACATCCGGACCTAGATGTGCTCACTCATGGACTTAGCCTCTGGGATCTAGATAGATCATTTAATACCGGTGGCTTCGGTGGTAAACCTAAGATGCTGGTGCGCGATGTTCTAAAGATTCTTCGTGACACATACTGCCGAACTGTGGGCATCGAATACATGCACATCCACAGCCCAGAAGAACGTAAGTGGATGCAGGAGAAATTAGAGCGCCCTTATCAGAAGCCAAGCCACGACCAACAACTTCGTATCCTTGAGAAACTTAACGAAGCAGAGGCATTCGAGACCTTCCTACAGACCAAGTTCGTAGGCCAAAAGCGTTTCAGCCTCGAAGGTGGAGAATCAACCATTGCTTCCCTCGATGCCATTTTGCAGGCATCAGCTGATGCCAACATAACTGAAGTTGCTATTGGCATGGCACACCGCGGACGCTTGAATGTCCTTACCAATATCGCTGGTAAAACTTACGGTCAGGTTTTCAGAGAGTTCGAAGGAAACACCGACACCAAGACCGTTCAGGGTTCTGGAGATGTGAAATATCACCTAGGTACCGAAGGCACTTTCACCGGCCCCAACGGAAACCAGACCAATGTCTATTTGGCGGCAAACCCTAGCCACCTAGAGGCAGTAAATCCTGTTCTCGAAGGTATAGTTCGAGCCAAGCTTGACCGCATCGACAAATCACCTGCCGAATATCCAGTACTTCCCGTGTTGATTCATGGTGATGCAGCTTTTGCCGGTCAAGGTGTTGTTCCTGAAACTCTAAACATGATGAGTCTTCGTGGTTACCGCACCGGCGGAACAGTTCATATTGTGATCAACAACCAGGTTGGTTTCACCACCCCACCTTCGATGTCTCGCTCGACTGTTTATGCAACTGACGTAGCTAAGGGAATTCAAGCCCCAATCTTCCACGTCAACGGAGATGACCCTGAAGCTGTTGTGAGAGTTTCTCAGTTGGCTTTTGAATATCGACAAGCGTTTAAGAAAGATGCCATCATCGACCTAGTCTGCTACCGCAGACGTGGACACAACGAAGGTGATGACCCTTCAATGACCCAGCCACTGATGTATAACTTGATTGAGGCTAAGCGTTCAGTAAGGACTCTTTACCTGGAATCTCTTGTTGGTCGAGGGGATATCACTAGAGAAGAATTCGAGCAGTCAAACACTGACTTCCAAGCAAGACTTGAACAAGCATTCACTGACGTTCATGAGGCGATGGCTAAGCCAGTGGAACTGCAGGCAAGACCTGTCGGCATTGGCACCACAGCCAGCGACCACCCTGAAATTAACCACATCAGCGCAATCAAGAATGAGGTAGTTGAACTTATTGGTAATGCGCACAGCAACCTACCGCCTAATTTCAACGTGCACCCCAAGCTACAGCAACTACTTGCCAAGCGAGTTGAAATGTCGCGCGAAGGTGGAATTGACTGGGGCTTTGGTGAGCTACTAGCTCTAGGTTCGCTATTGGTTGAAGGTGTCAACATCCGTATGTCGGGGCAAGATACCCGACGCGGAACCTTCGTTCAACGTCACGCTGTCTTCCACGATCGTGAGAATGGTCAAGAGTGGATGCCGCTTAGAAACTTAACTGCAGATCAAGCCAAGTTCTATATCTACGACTCACTACTGAGTGAGTATGCGGCAATGGGATTTGAATATGGTTACTCAGTCGAGCGTAAGGATGCACTGGTTCTTTGGGAAGCCCAGTTCGGTGACTTTGCTAACGGAGCACAGACCATTCTTGATGAGTTCATTTCGTCAGCAGAACAGAAATGGGGTCAGCACTCATCCCTTGTATTACTTCTACCTCACGGTTATGAAGGACAAGGTCCTGACCACTCTTCTGCTCGTATCGAAAGATATCTGCAGCTCTGCGCTGAGAACAACATGACTGTGGCTCAGCCTTCAACTCCAGCTAACCACTTCCACCTTCTGCGCAGACAAGCATATGCTCGTCCACGCAGACCACTTGTTGTCTTCACTCCTAAATCGATGCTGCGCCTGAAGGCAGCATCTTCTAACGTTGCTGATTTCACAACTGGTTCATTCCAGATGGTGATCGATGATGAACGTGGTTTGAACAAGCAAAGCGTGAAGAGAGTTCTCTTCTGTTCAGGCAAGGTCTACTGGGATCTCTTGGCCGAAGCTGAAAAGCGCGGTGACCAGCAGACAGCAATTGTTCGAGTTGAGCAACTCTACCCAACCCCTGTCGATGAAATAAAGCAGGTTTATGCCCAGTATCCAGGGGCAGAATTGTTCTGGGTTCAAGATGAACCAGCTAACCAAGGCCCTTGGACATACATCGGCCTATTCCTTCCTAAATACATGGACGGTCAGGTTGCTAAGCTCATCTCTCGCCCTGCAAGTGCATCTCCTGCAACGGGTTCAGCGAAGCGTCATGCTGTTGAACAAGCGGATCTAGTCGAAAGAGCCTTCTCCTAAAAATCATGGACCAACCAAGACGCAACATCAGAATCGTTATCATCGGTGACGATCTAATTGGCGCAGGCGGAGACCCTAAAGGTCTCGGCTGGATTGGACGGGTAATAGCAAAAACACAGAGTGAATACCCAAGAGTAGATTTTTATAGCCTGCCAACTCCGGAAATAACCTCAGCTGGACTCAGCGAGCAGTGGTTAGATGAGGCATCCAAGAGATTTGCAGCAGATACCGATAACCGCTTAATCGTGTGTCTCAATGCTCATGACATTAATGCCGGAATCACGATGTCTAGGTCCAGGCTCAACCTTGCCAATATCTTGGATAACGCTGCAAGTCGTGGTGTCCCGTGTTTTGTTGTTTCACCAATTCCCAGCAGGAACCCTCAGCTGAACTACGATATCGAGCATCTCTCAGCTGGATTTGAAGATGTGGCATCAAGAAGATCTTTGCCGTTTGTGGATTGTTTCAGACCACTAGTTGATCACCAAGGATTTAATGAAGAGCTTAAGAATTCAACTCTCGGAATGCCGGGGCAATTAGGTCATGGCTTAATTGCTTGGTTAGTTCTAAATCAAGGCTGGTATCGCTGGTTGGATCTGCCAGAACAAGAGATCTAAAGAGAAAGACCCTGAATCTATCAGGGTCTTTATTCATTCAAGTTCGGATCTGAGTGAATTTGAAATCCGATTATAGAAGTCAGAATTCTCAGTAGAGCTCGAAGAAGAGCTGATAACTAGGTTTGAGATAGTTCGCTCAAGATCATATTCTTCTTTACAAGGTGAGCAATTGGCCAAGTGCCCATCAACTTCCTGCTTCTTTTCAGTGTCTAATTCATCGCCAAGGTATTCATAGACTTTGCGCTTGGCTTCGTGGCAACTTAGGTTACTCAATTTCATTTTCCTTTACTTTTTCTTCGAATCAGGATTAATTCCGTAGGCGATGGCCTTCTCACGAAGAGCTGCGCGAAGTAGACCACGAGCGCGAAGAATCTGAGTTCCGACAGTGCTCGCAGGAATTCCAGTGAATTCAGATATCTCTTTATATTTCCAGCCATCGACAAGGTTTAGAAGAGCGACTGAGCGGAAAACAGGATCGATACTTTGAATAGCCGCCATGATCTCTTCATTGTCTAGTTGTGCCAAGACGACACTTTCAGCGGATGCCCCCAGCTGAGATTCAACCGCCTGATTTTGAATGAAATCGTCTTGCCAGTCGTCATCGATATCCGATTTGACCGTAACTCTGTTTTTGTTGTGCTTTCCTTCGGTTGCAGACTGTGAGTAGAAGGCATTCTGAATGATTGTGTTTAGCCAGCTCATTGGCCCTTTACCCTGATCGGTATAGGTGCCCCAGTATTTAAAGGCTTTTAGAATTACCGCTTGGGCAAGCTCTTCGCCGAGCGCTTCGTTTTTGGTCTTACCAATACAGGCGCGACGGATGGCCTCGTAATAAGGCCCAACTTGAAGCTCGAAATCGGCTACTTTGCGCTGGTGTTCTTCTGAATTTGTGATGGATTCCCCCGCTTCTGTTGATTTAAGTATGTCTGACATGTATTTCTGGTGCTTGCAGGACTTAGAGCCGTAATTGTGACGACGTGTTCTTGAACTGGACTTACTCAATAAAGTGTCTATAGCTACTGCTTTCTGTTAGCTGGCTCGTCTTTGAGCGGATTAGGGTTGGGAGGCATCAAAAACACATGCCATATACTTATAAAACCGATGAGTGAACAAAATTATTCCCCGAAAGCCAAAGAACTTTGGCCTGCGCCTTCGGTTCACTATGCCATCTCTGCACAGGTCACCCTGCCGGGTTCAAAATCTCTAACCAACCGAGAGTTAGTTCTGTCTTCTCTCGCTGCATCGCCTACTCACCTCAGGAAGCCTCTGGATTCGCGGGATTCTCAATTGATGATCGAAGCTCTAAAAAGACTTGGAACCAAGATCAACCGTGATGAATTTGGTGACCTAGAAATAATAAAGGCAACCGCTGACATTTCGCTTTCTGAGGTCAGCATCGACTGTGGTCTGGCTGGAACTGTGATGAGATTCGTGCCACCTATGGCTGCTCTTTCTAATGCCAAAATCAATTTTGACGGAGATGAGGCCGCCAGGAGACGTCCGATGAAGACCACGATTGATTCTCTTAGAGAACTCGGGGTTGAAGTTGATGACAATGACACAGGTTCGCTCCCCTTTACTTTGGCGGGCACCGGGGTTATTTCAGGGGGTGAGATAACTATCGACGCTAGTTCATCTAGCCAATTTGTTTCAGGTTTACTACTAGCCGCACCTCGATACACCAAAGGCCTCACCCTGCACCATGCTGGTGAGCATCTACCTTCACTTCCCCATATAGAGATGACTATTGAGTGCCTAAAAGCTAGAGGAGTTAAAGTTACTCAGCCAGATGAGCTCACTTGGGTTGTTGAACCAGGGGATATCTCAGGTGGAGAGATCTCAATTGAACCTGACCTTTCCAATGCGGGTCCTTTTATTGCTGCAGCTCTGGTTCTCGGTGGATCAGTCACAATTAGAGATTGGCCAGTAAAGACCACTCAGGTTGGTAAGCACTTCGTCGAGCTTCTTACTCAAATGGGTGCAATTGTTAGTAGAACCAACCAAGATCTCACCTTCACAGGAACTGGTTCAATTAGCGGCATTGAGGTTGATCTAGGAATTGGTGGCGAACTAGCTCCGGTGATAATTGCACTAGCTGTATTGGCAGATAGCCCGAGCACCATCACTGGCATTGCCCACCTAAGAGGACATGAGACTGACCGCTTAGCTGCTCTAACAAATGAAATAAAAGGTATCGGTGGGAATGCAACAGAACTACCGGATGGCATTCAAATCACTCCGGTTGCGAAATTGCATGGCGCAACCTGGCACACCTACGAAGATCACCGGATGGCAACTGCTGGAGCAATAATTGGTCTTCGAATTCCAGGAATTGTTATTGAAGATATCTCGGTAGTCAGTAAAACTATGCCTGAATTTGTGAATCTTTGGAATTCGATGTTGGAGCAAAAAGCTTGAGTTGGTTATATGAACCCGAACCTCAAGAGCATGATCTTGATGAGTCAGATGTTCGAGTAAGACCAAACCCTAAAGGCAATAAGCCAAGAACAAAGAACCGACCTTCCTATAGTGATGCCCCAATTGGGATGGTCGTTCAAGTTGACCTAGGCAAATACACAGTCCTAATTAACGGTGATCGTGAAGTGTTTGCTACTTTGGCAAAAGAGCTTCGTAAAGAAGGTGTCGCTGTTGGTGATTATGTTGCTCTGGCCGGAGACACAACAGACACCGTTGGTGCTCTTGCCCGAATAGTCAGAATCGAACCAAGAAGTACTCTGCTTCGCAGAAGTGCTGACGATACCGATCAGGTGGAGAGGGTAATTGTCGCTAACGCAACTCAGATGCTGATTGTTGTGGCAATTACTAATCCAGAACCTAGAACTAGATTGATTGATAGATACCTAGCCGCAGCGTTCGATGCCGGACTGAAACCGGCACTGGTCATTACCAAGGTAGATCTTGAAGATCCCACCGAATTTATGAAGAATTTTGCAGAACTATCCATACCCGTAATTTTGAATCGTCAAGATGCACCTAGCCTCGGTGCGCTAAATGAATTTCTCGCCGGTAAGGTAACAGTCGTTGTTGGCCACAGTGGTGTTGGTAAATCCACCTTGGTGAATTCGCTTGCTCCGGAAGCTGCAAGGCAAACCGGCGGCGTGAATGCTGTTACCGGTCGAGGAAGACACACCAGCAGCTCCGTGCGCGCAATTCGGTTAGATAGCGAAACTTGGATTATTGACACTCCTGGGGTTAGATCATTTGGGCTTGGGCATATCAAATTAGAGAATCTGCTTAGAAGTTTTGAAGACCTCTGGCAGGTGGCTTCGCAGTGCCCAAGAGATTGCTCTCATCTAGCCGACTCTCCAGACTGTGGCTTGGATGAAGCCGTTCAAAGTGGCACAATTTCAGCTTCAAGATTAGATTCGCTTAGAAGACTGATGGTCTCCATCGCCAATTCAAGTAACGACTAACCTAGATTTATGGACTTCCAAGAAGATTTAGATTTCGCTCTCCATTTAGCTGACCTGGCTGACCAAATTTCTCTCGACCGCTTTTACTCCCTAGATCTTCATATCGAAACTAAACCAGATAAAACTCCAGTTACTGATGCAGACAGAAGTGTTGAGGCAGCTCTCAAAGCAGAACTTCTCAAGTTAAGACCTAATGATTCACTAATCGGTGAGGAATATGGCTCGACTGGAGATAACCTGCATGGGGCTGGAAGCCGAACCTGGATTATCGATCCAATTGATGGAACCGCTAACTTCATGCGTGGAGTTCCAGTTTGGGCAACTCTGATCGCTCTAGCTGTCGATGGCAAGCCGGTAGTGGGAGTAGTCAGTGCACCAGCCATGGGCAGAAGATGGTGGGCAGCGCCGGGTATTGGTGCACACACCAAACACATAGACGGAAGAATAGTTCCAATTCAGGTTTCAAAGATAGCTGAATTGGAGCATGCCTCGCTGAGCTATAACAGCCTTAAGCTTTGGGATGAAATTAACATGCTCGATGAGCTCATGCAGCTAACCCGTAAAGTTTGGCGAACCAGGGCATATGGTGATTTCTGGGCCTATATGCTCCTAGCCGAAGGTGCATTAGAGATAACAACGGAACACAACCTAGCAATTTATGATATCGCTGCCTTAGTTCCAATTGTTGAACAGTCCGGAGGCCAGATCACCGATATCAACGGAGCCCTCACCACCAGCTCTTCCAGTGTGTTGGCCACCAACGGAGTAATCCACAGCACCGTATCTGAATTACTAAATCACCCAAACATTAGAAACTAGGCACAGAACTTGACTAAGCAAACGCAGTGGCTCAAGATTCAATTACTCTCTATTGCTTCGGGAATCTCATTTCTAGGCAGCGCGCTAACAACTTTCGCGGTTGTGCTCAGAGATAAAGATGCCGCTGGGGCCTCAGGGGTTTCACTTCTTTTTCTCTGCATGCTTCTACCTTCGGTTTTGCTATCCCCTTGGGCTGGTCTATTAGCTGATAAATACAGCACCAGAACTTTGATGCCACCTTTGCTAATTGTGATGTCGCTCTGTTCGTTCAGTTTGGCAATGGGCTGGCCATCATGGTGGTCTTTCATAGCGCTTTTGCTTTCAGCAAGCGCTAATACCGGTGTGAACGCTGCCTTCAGCGCATTACTTCCAAGTCTTGCCTCCAAAGAAGATGTCTCTCGAGCTAATGGTCTAAATTCCACCTTCACTGCCCTGGGCTCATTGCTTGCTCCTGCCCTAGGTGGAATACTCGTGAGCTCAACTGGCTTTGTTTGGCCTTTTATCATCGATGGCGTTTCTTTTATTGTTCTCACTGTCGCTATCGTCTTGCTGAAGGTAAACAGGGTTGGTATCTCGGAACACGAGCAAGGGTCGCTTCAGGCATTAGCTGGAATCAAATTTGTTTTTCAAGACAAACTAATTAGATCAATCGTGATTCTGATCACTGTTCTGATTGTTGCCCTAGGAGTAATCCAGGTTGGCGAGGTTTTTCTCCTGATAAATGAATTGCATGCCAGTACTTTGATTTATGGTCTAGCTGGAGCAATTTTTGCACTCGGAGCGGTAACCGGAGGAATCTTCACAACTGTTACCAAAGTTCCACTTCGGTATCACCTTCGCATAGTTACGGTAGCTATCCTCACTGTGCTGGTTGTTGTTGTAGTTATCGCGTCCGCCCATCACTGGTGGGTAGTTATGACCTTCGGATATTTAGGTGGTATCTGTGTTGCATTACTCAATTCTTATGGCACGGGCATTATTCAAAACAGAACTAAAGAAGAAGTAAGGGCTCGGGTAATGTCAACCTTTGGAGCAGTGATTACTGTTGGAACTGTAACCAGCACTGCCCTTGCGGGAATTGTGATTCAGCTTTTTGGTGTTAGAGCAACATTTATTGGGGCTGCAGTAATAGGTGCAGTTATCCTTGCAATTCTCGGACCAGCAGTTCTTAAAAACGGCAAAGACTATGGTCGTGAGGAACTAGCGGAGTAGGTTTACTGCTGCTTCTAGCTCTGGAGCTAGGAATCTATCAGGACCAAAGCCGGGAACTACTTTTCTCAATTCTGCGTAGAGTTTCCCAGTGACAGGAGCTGGCTTTAGCGGAGCTCTTAGCTCAATACAGCGAGCTGCCCCGATAAGTTCGATAGCCAGAATTGATCTGAGATTTTCAACAACTTTCCTCAGTTTGCGTCCGGCATGCCACCCCATTGAAACATGATCTTCCTGCATTGCAGATGAGGGAATTGAATCTACGCTCGCTGGAACTGCCAAACGCTTGGAGTCAGATACCAACCCTGCTGCTGTGTATTGTGCAATCATGAGACCACTATCAACACCTGGATCTCCAGCAAGGAAAGGTGGTAAACCAGAGTTGCGCGCTTTATCGAGCATGCGATCAGTTCTACGCTCACTGATTGAGCCCAAATCAGTTGCCGCTATAGCGAGGAAGTCTAGAACGTAGGCAACTGGTGCGCCATGGAAATTACCGTTTGAGGTAACCTCACCTGATTCCAAAACCACAGGGTTATCAATAGTTGCAGCAAGTTCTCTAAGCGCTACCTGTTTGGCATAGGCAACAGTGTCTCTAACCGCACCAGCAACTTGAGGAGCACAGCGAAGCGAGTATGCGTCTTGCACTACGCCATCACCGTGACGGTGAGATGCAACAATCTCTGAACCTTGCAAAGCGGTGAACATGTTTTTAGCTGATTGAATTTGTCCAGGATGTGGTCTGAGTGGTTCATGCAATTCTGCTCTAAAAACCTGATCTGTTCCAAGCAATCCTTCGACACTCATGGCTGCAATCAGATCAGACTGGTCAAGGAGTTTCTCCAGATCCGTTATTGCCAGAATGAGCATGCCTAGCATTCCATCTGTTCCATTGATAAGCGCTAAACCTTCTTTTTCCTTTAGTTCAACAGGTCTAATTCCTGCCCCAGCTAAAAGCTCTGAAACCGGAGCTTCAGCTCCATCTGGTCCCAGTGCTCTACCCTCACCCATCAAAACCATTGCGCAGTGAGCCAATGGAGCAAGATCTCCAGAACAACCAAGCGAACCAAACTCATGGACAATCGGGGTAATCCCAGCATTCAAGATTGCAGCCATGGTCTCAGCAACAATAGGTCTTGCTCCTGTTCTTCCCGAACACAGAGTCTTCAATCGCAATGTCATTAAAGCTCTAACCACTTCACGTTCAACGACCAGCCCCATACCGGCAGCATGAGAGCGTATTAGAGACTTCTGTAATTGAACTCGATCCTCAGGTGCAATGTGTTTACTTGCCAATGCGCCAAAGCCAGTTGAGATTCCATAAACTGCGACTTCTGCCTGAGCTAGGGCTTCAACCTGATCGCGAGTGGCCTGCATACCGGAAAGAGCTTCAGGAGAAATCACTACCTGAGCATCGTCTCGAGCAATAGATGCAACATCTTCGAAACTAATGCCTGTGGAATTGATGTTTATTGTCTTCACTTGTTGCTCCTGTATATAGATGTTCCCGAAATGAAAGTTTGTTCTACCAAATCCACACCTGGCCGATAAGGAATATGTCTGAACGAGGGTGCATCCAGTACTACAAAATCTGCGGATTTCCCGACGGAGATTAAACCAACATCTTCACGCTGCAAAGCTTTAGCTCCACCTAGGGTTGCTGACCAAAGGGCTTGCTCTGGTGTGAAATTCATTTCTCTAACTGCAACGGCAATACAAAAAGCCATCGATGAGGTGTAGCTAGAGCCGGGGTTACAATCTGTAGCGAGCGCAACAGTAACTCCGGCTTCAATGAGTCTTCTTGCATCTGGATATTCACTTCTTGTCGAGAATTCCGCACCTGGTAATAAAGTTGCCACTGTGTTGCTGCCGGCAAGTAGATCAATGTCGTGAGCTGAGAGATGAGTGCAGTGGTCTGCACTTGCACATCCAAGTTCTACCGCTAGTTCAACTCCTCGACCTTGACTGAGTTGATTAGCGTGAATGCGGGGCAGCAATCCAACTGCAATTCCTGCCTGCAGAATTGCCTTGGATTGGTCATAGTCGAAGGCACCTTCATCACAAAAGACATCTATCCACCTGGCATAGGGGGCACATGCATCAAGCATTTCCCCTTTGACTAAATCAACATAGGCATCTGCGCTGGATTTATATTCCTCAGGGATCACATGAGCACCTAGGAAGGTGACGTCTTCGGTGTGTTGGACCGCAAGTCTAAGAGATCTAAGTTCGTTCTCAACATCAAGACCATATCCGCTCTTAGTTTCGAAAGTAGTAATTCCCCCTTCATACATCTCAACAGCACGGGTGGCTATGTTTTGATCTAGTTCATCATCAGTTGCTGCCCTAGTTGCTGCAACAGTGGTCATAATTCCACTGGCAGCATAGGCTTTACCGGACATTCTGGCTTCGAACTCTAAAGCCCTGTCGCCTGCGAAAACTAGATGAGCGTGTGAGTCGACAAAGCCAGGGATAACTGATTTACCTTCAAGAGACACGGCAATATCTACACTTGGTGCAGAACCTGCACTGCCAACCCAAACTATCTGCCCAGCTTCTTCGATAAAAGCGGCTTCGGTAATTTCACCAAGGATGCCTTTACCTAAAGTCTCATCATTGGTTACCAATGATGCAATGTTGGTGAACAGAGTTGTGCTCATTAGTCTTCGGTATCTAGCATCGGTACATGTACATGCTTTTGCCTAGCAACTTGAACAGCCTCAGGATAACCCGCATCGACATGTCGAATAACGCCCATGCCTGGGTCATTGGTTAATACTCTGGCTAGCTTCTGAGCTGCCAGTTCAGTTCCGTCAGCAACTGAAACCTGACCAGCATGGATAGATCTACCGATACCAACACCGCCACCGTGGTGAATTGACACCCAAGAGGCACCTGAAGCGATGTTCACCATTGCATTTAACAATGGCCAGTCGGCAATCGCGTCAGAGCCATCAATCATTCCCTCAGATTCACGATACGGTGAGGCAACTGAGCCGCAGTCTAGGTGGTCTCTGCCAATCACAATTGGGGCACTGACTTCACCGTTTTTGACCAAATCGTTAAAGACAGCACCAGCTTTATCGCGTTCACCGTAACCCAGCCAGCAGATACGTGCAGGGAGCCCTTGAAATTGAACTCTGTCTTGGGCCATGGTGATCCAGCGGCGCAGGTGATCGTTTTCAGGGAATAGTTCCAGAATTGCTTTATCAGTTCGATAGATATCTTTCTTATCTCCAGATAGAGCTACCCATCTGAATGGCCCTTTACCTTCACAAAAAAGTGGCCGGATGTATGCGGGAATAAAACCAGGGAACTTAAAAGCATCCTTGTATCCACCTTTACGCGCTTCATCTCTAATTGAATTGCCATAATCAAAGACTTCGGCACCTTTGGCCATATAGCCCACCATGGCTTGAACATGTTTGGCCATCGATTCTTCAGCACGCTTGGTGTAGTCCTCAGGGTTCTTGGCAGCTAACGCTACTGAATCATTTAAGTCAACACCATCTGGAAGATATGCCAGCGGGTCATGAGCAGATGTTTGATCCGTGACGATATCTATTGCAACATCGCGCTTTAGCAGCTCTGGAAGAATGTGTGCCATGTTGCCAACCAAACCAATTGAGATTGCTCGCTTAGCTGCCTTGGCAGTTAGCGCTCTATGGATGGCATCATCTAAATTATCTGCAATCTCATCAAGGTAGCGATCTTGCAGTCTTCTTCTAAGTCTTGATTCATCAACATCAACAATTAGGCAGGTGCCCTCGTTCATTGTCACTGCTAAAGGCTGTGCTCCACCCATGCCACCACAGCCAGCGGTAACAGTGAGCGTGCCAGCTAATGTGCCACCAAATCTTTTAGCTGCGATAGCCGCAAAAGTTTCATAGGTTCCCTGCAAAATTCCTTGAGTTCCGATATAAATCCAAGAGCCTGCGGTCATCTGCCCATACATGGTCAGACCCATTTGTTCTAATCTTCTAAACTCTGGCCAGTTTGCCCAGTCTCCAACCAAGTTTGAGTTAGCTATTAGCACTCGCGGTGCCCACTCATGAGTTTCAAAGACACCAACTGGTTTACCTGATTGAACTAGAAGCGTTTCATCGCTTTTGAGTTGAGTGAGGGTTTTAACAATCGCATCGAATGAGGGCCAGTTACGGGCTGCTTTTCCCGTGCCACCGTAGACAACCAAATTCTCAGGGTGTTCTGCAACTGCAGGGTCAAGGTTGTTGTGCAGCATTCGGATGGCTGCTTCTTGCGCCCACCCCTTAGCTGTAATTGTTGAACCGGTAGCTGCATGGAGGGGGTAGTGCGCATCATTGCTCATAGGTCAATATCACCGCAGATTCCCTATTGGCGCAAACTGACTCGCTCTGCCAAACTGAACTCATGAGCGATGAAGACCAACTTTGGCCAAGAGCCAGCAATTGGCTCACCCAAGCAACCGCTGAACCCTGTGATATCGGGGTTTTTGGAGTTCCTGCTCACCTAACCAGCATCTCCCCGACCGGTGCTCACCACACCCCAAATGCCATTCGAGCGGCACTGACCCGCTATTCCCTGAACAGTGCAGCAGGAGATATCGGAACACTCAAAGCCTTCGACTTTGGTGATGTTACAGAACCGGATAGTGCCGAGGGGGAACTGAGAACCACAACACTCACCAAGCAAGTTCTAAGACAAGCCCAGCTTGCCATTGCTTTGGGTGGAGATAACTCGATTACCTACGCGCTGGCAAGAGCCACTCTAGAACAAGGTGGTGGCCTAATCACCTTTGATGCTCATCACGATATCCGTGAGGGTATTAGCAATGGCTCTCCAATAAGAAGGCTTATTGAAGAGGGACTGCCGGGCAACAAGATTGTTCAAATAGGTATCAACGATTTCTCGAATTCACCCGAATATTTCAAGCGTGCAAAAGATTATGGAATACATGTAATAACCAGAACGGATATTGAAAAGCTAACTGCAGAGAACATTCTTGCTGAAGCATTCGAGGTTATTGGTTCAGGTCCAATCCATGTGGATTTTGATGTTGATGTTTGTGATCGAGCTTTTGTCCCCGCATGCCCAGCAAGCGCACCCGGCGGCATCAGTGCATATCAACTAAGGGAATTCACAAGGCTAGCCACTAGAAACCCAATGGTTAGGTCAATCGACATTACCGAGATTGACGCAACTATCGACTCTGCAGATCAAAGAACAGTCAGACTAGGTGCTCTAATTATTCTTGAAGCTGCAGCTGGGTTGCTCTCTCGTTAGATTCCAGCAGCCTGACCATCAACACGAACATCGCTACCCCAAGCCTGTGTTCCATTTGGCAGCAGTTGCAGCAGTTGAACTGCTGAGCCGTGACCGTATTCGGGCAACACCAGAACATCGTGGCCTAAAGCTTTAAGTTCAGCAATTACATCTTCCCCGAATCTAGATTCAACTTGCAATGTTCCTTGGCCAGTTTCAAGGGCAGAGGAATCACCGATTAGGTGCTGCCATCTAGGTGCTTCCGCAGATTCTTGAACGTCAAGACCCAAATCAACCAATTGAACTATTAGCTGGAAGTTTGATTGAACTTGGATGTTAGCCCCCGGTGTTCCGCCAACAAAGGCTAGCGAGCCATCTTGATTCGTCACTGTCCAGGCGTTTAGTGTATGGGCCGGACGCTTACCAGGTTCGATGAAGTTCGGGTGATTTGGGTCAAGGTTAAAACCGGTTGCTCTGTTGTTTAGTAAAACTCCTGTGCCTTTAGGGACAAAGGCTGAACCAAAGCCATGGAAAACACTTTGAATCCAAGACACCGCGTTTCCTTCTGAATCAGCAACAATGAAATATGTTGTGTCGCTTCCCTCAGCGACATTTCCCTCTGGCCCATTCCATGCTCTAGCCATATCGATTTGCTGACGTCTAGCTGCAATGTGTTCTTTCGAGAGAATGCGATCAACATCAACGGGAGTGAACTCAGGATCAGCCAGAATCTCGTTTCTGTCTAAGAAGCCGATCTTCTTAGCTTCAACCATGAGGTGAATACGTTGGGCTTCAGTAAGGTCTTTGAGGTTCTTATCTTCAACCAACAAGAGCTCTTCCATCAGAATCATGCCTTGGGTTGGTGGTGGTTGACCATGGACTGAGTAACCGCGGTAATTCACAGTTAGTGGTTTCTCAACTCTGGTCTGATGTTTAGCTAGGTCCTCGTGGCTGAACCAACCATCGGTTCCTGAAACGATTAGATCTGCTATCTCACCTTTATAGAAGGCATCTCTTCCGTCCTTAGCGATAAGCCTTAGGGTGTTAGCCAGATCTTTTTGGATAACCAAATCTCCAATAGATATAGAAATGTCGATTCCCATGTCCTGAAACAATGTGGCTTCTGGGAATTGCTTCAGGAAGAACTCAATTCGCATTACGAAATCTCTAGTGGCAGCAAAGCCTTCCTCTGCATATCTAATTGCAGGAGCGAGGATTTGATCCATTGGCAATTTGCCATAACGTTCGTGAGCTGCGAACCAGGTTGAGACTGTGCCAGGGACTGTGGCAGATCTTGGCCCATGGTGATCTATAGAATCTGTAAATGCAGAAGCAACTGCGCTATGTCCGGCTTCACCACTGCCATTGAAGGCAAGGTTCTCTTTGGTCTTAGCGTGATGGGTAATTAGGAAGGCATCTCCACCAAGTTGTGATGCGCCTGGTTCAACCACTGAGATAACGGCACTGAGAGCGATACCCGCGTCAATGAATGACCCGCCGGCCCTTAGGATTTCAAGAGCAGCAGACACAGCAAGTGGCTGGCTGGCTGCAGCTCCACCGTTACGAGAATAGACAATACCGCGATGTGTTTTCATGGCCCTATTCTGCCCGAGAATCTCATCTTTGCCAAAGGCGCAGTGGCTGGGGCTAAACATAAGATACTTAAGCCATGGATTTCGTTGGAAAAACAGTATTAGTACTCGGTGCCTCTGGTGCACTTGGCTCAGAAACCATCAGGCAGTTAAGTGCCCTTGGTGCACAAACCCTAGGAACTGCTAGAACAGAACAGTCTGCTGCAAACATTCCGACAGAGTGTGAGACCAGGCTTTTACTTGATTTAGAAAGCGCCGAGAGTATTTCGACTCTGGTGACTTATCTCACCCAAGAGAGTAAACCGATTCACGGAATTATCAATGCGGCCGGTGTAGTTGGGTTTGGTAAAGCTAGTGAAACTTCTTTCACTGATGCCAGCAGAATGATTGCAATAAACCACTTAGGGCCGGCAGCTGTCATTTCAGGATTGCATTCACTTCTTAAGTTGGATGCTGAGGTTAACGGTTTTGTTGCATCAATTACTGGTGTGGTTGCTGAACGGACTTTCCAAGGTATGTCTACCTATTGTGCGAGCAAGAGTGCTCACTCAGCATTCCTGAATACAATCGCCCAAGAGTGGCGCAGAGACAAAATTCAGGTCACTGAAGCAAGGCCTGGACATACCGAAACTGGTCTAGCCTCCAGAGCCATCTTTGGAACTGCTCCTACGTTTCCAGAGGGTATGACTGGGAACCACGTCGTTGGTGTCTTGCTTCAAGGCATCAGTTCTGGCCAGCAGCTTCTTGCCAGTTCAGAGTTCTAAATCACACAGGCAACATTCAGGCTTTAGGCAAGAAGAATTCAGCAACAAGATCTAGTTTGTAAGCAGAAAGAGGAGACAAAATGAAAATCTCAAGCTCAGCAATCGCAACTCTAGTAATCTTCGGCACTGCTCTTGGTGGTTCTGCACTTGCAGTGGCCGCAAGAAATGGCCAGACAGATATCCAGTCATCAAATATTTCCCCAGTTGTAGTTGAGCCTGAGGCTAAAAGGATTTCACCTCTGAATCCAGATGCCCCAATTGGAACTATTGCGAATGTGAGCCCAACAACTGCTCCCGCTGTTACTCCTGTGGTATCTGCTCCGGTGTCAACTCCAATCGCACCGACACCGGTAGTAACCCCTAGTGCCCCACCAGTTGCACCTCCAGTTGCACCTCCAGTAACCCCACCTAACTTCGGCGGATCAGGTAGCGGAGATGATGCTGATGATGATGGTGACTACAACGATGATTCTGATGATGGCGAATATGCCGATAATTCAGATTCTGGCTCTTATTCCGATTCTGATGATGATAGCTACAACGACTCAGATGATGGTGACTCTTGGAACCACAATGGTTATGGTGACGATGACGAGTCTGACGACTAGGAACTAATTCCAGGCACCAAGAATTGTGCCAGCAATAGTCAGGCAGAGAACATCTTGGCCAACTTCGATCAACCAGACTTTCAATGACCTATAAACCTTCATTCCGGGTTGTGCAAACATTCTGTGTGAAAGCGAAGCAAAAGCACCTAAGCCAACAGAGAATATGAAACCAAACAATGCTCCATTGGCGGCCTCATCGGAAATTTGTTAGCTTAAACTTTCGCTATGGAAAAGACTTCATTTAACATCCAGTTAGTACTGGATGCGAACAACGTTCACTCTCAAGCGGACTGGTGGGCGAAGGCCCTTGGCTGGATAGTTGAATACCCGAACGAGGACTTTCTGAAGGAACTCAGCGATGCCGGTCTACTTGATTCAGAGGCTTTAGTTGAATTTGAAGGAAAACGTGTTTTTAGAACTGCAAGTGCAATCCATCAAGAAAAGGATGGGCTAAAAACAGGAATTCGGATATACATTCGTGGAGTCAGGGCATTGAAAACTGAACGAAACCGACTTCATTGGGACATCGAAGCCAAACCCGAATCTATCGATGATGTTGTCTCACGCCTTGAAAAGATGGGTGCGAAGCGAATCGGAGAGCACTTCCAAGGACCAAATCGTTCAGTGCAAATGCTAGATCTCGAAAACAACGAGTTCTGCGTTCACTAGTTATTAAACGTTAAACCTAAACTCCACCACATCGCCGTCGCGCATGATGTAGTCCTTGCCTTCCATGCGAACCTTGCCGGCCGACTTGGCATCGTTCATTGAACCAGCGGCAATTAGATCTTCGAAGGATACGATTTCTGCTTTGATGAATCCTCTTTGGAAATCGGTGTGAATAACACCAGCTGCCTGAGGTGCTGTCCAGCCCTGCTTGATAGTCCAGGCTCTAGCTTCCTTAGGTCCTGCAGTTAGATACGTCTGAAGTCCAAGAGTCTTGAATCCAATCCGAGCCAACTGATCTAGACCAGATTCGTCTTGGCCAAGGGATGAAAGCAGCTCGTTAGCTTCCTCAGGTGATAGGTCAATAAGTTCACTCTCAACCTTGGCATCAAGAAATACTGCCTCAGCTGGTGCGACCAAGTCGGCTAGCAACTTACGTTTACCGGCATCACTCAAAACCGATTCATCAACGTTAAACACGTAGAGAATTGGCTTCGCAGTTAGCAGCCCCAGCTCCTTGATTTCGGTGATATCAATTGTTGAAATAGACAGTGGCTTGCCAGTATTTAGCCAAGCTAGCGCTTCATCAACGGTTGCTAGAACTGAAGGTTCTAGCTTCTTACCCTTAACTTCTTTTTCAATTCTGTTTCTTGCTTTGTCTAGGGTTTCTAGATCGGCAAGAATCAGTTCAGTGTTGATAGTTTCAATATCTCCGGCAGCATCAACCTTGCCATCGACGTGAATAACGTCTGGGTCTGCGAATCCTCTAACCACCTGGGCAATGGCATCGGCTTCACGGATGTTGGCTAGGAACTTGTTGCCTAGTCCTTCACCGACAGATGCCCCTCGAACGATACCGGCGATGTCTACGAATGAGACCGGAGCAGGTAGTAATCTTTCTGAACCAAAGATCTCCGCTAATTTGTTCAATCTTGGGTCGGGTAGGTTGACCACCCCGATGTTGGGTTCAATGGTGGCAAAGGGGTAGTTAGCCGCCAGCACATTGTTCTTGGTGAGTGCGTTAAAAAGAGTTGATTTGCCGACGTTTGGTAGTCCGACGATACCGATAGTTAGAGCCACTGTGTAAGTCTAGTTGGAGCATGTAGTTAGATTTAGGTATGCCCTTGAACTTCACTGCAATTGACTTCGAGACCGCTAACGGGTCCTCGGCTAGTCCGTGCGCGGTTGGCTTAGTGAAGGTAGTTGACGGCAAGATTGTCGATACCTATTCGACACTCATACAACCTCCATACCCGAATGATTGGTTTGCCCAAGGCAACATCAAGGTCCATGGCATAAAGCCAGAGGATGTGAAAGATGCTCCCAGCTGGGATTATGCACTCTCGGAGATGCTTACCTTCATATCAGGCGATGACCTGATTGCCCACAATGCTGGTTTTGATATGGGTGTCTTGACTAAGAGCGCTAAGTTGATTCATGCCGATCTCCCTGACCTTCGCTATGCCTGCAGCCTAATTATGGCCCGAAGAACATACATTCTCGAAAGTTATCGCTTGAATCAGGTCGCATTCACGGTAGGTATCGAGGAATTTAACCACCATGATGCCCTTGCCGATAGTGATGCCTGCGCTCGAATTGTCATCCATATGGCCAATAGGCATGGGGTCGATAGCTTAGACGAATTGGCTAAGCTAACCAACCACAACATCAAGCGTTTACTGGGGGAACCTGCCTAATTTAGGCATTTTGGCTATACTTTTTTGAGTTGGCCGACAAAGTCGTTTGCTTCTAAAACCCATTTGCCTTTAGTGATATTGGCGTGGCTTAGTTATTGAAATAAGGAGAAAGACATGTCGCATAGCCAGTTCAGTGCGCCAGTAGTTACCCTTACTCCTGCGCCAACCCTTGACCGCACATACTATGTGAACCACCTGCACCCAGGTGGCGTAAACAGAGCAGATGATGTTCGCGATGAGCTAGCTGGTAAAGGTATTAACGTATCTCGTGGTCTAGTTCTTGCTGGTATTGAGGCCCCTGGTGTTGTTCCTATCGGTAACGCTGATGTCAGCGTGCTAGATAGAACCGGTTCCTCTTTCTTAGTTCCACTGTGGGTAGAGGGAAACCTTCGTGTTTCGACCACCATCGTTGATACTCACGGAACAACCACAAAGGTGAATGAATCTCCGAGATCTCTAACTGAAGAAGACTGGCAGAAGGTTATTGACCTAACCGAACAAGAAGTTAGAAGAACTGGTGCTAAGTGGCTGGTTATCGCAGGCGCGCTACCAACATATAAGTCATCAGGTGTCTATGTTGACCTGCAACCAATCTTTGATGCTATGAAGCTGATGGGTGTGAAGGTTGCTCTCGATACTTCAGGTGAACCACTTTCATACTGGGCTCGTAAGGGCTGTGCAAATGTTATTAAACCTAACGCTGAAGAATTAGCTTCCGCGGTTGGCAGAGAATTAGCAACTGTTGGTGATGTTGTTGATGCAGCTCGTGAACTATGTGAGCACGGCATTGAAGTAGTACTCGCATCAATGGGCGCAGATGGAATGCTTGCCGTTACTAAAACTGGCACCTGGGCTGCTAGAACTCCCCCGGTAAAGGTTATTAACACTGTTGGTGCTGGAGATGCAACGCTCGCTGGTTTCCTTTCTGCTGTGGTTTCTAACCCGATAGCCGAAGGTGAAGATGATTACGGTGTTGGTTTCAATGTTCCTCTTGGAGTTCAAACTGCTGTTCGTTGGGGTGCTATTGCAGTTACCCAACCAACCTCAGGTTTATCGAACTTAGACAACATGCCTTCAGCATCTGTTGATGCCAACCCGAATTTAGATGTTCCACTAGAAGAAGTAGCCAAACCTTAGGAGATAGAAGTGCCTGTAGCATCACCGGATCAATATGCAGAAATGATCGACCGCGCTAAAAAGGGTGGCTTTGCATATCCAGCTATCAATGTTTCAAGCTCACAAACAGTTAATGCAGTTCTGCAGGGGCTAACCGAAGCTGGTTCTGACGGAATTCTTCAGGTAACCACCGGTGGTGGAGACTACTGGTCTGGCTCATCTGTGAAGCACATGGCAACCGGTGCTGCAGCGATGGCTAACTTCGTAAGAGAAGTTGCTAAGAACTACCCAATCACTGTTGGTATTCACACTGACCACTGCTCAAAGCCTCACCTTGAGACTTTCTTACTTCCACTACTGGAGCTAAGCAAAGAGCGTGTTCGTAATGGCCAGGACCCACTCTTCAACTCACAGATGTGGGATGGTTCAGCTGTCTCTCTAACTGAAAACCTTCAAATCTCTAAAGACCTACTAGCTCAGACCAAGAACCTAGGAATCATTCTTGAAGTTGAGATTGGGGTTGTTGGTGGAGAAGAAGACGGTATCGAAGGTGGTGAAGGTGAACACCTTTACTCAACCATCGAAGATGGTCTGCTAACTGCTGAGGCTCTAGGTCTAGGTGAAAACGGACGCTACCTAACCGCTCTAACCTTCGGTAACGTGCACGGTGTCTATAAGGCCGGAAACGTAGTACTTCGTCCTGAACTACTAAATGACATTCAGCGAGCTGTGGGTGAGAAGTATGGCAAGGACATGCCATTCGATCTTGTCTTCCACGGCGGTTCAGGTTCAACTGAAAAAGAGATTGCCGATGCAGTCCGCTTCGGTGTTGTGAAGATGAACATTGATACTGACACCCAGTATGCATTCACTCGTTCTATTGCAGGTCACATGTTCTCTAACTATGACAAGGTTCTAAAGGTCGATGGCGAAGTTGGCGATAAGAAGGCTTATGACCCACGTGGTTGGGGTAAGACAGCAGAAGCGGCAATGGCTAAGCGTGTTGCTCTTGCTACCCAGGAACTAGGTTCAGCTTCAAAATCTATGAGTCTGTAATTGTTACAGGTAGATCCGTTCTACGACAACGGTAACCCTAGATTCAAGGGTTCGTACCTAAACAATGAAATGCATGGCTTCTGGGAATTCTTTAGAAAAGATGGAACGCTAATGCGCTCTGGCTCTTTTGATCAAGGCAAACAAACTGGTGTTTGGAAAACCTTTGACAGAGAAGGCAAGTTAGTAAAAGAAACTAAGTTCGACTAACGCTTAACCTTGTTGCTGGTTTCTTCGCCGGCTGCCTTCATGTCTTTTCTCAATTCCTTAGGAAGTGAGAACTGAACATCTTCTTCAGCGGTCTGAACTAATTCAACATCACCGTAGCCTCGCTGAGCTAAATACTCGAGGACTTCATCAACGAGGACTTCTGGAACGCTTGCACCAGAAGAAACACCAACTGAGTTCACTCCCTCGAACCATTCCTCTTTGATTTCAGATGCAAAATCAACACGGTATGAAGCTTTAGCACCTGCTTCCAGAGCTACCTCAACAAGGCGAACAGTGTTTGAAGAGTTAGCTGAACCAACCACAATAACTAAATCACTCTCCGCGGCAACCTTCTTGATGGCAACCTGTCTGTTCTGAGTTGCATAGCAGATGTCATCACTCGGCGGGTTCTGCAGTGTCGGGAACTTTTCTCGTAGAGCATTGACTGTCTCATACGTTTCATCAACCGAGAGAGTGGTTTGAGAGAGCCAAATGACTTTCTCTGGGTCTTTGATGGTGACATTCAAGATGCCATTTCTACCATCAACCAGCTGAACATGATCCGGTGCTTCACCGGCGGTTCCTTCAACTTCTTCGTGACCTTCGTGACCGATTAGCAGAATGTCGTAATCCTCTGAAGCAAAGCGTTGGACTTCGCGGTGGACCTTTGTTACAAGTGGGCAGGTGGCGTCGATGGTGTTTAGGTTTCTACCTTCAGCAGCCTTCACAACAGCTGGGCTTACTCCATGAGCTGAGAAGACCAGGATTGAGCCTTCTGGAACTTCATCTACTTCATTTACGAAGATGGCTCCACGCTTCTCTAGTGACTGAACGACATGCTTATTGTGAACTATCTCCTTACGGACGTAAACAGGCGAACCATGCAGGTCTAGAGCCTTTTCAACGGCAATAACGGCTCTGTCTACGCCTGCGCAGTATCCGCGGGGAGCAGCTAGCAAGACTCGCTTAGCGGAGCCGGATTGTCGGTTACTCAAAGTATTCTGGATGTCAGTCACTTAGGTAATTCTAAACGGGCTAGATGAGGAAGCACTAATGAACGACTCCGTGGATTTGAATTCCATAGGTAAAGACCCAGATCACCCTTTTACCGTTCAGCAGTTGAGTGAACGGGTCGGTGCTGCTGTCAGCAAATGGGGTAATGCCTGGGTTGAGGGAGAACTAATCAAATTCCAGCACAAAGCTGGCGGTCACGCTTACCCGCAACTTAGAGACCTTGCTACCGGTTCTACCATTTCCCTAGTCATCTTCGCTGGCGTTCTAGCCAGCGCAGCCGAGCACTTCGAAGATGGTGACAGAGTCCTTGTTTCCGGAAATATGGACTACTACATTGCCAGAGGTTCCCTGAGCCTCAAGGTCTCTAGCATTAAGAAAGTTGGAATCGGCGTCCTCATGGCTGAAATTGAAGCCAGAAGAGCGAAAATCATTGGCGAGGGATTAGCTGATTCGGACAAGAAGCAAAAGCTTCCATTCCTACCAGGAGTAATTGGTTTGATTACTGCCGCCGGGTCGGATGCTGAAAAAGATGTCAAACAAAACGTCTTACTCCGCTGGCCTGAAGCTAAATTCCGAATGATCAATGTTTCAGTGCAGGGACCTGACTGTGCACCAACTGTGACAGCAGCAATCAAAGAGTTAGATGCAGATCCAGAAGTTGAGGTAATTATCATCACTCGAGGTGGTGGAGGCTTCTTAGACCTGGTTGGTTTCAGCGACGAAACCTTGGTGCGAACAGCGGCTGCGGCTAAAACACCAATCATTTCTGCAATCGGCCACGAGAACGATAACCCGATTCTGGATAACGTTGCTGACCTTCGTGCATCTACTCCTACCGATGCGGCTAAGCGGGTAGTTCCTGATGTGGTGGATGAAAGAAGAAAGATTTCAGACTCTCTTACCCGAATGAAATCAATAATTAGTAGTTTTGTGAATTCTCAAGTGACTTTGGTTCAACAGATTAGGCAGCACCCGCTACTCAAAGATCCACACGCTTATCTAGACCAGCGGGCAGATGATCTTCTGAGGGCAATCTCAGACCTCAGAGATGATGTCGATGGAAAGCTAGAGCGTCAAAGTACTGACCTAGTAGCAAAGCGAAGCCTGCTTCGTTCACTCTCACCGCAAAGCACACTTGACCGTGGATATTCCGTAATTCGGGATATCAATGGCAACGTAATCACCGAAGCTAGCCAGGTAAAGACTGGGGATGCCCTAAAACTCAAGGTTGCCAAGGGTGAACTCAACGCGACCGCAAACTAACGATTAAACTGGAGATACCATGACCGATAAAAACCCAAACGCTGACATAGAGTCAATGACCTACGAGCAGGCCAGAGATGAGCTGACTAAGGTGCTAAACCAGTTAGAAGCAGGCTCAGTCACCCTCGATCAAAGCATGGCACTCTGGGAGCGCGGAGAAGTGCTAGCGCAAAAGTGTGAGCAGTGGCTTGCCGGTGCAAGAGCCAAACTTGACGCAGTTCTAAAAGATAAAAAGGAATAGTCCTTGAGTGATTCGGCAGCAAGACATAGAGCCAGACAGACCATTATCAATCTGGTCTTAGCACTAGCTGCAAGCGTTGGTTTAGTAGTTGTTTTAGTTCTTATCGTTCCTAGGGATGACTCCAGTCGGATCAAGCCAATTGATTATGCAAGTATTTCTCATGGGGCTGCAATAGATAGCAGTCTTCCAATCTTTACAATCACTCCCCCAGAAAAATGGTGGAGCAACAACGCTGTATTTAATGACAACCCTGTAGATACTGTGAAAAATTTCACTGCAGGTTTTGTCGGTAGCGACACAAAATACATCGAATATGTTCAAGCTTTCGATGCCAACCCAACTTGGCTTGCCCTGAACCTAAACGGGCTGACCCCAACTGGTGAACTAAAGACTGAGCACTACAACTGGCAGATTTACAAATCGGTAGAAAAGCACGATCCTGCAAAAACCAAGGATTACCTGATGGTCTTGAACTCCAACGATCAAGATTTTGTCTTGCTCTATGGAGTTGCAGAACCAACTGAGTTCGAATTCTTTGCAAGGGCCATCGACAAGAAGATAGCGGGGATACCTGACCTTGGTTGAATCAAATAGACCTACTAATCCAAAAGAAGCCTGGGCGGCAATCGTTGAAGGTAACGCTAGATTCGTATCCGGCAACCTAGCCCACCCAAGACAGGACATCGACCACCGCGAGAAGCTGGCTCAGGCTCAGAAACCATTTGCAGCACTATTTGGTTGTGCTGATTCACGCCTTTCTGCAGAAATTATTTTTGATGTAGGTCTTGGTGACTTGTTTGTAGTTCGTAACGCTGGACAGGTTATTGCTGAAACCATTCTTGGTTCACTGGAATATGCCGTTGAGGTTTTAGGTGTGCCATTGATTCTGGTTCTAGGGCACGATGAGTGCGGAGCCATTAGAGCAACCATTGATGCCACCGAAGGCAAAATGAATGCTCAGGGTGAATTTATTCACAATCTGGTTGAGCGCATTTCGCCGACAGTTAAGGAAGCCCAAGCTCACGGGTTGCATCATATAGACGAAATCACCGACCTGCACGTTAGGGATACCATCAACGAAATGATTGGCAGATCAAAGTTAATTTCTGACCGAATTGAGTCAGGTAAATTAGCTGTAGTTGGCGCTAACTATCGACTAACTCTAGGTGAAGTGCACGACATCGTGACTTTCGGAAACATAAACGAACAAGCAAGGTAGACAAATGGAATATCGTATTGAACATGACACCATGGGTGAAGTCAAAGTCCCAGTAAACGCACTATACGCCGCTCAAACTGCCCGTGCCGTTGAGAACTTCCCAATCAGTGGAACTACTCTGGAACGTGCTCACATTGCCGCTCTAGCCCAAATCAAGAAGTCTGCCGCTCTTGCCAATGCTTCCCTCGGTGTCCTAGACCAAGCTATTGCTGAAGCCATTGCAGCCGCAGCAGATGAAGTTATTGCCGGTAAGCACGATGGTGAATTCCCAGTAGATATTTTCCAGACCGGTTCTGGAACCTCTTCAAACATGAACATGAACGAAGTTCTAGCTACCTTGGCAACAAACAAACTCGGTTCTAAGGTTCACCCAAATGACCACGTGAACGCCTCTCAATCTTCAAATGACGTCTTCCCAACCTCAGTTCACGTCGCCGTTACATCTGCCCTCATCAACGATCTACTTCCTTCACTTGATCACCTGGCCATTGCCCTGGAGGCGAAAGCTCACGCCTGGGAGACAGTTGTTAAGGCCGGTAGAACTCACCTTATGGATGCAACTCCAGTTACCCTAGGTCAAGAATTCGGTGGCTATGCCGCTCAGATTAGATATGGCATTGAAAGAGTAAATTCTTCTATTGCTCGTGTTGCTGAAGTTCCTCTTGGTGGAACTGCAGTTGGAACAGGCATTAATACTCCTAAGGGCTTCCCTCAGGAAGTTATTCGACTACTTGCTCTTGAGACCAAACTTCCAATCACAGAAGCTCGTAACCACTTCGAAGCACAGGGTGCTAGAGATGGATTAGTAGAAGCCTCCGGTGCACTTAGAACCCTTGTTGTTGGTGTTACCAAGATTGCTAACGATCTACGTTGGATGGGTTCAGGACCAAATGCAGGACTTGGTGAAATTGCCATTCCAGATCTTCAACCAGGATCATCGATCATGCCTGGCAAGGTAAACCCTGTTATTCCAGAAGCCGTAATGATGGTTGTTGCCAGAGTCATCGGTAACGATGCAACTGTTGCTTGGGCAGGTGCAACAGGTAACTTCGAACTAAACGTTGCCATCCCAGTAATGGGTAATGCACTTCTTGAATCAATCAGATTGCTATCTAATTCACTGAGACTACTTGCTGATAAGACTGTTTCAGGGCTGGAAGCAAATGTTGAGAGAGCAAGAGCACTTGCTGAATCAAGCCCATCAATTGTTACCCCACTGAACAAATACATTGGCTACGAGGCAGCGGCCAAGATTGCTAAGCACGCAGTTGCCAAGGCAATTACAATTCGTGAGGCCACCATTGAACTCGGTTATGTAGATGGCGAGAGGTTAACTCTTGAGCAATTGGATAAGGCACTTGATGTCTTGTCGATGACCAAACCTAGTTTGTAATAAGCCAAGAGAGGTTAGCTCCGATAAAGCTAACCAGCAGATAAGGCCCTAATGGGATACTCGAACTTATCTTTACTTTGCCTAAAGTAATTAGAACTAATACCACTGCAAAGGCAAGCACAAAAGCTATTCCAATCGCTATGACCGGCAACCAAGGATTGAAATAGCCCAAGGTTAGAGCGATCACAGTTGCTAATTTCACATCTCCCATTCCTAAGGCGTCTATGTAGTTAGCTCCGATTCCTATCGCCGCAAATAAGAGCGCCATTAGTAGAGCAAAGAGTTGGCGTGCCCAGTCTGCTGAGATTATTGTGGCGATGAGCTGTGCTAGGAGAGCAACGGGGAACGCAGGTAACACCAACCTGTTTGGAAGTCGATGCTCTCTTAGGTCAATCACAGTCAATGGCCAAGCCACAACTAGCAAATACAGAGCGGGTATTAGAGCTATTAATTCAGACAGACTGGGCACTAGCCCAAGATAGTTTTAACCGTCTTTATCTGCTCTAGTTATGCACAACCTACTTATCTAGAAGGCTGGTAACCATATCGGCAATTGGAGATCTTTCACTTCTAGTCAGAGTGAGGTGAGCAAAGAGTGATTGACCCTTTAGAGCTTCAATGACAGAGGCAACACCATCGTGTCTACCGACACGTAGGTTATCTCTTTGCGCAACATCGTGGGTTAATATCACCCTTGAGTTTTGACCAATGCGAGAGAGCACTGTGAGCAAAACATTTCTTTCAAGCGATTGAGCTTCATCAACAATTACGAAGGTGTCGTGAAGGGATCTACCTCTAATGTGAGTCAGAGGTAAAACTTCTAATAATCCACGGTCTGTGACGTGCTCAAGAACTTCTTTAGAAACCAATGGCCCGAGAGTGTCAAAGACTGCTTGAGCCCAAGGGTTCATCTTCTCAGCTTCAGAGCCTGGTAGGTAACCAAGCTCTTGACCACCAACAGCGTAGAGCGGTCTAAAGACCATGATCTTCTTGTGTGCTCTGCGTTCAAGAACTGCTTCAAGACCAGCACATAGTGCTAATGCTGACTTACCAGTTCCAGCGCGTCCACCAAGGGACACAATTCCAATCTCAGGGTCTAGCAATACATCGATAGCAAGCCGCTGTTCGGCAGATCTGCCGTGAACTCCAAAGAGATCCCTATCTCCCCTGACAAGCTTCACTTTTTTATCAGCGGTAACACGACCTAGTGCGTGGCCTCTTTCGCTGGTAATTACCAAACCACAGTTCACGGGAAGGTCTTTGACTGCAGGATGGTCATAACCGTCTGAGTCATAAAGGTCACTCATCTGATCTGCACTCATAGCGATCTCTTCGATACCGGTGTATCCGGAGTCAACTGCCATCTCTGCACGATACTCATCAGCCATTAGACCAAGTGCTGAAGCTTTAACTCTCAGAGGCAAGTCTTTAGAAACAACAGTGACATCAAAACCTTCGTTGGCTAGGTTTGCTGCTACCGCAAGGATTCTTGAATCGTTATCGCCTAGTTGGAATCCAACCGGCAGTACATTCGGGTTGATGTGGTTTAGTTCAACTCTTAAAGTTCCCCCCTCACCAATCTCAACTGGGAAATCTAACCTCTCGTGTTTCATGCGAAGGTCATCTAGGTGACGGAGAGCTTGTCTAGCGAAGTATCCGATCTCTGGATCGTGACGCTTCTTCTCTAGCTCATTGATGACGATGATTGGGAGCACTATTTCGTGTTCAGCAAATTTGAAGATAGCTCTTGGGTCAGCTAGCAATACCGAGGTATCTATGATGAAAGTTTTGATTCCGGTCTCTGGCTTTTTGGGGGTTGCCTTAGCAGTGGTCTTGGTGGTTTTAGCGGTTGGACTGCTTTTAGTAGGCATTAACTCTCCTGCACGATTCTGTTTGGTTTGAGATTACGCCTCAGAAGTTTTGGGCTTGGAATCAACACGCCCGAATCAGGGTGTGGTAATCAAAAATTTACTTAGGCACCAAATCTGCGGTTACGTTTACCAAAAGCACGCAGTGCTCTAAGGAAATCAACCCTTCTAAAATCTGGCCAGAGAGCTTCTTCGAAGTAGAGTTCGCTGTTGCTACTCTGCCAAAGTAAGAAGCCGCTTAGGCGCTGCTCCCCTGAAGTTCTAATAATCAGATCAGGGTCAGGTTGACCTCCGGTGTATAGGTGTTCGGTGATGAGTTCTGGGGTTAACAGTTCCAGAAGCTCTTCGGTCTTAGTTCCCGCTTGAGCGTGCTTCTTTACGATCAGCTTCATGGCTTCAGCTATCTCGTTACGCCCTCCGTAACCAACTGCCAGATTGACGTGTAAACCATCGATGTTCTTGGTTGCTTTCTCAGCCTTTTCAAGTCTTGCTTTCAACGCCTTAGGAAGAGATTCTCTAGAACCTACCAATTGCACTCGCCAGCGCTTAGCCTCGGCTAGTTCGGTAGCAACATCACCAATGATGCGAAGTAGGTCTTCGAGTTCATCAGTAGATCTTTTTGTGAGGTTCTCAATAGAGAGCATATACAGAGTCACTACCGGAATACCCAGGTCATCACACCAGCCCAGGAACTCATGTATCTTCTTGCCACCAGCGGTATGACCAACTCCCGCCTTAGCTGCAAAGTTCCTTTCAGCCCAGCGTCTGTTGCCATCCAACATGACGGCGACGTGCTTAGGAAGAGAGTCCTTAGCTAGATCTCCAAGGATCTGTCTTTCGTATAGCCGATAGATTAACTGACGCACCTCTTAAGGTTACCCAAAGATTCTTGACCCTAAATACTGGCTAGGGTTTAGTAATGGACAACAATCAGCAAGATGGACCCGACCCGCTCTACCTACCGCTATCAGAGACCATTCCAGCCGATGCTCTAGAGAAGAAGCCTTCCTGGCGAGGTTGGATACACACTGGGGTTTTGCCGATTGTTATCGCAGGCGGAATCATTCTTATTGTCTTAGCTCATGGAGCAATTCCTAAAGTGGCAGCCAGCATCTTCTTCGCTAGTTCATTTTTACTTTTCGGTAACAGTGCCCTGTATCACCGCTTCAATTGGAAACCGAAAGCCAAGATAACTCTCAAGCGTATTGATCACGCCAACATCTTTTTACTAATTGCCGGAAGCTATACGCCAATGGCAATGCTGGCTCTGCCATCTTCAAAAGGTTTAGTTCTGCTGATTGCAGTTTGGATTGGAGCA
>Ga0209400_1000339_pt1 | contig 40588 bp, 33 predicted proteins | sample M_130807_EF_Meta_FD_187313 | JGI IMG/M metagenome (GOLD analysis project Ga0209400, IMG submission 187313) | Freshwater microbial communities from Lake Montjoie, Canada to study carbon cycling - M_130807_EF_MetaG (SPAdes) (version 2) | ecosystem: Environmental > Aquatic > Freshwater > Lake... | reverse complement strand
CCCCATCTCCAATACCGATATAAACATTACTCATGATGATATAGTACCCGTAGTCGACCCATCATGCGTATCACGGCCCTCCTCCCTGCTCTCGTGGTGTTCAGTCTTCCCTTCCCGGTCCAGGGGTTCCACGGTTTCCCGCTCTGGAAAGTCATCACCGGCCGGGTTCGTCGGGGGTCCACGGCCCCACCCCCACCCCCCGATCCGACCCCCGACCGTGAGTTCACCCCCAAGTTTTGTTACCAGTGTCGCCATTATTCACCCCCCAATATCCGTGACAGTGGACCCGACTTTGGCCGCTGCTTACGTGATAACCAGAATTCTGATATAGATATGCGAATCTCGCTCTTCCGGGTCACGGGCGTCGTACCGGTATTTCAATACAAGTATGAGTATTGTATGGTGACCCGTGGTGACGATAACAAATGTGGCTCGGATGCCGAATGGTTCGAACCCCGGCCCTGAAGCCCCACCCCCTAGCCCACCCCATAACCCATATAGAAACATCCCACGATGATATAGTACCCGTGCTCATCCACACCCCCTCCCCCCGAGCTCATATACTATATCATCCCCCATCATGCACTTCATGGCTCTCTTACAAACTCTCGTGGTGTTCAGCCTCCCCTACTCGGTGCAGGGGTTCGGTCGGTTCCCCCTGTGGAAGGTTCTCACCGACCGTATTCGCCCCACGGCCCCGGCCCCCGACCGTGACGACCCCCTCACCCACGAGTTCAATACCAAGTTCTGTGTGAATTGCCGCCATTTTCGGTCGTCGGACATGAAGTCCAGTGGGGCCGAGTACGGCCGCTGCCTGCGTAACCCGAAGCCCCTGGACCCCAAGATGTTTCAATCCCAAATACAGGTCACGGGCGTGGCCCCCATCGTGGTCCCCGAATATCGCCATTGTACCATCACCCGGATGGACGAGACCAAATGTGGTCCGGATGCCGAATGGTTCGAACCCAAGGATTAGGACCCCCGGCGTCGAGTCACCCGGCGACCCCCTCGGCCCCGACGACGCGTGACCCCCCGGCCCCGACGGCGACGCCCCCCGTACAACACATTGAAATCGTCGTCATCGTACCCAATGTTATCAGCAATCTCGGTAATCATGGCCTCAATCAACTCCCCCTCCTTGGGATACTCCCTCAGTAGCACGGCTTTCAGGTGGGCCCGGCGGCCCTCCGCATTCCGCTCGTCCACCGTGAATGCCGTGGGCCGGCCATCCTCCCCCGTCTTATGGGCCTTGTACCACGCCCGGATGAGTTCCGGGATCTTGGTCCGGGGGCTCACCGTAATGATATCCAGTAGCGTGTCCCACTCCGGTCGCCCCTGGTCCACCGAGTTCATGGTTTGTATCGCGTTGGTGACCGACAGTATCACCCGTTCCAGGGCCCCCGCCGCACAGGTCATGGCTGCGTCTCCCTGTCCCTCGTATGCCGTCGTACAATCCCGGACAAAGGCGTCCACGTAGGCTCGCTGGAACGCCGGGGGCTGCCGCTTCACATACTCCACCGTGTTCACCAGGGCCCGCAGGACCACCGGGGACTTTTCCCGGTACTTCAGCCCGTTCAAACGGGTGGTCATGATCCGCTCCAATCCCGCCCGGAGCTGCTCCCGGGGATCAGTCATGGCAAAGACAGTGGTGGGTGCCTCGTCCGCCCCCGTCTCCCCCCGTTCAATGAACTCGGTCATGGCGGCCTGGATGTACTCGGGATAACTGGGAGGAAGGGGTGGTTCTCCCCCCAATTTCTCCAAGTAAAACGCGTTGAGCTTGGTGTAGTCAATCTTACCTGATTCACGATGAACCTGGTGGGCATCTACCTGGGGGGCGGCGACCGTTTGAACTCTTGGTATACGAAAGCGTGGCCAGAGATTACGGTTTTCACCCGTACCCATACCAGATCCGAAAAACATACCAACAATATCTGTCAGCGGGGTGAGGGCCGGGGGAGGACGCACGTTCGTGATATTCCATCCGGACAAATTTTGGTGGAACTGAGTGGCTCCACGAAAAATACTACTCATACTACGCACCCCACTCACGTTCCACCGATCGAGCGGTTGATTGAAACTGGTGCAACCCTTAAACATGCTTGACAAGACTTCCACCTGCCCCATGTTCTCACCCCAGGCGTTGAGGGGTTGGTCAAAATCCTCACACCCGCCAAACATACCGTACATATCGGTGACCCGGCCGACGTTCCATTGGTCCAGCGGTTGGTTGAACCTTTTACACCCACTAAACATCATTTTCATCGAGGTGACATTACTGACGTTCCAGGTGTTCAACGGCTCGTTGAAATTGGTATGGCCCATGAATACGGCACTCATGTTGGTGACCTCACTGACATCCCATTGCCCGATGGGAATGGGAGTGATATCACCCGAGGCAGCATCTGTTTGCTTCAATCCTGCCGGGAGTCTGTGGGGGGTTTCAATGTACCATTTCACCAATTTCATGATGGTGTTGTTGGTGATTTTCACTCGTCTCGGCTTGGGTGGCATTTCTGTGACCCGTGATCCGTGGTATCTTTCTATACATACCACGGATATTTACCCGGCCCCACTCACCCGTTCCCCTCAGAGCCAGCCGTCGGCCTGGCGGTTTTTCCGGGTCTTGACCAAATCCGATATCTTGAACCGCACGGGTTTTTTCGCCGCCGTCTTCTTGGTCGCCTTCTTCTTCCCCGAGGTCGCCGCCTTTTTCCCCCGGGGCCCCCCGTGTTTGGCGATATCCTCCGCCCCCGTGTCCGCCGCATCCCCCTTGGGTCGGTACTTCAAGAACCACGCCTGGTACTCCGGACTGTTCCGCTGGTCCATCAGCTCCTTAAACTTCTCCGCCTTTTCGGCCCGGATATCGTCCAAGGTCGGCTGTTTCCCGATACACTTCAACGCGTACCGCCGTAAAATCCCCTTTTGCTCCAGCCGGTTCTTCTGCTGGACCTTGTACAAATATTCCACCATACACAGAATCCGGTCCTCGTCGTGGTAGTCAATCCCCGTGTACAGGAACGCTAAATAAAACGTCAGTAATGTATCAATAGTCCCCACCCGCACCGTCCGGCCCCCGATATGTAACTCGTTGTAGCTATGGCAGGCAATGGGTTGGTAGACATGGCCCAAGATATCCTTCCCCACCCGGATCTCGTAATGGACCGGTATAATCTCTCCGATGGCCTCCCGCTTCACCACCGCCACGTCTTTGACCCCGATGTCCTTGAGACGCTCCGTCACGATGGTGGTGGTTCGGACGGGGTCCTCACTGAGCACGTCGAAATCCGGCACCCGGCGTACGACCCGGCGCTCGTTGGGTGGCATGTAGGTCCCATACAAACTACTGGCGTACCCCCCGAAGAAAACCACCCCCTGGTCGATGAGCGAGTCCCGTACCGTGAAATAGAGCTTCTCTTCCAAGGTGGGGTCCGAGATGAGCTTGACGTCGTCGAGCTTACGCATGAAATCCACGGTGGCACACTTGTAGGCCTTCAGGGGGCTGTAGTATTTGTTCAAGACCGTGAGCCGTTTCAGCACCTTTTCCCACCGGGACACATCACCCGCCGGCCGGGACAATTCGAGGAACATGTTCATCCGGAGGAAATTGGGGGGTGCGTACAAAATCCCCGCGATGGAGATGGCCTCCCGCCGTACGTTCTCGAACAAGGACGCGGGTAAGAGGGTGATATCGGCCATCGGGATGAAATTGACAAAGACCTTGTAGGTACCGTAGTGCACCCCTGCCTTGGCCTCCACCTCGGCATACCCCTTACTGGCGTACAAATCGGCCAGCTCGATGGCGTCGGCCATGGCGTGGGGGGAATAGAAATCGTAGTCCGGGATTTCGACATCCCGGTTGTAGAACTGGGCCTCCCGAGGTAAGATATTGTTGATGGCGGTCCCCCCGTAGCACACGAGCTTCTTGTGGATCAAAAAGTCTTCTAAAATACGGATGATTTCCCGGACGGTCTCGTTGTTGACCACCCGGCGTTTGGCGGTCTCTTCGGCCTCGTCGACGGCATGGCGGAGGATCGCCAGCTCGCATTCTTCAAAGGTCATACTATGTTCACATTGTTTGGCTCGGAATTTCGGCATGGGTTGGTCTTTCCCCAGAGTCTATACCTGATGCCAAAATGCCCGATACCAATACTATATAGTACTGTGACACTATATGGTATCCGAGGCTCGGCTCGGCCCCCTCGGCCCTGTCTAATTCCCCCCACCCCCCTTCTTGGTAAAATAAGGTATCATCACATAAAATGGCACCAAGGCACTGTGGTTGTCCCGGAACACTTGTTCGTACTGGGTCAAATACGTGTCCGTCATGTAGAACCGGTTCTCCACCACCTGCACCCCGTAATTCTGTATAAGGTGCGACACGTTCGGATTCGTGGTCTCCGTCGAGCTAGCCGGCTCCACCATCCGGAGTACGGTCACATCACTGGTCTGGGTATCAATCATCGCCGGAGGATTCGATAACATGGCCATCATCCCCTTGTTCGTGTACTTGTACAACGGGTAAATATTACTCTGGATATTCACCAGTGCTCCCAAGTTCTTACAGGACCCGTCCGCCCCACCCCCGGCACCCCCTGCACAATTCGGGTACAAGGCATAATCCCCCGACACCTGGGCGTCGACCACCAAGACCACCTTCCCCAACAGCCGCCCAATCAAGGTATTACTGTCCACCTTCCCCTGGTAGAGTTTGGCTGACAAGACCGAGGTGATGGCACTGGCGATCTCTTGGTAGGCCGCCGGCTCGGTCGTGCGAATCCGTAACTGCACGAACAACGGATCCCCTAAATTTGGAGAGGGGGCCGAGAAGCCCGCCGTCGCAATCCGGTTCAGCACATCCAAGAAGGGTACGGTGTTCTTGGTCAACAGGGTGTGCCCGTCGTCCGAGTAGCCCACCACCACCGTTTGGTTGACATAATAGAGTTCAAAGTCCAAGAACCGGCAGCCCCGGGACAGCACATAGCTCAGGGCATCGAGGTTCATGTAGCTCCCCGAGCAGGCCGAGTTGTACGACGCCTTGATACAGTATTGGCTCAACGGTAAGTTCCCCACCGCCGTCACATTGTAGTTGGTCACCCCCGGCCCCGGATTTTTCACGGTCATGAGGGTCAGTTCGTTGGTCTGACCCGCCTTGACACTGTTGGGACTCCCGGACACCAATCCTTCCCGGACACCGCCCGTCCCCCCGGTCGCCGCATCCGCCACGGTCTCGGGTAGTTTCATAATCGCGACCCGTTGAACCAATAACATGACCAAGAAGACCAAGGCCACCAAGAAGACCAAGATAATCAGTATGCGTCGTAATGGGGTCATTTGTCAATCTAATATCCAATACAAATCCAACCCGGATGTTTCCCTTCTCGTATATAATACATCCATATAATAATAAGATAAAGACAACACTCATAACCCAGTAACGAACACCTCCCACCCCCATCTCATCACCCCATGCCCGGTGGACTCTTGAACATCATCTCGGTGGGAAACGCCAATGTCATCCTCACCGGAAACCCGAGTAAAACGTTTTTCCGGGCGACCTACTCCAAATACACCAATTTCGGCCTGCAAAAGTTCCGTATTGATTACGAGGGGTCACGGGACCTCCGTCTCACCACCCCCTCCCAGTTCACCTTCAAAATCAAGCGTTATGCGGACCTCCTCATGGATACGTATCTCGTCTTGGACCTACCGGATATATGGAGTCCCATCTATAACCCCGTGGTCGATAACGAGTACCAATGGGTCCCCTATAGTTTCCGTTGGGTCAAGGACATCGGTACCCAGATCATCAGTTCCATCGAAATCAACTGTGGGACGACGCTCCTCCAGAGGTACACGGGGGACTATATCGCCGCCATGGTTGACCGCGATTTCACCACGGAAAAGAAGGACCTGTTCAACCGTATGACGGGTAATGTGGCCGAACTCAACGACCCCGCCAACGCCCTCGGCCGGAACAATGCCTACCCCAATGCCTATTATACGAATAATACGATCCCCGGGACCGCCACCGTCACCCAGAGCGAGCCGTCCATCCGGGGTCGCACCCTCTATATCCCCCTCAATGCCTGGTTTACTTTAGACAGTCGCTGTGCTTTCCCCCTCATTTCACTCCAATACAATGAACTTACCATCACAGTCACCCTCCGTCCCATCCAAGAACTGTTCCAGGTCCGCGATGTCACCGACACGGCCAACGATTACCCCTATATCCGCCCCGATTTCAACAACGAAGCCTACCGGATGTATCGGTTCTTGCAGACCCCCCCGGATATCCGGATCGACTCGGTGTACCAGTCCCTCATGGGGGTGTATGAGAACCTGACCCAGATTTGGAATGCGGACGTGCACCTCATTGCCACGTATTGCTTCCTCTCCACCGAGGAGTCCAAGTTGTTCGCCGCTGAGGACCAAATCTATTTAGTCAAGGATATTTACCGTTACCAGTTTCCCAGTGTGACGGGGGTGTCGCGTATCAAACTGGAGAACTCGACGGGGATGGTGAGTAGCTGGATGTGGTACCTCCAACGGAACGATGTCAACCTGAGAAACGAGTGGAGTAATTATACCAATTGGCCGTATGTGAACTTACCCTCCAACGTGAAACTGATTCCCACCCAGATCCCCCTCCCCCCCATGTACCATGGTAGCCTCGACCAGCTCAATTATTTGTATAGTGCCATCCGGCTCAAGGATGCCGCGGGTAACCTCGAAAGGGGTCCCCTCAATCCGCACTACGATTCTAATATGGTGCTGACTGTGGGGGCGTCGAACAACCCCAACGAGCCGTACAATACCGGATTTTACATGACGGGGGACCTGAACCCGGACAACCAGAAGGACATCATGGTGTCCCTGGGGATTCTGTTCGAAGGTGAGTATCGGGAGAATATCTTTCCTCGGGGGGTTTACGACTATATCGAGAAATACACCCGGACGAACGGGTCGGCCAAGGACGGGTTGTATTGTTATAATTTTTGTCTCCATACCAACCCTCATGATTACCAACCGTCGGGGGCCATCAACCTCAGTAAATTCAAGAACATTGAACTGGAGTTGGCGACCTATATTCCTCCGGTGGGCCCGTACTCGGTGGAGGAGACGGTGTGTGACCCCCAGGGGAATTCACTGGCGGTGAGTACCAAACAGAGCTGGCGGATGTACGACTATAATTTTGATCTCACCCTGTTCGAGGAGCGGTACAATGTACTGTCCTTTGTGGGGGGTAACTGTGCCATGATGTATGCCCGGTAACCGAGCCTGGCCCGAGCCCACCACACCGAGCCCACCACACCGAGCCCACCACCCCGAGCCCACCACACCGAGTCCCCCCTTCGCCCCCTCGCCCATACCCTATTTACATAAGCTGTATATAGGATATACGTCTCGAATATACATATCGGAACTACCCGAGGGTGGACCGAGGGTGGATATAGATATCATCGCCCGACCCCATAGATAAAATGATGAACCCCTCCGCTTCCCTCCCGGAAGACACCTCAGAGAGTCGATGGGTTCCCTCTTCCAAGAAGACCAAGAAGACCAAGAACCCGTCCCCCACTGCCACCGAAGGATTTGTATCGCCCCCTCTCCCCCCGAACCCGGCGGCCCGAGTGGTGCCGTCCAACTTTACCCAAGACCCTTTAGAGACCCTCGGGGGTACCCCCGTCTCCCCAGAGGGCCAACCGGGCCAAGAGGGCTTCGATATCAACAATCCCCCCGATATCGCCAACATGGACACGTCCGATGTCATGGACATGGTCAACGAGTATACCGTTAAAATCTTGTCCTTCCTGTTCGCCCCCTTTATCGAGGCCCAGACTCAGTGTCGGAAATACACCGATTGGGTATGTATGGTCTTCTCCAATGGGCAAGCCACCACCACCGACGAAGACTGCCTATACCGGAACGCCATGACGATTCTCACGTCCCTCATCGGGATTTATATCTTTTACAACTGGTTCTTCATCCTGTTCTACCGGGATGAGGATGGTCACCCCGTCGAGACCTGGAATGTCTCTTGGTCCGCCTTGAAGGAACAGAATTATATCCTCGGCTTCCTTTTCAAATACCTGGTCTGTCAGGTGTCGGTTCTGAATGCGGTCCTCATGAAAGCGAAACAGTATTCACATGTCTTGGGGGCCCAGCTCGGGTTCATGGTTCTCTACAGTGTCATCGTCCTGTTCATGGTGAACCACGGGGGGTCCGTCTTGGATCTCATACAAAATTCGGTGCATCAGAAGCTGGACGACACCACGACGGGGCTCCTCATGGCGGGGGCGTTTATCTTTGCGGCATACACGATGATGGAGGAGGCGACCAAGGATACCGACAAGTTCATGAAGAAATATTCGAGTATTGTCATGTCCATCGGGACCTTTGTCCTGTTTGTGATGCGGATGCTGGTCTCGTATTCGTATATTTGGGTGGCCGGCTTGCTCATCCCGGTCTACCTCTTGGTCTATTCGTTCGGGGGAATCTGGTTGTTTTCGAAGCACCCGCTGGCCGAGACGGTGGGGCGGATCCATAAATTCATCGTCAAGGGTTTCGAGCCCCCACCCCCCGATAAATACAGCAGGTGCCGGCCACGGACCTGGGTAGAATGGTACACCGAGACCCTGAAATGGCTGGTGAATGTGATATCGCGGTTCTTTTTCGAGTATGTGATCGGGGCCCTCTTGGTCAGTGCCATCTATGACTATTATGCGTCCATGGGGGACAACCCCCGGCTACGAGATATCTTGGTGTCGCTCACTCTCTTCATGATAGCGATTATTTGTGGATACGTGTATAAGAAGATTCATACCCCGACGGTGTCGACCGACCCGGCGACGGTGGTCAAGGTGAAACAGGCGATGGGGGTCTTTGACCCCACGGTGGACCTAGATCCCACCACGGTGGAACGGATGGGCCGGGGGGTGCCCCCCGCTCCGGCCCCCGGCCCCACCGAAGTAGGGCTCGGCGCTATCAACTCGGGAAAGACCCCCGTCCTCCCGACCATCGCCGAACCCCCGGTGCCCACCCCTCTGACCAAGACGAGCGCCGAGCCTATGACCCACCCCACGGTCGCCGAAGCCCCGGTGCCCACCCCTCTGACCAAGACGAGCGCCGAGCCCATGACTCACCCCACGGTCGCCGAAGCCCCGGTACCCCAGACCACTAGCACCGAGCCCTTCTTCCAAGGAACCATCGCCGAACCCCCGGTACCCACCCCCCTGACCAAGACGAGCGCCGAGCCCTCTTTCCGTGGGGGTGGCCTCATGGACGTCCCCCCACCCGTGATCGAACCTCTGGGAACGGTCTAATTGACCCGGTAATACATCCCATGGTAATCACCTCATGGCATGTATAGGATAGAGATATAGGATACGGGGGTGGGGGGTGGGAGCCGGTCTAGACTCCCGGCAGGGAGGACGGCTGGGTGGTAGGTTGGCGCGACGGCTGTCTTGTGGGTTGGCGCGACGGTTGACGTGACGGTTGGGTCGACGGTTGCCGCGACGGTTGACCCGTGGGCTGGCGCGTGGGTTGCCGGGACGGTTGGCCCGAAGGTTGCCGAGTGGGCTGACGTGAGGGCTGCCCCGTGGGTTCTCGACTCGGCTGCCCCGAAGGTTGCCGGGAGGGCTGACGCGAGGGCTGTCCCGTAGGTTGCCGGGACGGTTGGCCCGAAGGTTGCCGGGAGGGCTGTCCCGTGGGCTGTCCCGTGGGTTGCCGCGACGGTTGCCCCGTGGGTCGGCTCACCGGTTGACGTGACGGTTGCCCCGTGGGCCGGTTCACCGGTTGGCACGACGGCTGCCCCGTGGGTTGTCGGGTAGGCTGACGCGACGGCTGCCCCGTGGGCTCTCGACTCGGCTGCCCCGTCGGTCGTCCGGCCGGTTGCCGGGTGGGTTGCCCCGTCGGTAGCCTGGAGGGTCTCCCCGTGGGTTGGCGGGTGGGTTGCCGGGAAGGTTGCCCCGTGGGTTGCCGACTCGGCTGCCGAGAGGGTTGCCCCGTGGGTTGGCGGGAAGGTTGCCCCGTGGGTTGGCGGGTGGGTTGTCGGGTGGGTTGACCCGTGGGTTGGCGGGAGGGCTGCCCGGTGGGTTGGCGGGTGGGTTGGCGCGAAGGTTGGCCCGTGGGTAGCCCCATGGGCTGACGGGTGGGCTGTCCCGTCGGTTGTCGGGAGGGCTGACCCGTCGGTCGATTCACCGGTTGCCGTGAGGGCTGCCCTGTGGGTCGCCGAGAGGGCCGGCCCGTGGGCTGTGACGACGGACGCGCGGACGGTTTCGCCGTCGTAGGCACCGCGGACGGAGCTACCGTCGGAGCCACCGTCGGACGATACGAAGGAGAAGGACGGGTCGGATTATCCGTGGGTTTCAAGAACGGAAAATAGATGACCGGGTCACTCGGGGGTGGATAGAAGTGCGACCCCCGGGCATCGTCATAATTGGTAAATTGGGCGGCCACTCCCCCCGTTCTCAAGAACCGAGGGACCACGGAAGGCCGTGCCGTCGGAGATATCCAGTACCAGGTTTCAGATAACATGATGTTCGCGATAACCCGATAACCTCTCTACTATACTACCTAGATTATAGCGATACCTTTACATTCGTTTCTCGCTCATCACTCAAGAGTGCCACACCTCCAAACGATATAAGAAGTCCCCCGTAATCTATGACAATCCTCCCACCCCACCCCAGGTCCATCCCATACCTCCTATGGGAAAAAAGAAGACTCAGAACAAGAACGGTGCCCATGGTCCGGCTTCCTCGTCTCCCCCCTCTCCTCCTGCTCAGTCTGGTCCAGGAGCTGGTCCGTCAGTGGCCACCCCCGTCGTCCCCTCCACCCCCCCGAAACCCCTGGTCCCCACCAAGGAAGAACTCAAACGCCCCTTTGTCTCGGTCCTCTGTGTCACGTTCAACCGCCGGCCCTTCATCCCCATGTTCTTGGAAATGATTCGGAACCAAGATTACCCCCAGTCCCGGTTCGAGGTCATCGTTGTCGACGACGGTACCGACCCCATCGAGGATATCATCCAACAGGCCCAGATGCCCAATGTCCGCTATATCCGGGTCAAAGAAAAGATGCCCCTCGGGAAGAAACGTAACTACGCCAATTCCCTGATTGATAACCGCACCAAATACGTGGTCCCCATGGACGACGACGATGTCCAAATGTCTGAACGTATCTCGCACTCCGTCGAAATGTTGGAAAAGAACCCCCAGGCCCTCTGTGCCGGCTCCTCCGAAATGTTCCTGTATTTCAAGCATATCAACAAGCTCTATAAATTCGGCCCGTATATGGTCTCACCGGAAGACAAGTCTCGCCATGAAACCATGCACCAGTTTCGGAACCGTATCGGGGCCGACCCGAACGACTATATCCCGTGTCCCACCCAACACGCCACCAACGGGACCTTTGCCTACCGGCGCGAGCTCATCAATATTACACGGTATAACGAGACGGCCTGCCTGGCCGAGGAAAAGGAATACCTCAAGGGCTATACCATCCCCATGATTCAACTCAACCCCTTCAAATGTATCCTGTGTATCTCGCACGAGCATAATACCTTTGATAAGCGGAAACTCTTGGAGAACCTCAACCCCATGTTCGTCAACGAATCGCCCCGGGATGTCAACACGTTTTTCAAACTGCCCCGTGAGCAACATATCAAGGATTTCTTCATGAAGGGGGTCGATTCCCTCTTGGCCAACTACGCCCCGGGGCTCCCCGACATGAAGCCCGATGTGCAGAAACAAATCAAAGAGATTGAAGCGGACCGGGCGGAACAGATGAAGAAGATGCAACAGCAGCAACAGCAAGCCGGCCAGCCGGGTCAACCCGTCATCACGATTCAGCAACCGGGCCAGCCTCCCCAACAGCTCACCCTGGAACAGGTGGTCCAGTACATCCAGGTCCAACAGTGCCAGATTGAGTATTTGATGCACCATAGTAAGGAATTGGAAGCGTTCCACGGGTACTACCAGAAGCGGATCATGGATACGATGCTGGCCCAGGCCCAGTTCACCCCCCCGTCACCACCCCCGTGCGAGCCCGACCCCTTTCCCCCGGTGGAGACCGGCTTCACCCGGATTGAGATTGAAATCTAGGCCGAGCCCGGCCCCCCGAGCCCACCCCCAGGCCCTCACCCCCAGGCCTTATATCCAGATAAGGTATAGGGACCTCACCCCCACCTCCCCACCATACCTATACCATCATGTTACAGGTCAATTTCAAACGTCTCATGTACTCCGACACCGGTAGGGTCATCCTCTCCGTCGTCTTGGGACTGGGTATCGCCTGCCTGTTCCAAAAGGTGTGTAAGGACAAGGAATGTATCCGGTTTAGTGGTCCGGTGATTCAGCAAATTGACGGTAAAGTATTTGAATATGACGATAAATGCTACCAATACAATGCCCGTCCGGTCCAGTGTAAGGCGGATAAACGCACCCTCGATTTCGCAACCAAAGACCCCTTTGGGTCCGAGCCGACCAAGACGGCCTTTGGGAGCGTCATGAATACATAAATAGCTTCGACCCCCATAGTATAAATTTCCGTCGATTTATACGTTGGACCTCACGTGAAAAAATGGGTGATTATACCCGTCTGTCCGATATCCCTCCCGCTTCCGAAAATATCACCTACCAAATTCCCACCCAGTTCCCCCCACCCACCCAACAGCAAGGCCCTCCTCCCTCCCACGGGAACCCGATGGGGGGTGGAATGGGCGCCGGAGCCGGTTTAGGCAATAACAACTATGTTCCCATCAACCCGCATCCCAACCCGTACGGGAACAACCCCAACCCGAACGGGATTCCCCCCTGGGATAGCCGACCTCCCCCACCCCAGTCCGACCAGACCACCTCCTTGGACGACCTCCCCCCCTTTGTCCCGAGTCAGCAACACCGTCTCCCTTCCCGGGATATCCCGTCCGATACCACCCGGTTTGCCCAAGACGAGGAGACCCAGGCCAACTATGTCCCTACCCCACCCCCCGCCGCCACCCGCCGGGTCAACGATTATATCAAAGAATACGATGCCTCCGAGTCACACCGGGTCCGGGAACACGAGGTCGCCAAACATCGTCAGTATTGGGTGGAGGAAACCCTCCGGTCGTACCAAATCCCGCTCCTACTGGCCGTGCTGTATTTTGTGTTCCAGATGCATGTGGTGTCTCGGGTCTTATTTTTGTATTTAGGTAAATTGGGCCTCTTTTACCAAGACGATGGGAGCCTGAATGTGAACGGAATGCTGATGAAGAGTGCCCTCTTCGCAGGGGTGTATTGGGCCGTCCAAACGATTTTGTATCATGTCTAGGCCCAGCCTGAGCCCCCCACCCCACCCCCATCCTTCGCCCAGTACCGGGGTCTAAAATTCTGACCGTATTATAGATAAATTATAGTCTATACTCCGTCCCAACCTCTCGATAATATTCGTATATCTGTCCCGACCCCATCATGTCGACCACCAGTGCCTTTGCCAATTTTGCCACCCTCGTGGGAGTGTATGATGGTACCCTGTACAACGGGGTGGTGATGGATACCTCGACCAATGTGGGTAACGGGGACCTGAACCTCTCGGCAGCCAACCGACAGTACCTACTGAACAGTAACTCCTATACCGCCCCCTCCGCCGCCGTCGGGAACGGGATGACCTTCACCGGCTGGTTCTACCCCAACGGAAATCAGAACATCAACGCCCTACCTACGTTCACCGGTTCCCCCATTTTTGATGTATCGTCCACGACGGCCAACTCGGCCATCCTCCTCTCGTGCTCCGGGGGGGTACTCCCCACGGTGTCCGCCACCTATAACAATACCACCATCACCAGTAACATCACCATCCCGGTCAACGGCTGGCATTTCTTTGCGTATATGGTGGCGAGTACGGGGGCCGGCGGTACGACGGCCCAGCAGACCCTGTACCTGGACGGGTCCTATGTGGCGACGACCAACACCGCGACCTATAACGGGGGAGTGGTCTATAATAACAGCTTCTTGGGGTACAACGGGGTGTCGACCTATTTCAACGGGAAGATTGACGATTTCCGGTACTACAACCGGGTGCTCACTCCCCCGGAGATCAGTGTCCTGTACAAGTATAACTATTTGTCGACGGCGACCCCCCTGACCCCGTTGGTGGTGGTGAGCTCTGACGCGGCCAATACGGTGGGGACGGCGGGGATCACCCTGGACCTCAGTGGGTCGTTCAGCTATGTGAATATCGCCCGGACGGCCACGGGGGGTGCGGGGAGTGCCAACTTCAATGTCTCGTGTGCGGCGATGACGGCGAGCCCGGCGTTTACGTATGCTACGTGGAAGGACACGGCGGCGACCATCGGGGCGACCTATACGTACACGGTGACACCGTATATCTTGAGTAACCTGGGGACGGCGGTCAGTGCCATTGTGACGATATAGATGTCCTCGGACCATGACCCTAACCCCAATATCCAATACCCACCACCCTCAGGGCCATATCCCAGTTCCGTCTCATACATCGTGTATGGGATGGAATTTTCTATATACAGCCTCCGGGTCCCGTCACCCGTCTACACCGGGTCAAATCCGTAGCGTCTGGCGATGATTTGCCGCACATCCGCATCGTTCATGGCCAACTGCCGGGCCCGTTCAAACGTTGTCATCTGTTTCCATTCGGTGGTGCTAAACTTCTTGGGGAACTGTAACTCCATCAGGTACTCCTTTTTACGGCGGCGGCGTTCCTGGTCCACCGGACCGGGTAACGACAGAATATCATCCGCGAACAAGATATCTCTCACCAAGTAAGCCGGCATGTTCTGGCCGGGTTGAACCGCGATACAATCCATGGGAATCGGCCGTTTACACATGGGGCAGGTGGCCTCCGTGTCGGTCATTTTACGGCTATGGCACCATTCGTTCAGGCACTTCCGGTGGAACCGGTGGTTACACGCGGTCTTCCGGGTCGTACTCGCCGTCGGCATCCCCTCCAGACAAATCCCACAGACATCCGGCGAAGCCGCCAACGGGGAGACCCCCTCGGTCGTAGCAGCGGCGGTGGCGGAAGCACTCTTGGCCGTCGCACGACGCGATTTGGGACCACCCCCCCGACGTTTGTATTGGGTCTTACGTGATGACGCCATGGGTCTATATCGGTCCTATATAATATCCCCCCAGAATCCACCCCCCTCCCCCCTAGACCGTCGCCACACTGTACAACTCACTGAGCTTACTCAGATTCTGGATATATTTGGCCGAATGCACCAGGTTCGTCTCGTCCATGTCCCGAATGGTCGCCCGCACATCCTCAATCATGGATAATATCTTGTCGTTGGAAAACCCCTTATCCACCCCCGCGTCCTTCGTAATGTCCTCCGCATAATCCTTTTCGATAAAAAACTGTAAGTTCCCCGCGTCAATCTGCTCCCGGTAACAATCGTACACATGCACCTTCCAAAATTTCACCAGGATGGTGGGATTCCCCCGCCGAATCAGTTCAAATTTTTCTTTGGCCACCTTGATACTCTTGTTTTCCGGGTAGATACCGATGATATCGTCCAAGAAATCAAAGAACAAGGTATTGAAGGTCTTGGACAAGGTCGATTTGTTCATACTCATGGTCACCCGGTGATTATACCACTACTGACGATATATTTTTATGTGGTTTTCCGCTTTCCTCACTCCATCCTGTGCCACCTCCCAGTCCCGCTCCCACCCCCACCCCCACCGGTACCCGGACCCCCATCAACACCATATACAGTTCCGTGGGGGTCATTCGCCCTAAATAATCGTCAATCACCTCGCGGGTCACCACCGTCCCCGTCCCCGTCACCATCTTGGTCGCCAAGTACACCCCATGATGTAAGGTATAGATGTGTGGCATGAACCGGTGCGAAATTACCTCCCCCGTCCGCTCCACATACCGGGTTTTGTACGATACCAACAAATTCTCCGCCAACTGGTCCACGAGGGTGGCGTACCGGTCAAACGCCACCCGGTACCACGGAAAATGGGTGAGGTAATCGTCCACCAGTCCCACGTACCGTAACGCCAAATAGGGGTACAGGATGTTCGGGTTGGCCCCCCGGAGTTCCTTGGTCTCCAAATAGGGTCGGTGCACGATCTTGGTACGCACTCCCGTCCGGGTGTCCGTCAGCATCACCCCCACCCGGTTCGGCGAGCCCTGGAGTGAGCGAGCCTGGGCCGTCAGGGCCGACAGCCGGCTGGCCGGGTACTCCTCCGGAAAATGGACCCACGGCTGCTGGGTAAACCACGTCCACTTCCGGAAAATGTCCAGAGGTATCGCGGTGGCCTCATGGGACCCCCCTTTTCCCCCCACCATATCCATCATATACACTGCCACCAGGTAGAGCCGGGGTTCCGTCACCTCCAACACCAGCTGGTTCTCCGGGTGCTGTAACACAAAACTATAACAACAGTTCCGGGGCCATTCGTAGTACGCACAACACCCCATCCCCCCCGTCGCCTCCACAAACATCTCCCGAAACGTCCGGGTCCCCACAAACCCCCCGTCATCCTCCAGCGGGCAAGCCTCTGCCCCGTCCGAGAGATGGTATCGGAAATACGTATGGTCCGCCCCCACCGCGGTCTTGGACGAAATCTCCCAGCAGCCGGCCTCGTGGTCGTACCATAGGTTGATCATGGTCCCTTCGATGATTTCGGACACCGAGACCCACGGGTCGAGTACGTCGGCCCGTCCCGTCGCAAAATGGTCGATGGGTACCGATTTAGGAGGCGACACACAACACAGACGCCCGGTGGGGTGCTGGAACACCACCGACCGGTAGGGGCGAGCCACCATATCGTCAAAACATACATACCCTTTTTCGTAATTTAGTAGAGTATAAGAGCGTCCTTGGTAGGTCGAGTCCCGCCCTTGAATATTGGTCTTGGTCGCCACCACATGGCGGTCCAACGTGAACGTATAAACTTCGGTCATGGGCCTCGGGGAGTACACAATACACATTATCATCTCATGAACTCTTTATGTCGATTATCGACCGGTGGTGGTGTGGGTGTGTGCGGACCCTCACCCGACGATAATATCGCGATAGACTATAGTGGATAGACCATTGTACCTACCGTGTCATCCGGGTATACCCACGTGAATCATAACACCCATACCTATACTATGTCCATGGCCATGACCCCCGAAAGTAAAAATCCGCCCCCCGGTCCGAGCCCCGGCCCCCGACCCGCCCCCTCCCCGGTCGAGTCGTTTCTCCAGTACGGGGATATCATCCAAATCACGGCCGACACCACGGACCATCCCCTCCATGACAAGACCTTCTTGGTCGATTACCTGGACGACGACCAAATTCGTATTGTCAACACGGTAACTCAAGATACCCTCCGCCTCCAGGTCGACGACGATGGCCAGCTCACCAACCCCCATATCCGTCGTATCGAGCTCCTGACCCGGGCCGCCGAACCCGGGTTTGCCCGCCAGCACGGGCTCTTGGTCGACCAGTGGATCGATGTCTATTTCCTCGGGGTCCCCACCCCCCTCACGGGTAAAATCACGCATTTAGAAGAAGACCAAATCGAGCTCACCCTCCATCCCTCCCAAGAGATGGTGTATATTGACTTTCGGTACCGGGGGCTCCCCGACGACCTGGGGATTGAAAAATTCGTACTCCGGTCGTCACCTCCCGAGGCTGCCGCCGGCCCGTCCACCGAGTCCATGGCCACCGAGTCCACCGCCACCGAGTCCGCCTCCATCGAATACACGGACGACAATGAAGCCATCGTCCGTCTCCCCGACAAGATTGTGTATGATACCACGGTCGATGATGACCTCCGGGCCGAATATTTAGAAGCAAACGACATTGTCTTTGGTAAGGACCAAGACATCCTGGAGCAATTCGTGGAATATACCACCCATGAAAAGGTGTTCAGTCTCGATACCCAACTCACCAGTCTCATGAACGAGCTCCTCTCCAACATCCCCAATCATCTCCGGAATTACGAGACCATGAACCAGGTTCACCACCTCTTGGAACGGTTCCGCCAGCTCCGCGAACAATACTCGACCTTTGACCCCCAGACCCACCAAGTCGTCACGTACACCCAAAAGGGGCTGAGTCACCGCCCCCTGGTCGACCACCTGGCCACCCCTGTCCAGACCGGGGTCCCCCTCTCTTGGTTGGTCCCCGTCACCCAGTCCCGCCGGAAAATCTACCCCACCCCCGACGACGACCCGGCCTCCGGGATGGAGGATATGGGAGATACCGTCATCCAGGCCCCCCAAGGGGACCAAGTGGACCTGGTGGCCTTGGTCTCGGGTAAAGTCCAGGGGGGGAACACGGTCAACCCTTATACCTGGATGCTCCAAGAACTGTCCCCCTATTTTGACCCCACGGTGAATCTCCCGGTGGAGAGTTGGAGTGAGTATGTCCAGCGCCGGCCCGTCTTGGTCCAAACCACCATCGCAGGGGACCACCCCTGGGAGAGTATCGTGGATAACGGGGTGGACCGGGACTATACGGCCAGTACGGTACACATCATCCGTCAACGTACCCGGGTCGAACCTGTCAAGTTTTTCATGGACCGCCGCACCGCGGGCACGGCCTTCTTGGAACGGTCCCCGACGAACCGCCGGCAGTTTGTGTCGTCGGCCCTGACCCCGCACGAGACCCTTCCTATCCAGTCTTGGGTGACGTTACCGTATGCGGTGGCTCAGTTTGCTCGCTGCCGGCTCCCGGGGGCACGTATCGCCGAGCGGGCCCAGGCCAATCAGTACTATTGGATGAAGTTTCGCACCTTTCCTCTCACCCGGGACACGGCGAGCCGGCGAGGCCAGCCCGAGGTGTTCACCATCGAGGACTTGGAGACCAACTATTTTTCGACCAAGACGACCAAGACCAAGAAGGAAGATGAGACCAAGACCTCGGCCCCCACCTCGGCCCCCACCCCACCCCGGTTCATGCGAGGTACCCGGCAATATATCTTGGACCCCCAGCTCCTCCGGGACTATTCGACCTCCGACCCCGACCTCTACCGGGCCTACCTCGAAGCCATGACCCCGGCCACCCTCGACCTCGTCGAGCTCGTCCAACCGTACATTAACATGTATGGGGGTCTCAGTACCCAAGACATGCTCCATTATCTCGAACCGTTCTTGGTCTATGCCGACGACCTCACCTATACCCAGATGAACCGCCTTCGGTACTTTATCCGTCAACGTATCACCCAATACCGCCGTCAGTTCCAAGAAGACCGCGACCGCTACCTCAAAATCGCGGGGGGCTACCCCCGGGTCTCTCATCCCCTGGAGGACATCGTGAACCCCGTCCAAGACATCTTGGACACCGGGAGTAATTACGATAGCCACTTCACAGAGGTGTATCGGATCCCCGCCCTCTTACGTAAAAAGGAGGCCGCCCACCCCCTCACCGGGTCGGAACTCTTGGTGGACATCCTCGGCCGGGACCAGGCTCGCTTGTTTGCGATGCTCCTCCGCTCCCGGACCCTCACCTATGTCGTCTCTGAAGCAATTCTTTCCTCGGCCCTGGAAGAGTACGACGAGGAACAGAAAAAGACCAAGAACGGCACCCCCACTACCGCCAGTACCGACTGCCGCCGCCAGTTCCTCACCAAGAGATACACCTCCCTGGCTGAACTCCAGAAGGACAACCACCATGAGGAGGTATATTACGATACCGATTTCGACGATACCCCCTACAAGCTCCTGGACCTCTACAAGGCCGACCTCCCCGAGAAATCCACCGACCTCGAGTCCCCGGCCATGAAAGAGTTCTTGGAACTCTTGGAAGAGAACCTCATACGAAAACACGGGGTCGACCGCACCAGTGCCAGCGAGCTGGCCACCACCCTGGTCCGGAAGAAGAAACCGGTACGGGACGGGGAGTATGCCCTCTTGGAAATCGCCCAAGAAATCCGGGAAGAGGACCTCGGTAGCGAGGCCCCCCACCAAGACCGTCGGTTCATGGCGGCCCAACGTGAGTTTTATAAGCGTATCAAGAACCAGTGGGTGAAGGACGACACTGTCAACGAAGAGGCCTTTGCCGATATGTCGTATTTGGCCGAAGCCGCCTTCCCCCACCGCCGTACACCCCAGACCACCTCCGCCCCCCTCCAAGCCACCACGTGTGCCATCCAAGAACAGTGTGTCAAACGTCCCCAGACCGCGGTATGTGATTCGATGGACCATGCCCAGGCCACCATGCACCGTATCCGGCAAAAATACGCCATTGAAGAGATGGAAAAGCGGCTCCAGATGACCCAGAAGGAACTGGAGGAGTGGGTGAAGGACCAGATTGTCGATACCTCCCGCCGGCTCGTCGCCACGGAGCGGCTCCGGTACGTCCAGTCACACAAGGCCAGCCTGGTCGCCTACCAACTCGGTAAAATCTTCATCGAACAAAAGACGGCCGACCTCACCCCCTCCCCCCACCTCGCACTCTTCCACACCATCATGAGCCAAGACGATTTCTATAAGAAGCAGCACGACTTGATCCGGTTCGTCAAAAAGGGCCTGGTCCGTTCCCCCATGATCGAAGAACTGGGTGAAGACCGCCACTGGTTGTATTGTACCCAGACCAATACCAAGGTCCTCCCGGTCTTCCTGTACGACCTCGCCCTGGCCTATATCACCCTCGGAGAAGCGGGCTACCAAGACAAGCTCGAAGATATCAAGCGGTTTCAGATGATCAGTGACGACGGTGACGCCATCGTGGACAAGTACAGTGGCTATGTGATTTCCAAGATTGAGTATGTGCGGGAAGATCTGTACGACGAACACGGGTTCAAAATCCAGACGGCCCGGGCCCTTCCCACCGACCCGGACGACACCCCCGTGGCCGGCCCCGAGGACACCGATACCCATCCTGGGGATATCTCGGACCCCCCCGCCCTCGGGGTCCTCACCGCCGACGGCCTCGGCCCCCAGGTCCATACCGAGATGGTACGTAACATCTTCCTCACCTACTGCCATATCTTGGATATCCCCGCCAAGGATTACCAACAGGGGTTCCAAGAATTCGTGTGCCGGGTCAGCCTGGAACTGGTCAACGAGACCCTCCTGACCCGGGAAGCCTTCACCCTCATGCAGTCCAAGAAGATGGACCCGGCCAAGATCCCCGAACGGTACCTCAAATACTACCACCAATACCTCGTCATTATCACCACCGCGGTGTTCCTCATCGGGGTCCAGACGAGCCAACCCCGTATTCAGGCCAAGAAGACAGTCCCGGGGTGTGTGCGGTCGTTCACGGGCTACCCCCTCACCGAGTCCACCGATGACCAGCGGGGTATCGAGTATATGGCGTGTATCCTCAATATTGTGAAGAGCTCCATCCCCCCGTGGGACGCGATTCAGCGGGCCGACCGTAAGGATATTGTGGCCAAACTCCGGGAGAAAATCACGGAAATCCTGGACAAACGTAAGGATGTGTATGAGAGATACGTCAAGGAGCGGGTGTACCGCGAGACCCGCCCCGAAGCGTACGACATCCCCCGGGACCTGGAACTGGGGACCTGGCGGGGGCTGTACCCCCCGATGGTCAATATCGATATTGTATCGAGGCTCCCTGTCGAACGGACGGATATGGGTCAACCCAGCCGGCTCATCGCCCAGTCCAAGACGATTCTGTACGGGTGTGGGGTCATCGAGGCCATCACCAAGATTGTCCGGGAGAAGGACCTGCTCCTCACCACGTCCCTGGGGATTCCCTTTGTCCAAAACGCCTGCTGTAACGACGCCACCGCCCCCTCCACCCTGGCATATTTTATCGGCCAAAACCCCCTCATCGGGACCTTCCTGGGTCACGTTGACTACTACAGCCGCCTCACGGACACCTATATCCGTACTGGCCAGCCGGCCACCTGGGTTTCCACCATCGATACCCGTATCCCTCGGGGAGGGGTTCTCTCCGGGAACCTGGAGGAGATTGTCTACCAGTCGTTCATTCACTATTGTCAGTTTGACCGCCCCGATATCGAGATTCCGGCCCACCTCCGGGCCATCTGCCCCACCAAGCCGGCCCCCGAGGCCTACCGCCCCCGTGGTACCCTCCGGGAGAAGATTCAGGCTCTCAAGAGCACGGGCAAGGTCTTCCATCTCGAGGATTTTGAACAACTCATCCGTAAGGTCAACTATGGGAACCTGGTACGCCCGGACCTCAAAGTGGCCCCCCGGTCCGCGGTCCAACTCCTCACGGATTTCTTGGCGGCGACCGATTCCCCCGTCCTCGCCCCCCTCCGGCAGGAACTGATGGCGGTCTTGGTCAAATACGACCCTCAGGTGATGGTGATGGAAAAGCGAGCCCTCTTGGTGAAGTACGACCCCGAGCTCATGGCGATGGGTTCCCCCCAAGAAGGGGAAGGGGACGCCATTCATGTCGCAGTGATGAAGCTGAAGAACCGGTTGGCCAAGGAGAACGATACCCTGAAGACCCGTATCGTCAAGTTTTTGAAGGATTATGCGGGCTTGAAACGGGCCGATTTAGCCAAAATGAAGGAGACCGTGGAGACCCTTCCCGTCTGGACGGAGGCCCAGGGCCCCGGCCCCACCCCCGGTATCGGCGAGGATACCTACGAGATGGCCCAGTTCCTTCGTAACTCGGTCACCCTGATGGTCAAGGTCGTCCCCGAGATGATTCTCAACCGCCAGTTCCATGTCGACCCCACCATCCATAAACACTGGGATTTAGCCCCCTCCCATGTCCAGATCCTCCAAGACCTCATTCGGGGGTACTGGTCCCCGTACACGAAATTCGCCAACGACGACACCCAGGCCCCGTTTTACACCCTCCTCCGGGAGATTCAGGGACGGTTGGCCGATATCGTCCTCCTCACCCACCTCATCCCGGTGCAACGGACCATCCAACGTGACCAAGACACCTGGTTCCGACTCTTCGACCGGTCCACCCTCCACCTCCTCCTCTCTCATACCTGGTACACCACCTTGGACCAGTATATTCAGGCCTGTAACCAGGCGGCACAGAACAATACCTACCTCATGGTGGTGGAAGGGCTGAAGAAACAGGTGGCCGGCTTGCTCATGACCTTCGTGGGGACGTTCCAACGGGACAAGCAGGACGTGGACCAGTCCTACGCGGCCATCATGAAGAAGGTGAACCGGGCCAAAGACCGGGAGAAGGAGCAAATCATGGGTGAGTTTGAAAAGGCGGATAAGAAGGACCGGCGGTACATGTTCTTGGAAAAGATGTGGAAGCACGGGCGGTGGAATGTGGGGATTCAGAATGGGCTGGTCCGGTACGACAAGACCCGGTTCGAGTATGAGCGGACCATGATGGAACTGGAGATTGACCAAGGGAATGACCCCGAGGGTGAGCCCGAGATTCGGTATGAGGACCCCGGGGACGAAGCCGCCACCGAGGGCCGGTACGAAGAGAACGATATCGAAGACTTGGACGAAAACTACCGGGATGGGGACTATTACGGGGAGGACGACGACGAGGAGGTGTTTGAGTACGGGGACGACGCCTGAGGCCGGCGAAGCCGGCCCCTTCGCCCCCGGCCATGAGCCCCAGGCCCCGAACACGAGTTTGTTGGCACGAGTTTCTGTAACATGATATGGTATAACTAACGATGGAACCCACCCTTGTCAAGGTATTTGTATGTGATGTATGTGCCAAAGAGTACAAGACCCGGAGTGGGCTGAGGTACCACCGGTCGCGGTGTGTGTATGTACCGATCCCGACCCCCACCCCCTCACCGACCCCCACCCCTACTCCTACCCCCGCACCGACCCCTACTATTACCAAGGCAGCTCCTACACCGAGCCCCACCCCCACACCGATCCCCACCCCCACACCGAGCCCTACCCCCGTGGCGGCCCCCGAGCCCCCGCCACCGTCCACCCTCCCGGCCCTTCACCACCGGGTATTTTCCGATACCCTCCGCCTGGACTCCGTCCCCCTCCTCCCGGTGGCCATATCCGACCAAGACGACGACGCCAAAGGTGATTTTTACGGGGATTACTACTACCGGTACTACCACCGGGTCATGCTTGCGGTCTTTCTGTGCCTGTACGGGGGACTCTGCGGTATTTCCTATGTATGGGGTGTACTTCTCAGTGAGCCGGCTCGCCCACTCGGCCCCGAGCCTCGGCCTCACCCCCAGACCCCACCCCCAAAAATTGATTGAACACGCACCGTGGGTGGACAACCTCTCACCCACGGTTCTATTACACCCCCAGACCCCCACACATCCCATACATCTACTATCATGTACACCGCCCTCGCCCTTCTCGCCGTCAACTTCCTCGTCTTTGCGGCCTGGATTCAGCTCCTGGCCCCCACCCCCATTCGGGTCTCCAGGTGGGTCGAATGGGTACTGGACCACCTCCCCACCTCGGTCCTCGTGTGGATGGCCCGGATCGTGGACCGGCTCACGGCCTCGACCTCAACCTCGGACCTCCGTCCCCGCCGCCCCTCGGACATCCGTTCCCTCGATTGGCCCATCATCGTCTCCATCGAGGGGAACATTGGGAGTGGTAAATCGACCCTCCTTCGCCGTCTCAAGGAAGACCACACCGACTTTCTCCAAGAACAAGGGATTGTCTTGGTGCAAGAACCGGTGGATGTCTGGATGAACTACCTCGACCCCGAGGACGGTGAATCCATCCTGAAAAAATTCTACGACCATCCCGACCGTTACGCCTTCCTCTTCCAGCTCGTCATCCATGACTCCATCATGGACGCCATCGACGCCGCCATCACGGCCAACCCCGACGCCCGGGTTCTTCTATGTGAACGTTCCGTCAGCTCGAGTCACGAGGTCTTCATGAAAATGTTCCGGGACGACGGTGAGGTCAACGCCCTCGAATACAAGTATTACCGAACCATCACCGATAACCCGAACCTCGAAGATTACCGGCCGTCCCACCTCTTCTACCTGGACACCCCCGTCGAAGTGTGTATGGAGCGTATCGAGGTCCGGGGACGTGAAAACGAAACCAATATCACTGAACACTACCTGGACAAGTGCGAATTTTATACCGAACACTGGTTCAAACAGGTCGTGAAACACCAGGGGGAGCCCGGGGTACCACAATTCCACCGTCTGGATGACAACGACCCGGCCACCTTTATCCAAACCTGGTACGAGGTCATGTCCACCCCGTCCGCCCCCCAACCCATATAGACGAATATCCCGTAGTGTGTATAGTACCCCTGGGCCCACATGCCCCATGAATTCTCTCTCATTGTCGCGACGACCATGACCGGAGGGATTGGGTACCAAGGTCGCCTCCCTTGGCCCACCAACCGGACCGACATGACGTATTTTCGTAATATCACCACCCAACGGCTCAACCTAGAACACGTCAATGCCATCATCATGGGTCGGCGTACCTGGGAAAGCCTCGGGAGCAAGCCTCTCCCCCACCGTCTCAATATTTGTATTACGTCCCGACCCCTCGAAGGGGTGACCTGTTTTTCTTCGTTGGATGACGCCCTCTTGTACGTATATTACCATCCCCAGGTGGAACGAGTATTTGTCATCGGAGGAGCCCAATTGTACCAAGAAGCCTTACGACACCCCGATTGTCACGAACTCTTGGTGAACCGTATTATAGGAGATTATGAATGTGATACCTTTTTCCCGGACATTGATTTGGCGAATTACCGTTTGGTCGATTCGGCCCCGTTGGATGCCGTGGTATTACACGAGATATACGGTCGCCGGCCCACTCACATCCCGTGATCCATCATAAAACATGTCTACCCGTATCCGTCTTGGTACACATGTTTTCACCGTATCTCCCACTCCCTCACACCGCCCCCATCGGAGCGAAACTCACCCCACACTCGGGTGCCGAGGCAAACGGCGTGTTCAGGTGCTGACCAATCTCCGCATAAGGAACCGATAACACACACTTCTGGGGGGTATTCGTGTCCACGATCAGGTAACGCCGGTAGGTCTGGGTGGCCGGGTCTTGGACCAAGACCTCTTTTTCTTGGACCACACCCCCCTGTTTACGGTATCGCACGATATAGACCGCATCCCCCGCGGTGAGTTGACTGTTACTGTTACCCTGGCTGGCCGCTGGTCCCATCATCACGGGAGCCGGAACCGGCCCCCCCACCGACGATGTCGTCGTCAAGCCCGAGATGGCCGACGAGAAAGGAGCGGTCAAGGCGGAGATCGCCGACGGAGGTTCGGTCATGGTCGACATCGCCGACGGCGCTGTATCCTGAAAGTAGGGCTTGGCACTCGTCGCCGGGGCCGGGGACGGACCCGACGTCCGAAAGGCATTCTGGGAAAAGGGGTTTTGGGTCACGGCCCCGGACGGAATCCCCAGTTGGTCGGCGGTGACCTGAGCACCTCCCATCATCGATTTTTTCATGGTGAATATTTTACGGGGCCGGCCCGTCGGCCCGGCGGGCTTGCGATGATGTATTTTCAAGGTTTTACGCATATCCGTCTTGGTACCCCTTCTTATATCCTATACAGATATTGAGATTCGCCCCCCCCCCGTCACCTCATCCCACCGTGATACAAAACGGTAAATCGGCCACCGCCACGGTCACCTGTAACGGGTCACGGTCAAACTGGGATATCCAAAAGTGGTATTGGTCCTCACCCCCTCGGGCCCCCCGTTGAGCCAAGAATCCGATACAAAATTCGATGGTACAGGGTTTCGCAAAAGAAAATGGCTGGGTACATTTCACCGGGGTCAGTGTCGCCTTGTCCAACAGCACCAATTGGTGGTAATAATGACGGGGCCATTCCTTTTCACTAAAATGCACCACTCCCACCAGGAGAGAGGGGTCGGTCAGGTGTTCTCTAAAATAGGTCGAGCCCCGCCACCGCTTCACCAGGGGAGAGGGAAGGGCTCGTGTGGTATCGATGACCAAGCTCGCCGCCCCCGAGCCCGAGCCCTCCTCGAAATGTCCCACCTCCAGGGGAGACCACCGATAGATGTATCGGGTAGGTTCCCCCGGTCCCCTCACCACCGGTGACCAATTCTTCTCACACGAGGTCGGGGTCGGTGGCTCGACCACCGTGGCCGCCACTAGCCGCCTCCTTTCCGTATCGTACACCCCCGTGATGATCCGGGCTCGGTCACTCGGAGCATAATTGATACTGGTCCCCACGAATCGCACGGTCCCGTCGGTGGGCTCACTCCATATCCGAATATCCTCCACCCCGTCAAACGGGCAAGCTCGGGATTCCAGTTCCGTCGGGTTGGCCATCTCGTCGTACGACCCCGGGACCAATGTCTCGGGGTCCAAGACACTGAACAGGTTCCGGGTGATGATGACCCGGTCCGGGTGGTGAAAAATATACGAACCATTGGGGGCGAGCCGGTAGTTCACACACCGGGTATTCATACCCATACGACCATCGGGTAAGACCGTGACCGACGCGGACATGGGCACAAAATCCGGTATCGAAGGGTAAGTATAGGTCTGAGCCCGGTACGACCCCACATCCCGAGCGAGACAGAGGGACATGTACTCGGCCGGTATACGTATCATACGGTCATCGTGGTCCGCCAAGAACCATCCCGGCGACCAGTGCCCCGCCCACTCGAGCCAGGCCCAGAAATTCACCTCCCAGGTCATCTGCCGGTACTTGAACAGAAACTCGGGGAAATGGTCGACATAGCACTGGTGAAACCCGATGACCGACGCCCGGTCCCCCAAGAAGAACCCCCCACAGAACCGCCAATGAATCCGCCCCAGGATCTTGTCCCGTACCCCGTCGTCGGTGAGGGGGTCCGTCGGGGACGACCAGCAGCCTGGGACCAAGAGGTAGGACGGCGCCAGCCGGCTGGTGGCCAGCCCCCGGAGAAACGCTTGTGACCCCACGAGGTCCTTGAACACATGGGTGATATTGAAATCGATCCAGGCGAAATGGGTCGACCCCCACGGGTTCTGTTGAGCCGCGTCGTGTAAGAACTCGACCTTGGAATGCATGAGCACCATATACTCGTAGGTGTCCTTGGGCTCGTTACGCGAAGCGGGTAACCCCACGGTGTCGTATTGTTCGCAGAGCTTGTGGACCCAGGTGTCTTGGAGCCGGACCACCCGCATCAGTTTGAGGGTATCGGGAAAGAGTTCGACACATTGCCGGAGGAGTTCTTCCCCGGTGGGGTCGACATAGACACAGAGGTGAATCCCGGTTTCGAGGAGATGGAAGAAGCGGTCGAACCGCCAACGGACATCTTTGGTCGCGTAGGGGGAATCTGACGGGTAAATGGTCATAAAGGCCGAGACAAAGGTGATATGGGGGGTGGCCTCCATGGGATGTTCCTCCATACGATACCCCGAATACTAGAGATGTATATTATGTTATGTCTACATCGTTTACATGAGCAAAAAATTGATTCACCTTTTTTCCAGAGACCAGGACGTCAACCCCGTGAAAACCAACCAAACCCCACCACCCCCACCAAGATGTCGAGCTCTCCCCACACCATCATCACCACCACGTCCTGCCTCCTCTGTGCGGACCATACCACCCATGGGTGTGTATGTGTTACCCCCACGCCCCGAGGTTTCCCCGAAGCCTTACATGCCGCCCTCCAAGTGGTCGCCACCGAACTCGCCTCTCCCCTCATCTCCCCTCTGGCCTCTCCCGTAGATTCACCCCTATCCACCCCCTCCATCTGCTATATCACCTCTTCGACCCCCACCCCGCCCCCCACCCTCACCCACGAGTGCTGTATCTGTTACGATACCATCGATGCGGACAAGAACAATTGTGTGACGGACTGTGGTCACCGCTTCTGTTTCAAGTGTGTGGCGACTTCCCTCACGCATAACAACTGGGCCTGCCCCTACTGCCGGGCCCCCCTGGTGGACACCCCCGAAGAGTCCGAGGAGGACGACGAAGATGCAGACGACGACGAAACCCTGGAGACGGACGACGACTCCCCTGAGTGTGATATCGATGAGCTGGTACGCCGGCTCACCGATCAAGGTATTGGGATGAAGGAGGTGCTCTCCATGCTGATTGGCCGCTACAGCCCGGGTACCACCGACGAGGCCGCCTACGCCGTGTGTAACAAGTTCGACGAGATTGTGGAGGAGGCCGACCGTGAAGTGTATGAACAAGAGGCGATGTGGGACGAGGACACCCGTAACCCCCGTACCCAGTTGGACTTTGTAGAGATGAACCCGATGCATCCGGCTCGGGTGGCCGCCGTCATGTAGATAAGTGGGTTTGTGATATGGTTGTGTATGATAATTGTGTATTTATGGATAATGTTATAAGAAAATCCCGTGTCTCCACCCTTTTTTTACATCGATAGTTATATGCATAATGCCACTATAGCCACTACTATTGCTGCGACACATAATACTATTATTACACACTTATGGAAGCCGTCTGAGCAACCGCATTTTTTGGTTTCGGTTTTACTATAATCCATGATGTAATGTATATGTATTCTTTATATGGGTTAGACTACCCGTCTTCTTCCGGGGCCTTACCGTACACCTCGATATAGAGGGTCCGGAGTTTGATATCACTGTTACGGATACACTGTTCCACCTTACTCACGGTGTTTTGTAACAACCGGATTTTCAGGTCTTGTTCAATCGTCGTCATCACGATAAACGACACGATAAATGCCAACCCGAAATCGTGCCAGTTGAACATCATCAGTCGTGCCGGGTGGGCTTGGTACTATATATTCACAAATTGATTTTATATGGATATGGGGTATGAGTTCGGACCCCCGCCCGTGAATCTCCCGAGTATGTATCCATGGCACCACCCGCTCCCCTTCCCCCCGAGGTGTGGGGCCCCCACTACTGGTATTTCATACATACCGTCGCCTATACCTACCCCGAGTTCCCCACCCAGGTCACCAAGCGTAAATACTACGACCTCATCCAAAACCTCCCCCTCTTCATCCCCGACCTCACCATGGGGGACAAGCTCGCCGAATTCTTGAACCGCTACCCCGTCACCCCCTACCTGGACAGCCGTGAATCCTTCATGCGGTGGGTCCATTTTATCCATAACAAATTCAACGTCATGTTAGGTAAGGACGAAATCACCTTTTACGAGGGTTTAGACCGTTTCTACCAAGCCTCGTCCCCTCTCCCCCTGGTGGATATCCGTTCCAAGACATTGTATCGGGATGTCACCTATATCGCCTTGGTGGGAGGGCTCTGTCTGATGGGTTATCTCTATGCCCGGGCGAGGTGAGCCCACCGGTGGCCCCAACCCCGTCCACGTCCCATATCTCATACATAATGTATAGGATCGGTACCACCACCACCGGATATCGGGGTCGGCACCCACCTCCATACCCATCATGCGTATTGAACTCTGGCTCCTCCTTCTCGGGGGGGTGGTCATTGCCAATATTTATACCGAGGGTCGGTACCTGAAACAACTCTATAAATGGAAAAAATACTACCAAATGGTCGGGGTCGTCTTGGGAACGTTGTTCCTCTATTTCCTCATCAAAAAGAACCCGATGCAGACGGCGGATATCCTCCAGGCCTCGAATGATTACCTCAAATATCTCCCGTTGGATAAGAACAGTGCCAGCTTCGTCTCTCCCATCTTGGATTTCACCCGTCGGCAAAACCTGTACCGGGGGACGGTCCAGGCGGGGTCGATGGGGGCGGCGGCCTACCCGGTGGCTCGGTTCCCTCCGGGGGCATCCAGTGGCCCCCCGGCCACACCGGCCCCGACCACCAAATTTGTCCAGGTGGGGCAGACCACGGCCACCGAGACCGGGGGGCGCGGGGCTCGCCTCATGAACTCGGGTAAGGGGAGTACCAAGAGGTCCGTCAGTGAGACCAAGAAGAAATTCGTGGCCTCCAGACAAAACTGGCGGTGTGGGCACTGTAACAACCAGCTCTCCGCTTGGTTCGAGGTCGACCATAAGATTCGACTCGAATACGGTGGCGACAACCATATTGACAACTTGGTGGCCCTGTGCCGCGAATGCCACGGGGAAAAGACCGCGATGGAGAACCTGTGAGCCGAGGCTTGTTTGCTTGGTCCTTATAAATTCACGTATCGTCATATGATATACGTGTATTGAGTCCCATATCGACACTCGGGGGTATGGCCATCCCCCCCTTTCAGAATAAAAATAGCCCGGGGACCCCCCCACCCCTCCTGATATTTGCTTCCTATGTACTCCCCCTTATTCTCTTGGTCTTTATCGGGCTCTACCTGAGTACCTCCCACCAAAGTTCCGATCTCTTCAATACCTACCTCTGGGTGCTCGCCATCTTGGGTCCCGTCGCCATCACCGTGGCGTTGGCCCTCCTCTTCCCCATGTTCGCCACCCAGGGCGGCTTTTTTGGTCTCGCCATCGCCATGGTTTTGGTGACCCTGGGTATCATCATGGCCTACGACTACAGCCGTAACTACAGTGCCCTCCTGAACCAAGCCGCCGGTTACTTGACCCTGGCCCTCATCGTCTTGGTGGGACTCGCCCTCCTGTTTAGCGTCCTGAAATCCTACACGAAGGACCGGGGATGGACCGGCTTCTGGATGAAGCTCTTCTTTTACCTCCCGTGCCTCTTGGTCGACGCGATCACGGGCTGGATGCAGGACCTCCGGGTGACCCCCCGACCCACCCTCTTCCTCTTGGTGGCCGAGATCCTCCTCATTCTTATGTATGTGTATGGCCCCACCTGGTACACCCAACTCCGGTCCCTAGGGGGTCCGTCGAGCTCCACCGTGCTCCAGGCCACCCCCGTCTTTCTCCATACCAAGAAGGAGACCATTTTAGCCACCAACAGCCAGCTCGCCCTCCCGACCCCCGCCCCCGGGCAACCCGCCAACCCGAGCCCCTACCGGCAGCAATACTCCCTCACGGTCTGGGTCTCCATCAACCCTGACAGTACCCCACCCCCCGGCGAAGAAGTCAATATCCTGTATTATGCGAGTAAGTCTGTCGATAACCAGAACCAGTGGATCTATCGCCATCCCAAACCCCGGGTTACCTACACCCGGGACCCCACCACCCACCAAGAATCCTTCCGTATCCATGTGTCTGACTCCCCCCAGACCCTCCCCCCCTACCACCTCCAAATCGGTAACCAAGCCTGGCACCAGTTGGTCTTTGTCTACGCGGCCGACCATCTCGACCTGTATGTCAACGGCCATTTAGAGAAAACCTGGGCCAAATCCGAGGGTATCACGTCCACCTATACACCTCATGACATGATTGTCATCGGAGACGACCAGCATACCCTCTACGGGGCCGTGGGGAAAGTGGTATACGACGACCACCCCCTCACCGCGGGTGAAGTCGCCAACAGCTGGAATATTGACCGTCTCCGGGCCATGAACGGGTTCGCCTGAACGAGAGGAGGAGGGACCCGGCCTGTGTGGTAAATTTCAATGGGGATATAGTATAAGAAGAAAACACCCGACCGTCCTCCACCCGTATCCTATATACCATGTCCCTCGTCTATATCGGTCTCATCGCCCTCGTGTTCATTTTATTATACATCCTCTATGTGTATTTCCATTCGTCGAGTGCCATCGCCTCGGGACTCATCAACCTGAATTCCGTCAACCCGGCGGTCGTCATCACCGATAAGCCCACGAGCTACCAGTACTCCTTTGGGGTGTGGATTTATGTGAATTCTTGGAACAATAACAACAACAAGCCGGTGTTTGCCGTCCCCAACCAGATTCAGGTGTATTTCGACAAGACGACCCCCACCCTCTTGGTGGATATCAAGCAGAACTGTGCGTCGTCGGGGACGGCGGCGGTGACCCCTCCCATCACCCTCACCGACAACTTCCCCATCCAAAAATGGACGTACGTGACCGTGGTGGTCGACAACTTCTTTGTCGATATGTACCTGGACGGTAAGATGGTCAAGTCGATCAAGTTGAACTGTATGCAGTCGATGCCCTCCTCCACCAACACGTCGGTGTATTTAGGCGGAAATCCGGCGGTGACGAGTGATATCATGGTGACCAAACTGTACCGGTGGTCGTATGTGCTCGCCCCCCAAGATGTTTGGAAGACCTACATGGCGGGTAACGGAGTGTCGTCCACGTTTGCCACGTATGGGATGAATCTGGATATCCTCCGGAACAATACCATCCAAAACACCATCAAGTTGTTCTAAGTCACCAAGACGACCAAGAACCCCCACTGAAAACCCGTGCCCGTGCCCGTGCCAACTGAAAACCCATGTATATGGTATAGACGTGATACCATATACCCCATATTCATACCCTATCCAATAGATATATTCATACCCATACCCACCTGTGATGAATAACGTCCCCAATTTCGCCAATATACGCACCAACATCGGGAATGCCGCGGGCCAAGTCGGTAATCTGGCCAACAACCTCGGGAACAACACCAATGCCGCCATGGCGAACCTCAAGACCAATGTGCAAACCACCTTGAATCAGTATGGTAACCCCCGGGCCGTCGCCACGTCCGACCCCGAATTCCTCAGCTCCAACAGCCTGACAGCCAAAATCGCTTTTACCATCTTGGTCCTCATCGTCTTCGCCGTCTTGGTCGTCGTGGGGGTGAACCTCATTGCCTATTTTACCCAGACCCCTACGAACCCCATCTTGGTTGACGGTATGATTGACGGAAACAACAGTATCATGTTACCGGGCAGTCTCATCGGCCGATCCAACAACCGTAAGCATGGTATCGAGTTTTCGTGGTCCCTCTGGCTCCAGGTCAACGATATCGGGAACAAGTCCCAACAGTACCACCATGTGTTCAACAAGGGGAACGGGACGTACAACCTCACCGCCACGAAGGTGAACGGGGTCTCATACCCCCTCGGTACGGGTATCGCCTCCGTCACCAACGCCCCGGGACTTTACCTGACCCCCACCTCGGATGCCCAAATGTCCCTTCATATCGTCATGGATTCGGTGGACCCGAACGCCACGGCCATGACGATGGACGTGGCCGGTATCCCGATGAACAAGAAGTGGGTGCATGTCGTGCTCCGTCTGGAGAACACCTCCCTCGATGTCTATATCAACGGTACCATTGCCGGTCGGCATATCCTCGCCTCGGTGCCCCGGCAGAACTATGGGGATATCTATGTGTGCCAAAACGGGGGGTTCGCCGGCAAGCTGTCGAATCTGCGGTACTTCCCCCATGCCCTCTCCGCCTTTGAGATCAACCAAATCGTGACCCAGGGGCCCAACACCACCGCGAGTAGTTTAGCGGGTTCCTCGTCCAAGGGTTCCCCATACTATCTCTCGAGTGCCTGGTACTTTTCCAAGATCTAAGGTCCCGGTCCCGGTCCCGCCCTCCGGCCCACCTCGCCCCACCTCGCCCCATGGGCATATCATATCAGACCATATGATATGATATGAGTAACACCACCAACAACCAGGATACCGCCTCCGGTTGTGCCGGGATTCAACTCCTCTTGGACCAACGTCGGCTCTACAGTCTCTATTCCCTCCCTCCCACCCGTAATGAAATCACCTCCCCCTACCCCCAATACACCGCAGACCAACTCAACATGCGGCGTAAGGCCGAAATCCTCCGGTATGCCAACAATCGCCAGAATACCAAGACCAACAATTTGACCAAGAAGGAACAGTTTGCCCTCTTGGCCCGGGGGGCCGCCAACCAGCTTTCCCAGTACAGTATCGATGCCTTGGCCCAGCCGGCCCTCCAGCCCTACTACTACGGGTACGACGTATCCCTCCCACCGGCCGGTCAACTCCTCCCCGTCGGTACTCAGGTATCGGTCACGGGGGTCGGTATCTATCCCCGGACGTTCACGGTGGCCGGTAAATCCTATATTACCAACATCCAGTTCCAACATAATAGTTCCCTGGGGTCCATCGTGGCCATCGTGAACCCGGACCCGAAGCACCCCGTCTACCAGGTGCTGTATACCGACGGTACCTCGGACCAGGTCACCTGGGAGATGGTCCAGGTGATCCAGCCCCACGCCGTCAACGGAACCTGTGCTACCACGAACACCCATCTCCTCACCAACTGGTCCACCGCCTCGGATGTCCCCGGCTCCCCCGTACTCCTGTATCTGGATCCCTCCATCCCCCTCTACAACTATATCACGGCGGTCCAGAGCTCGTTCAGTAGTGCCACCTCGTCGGATACCTCGGTACTGAAACTCTATACCACCAATGAGCTGAATTATGTGTATGCGAATTTGGGAACCATGGCCGAGCCCGACGACATCGGCGCTACCGTCCTATACCAAACCCGGAACTCCTCCATCGGGTCCATCATCCTCACCAACAACCTAACGACATCGACCAATACCACGTACAACTTCAGTATACCCATCGGGATTTGGTATATCGGGTCCATCGGGTACGGGGTCATCGATAGTAGTAACTGCCCCGATATTTCGAGTAATTACCGCCAATACATCGCCCCCCATTACGATTCCAGTGGAGTGTATAAGACGTTCCAAGACCAGTGTTATCGGAAACCTCCGGGGATATTCAAGCCGACGGATGTCATGAATTTCCATATCATGACCGACCAGGATGCCCAAGGTTTCCCGGCCGTGGATCTCACGGTGACGTATAGTGGTAAAGTGGTCAAACCCATCACCGAACCCACCTTCCAAACGGTCTTCCATGATGTCTCGTTTATCCCGTACGGGGTGAACCCCACCCATTTCTACGGTATTCAGTATGTGGGTAACCTCAATATCAACGGTCTCACCTTGGGGGTTCAACCCCTCGATGTGTTTGATCTCAATGTACAGCTGAATTATACGTATAATACCACCCTGGCCTACCAGCTCGACTATTTCCAGACGGGCTTGTTTTTCAATCTTACCAGTATCAACCAAAACGCGTTTGGAGGTATTACCCCCAGCTCGGTACCCCCGGTCCCTTTTTTACTGAGTTCTTTCACCGGGTACAACCCGGGGTCCACCACCCTCAGTCAGACTCCCTATATGCGGGATGGGGTCCGGGTCATGGCCTACCCCAATTATATCAGTATCACGGAAATCAACGGGAACTACCAGACGTTCAATCTCCACCGTACGGGGACGGCCCCGGGGGCGGCTTTCACCTACTACAATTTGACCGGGAAGAGCTTCACCGACCGGTTCTTGGTCCCGTCGGACCCGTCGAGTGGTTTCGTATCGACCTATACCTATTCCTTGACCCCCATCTATAATCATATGTACGGTATGTCGGAGCCCGTTCCTCCGATATCCCTTCCCCCCTTGACCATCCGGGCGGTGGTGGATACGACCCAAATCACCACCAACAGTATTCCTCTCGTCAATATCAGTGGGAATTATACGTCGTTCAACCTTCAGCGGTACATCGTCGGTCGGACGACCTCCCCGGTCCTCCTCACCAACTTGACGGGGACCCATTATACCGATGTCAGCCTGGTGGCGGGGGTCACTTACCGGTACATATTGACCCCCATCTTCACCGACCCCGGGGGGAACCGTCTGGTGGGTCGTACCTACACCCTTCCGGGGACCTATACCACCCATAATGTGTATATTCGGGGTACCTTCGGGGCGGTACGGCCCTTTTCGGTCGAGATCCGGGGGATTTCGGGGGAATTCGACACCTTCTCGGTGATTCGTGACGGACTACCCACCCGGATTTTCTACGACCTGTCGGCGGGGTCGCATTCGTACATCTCGACGGACCCCTCGGGATTCTTCATCTTCAAGGACCCGGGACCGGGCCTGACCCCAGGGAGTTCCTATACCTACTCGTTCCTCCCTACCCGTAACGGGATCGACGGGGTACGAACCTATATGAGCCCTCGGCCCGTCAAACTCCCCCTCGTGAGTGCGACGGCCAAATTGGGGGCCATCACCGCGACGGCGGTGCAAATCGTCGATATCAGTGGGTACTTTGACCAGGTCACCCTGACCCGGAGTGGTAACCCTACCCAGAGTTATACATTGTTGAATAGCACCGATACCAGTTTCGTCGATACTGGTAACGGACTCACCCCCGGAAATATCTATAGTTACTCGGTACTACCTAGTCTACAGGGTACGACGGGGCAATCTTATGTTTTATCTCCTGCGAATATTCGAATCCCCCTTCCTTAAAATGAATATCTATGGGTATATATGTCCGAGTTCCTATCCGTGTCATCATGTCATATGGGTGGGGGTGGATTAAAATTCCGCTTTATGGGTCTTGAACAGGCAACCCGCCCGAACCAAATTCTCAATATCCACAATGGCATGGGGGTCTTGGATACTACAGTTTCTCAACCAGACCTTGACGATACAAAACCCACGCTTGGGAGAAATCGTAATCCCGTTGACCAGGTCCATATGAGGCCGCTCGACCGTGAGTGAATATCCACAAAGGCGGTAGGCCAACTCCCGCCACACCGCCACCACGACCTTGTTGGAGACCTTGTATGAGAAGCAGCCTCCGTTACGGTTACTGGTATCTTCCCACATGGGGGTGACCCCTTCCCGCATCATAAAGAGCATACAATTTTTGATGATATTGTCGGTGACGTTTTCGTTGACCGCAATGAGTTTCTCGAGGGTATCAATATCGTTGACAATGAGCTTGTAACTCGCTAGATTCCAATTCTTATCGTTGGGGAGATGGTAATAATAGTTCCATCGTGCTGGGAGGACCCGGGTGGTCTCGAGAGCGTCGATACGCTGAGATAGGGGGGGGAGTGACGGTGCCAGAGGGGCCTCGGAGGCCGGCACCATCACCAAAGGCTCGGGAGGAGGGGTGTCGTGAGTGTCGTCATCTTCATCGTCTAAAAATCGTTCCCAGGGATGCTCATCCTCCCCCCCATTTCCTATATCTCCTACATCATGATGATGATCACGGAGATTATCATGATCATGTATTTTTATAAGTAGATTACGGTCCGAATCCGCAATATCACCACCATTCAATATCCCCAGAGTTGATTTTACCACATAGCTCGTCATATACGTCACAATCCAAAAAGGGATGAGATAGGGGGGTGGGGGTGGGAGTGAAAGGGGGAGATACGGCTTCTCGCACGTAATATATAGATATAGGGTGGAAGTTTTTAAGTACTTGTCGGCGGGTCAAAGACCCAGGGCCCCCTCCCCCCACCCCGGCGATGGGTTTATTCCACCTGTCTCTTCATATACGTATTGGCCTGGAGTTCGATAAAGTCCTTGTACCCCAATTCCAAGTAGTTGATATGGTCATCCATGATTTTCAGCACATATTTGTCATCAAACACCGCCGACCCTTCCCCCACCGTATACAACAGCATCCGGTGTACCAAGACCGCGGAGAACAGGTGATTCCCCACAAAAAACATCCCCCGGGGAACCTCCAACGCCACCTCGTGTCCCATTCGGGGATGGGAGTACGTCACACTGATGAAGCGGACCTTGGACGGTACCATCTCCAAGTGTCGCACATCCGACAGGTAACTGAACTGCGTGAGGTCTTGTTCCAGAGTGGACGGAGGCCCATGGTGAAATTGATACACATACAACATACGGGATAGGTACCGATTCTCGTCGTATTTCACGAGGATATGGGGATTATCCTCCCACATGGGGATAGTATACCGGGTACGATGGTGTTGTGACGTAAAATACTGTATAAAATGGATGTTCGTCACGAAGGTATCGAGGTACCGGTAATGGTCATACCACTGGAGGGGTCCTCCCTCGGTGGGAGCCACATGCCCCACAAAGTGAATCCACGGAACCAACTCCGGCTCGATATGAATATGAAAGAGGGCCCCATACACACGGTGGGTGGTACGGGTGAGGGCACGATGGAAGTATTGGATGGCCGGGGAGTGTCGGTACAATTCGGTACATTGTTCGGCGACATAGACTTTGATATTCACATAGCAATCCACGAGGTCGTACATTCGGTCAAAGGTCCACTGAAACAGTGCCTTAAACATGGAGAGGGAGGTGGATATGGGTCGGTGGAGATGGGTGAGAGGGGAGTCTCGATACCCTAGGGTATCACGATGTGTCTATGTCGGTTTGTACCGATGGTCAAAACGGTGTAAACGTACCCCCCCATATTGGGTATTGGACATGCCGGTACCTCCCCGGGTCGTGATATGTGTATTCGGGTGTATCACCCTCCCCCAGTACTGTCTGCAACTCCTGAAACTCCAGGAAACCTGGGGGCGGCGAGCCGAAGAGGTCTGTGACGTCCCGGTCTACTATTTTGTGGGGGAGGAACACATCGTCGGCTTGGACCACCCCGAGGTCTTCCGATACCCTCACCGTATGATTTACCTCCCCGGGGTCGCCAACGACTACCTGTCGGCCAGCTACAAGCAAAACCTGGGGCTCGCGTACCTCCACTCCCATGGCTTGGTCGGGGATTTCGTCTTTGTGTGTGGGACCGATACCTTTGTCAATGTGGACACCCTGGTCCGGTTTCTGACGTTCTTCGACCCCCAAGAGCGGCTCTATATCGGGGGGCACCACGACCATTTCAACAACCACCAGCTCCAGTTCGACCGACACCTCCTCACCGCGTACCCGGAGGCCGGGATGACCCCCCTTCCCCGGGACGATATCCAGTTCCACCTGGGGGGAGCCGGCTTTGTCCTCTCCCGGGGGATGGTGTCGGCCTTGGCCCCGTTCCTACCCACCATGACGGATGTATGGATCACCCAGTGCCGGCAAGCCCACCAAGAGGCCTATATCCCCACCTGTGATGTCTGTCTCGCGATTTATATCTCGTGTTTGGGGGGGAAATCGGTGCGGTATTTTCACCGGTTCTACGAGTGTAATTTTCAGGGAATGGTGAATTTGACCAAGATGTATGGTTACCCGCGGTTTTACCACTGCTGTAATCACCGTATCCAGCCGGCCCATATCATCTCGTGTCATAACATGAGTTTGGGGGATTTTGACCATTTTACGAATATCTTGGACGAGCACGGGTGGTTCCGGGGGCCGGCGGAGCCGGCTCTGTTGGACTCACCATGAGTTCTATCCAAAGAGATCGTCAAAATAGTGTTGGTGAGTGGGCCGCCCCTTCAAGAACCACCAGAGATATTCGCACCAGTTCATAGGACGTCTGGTTGCTATATGGAATCGAGTGATGATACCGTCACGAATGCGATAAGAATACCGCTGCGATACGATCTGGGGGCCGCCACAGAATTCACCAACGTAGCATTCATATTGCGGGATATTATATGCCGTCATACCTTCCATCCGGGGTTGGGCGGGGAGCTTACGCTTACTAAGCCACGCACGTATATGAGACGAATTGTCAAAATAGACACTACACCAATTGTCAAACGGATTATTCGGTCCCCAGATACTGGGAACGTAAACTGTTCGAGGAACCGTTTGGAGCAACCGGTATCTCGGGTCGTGCTTCGCCAACTGATTCATGTATTTACCGGCACGTTTACGTAGGGTACCGTCGTAGGCCAAGACCCGGTCCACCAGGTCTGACGGTAACCGGTGCCAAAGGGACGGCACGGGGGTGGTTCCAGATATCTCCATCGGTACTACTATGGAGATATCGAGCTATGTTTTTATATATTTATGGATATATGTGTGTATCCACGGGTGGGGTCGGGTGGGACCGACCCTTAGATGTCCAAGGAGATGGTATTACGGTCACTCCGCTGCTTCCGCCGGGTCCGCTTAGGGATGGTGGCGTTTTGCATGTCACGTAAAGAAGTGACACTGATCATGGAG